>Ga0187778_10003063_pt1 | contig 11281 bp, 11 predicted proteins | sample 1015_Q2_SP5_20_M_FD_132418 | JGI IMG/M metagenome (GOLD analysis project Ga0187778, IMG submission 132418) | Tropical peat soil microbial communities from peatlands in Department of Meta, Colombia - 1015_Q2_SP5_20_MG | ecosystem: Environmental > Terrestrial > Soil > Wetlands > Peat | place...
CGAACCAGAAGATCCCCAGGAGAATCATGAAGACCAACGGCAGCACGGCAGCGGCTTCGGCGATCTCGGCGCCGTCTTCGTCAGGGATTCTGCGAAAAATTCTGCGGGCGAAATTCGTCATCTCAGGCAACTCCACCGATGTGGGCGACGCCATAGAGCACCACCGTCAACGCCAGAGCCACGCCGTAGGGCACTTTCAAAGACTCCTGATTATCCAGCGTAACCTGCGGTCCGGGCAGCCGAAAAGTTACCAGTGAGATCAGGATGTGACCAATATTGCGCATCGTCTGACTGACCCGGCGCTTATAGATCACCAGAGCCACTGCCATGATTCCCGCCACGAAGACCGATCCGAGCAACAGATCAACCAGCAGTCGCGGACCGGCGAAGGCGCCCAGCGCGCCGGCCAGCTTCCAGTCGCCTGCCCCCAGGCTGCGCAGCAGGACGAACGGGAGCAGTAGCAGCAGGCCCAGCCCCGCGCCCAACAAAGAGGTTTTCAACCCGCTCCAGCCGTTTACGCTCGAATTCACAGCCAGACCGACGATCAGTCCGGGGACCGTCAGCCAGTTCGGGATGCGCCGACTGCGCAGGTCTGTGAAGGCCGCGATCACAGACAGAAGCGCCGCGCCTACCAGCACAGGGGTTCTCAACGGAGCTCCTGCGCGAGTTTCCTATGACACTGAAAAAGATCCATTGACGGTTCAGAGGGCCCGAGGGGAAATGTTTGGCTCCTGCCGCCTTCGCCATTTCCCCCGCAAAAGCGGCCTCCTGCGCGGATTCTCACATAGCACCAGGGTGAAGTCAATGAAGTGGAAGGAACCTCCAAATCTCGCCTATTCCAAAGTTTGGCGTTGCGAGATGACCTTCTTGAGCACTTCATCGAGCGAGCCGGGAAGCACGAGCAGCTTGATTTCAATTGCGGCCGTACTACCTGGCGCCAACGCGATTTGAGGATCCACATGTTGACAGGTCAGCTCGGGATTGCTCCAAACATTCCCTGTAGTGCGCGCGAAACTTGCTGCTACCCACTTGCCATCGGTTGAGAGTGTGGCGATCAGCGGCTCGTCCACAGGGCGGGCCTTGTTGTAATACGTGATGCCATCATCTCTTCGTTCAAGCAGCTTCGGCGGGACAGGCCAGGTAAATGACGCCAGATAGCGTGCCGGCAGCCATTGATCAAGAGGCATCGTCAATCGGCTTGGGGTTTCCGAGGCAAGAAGATCGAATCCGTTCGGATGATGAACGTATGTGCGTTCCAGACGTACGTCATGGAATATCGAAGTGAGCCTGGGATCGGTAGGAGCGTAGACCATTTCGTAAGCAGCCTTGGATTTGTTTGTGAATTCGTATCGGAAGCGCACCCCGTCATCCTCAAGCGTGGCGCGGGCCAGCATGTGAAGGCCGGCTTCCAGGTCCTTTTCATATTCCAGAGACTGGCCAGTCTGTCGCCACACGGGTTGATCTGCTTGACGTCCCGGCCGAAAAAGGTAAAGGTGCCTGGCTTGGCTGTTGCCCGCTTTTCGCACCGTAACATGCTCGGGAAACAACACATAGATTGTTCGGTCCGTGTCAGGGAGACCGGGCAGGACGACGTGCAGCGCGGGATTCGTGTCTTCCTGTGCGACCACCAAACGGAGTCCACTCTTGCTTTGCAGAGCGGGCGGGCTTTGCGCGGGGCAAGCCATTCCGCAGCAGAGAGCCGCCGAGATCAGAGCTAAACCGTGTCGCATGGGCCCAACTTCGCAGGTTCCTATAACAAGCCGGGTTCAACTACTTGAGGATTGCGAAAGGCAAAGCCCGGAACGCGTCCGGGCTCCGTGGGAAGACTTTCAACTAACGGTTGAACGCTGGCGCCGCATTGTGTTCTGCAATGATCTTCCTGGCATTGTCGGCCAGCGCTTTGGCCTGGGGCAGAAGGTCGAGAGCCTTGAGCACCTCAGGGTCCGACTCGGCGCGCACTTTCATGCCATCGTCCTGGCCGAAGGCGTCAACGAAAATCTCAGCCTTGATATTCGACCTGAGCCAGTCGTTGTTGTCCATCAAGTCCGCTTGCGTGTAGGGAATACTCGCCTCATCCAGCGACTTCGAGAACTCCCGTATGGTTTCGTCATCCACTTCGAAGCTCCTCGTCGGATGGTGGTCCACGACGTAGCGCTTGGCGAAGTTGAAGAAGGCATAGTGCTGCAGCAGCGTGTCCTGGAAGTGATTGGTCTTGACCGGCGGGATATTCACGTCCGGAGTGATGCCGCCGCCTCCATATACCGTGCGTCCGCTATCGGTGAGCTTTACCTCGCGATTGGCGGTGCTGGAGGTTTCATTGTCGCGGTTGTAGTAGTAGTCGTAGAGCGAAATGTTCGAGTAGTCGCGCTGAATCAGGCGGCCGCTGGGTGTGTAATAGTGGGCCGTGGTCAGCGCCAAGCCAGTGTTCTCGGCCAGCGGGTAGACGGTTTGCACCAGACCCTTGCCGAAGGTGACTTCGCCGGCAATCAAGCCGCGATCGTGGTCCTGAATGGCGCCGGAAACAATCTCCGCCGCCGAAGCCGTCAGCCGGTTCACCAGCACCACAATGGGATAATCCTTGCCGCCATTACCGTGCTGCGCGACGTAGCGCTTCTCGGCCGAGGCGCGGCCATGGTGGGAAACAATGAGCTGGCCCTTTTTCAGGAACTTGTCCGCCACGCCCACGCCCTCGCTCAACAGCCCACCGGGATTGCCGCGCAGGTCGAGAATCAATCCCTTCAGATCGCCGAACTGATCCAGAGCCTCGGAAACCTCGTGCTCGGTGGTTTCGTTGAATCCGTTGACGTGCATGTAGCCGATGCCGGGACGGATGAGGAAATGCACATCCACGCTGTAGCGCGGAATCTCATCGCGGATCAGGGTGAACTCCATCGGCTTCTCCACCCCTTCGCGCGCGATGCTGATATGAACCGTCGTGCCCTTGGGCCCCTTGAGCAGATCGGCGACGTCGCCGGTGCTCATGTTCTCAGTGGACTTGCCATCCACGGCGATGATGACATCGCCGGGATGAATGCCGGCCTTGTAAGCGGGCGTTCCCACGAACGGGTAAATCACGATGACTTTGTTATTGCGCGGACCGACCGTCATACCCACGCCGTAATACTTGCCGCGCTGGTCCTCGCGCATGAGCGCGTACGATTTGGGATCAAAGAAATTCGAGTGCGGATCGAGCGCGTGCAGCATGCCGGGAATCGCCCCGTTGTAAATTGCCTTGTCGGCGTTCACAGGCTCGGCATAGTTCTCCTCGACGATGGCGTACACGTCGGTGAATTGCTTGAGGCCGTCCTTCACCTCGGAGTCACCGCTGACCGACGACTGCTGGCCGCTACGCTGGGCAAACAGAATTCCCAGAAAGCCGCAGGCAAGGAGGAAAAAAACTACCAGGAAGAGTGATCGGCGAGAACTACGTGCCATCTTGAGATTTCCTTCGGTTGAGGGCTGCTTGCACCCCAGCTACCGCACTGAATATATGCAGTATAACATCACTTGCACGGCCCACGACTGGGGTAGTCAACCTTGGTAACCATTCCAGCAGCGCCGCTACTCGTGAGATGCGAGGGGAGGGCCTGGAGTTCGCTTCCCGGGCAGTGATCAGAGATCAGGGTTTTGCCCGGGGGCAAAGGTCAGGGATTGGTGGCCTTAACGGTTGGTGAGGGGCAATGCCAGACTCCCCTGCGTCTGACCCGCTGGTCGTTGGCTGTTGATGCTTTGTGCCTCAGCCTTGAGCCCCTCCACGGTTCCTGATCCCTGATCCCGGCGAGAGGCTTGTTCTTCGTCGTCCGTCCAGGGATGGTGCCGATACAGGCCCCGCGAGTGGAAAGAGGGCACCGCGGCCCCGATGGCCGCGCCCAGTAAGCCCCCGATACTAGCCCCCAGGACGATCGCTTTGGTCTCCACACCCGGATGCTGGTCTCTGTTGCCTTTCGCGCCTACGGCAGCGCCAAGGCCAGAACCGATGAGGGCGCCGATCAGCACGTGGCGGCCGCTCGGTTCCGTCGCGAAGCCGGAATAGCGAGGACGAACCATGTACGGGCGGCGTGGCCCAGGCTGGCGAGACGCCTGCGCCAGGGTCGCCTCGTCTGCGCCAGTCCCGACCGGACTGGAATCGCGTAGCTGGGCGCAGGCTCTGTCAGTCGGGGTGTACTGGCAGCGCGCAGTGACGACCGAAGCTGAGAGACTGGTTTCGGATAGCGAGTCGCTTGTTTGCGCCAGGCTCACCGTAGTGATGAGTGGTGCGGCGAGCAGGAAAGCCATGATCTTCTGGTTTTTCATGAGCGCAGGGTAGCGGTGGCGCTGTCGCAACGGTGCGCGACTTGGGACAGTTTGTGGAGTGACACACGAGGGGCAGGAATCAGGTGGCTCTCACGGCGTTCGCGATCCGGATCATGGCCGCCAGGCTGCGCTCTACGTCTTCGTCCGTGGCGGCCCACGAGCAGACCGAAATCCGCATCGCGGTGTGGGCATTCTGAAATGTAATCCTTTTGACGCTTCCGCGCGTCAGAGCGATTCAATTGGCCGGCGAATGAAATCCTCGTAGCGCTGCAGTTCGGCGATGGAGGACTCGGAGAGCAGGGAGAAGGGAATTGCTCGGCATCCCGAAGGAAGCCCGGCTGCGGTGAGGGTGTCGCATACCACCGCGGCGGTCTGCTTCAGGCCGCGCTGCCAATTGGACTGGCGAGCGTCGCGAAACAACAGACTGTCAGGATGAAACCCGGCGGCGCACAGCATCGCACGCGCCAGTTTCAAGAACTCCGGCCAGCGCGAGGCCACCCCGACCAGCTTCAAAGCAGGCGCGGGCAGGTAATCCGCGAGCGAAGCCGGCACGGACCGAACCTGCAGCACGAGTAATTCGGTTCCCGCTGGAAGCAACCGCCGCGCCATGGCCTCGCGATTGGGTAACACAACCGGAATGCCTGCGTCAGGCATTCTTGGACTGTCGTCAGCACCGCAGGAGTTCACTGGAAAGGTGACGGCCCGCGCGATCTCCGCGGCTAATATTCTGCGCAGCTCTTCGTCGGGTTCGATCAGAAGGAAATGACCCGGAGGCTGCAACTCCAGCCACTGCCGCAGGCGCGCCCGCAATGCCGGCAGGGATACGCCCAGCTTGCGGGCTGAACGGAAGAGGCGGGCAATCATCTGATCGAGCGCGAGGGCGGGCGAGGCGGAAATCTCTGGCTTGCGGGCGCGCACGTATACTCCGCTGCCGCGGCGAAACTCGACCCAACGATCACGCTGGAGCTGGCCATAAGCTGCGCTGATGGTGTTGGGATGCAGATGAAAACGGCGTGCCAGTGCCCGGGTCGAAGGCAGACGCTGACCGGGCGCCAGATCGTCGCTCAGGATTCCCAGAACGACCTGGGTGACCAGTTGTTCGCGAATCGAGACTTCGCTGTCTCGGGCAAGCCAGAATTGCATGGCGGCAACATCATATGCTCCGCCCGAACGGGAACAAAGTTGTCAACCGTTTGTCCCGTCCGGATTGCCGCTGTTCCTTCTCCGGCAGTATCATGAAGCGCATGAGTTTTTCCGAGACGATCTTCCTGTTCTTGCTGGCCCTCATCATCTTTGGGCCGAAGAAGTTGCCGGAGATCGCCCGCCAGGCGGGTAAATGGATGAATGAGTTCCGGCGGGCTTCGAACGAGTTCAAGGCGCAGATCGAGCAGGAAATCTCCAATCTGGAGATCGAAGACCGAAAGCGAAAGATTCTGCCGCCCAGCCCGCCGGTGGAAGGAACGGCCAGCCGCACGCTAAATGCCGCGCCCAGCGAGGCTTCCCCAGCCGCGGCGGCTCCCGCCGAGGCAAGCGCGATGCAAACCAGCCCGGTCCCGGCAGCCGCAACTCCTGCCTCCTCCGAGGACGAGCCGCTGTTCGCCGCGGCCGCCGCTGAGACGCCGGCGGCCGCTCCGGAGGGCGATGCGGTGACCTCTCCTGCCTCGCAGGAGTCTCATGCCTGAATCTGCGGCCGCGGCCTCCGGCCGCGAGCAGGAAACCGAGTCCATGCCCACCATGGGTTTCCTCGATCACCTCGAGGAGTTGCGCACGCGCCTCATCAATTCGATCATCGCCGTCGTCATCGGCCTGGGAATTTGCTGGTGGAAGGTGGAGAAGATTTACGGCATCATGCAGCGGCCCATCATGCAAGTGCTGGCTGCGCATCACCTGCCTGATAAGCTGGTGTATCTCAACCCCACCGAACCTTTCACTCTCTACATGAAGATTGCCGCTCTGGGCGGCCTGTTTCTTACGTCTCCGTACGTGCTCTACCAGGTGTGGATGTTCATATCGCCCGGCCTCTACCGGCGCGAAAAGCGGTACGTATTCCCGTTCATGTTTTCAACCATTACGCTGTTCATGCTGGGCGGATACTTCGGCTACAAGGTCGCCTACCCGCGGGCGCTGGACGTGCTGATCGGCTTCGGCAGGCAGTTTCAGCCGATGATTACCATCGGCGAGTACACCCAGCTGTTTCTGACGATCATCCTGGGCATGGGGCTGATCTTTGAGATGCCCGTGATCGTGTTCTTTCTGGCGTTTCTGGGAGTGATCAGCCCGGGCTTCATGCTGCAGAACTTCCGCTACGCGATCTTGCTTATTTTCATCCTTGCAGCGATTGTGGCGCCGCCGGACCTGGTGAGCATGTGCGTGTTTGCCGCTCCGATGGTCGCTTTGTACGGCCTGAGCGTCGGCGTGGCGTACCTGGTGCATCCCAAGCAGCGCGAGAAGCGCGTGGAGAAACAAGCGCGAAAGGGAAAGCAGGCGCCATGAGAAGGAAATCTTATGTTTGCATTCTTCTTTTGGCGCTTATGGCGTTGGCTTCGGCTTGTGACCACGGCAAAGACAGCGTCAAGGCTCAGGGCTCCGTGCAGGCGGCGGCCCAGAGCCCGAGTCCTGCGCTCCAGTTTCCGCCCGACAACGACCCGCTGCCGACAATTGACGCCAACCGCGCCATGCAATATGTGAAAGACATTGTGAGATTCGGACCCCGACCCCTGGGCAGCAAGAATCATAAGAAGGTGGAGGAATACATCACTTCCCGGCTGAATGGTGATCAGGTTGAGGACGACAGCTTCACCGCAGATACGCCTGTGGGCAAGTTTCCGGTGCACAACATCGTTGCTAAATTCCCCGGCACGAAGGACGGCATCATCGTCATTGCCAGCCACTACGACACAAACTATCCATTGCGCGACACATCTTACGTCGGCGCCAACGACGGAGCGTCATCCAGCGCTCTTCTGCTCGAACTCGCCAACCAGTTGCACGGCAAACCGCGCGACGGCTACAGCGTCTGGCTGGTGTGGGACGACGCCGAAGAGGCGATGAAACCGGACACCGAAGTGGATTTCATGTCGGACAGCTTGTACGGAGTCCGCCACCTGGCCGACAAATGGCAAAGCGATGGAACGCTCACAAAAATCAAAGCTTTTCTGCTGGCCGATATGATTGGCGACGCCGACCTTAACATCGACCGCGACTCGAATTCGACTCCCTGGCTTGAAGACGTGGTTTACGAAGCGGCGACGCGCTTAGGCTACCAGTCCCACTTCTTTGCGCGCACGCTTGCCATGGAGGACGATCATCTTCCATTCGTCCGCAAGGGTGTGCCCTGTGTTGATCTGATCGACTTCCTGTACGGATACAACAACGTCTTCTGGCACACTCCGCAGGACACAGTTGACAAGCTCAGCCCAAAAAGCCTGCAGATTGTCGGCGGCGTGATTCTGGAGACCATCCGCATCCTCGACAAGATGGAGCCTCTGCCGCCGAAGTAGTGGCAATTTCCGATTGGCGATTGCCGATTTGCGATTGAAAGGCCGACAGGGCCCAAGTTCCGGTTAAGAATCGGAAATCGGCATCGGAAATCGAAAAGCCGCGTTCGCGAATAGGAGGCCCGCCGGTTTTGCGTTTGTGCACGATTTCATTTCTAATGCACGCCATATGGGAATCCGAAAGGCTTGGCTGCTATTAACTGTCCTCAGTCTCTTTTCTTTTGCGGCAGCTCCGTCCGCCGACATCATCGCTGAAAATCAAGTCATCCAGACCGCCCTCCAGCCGTCAACCTTGGAAAGCAATCTCGAACATCTGACCGACGAGATTGGCGGCCGTGTTCCCGGAACACTGGCAATGCAACACGCTGTCGAGTGGGGCGTACAGGCCTTCACGGCAGCCGGAGCCGACAGCGTTCACACGGAAGGATTCACCATTCCAAACTCGTGGGCAGAAGGCGCGACTGAAATGACGGCGACCACTTCGTACGAGATCGGCGGAAAGCTAGGCGGGACGGTGCTCTCTGTGTTTCGCGTGCGCGCGGTTTCGATGGCTTGGGCGCCTGCGCTGGCTCCCGTAAAGCACGTCCCCATAGTTGGCGTGGGCGATGGCACGGAAGCGGATTTCAGTAAAGCCGGCGACATCGCAGGCAAAATTCTGCTCGTGCACACCAAGGTTTTAAAAACCTGGGACGATCTTTCCGCCGAATACACGAAGGCGCCGCCCATCGTTGATCTCGCTGTGAAAGGCAAGGCAAGAGCGATTGCGTTCATGGCTTCGCGAGAGCACGACATTCTTTACCGCTTTACGAACGCCGGAGAAGGTGAAATCAATAAGCTGCCCATGGTTATCGTGGCGCGGGAGGACGGCGAGCGCATCGCCCGGCTGCTGGCTGCCGGACGCATGGTGTGGGCGGACCTTTCGATTCCCAATCAGATCGGCGGACCGATCCGGACCTCGAACGTGATTGCCGAAATTAAAGGCAGGGAGAAGCCGGACGAGTTCGTGATTCTGGGCGCGCACCTCGATTCGTGGGAATTGGGTACTGGCGCACTGGACGACGGCTGCAATTCCGCCCTGGTTGTGGACGCGCTGCGGGCCATCAAGGCTTCGGGCGTACAACCTGGGCGCACGATCCGCTTCATTCTTTTCTCCGGCGAAGAGGAAGGAGAGATGGGCTCTCGCGCTTATGCCGTGAGCCACCGTTACGAACTGGATAAAGCCGCCGGCGTGATCATTTACGACGAAGGCACCGGCAAGACCACGGGGTTCAGCTTGGGAGGCCGCAAAGATGTGGTCAACACGGCCAAAGAGCTCGTCGCGCCACTGGCACAATTCGACGTCAAGGAGCTGAAGACCAACATGGAATCGGGTGAAGACCATTTTGATTTCATGTTAGAGGGCGTGCCCACATTTGCGGCGGACCAGCAGGAAGCGAATTACCTGGAGAACTACCACGCCGTCTCCGACACCTACGACAAGGTGGACTTTGCGCAATTGAAGAAACATGTAGCCGAAGCTGCCGCGCTGAGCGTAGGTTTGGCAAACCTGCCGGAAAAGATCGGGCCGCGCCTGACCCACGATCAGATCGAGCAGACGATGCGCGACAGCAACAGCATCGATGAGTTCAAGGCAGACGGCACTTGGGACGATTGGGTCAGCGGCAAGCGGGGAAGGCAGAAGTGATTTTCAATTTCGGATTTCCAATTGCCGATTGAGGCTGGCAGCGATCCAATCGGAAATCGGCAATCGCAAATCGACAATTCGCATTGTTCTACTACTGGATCCTCTTCAACCTTTTCGCGCTGGGCATGCTGGTGCTCGACCTGCGTGTCTTTCACCGCTCCCCTCGCCTTGTGCGCTCGCGCGAAGCCTTGGCGTGGAGCGCAATGTATGTCACCCTCGCCGCTCTTTTCGCGCTCCTGCTGTACCTGTGGCAGGGGCACCAGGCCGCGCTGGAATTCATCACTGGATATGTTCTGGAACTCTCCCTGAGCGTGGATAACCTGTTTATCTTCCTCGTGATCTTCAACTACTTCGCTGTTCCGGAGGAACAGCAGCGCCGCGTCCTGTTCTGGGGCATTCTGGGAGCGCTTATCATGCGCGGCGTCTTTATCGGCGCCGGAGTGCAACTGATTCACCGCTTTCACTGGCTGCTTTACATTTTCGGAGGGCTGCTGATCTACACCGGCATCCGCGTCTGCGTGGTGGGAGAACACCACATTGACCCGGCGGCGAATCCCGTGGTGAAGGCGCTGCGCCGCTTCATCCCGGTAACTTCCGACTACCAGGGAGGCCGGTTCTTTGTGCGCAACTTGCAGGAGAAGGCACGTCTGTACGCCACTCCGCTGCTGGTCGTGCTCGTAGTCATCGAAACCACGGATGTTCTGTTCGCGGTCGACTCTATCCCCGCGGTTTTTGCCATCACGTTGAACGCTTTCATCGTCTACACCTCGAATGTGATGGCGATTCTGGGCTTGCGCTCGATGTATTTCGCCGTGTCGGGCCTGATGAAGATTTTCCGATTCCTGCACTATGGATTGGCGGTCGTGCTGGTTCTAGTCGGCCTGAAGATGCTCTCGGCGGACTATATACAGATTCCGACCCTGACGACGCTGGGAGTCGTGGCCGCAGTGCTGCTGATCTCGGTCGCGGCGTCGGTGCTTGTACCCGGAGAAGGCAAGAGAGAATGTTGATTGATGATTGTTGATTGTTGAATGGAAACCCGAATCGATGAGGCCCAGGGTTTCAATTCAACAATCAACACTCAAAAATCAACAATTGTTCTGGTTCACGCAAACCGCACGGCGTCGTTCCTGACCAGCGAGTGCTTGAGGAACTTCTTGTCATCGTGATCGGGATAGTCGGTGCGATAATGTGCGCCGCGGCTTTCCTCGCGCGCCAGAGCCGACCGCGTGACCAATAGCCCAGCCAAATGCAAGTTTGCCGCTTCGTGGGCGCGCCGCGTCTTGGGATGAGCCAGTCTCGGAGTTATTTCTTCAAGGGTCTTGACCGCTTTCTGCATTCCAGTTCGAGTGCGGACGATGCCCACGTCGTTCCACATCAGATCCTGAATTTGCGTGATCAGTTCCTCCACGCCCACATCCACCGGCCCATTGGAATGCGCAGCCTTCGGAGGTGTGGCCGCTCGCGAAGCCGGCCTTGCTTCTTCCCGCATTCTTTTGCCGGCACGAGCTCCGTAGACCAGACCTTCCAGCAGGGAATTGCCGGCCAGCCGGTTCGCTCCGTGTACTCCTGTCGCCGCGGTCTCGCCGGCGGCGTAAAGGCCGGCGACACTCGTACTGCCGTCGATATCGGTGCGCACGCCTCCGATGGCATAGTGCGCAGCGGGACGAACGGGAATCAGATCCTCGGTGAGGTCAATATTGTGCTGCATGCAGGTGAAGTGGACGCGTGGAAAGTGCTTCCTCACCTTGGCCGCGTCGAGGTGGGTGAGGTCGAGATAAACGAAGGGATCTTTGGCCCGGCTCAC
>Ga0187778_10003064_pt1 | contig 11280 bp, 10 predicted proteins | sample 1015_Q2_SP5_20_M_FD_132418 | JGI IMG/M metagenome (GOLD analysis project Ga0187778, IMG submission 132418) | Tropical peat soil microbial communities from peatlands in Department of Meta, Colombia - 1015_Q2_SP5_20_MG | ecosystem: Environmental > Terrestrial > Soil > Wetlands > Peat | place...
GGGTCCACGCTGGGTAATGCAGCAGTCGTGCCACCTCCACCCTCCGTTGAAGGAGCCAGCGTGTCCAGCAAGGACGGCCGTCTAATCGCGCTGGGTATTCATCCGGCGTCGCAGGTCACGCCGGTGGAAGCACCCAACGGAAACCGGCGCGGGACCTTTTCGGCCACTCCCGAAGGCAAGGCAGGCGCTGCCGGGACGCCGGAGATCGCGAGCAGCAATAGTCCCGCTGCGAGTTCGACACATACTCCTGGTTCGCCGGGCAGTGCGAATGGCATTCCTCCGGGGCTTCTGGTGGCACCAGGGCCGAGATCAGTGATTGCCTCGCCCGTAGACGGTACCTCGGGAAGCAACCACGCTTCCGCCAGTGACCCGCCTTTGCTGGCCAGCGCCAGCCCGCCTCGCGCTGGCGCCTCCGCGCGAAGACTGGCTTCGGAGATGTCGCCCAATGCGCAAACCGAGGAAGAGCGAAAAGTGTTTGCGGGTCACAGATCTTACGCCATGACCCTGACTGTGCCCAATCTGAATTCAGCCGGCGGAAGCTGGGTAATGCACTTCAGCGACCTGGCGGAAGGTGAAACCAAGGGCGATCTCATGGCCCCGGTCGCAACCCGGGCAGTGGATCCTGGTTATCCGCTGGAGTTGATGCGACAGAACGTGCACGGAGTCGTCACCCTTTCCGCGGTGATTAACAGCGATGGGCATGTGGCAGATGTGAGGGTCCTGAACGGAGTCGACGATCGACTGGACGCGTACGCCCGCGCCGCGCTTCTGCGCTGGCAATTCCTGCCGGCCCTGAGAAACGGCAATCCGGTCCCCCTCCAAGCCGTGGTGATGATTCCCTTCCGGCCCATGCGAAAGGGATTTTAAGTTACTCAGCAACTCCCGCCAGCCCCAGCACCGTCATTAGGATTCTCTGCAGTCCCAGCTCCCGTCCGGTGCCGTCGAACCACTCTTGCAGAGTGTGCGCCCCGCCGCCGGTTCCTCCTCCTCCGATGGCGATAGCCTCACGACCCATCGACAGGGGGATGTTGGCGTCGGTAGAAGCGCGCTGAATTTGAGCGGTGTTGCCCAGTTGTGCATCCACGGCACGAATCACCTTCAGTATCCGAGCGTTGGGGTCGAGTTCACCCGCGGCGCGGCTGCCGATCACCACTACTTCATGACTGAGGCCGGAGGAGCGCCGCGGTGACGGGCCGCGCTGCTCGCTGGCGCGCGCTTCTTCCGCCATCGCCAGATCCAGTTCGCGCCGCAAAGAGGCTTCCAGGTGTTCCATCTCGGTCATCGAGGTGGAGCGAATGTCCACCCGCATGCTGGCCGACTCGGGGATGGAATTCACCGACGTGCCGCCGCGGATCACGCCGATATTGAAAGTGGTCTTGGGTGACGTGGGTACCCGGGTCTGGCTGAAACCGTGAATGGTCCGGGCCAGCGCCAGTATCGGGTTCGGGGCTCCAAAGTCGCTCCAGGAATGCCCGCCCGGGCCGCGCACGATCACTTCGAAACGTCGGCTGCCCAGGGCTTCGGCTACAATCGTGTCGCAACCCGCCCCATCCAGCACCAGGCTGTAGCGGATCGAAGTCTTCCAGCGCGGATTTGAAAAGATCTGCCGCATGCCCCGCAGATCGCCTTCGCCTTCTTCCCCGACGTTGCCGATGAGAAGGACCGGCATGGCGAGCGCCAGTTCCAGCTCCTGGAGCGTGGCCGCGACGGCGAGCAAAGCTGTCACCCCGGCGCCATTGTCCGACACTCCCGGTCCGTACAGGCGAGTTCCCTGCTGCCGTATATTCAGCGGGGTCCCGGCCGGAAAAACCGTGTCAAGATGTGCGCTGAGGGCGACAAATTCTTTGGCCGAGCCACCCCGAATACCGAAGACGTTGCCTACCTCATCGGTATGGACCTCCTTGAGCCCGAGTTCGCGGAAGCGCTGCGCTAGCCATTCCGCGCGGGCATTTTCCCCGAAAGGAGGAGCGGGGATGCGCGCCATCTCGAGCTGCCACTGGACGAATCGGGACTCCTGGGAGCGAAACCTCAGCACCGCCCGCTGGACCTCGCGCAACTCTGCCAACCGGACAATCTCCTGCTGAACGGTGGCATTCGCGATCGAGGCGTCGGCGCGACGAACGACGGGCATGGGCCATCTTACAACGTGACCCGTAAACCCTCCAGTGGTCGTGCCCGGAAGCCGGAAAACGACCGGGGGCCGCGGTCCCGGCGTCTAGGTCCTTCCCGGGCAGTCCCCGGCAACCGGGCGGATGGGTCTTCAATCTAAGCAAATAGGCTGAATTGCATGCTTCGGCGCCGCATCGGGTTGCGCGTTTAGCCAGCTTTTCGAAGCCAATTTGTTTACACTACTGTTATGAAATGCCTCCGCTTTGCATCATTGGTCGGAGTTCTCACAGTCTGCTGCCTGTTGCCCGGCGCCTTCGCCGACGAAGGTCCTCTGGACACCTCACAGCCGAAGGGCATTACCCCGGAAGAAATCATTCAACGCTTCGCCGCCAAGGAAAAAGAGTTCAAAGAAGCCTACGATCAGTACGGGTATCGCGAGTCGGCCAAAATGCAAACCCTGGATGGCGACACTGTGGACGGCGAGTTCCAGGAGGTTTTCGACGTCAGCTTCGACGACCAGGGCCGGCGCGTGAAGAACGTAGTGTTTGCTCCCCTCCCCACCCTGGTCCGGCTGGGCATGACCCGAGAGGATTACGACGACCTGGAAAACGGCTTTCCCATGGTGCTGACCAGCGATGACATCAGCCAATATAACGTGCTGTACGCCGGGCAGCAGCAGGAAGATGAACTGCACTGCTACGTCTTCGATATCGCGCCCAAGCAGATCGAGAAGAACAAGCGCTACTTCCAGGGCCGCATCTGGGTGGACGATCACGACCTTCAGATTGTGAAAACCTATGGCCAGATGGTGCCGGAAACTCGGGCCAACAAGAAGGGCAGAGGTAATGAGAACCTGTTCCCCAAGTTCACCACCTGGCGCGAGCAAATCGACAACAAGTATTGGTTCCCGACCTACACCCGCGCCGATGACACTCTGCGCTTCTCCACCGGCGATGTGAAAATCCGCGAAATTGTGAAATACGAGAACTACAAGCGCTTCGGAGCCAACGTGAAGATCACCTACGAAGGCAAAGAGGTGCAGAGGGGCACGAGCACGGATCCGAACGCCAAACCACAACCGCCGCAAAAATAACAGCTGGCGCTCCCCATTCCACTCAGGCTGCTCGCTTGCGGGCGCTGAACATCAGAATTGATCCCGATAATTCGGGCTGAAAGTCCTTAAAGCCTGCAACCGTCAAGTACTGCTCCATCTCAGGAAGATCGAATACATGAAGGCCGTGATGCTTGCGACTCCACTCCCGCACGCTGCGAAATTTCAGGATGCCTCCATCACCTGCACCGAAAGTGACGACTGAAAGAATTGCCGCTGGCTTCATCACGCGAGCCATCTCGCGCAAAGCAATCACCGTATCGGCAAACAGATGCAGCGAGCCACAACAGAGGGCGGCGTCGAAAAAGGCGTCTTCGAACGGAAGGGCCTCTACTCTTGCGCGGGCGAAGTGAACGTTGTGAATGCCTTCCTTTGCAACGTAAGCTGCACCTTGCCGAAGCATTCCCATGGATACGTCGATTCCGAACACTTCTTTCGACGGTGAGGCAATCCGCCGGCCGAAGGTGCCGGGTCCGCAGGCGATATCCAGCACTCGGCCGTTGGTTGATTGGACTTTCTGGAAGACTGTGCTAACCAGTTGTGTAAGTGATGGGCTGTGAAATCCGCCGTAGAGATTTAGCACGATCGGATACCACAACCTCGTCTCGTAAATGTTTGCCATCCGATCGATGAAGCGCATTCTCCTCAGCACGGGGTCCGTGCTATGAGATAACTCTTCAAGAATGAAGTCGGGGATACCCTCCCTGATCGGGTAGGCTATGGAACAGGTGCCACAGCGGAGCACACCCTCTTCTTGGGGCAAGAGACGCTTGCATACCGGGCACGCGTAGATTTCGAATTCACTAGCTATAGCTGTGTCAGCAGTCATGTTCAGCCTCCTGGGTGCTGGATGCGCGGACAGCACCAGTTCCGCCGGAAGGATAGCTTAGGGAACAGTACTCATTGCTCATCATAAAGTGCCCCGGCCGAACGACTGACTTCTTCTCGATTCCCCAGACAACCTGTGCGAACAGGTGAAACCACGGCCTTGCACGCGACTGCCTTCTCGCCACATAGGCGTAAAACATGGCACCTGCGGCCTGGGTACCGATCGAACGAATTAGGCCAGTGTCATCCGGTGTGCGGGATAAGCGTCAGAACTTCGGTATAGTAAAAGATAGTAGCCGGGATCTGGATTCCGGCAGAGGAGAGCTCCGGGTGCCATCTTTCGGCGGACGGTTGAAGGAAGAACGAGAGCGGCGCAAGATTTCGCTCGACGAAATCTCCGCGTCCACCAAGATCTCCACTCGTTTGCTACACGCTCTGGAAGACGACCATTTCGAGCTGCTGCCCGGCGGCATTTTCAATAAAGGATTTATCCGCGCCTATGCGCAGCATCTCGGTCTGGATGAAGAGCAGGTGATTGCCGAATACCTCGAAGCCAGCGGAGTGCTGCCAGCCGAGGGAAAGCCGGATGGCAGCATCGCGGCTGCGACTACAGAGATCCGAACGGAAGCCGACGACAGCGGCGCGAGCCTCCCCTGGGGACTGTTTGCCGTTATTCTTCTGGTAGTCGCGCTCGCCTTTGCGATGTGGGGATTCTACGCCAGGGAGACGTCAACCCGCGGCAACGTGCCATCTTTCAAACAACTCAACCCGTCTCCTGTGCCGCCCGCTCCGGTGAGTCCTCCCACCACGAGCAACTCCAAGCTGCCTGCGGTTAAGGCCAGTGCCGGGCCCACGCGTCCTGCCGTGACCCCGGTTTCAACCGGTACCACCCGCAATTCCGCGGCGAGGGTCATGGACGGAAGTTCCGACGCCGCTCCTCCATCAGACGCCATCGTGGTGCGCATCAGCGCGCGCGAGGACTCCTGGGTTTCGATAACCTCTGATGGCAAACGCATCTTGCAGGATACTCTGAACGCGTCCACGGAAAAGTCCGTCCAGGCTGCGAAGGAGATCACCGTGAAGACCGGCAACATTGGAGCTCTCGATTTTGAGTGGAACGGGAAAAAACTTCCTCCACTAGGGAGTGAAGGCGAAGTAACCACTGTTAGATTTGACGCTAACGGCTGGCATACCGTGCCCAAACCGGTCCCTGTGCCGGAGTTCCCAGCCATTCCGCCAGAATCTGCGAACCCTGCACCGGAATCCTCGAATCCAAACTAAGGCTAAACCTGTATTTTGAAGTATTTAACAGCGCTTTATTCTGCTTCCGTGTTTGGGAGAGCCATTCGCCCTAAAGAAAATTGCTTCTCGAGCCCGTCTCTGGTAGTTTCTTAAAGGTATAACTGTCCCGTCCAAATAGTATGGCTGTGAGCGTCTGAGTTACCCCCCGGACGTAACCCCGTCGAAGGAGAAGTAGCTTGTCACAGAAGAATCGCTATTTATTTACCTCTGAATCAGTGACCGAGGGCCATCCCGACAAGATCGCCGACCAGATATCCGACTCCATCCTCGACGCCTGTTTGGCCGAGGATCCGATGAGCCGAGTCGCCTGCGAGACCCTGACCGCGACCGGGCTGGTAGTGATTGCGGGGGAGATCACCACCAAGGCCTATGTGGATTTCCAGACGCTGGTGCGCGGCACAGTTTCCTCCATCGGCTACGACAACGCGCTCTACGGCTTCGATGCCAATACCTGCGCGGTCATCTCCAGCATCAACAAGCAGTCTGGCGACATCGCCATGGGCGTGGATACCGGCGGCGCCGGCGACCAGGGAATGATGTTTGGCTACGCCTGCAACGAGACCAAAGAATTGATGCCGACGCCGATCCTGCTCGCTCATAAACTCACCATGCGCCTCTCCGAGGTTCGCAAGCACGGCAAACTTCCCTACCTCCGACCGGATGGCAAATCGCAGGTGACCGTGGAGTACGACGAGAGTCGCAAACCGATTCGCGTGGATACGGTGGTGATTTCCACCCAGCATGCCGAGACTGTTACGAACGACGAACTGCGCGGCGACATCCTCAAGCACGTGATCCAGGCCACCATCCCGGCTCACTTGCTCGACGAAGACACCAAGTACCACATCAATCCCACGGGACGTTTCGTGATCGGTGGGCCGATGGGCGATACCGGCCTGACCGGGCGCAAGATCATCGTGGACACCTACGGTGGCATGGGTCGGCACGGCGGTGGGTGTTTCAGCGGCAAGGATCCGACCAAGGTGGACCGCTCGGCGGCCTACATGGCGCGTCACATCGCAAAGAATATTGTTGCTGCCGGGCTGGCCGAGCGCTGCGAGGTGCAGCTCGCTTATGCCATCGGCGTGGCTGATCCGGTGAGCGTGCTGGTGGACACCTTCGGCACGGAGAAGGTCGATAAGGGCATGATTCCGGATATGGTGCGGGCGCATTTCAAGCTGACGCCCAAAGGGATCATTGAATCGCTGAAGCTGCGCCGGCCTATCTATTGCAAGACCGCAGCCTACGGACATTTCGGCCGCACCGATCCCGACTTTACCTGGGAGTCAACCGACAAGGCGGCCAGGCTGGCCAGCGAGGCGGGCCTGCGCGAGCCGGTCGGGCACGCGGTTCGCAAGTAGGTGCGCGGGGAGTTCGGCGTTGGAAAATCCTGTCGAGCTTGTTTTGAGGTTCCTGGAAAAGATCAATCAGCACGACGTTGATGGATTGGTAAGTCTCATGTCCGAGGAACACGTGCTGGTCGATTCTTTGGGAGACCGGTTCCAAGGGCGTGAAAAGCTGAAGGCAGGCTGGCAGGCATACTTCAAGATGTGCCCGGATTACACCGTGTCTCACGAGGCGATTTTTGCGCAAGGGGACATTGTTGCGGCATTCGGCTCCGCCGGAGGAACCATTGCCGCTAAAGACCAATTGAAGCCGGAGAACCGCTGGCGGACTCCCGCCGCCTGGATGGCAACCGTACGAACCGGCCAGCTTGTGGAGTGGCGGGTCTATGCCGACAATAAGCCCGTCTACGAAATCTTGAACCGGCTTAAGTCGTAACGAACAAAACAAATAGAGTCTAGAACTAAGATTCAGAGCAATCAGCGCTACAGGAGACGTATGGCAACAACACCGACGCAAGTGCATTCTGATGTAAAGAGCATGGAATTTGCCGATCTCGGCAAAAAGCGCATTGACTGGGCGAACCAGTCGATGAAAGTTCTGCAAATTATTCGTAAGGAATTCATCAAGAACCAGCCGCTGCGGGGCATTCGCATTTCAGCCTGCCTGCATGTGACCGCGGAGACGGCGAACCTGGCTATCACGCTGCGGGACGGTGGCGCTGAGGTGGTGCTGTGCGCCTCAAATCCGCTTTCCACCCAGGACGATGTCGCCGCCAGTCTGGTCCGCGATCATAATATTTCCGTCTTCGCCATCAAGGGCGAAGACAACGATACGTATTACAGCCACATTCTCGCGGCCATCGATCACAGACCGCACATTACCATGGATGACGGCGCCGACTTAGTCACGGTGCTTCACACCAAGCGTCAAGATGCGCTGCCGGGCGTGATCGGTGGCACGGAAGAAACCACCACCGGCGTGATCCGCCTGCGCGCTATGGCGAAAGAAGGCGTGCTCAAATTCCCCATCGTCGCGGTGAATGATGCCGACACCAAGCACCTGTTTGACAACCGCTACGGCACCGGACAATCCACCATTGACGGCATCATCCGCGCTACCAACTTTTTGCTGGCTGGCTCGAAGTTCGTGGTGGCCGGCTACGGTTGGTGTGGTCGTGGGTTGGCCAGCCGCGCGCGTGGCGCCGGCGCAGAGGTAATTGTCACCGAAGTTGACCCGACGAAAGCTCTGGAAGCGGTGATGGATGGTTTCCGCGTGATGTCGATGACCGAGGCGGCCAAGCTGGGCGACGTCTTCTGCACCGTGACCGGAAACAAAAACGTCCTCGCCCGGGAACACTTCGAGCTGATGAAAGATGGCGCCATCATCTCGAACTCCGGACACTTCAATGTGGAGATCGATATCCCCGCGCTGGAGAAGCTGTCTTCCTCCAAGCGCACCACGCGCAACTTTGTGGAGGAGTACTCGCTCAGAGACGGACGCAAGATCAACCTGCTGGGCGAAGGCCGGCTCATCAACCTGGCTGCTGCCGAAGGCCATCCGCCATCGGTAATGGATATGAGTTTTGCCGACCAGGCGCTCTCCGCCGACTTCATGGTGAAGAACGCCAAGACTCTGGAAAAGAAAGTTTACAAAGTTCCGGATGACCTGGATAAGCGCGTGGCAAAACTCAAATTGGAATCCATGGGCATCAAGATCGACCGCCTGACGCCGGAGCAGGAAGAGTATCTGGCGGGGTGGAGCGAGGGAACGTAGTTTGTGTGGCGCGGACACTCTTGTCCGCGGGATTTGTGTAGCGCGGGCTTCCTCGCCCGCGCATTTTTCTACGGGGTGGCGCAAGCCGCCCCGTTTTCTTGCTCACCCCGCTTGCTAACCGATCTGCGGAGATTCTGTCCAACCGGGCATGAAACTAACATTGATATTTCTGCTTGCCTCTCTGTCGATCACCCTCAACGCGCAGGATCAGCCTCCCACCACGCTGAGGGGCGTCTTGTTGGAGCAACTGCGAACCACGCATAACCAGAAAGACTGGTTTGTATCGGTAAAAGAGGCCGTCGATGGAGTGTCGGCGGAACAGGCCAACTGGACGGATGGCAAGGGAAATCATTCCATCGGCCAGCTAACCTACCACTTGCTCTTCTGGGATCGGCGTTCGCTGATGGAGTTCAAGGGCGAAGATCCCGGAAAGTTCAGCGGCAATAACGACGAGACCTTCAACAACTTTGATGCCAAACAATGGAGTGCCACAGTGAAGGAGCTCGACGCAGTCATGACCGCCTGGGAGAAAGCGGTCCAAGCTGCCGATGATGACAAGTTGAAAAAGGAAGCCTCCAGAATCGCGCATATCGGAGCACACAACGCCTATCACATCGGACAGATCATCTACGTCCGCAAAGAACAGGGATCGTGGAACCCCGAAAACGGCGTGAAGTAGACATCGCAAGAAAACGAGAAGCCCCATCGCTTGCGCGCGAACACAATCGATGGGGCCGGTAGCTCTCTTCGTTTGCGACTACTCCAGCACAAAAATATTCTTCTTCGCGCACATCTCTTTCAGGATCTTGGGCCACACGGTGACGCTGACTTCGCCCAGATGGGCTTTGCGCAGAAGCAACATCAATGTGCGGGACTGTCCGATGCCGCCACCAATCGAGAGCGGAATTTCATGATTCAGGATCGCCTTGTGATAGGGCAGGCCCATGAAATCCAACTGCTTGGCCATCTGTAGTTGCTTCCTCAGGGTTTCCGCGGTGACGCGGATGCCCATCGAGGTCAACTCATGGCGGCGTTTGGTCACATGGTTCCAGACCAGGATGTCGCCATTCAGACCGTGCGTGTCCTTGCCGGTTTCATCGTGAGTATCGGTGACCCAGTCGTCGTAATCGGCGGCGCGCATTTCGTGGGGATAGCCATCTTTCAGCGGCCAGCCAATGCCAATAATGAAGACGGCCGGATGCTTCTGCAGAATCTCCGTCTCGCGCCGCTTACGGGGCAAGTCCGGATACATGTCCAGAATTTCCTCGGCATGGAAGAATTCCAATTCCTCGGGGAGATTGGGATAACGGTAGTCATGCAGTTGCGGGAACAGATCCTGAGCATACTTTTCCGCGCCCACCAGCACTTTCCAGATCTTGCTGACGATGGCCTTCAGAAAATCCAGGTTGCGTTGCTCAGCGATGATGACGCGCTCCCAATCCCATTGATCGACATAGGCCGAGTGGTCATGATCGAGGAAATAATCTTTGCGGACGGCGCGCATGTCGGTGCAAATGCCCTCACCGACGCGGCACTCGAACTGCTTCAGGGCGACCCGTTTCCACTTGGTGGCAGCCTGTACGACCTGGGCATCGATGGGATGCAGGCCGTGGTCGTTGGTGATATGAAACTGGATCGGAGTGCGCGAGCCGTCGCGGTCGAGCATGTCGTTGACACCGCTCTCCACGTCGACGATGAGAGGCACTTCGACCATCATCAGGTTGAGTTCCTTGCAGAGGTTGTCCGCGATGTAGCGCTTGACGTGAAAAAGGGCGTGCTGCGTGTCTTTCGGGCTGAGCAGCGAATGGTAATCCTTCGGCAGAATCTTTTCCAACTCCTTGTAATCGCCGATGCCGGGGCCGGCCAGATCGGCTTTTTTGTCCAGTACAAGAGTGCTCATGAATGGTCTCCTTGGCGCTTCGTGGAACACAATTGCCCAACATTCTATTGAAAGCTGTTCCTGGGCGGCGGTCTGTGCGGAGGGTCACAGGAAAGGGTGAGGTGTGCATTGTCATCTGAGAAACTGGAGGCTTCGCTTCGCGAAAGCTTCCCGACGAAGGATCTATGCATTCCACCCGCTGTGGTAGATTTGAAATTCATGCAAGACATCGCTTCCTGGGCTTTGAACATCGCTACGCTGCGAGGTGCGTCTTACGCCGACGCGCGCATCGCTGACGACCGCAGCCGGGCGCTCTCTACCAAGAATGGCAAAGTGGGCGGCGCCGCGGACTCCGAGTCATTTGGGATCGGAGTGCGCGTAGTCGCCGATGGCGCCTGGGGTTTCGCCGCATCGGACGAACTGAGCCGAGGTGCGGTCGAGTCCACTGCCGCCCAGGCGGTCGAAATCGCAAGAGCTTCGGCGCGCGTGAAGCAACACGACATTCAGCTGGCCGCAGAGAAGCCCCATACTGCAAATTGGACCTCGCCCTTTCACATCGATCCGTTTACCACGTCGGTGGAAGAGAATCTGGAATTGCTGCTCCAGGTCGACTCCGAACTGCGTTCCGTCAAAGGAGTCACGCTGGCCGAAACCAACATGAATTTCCGCCGCGAGGAGCAGTGGTTTGTGTCCTCCGAGGGCGCCAACATTCATCAGACGAAATATACGACCGGCACCGGTTTCGCGGCCCATGCTTTCGCCGGCAACGAAATTCAGAAGCGTTCCTACCCCAGTTCTTACGGTGGACAGTGGCAGAACAAAGGTTACGAACTGGTGCACGAATTGAAGCTGGTAGAGAATGCGCGCCGCGTGGGCGAAGAGGCGGTGGCGCTGTTGCAGGCCGACCAGTGTCCCGAGGGCGCCTTCAACA
>Ga0187778_10003065_pt1 | contig 11277 bp, 8 predicted proteins | sample 1015_Q2_SP5_20_M_FD_132418 | JGI IMG/M metagenome (GOLD analysis project Ga0187778, IMG submission 132418) | Tropical peat soil microbial communities from peatlands in Department of Meta, Colombia - 1015_Q2_SP5_20_MG | ecosystem: Environmental > Terrestrial > Soil > Wetlands > Peat | place...
GGCAGCCATTTTGAACAATGCGGGAGTGTGCCTGCTGCTCACGTTCCGGCGCGCAGAGGCCGTTGCGAAACTGCTGAAGCCGCGAGTCAAATCGCTGCTCGGCGTTGTGGACGCGGAGAAGTTGCTGGACGCTGCGGAGAAAGAGCCGCCACCCGCACCGGGCGCGCTGCCCGCGTTTATTAGCGGAAGCCGCGTGCGCAAGGGCAGCGATATCGCATTGCTCCAGTACACGTCTGGTTCCACGGGCGATCCGAAGGGCGTGACCCTTACGCACGCGAATCTGCTGGCAAACATGCGGTCGATCGCAGAAGCGGTGCAGATGGGGCCGAATGACGTGGGAGTGAGCTGGCTGCCGCTATACCACGACATGGGGCTCATCGGAGCCTGGCTGACGTTGATGCTAAACGGCGTTCCCCTCGTGGTGATGTCACCCCTGGCGTTTCTGACGCGGCCGGAACGCTGGCTGCAAGCTGTCTCCAAATACAAGGGGACGATCGGAGCCGCGCCGAATTTCGCCTACGAGCTGTGCGTCAGAAAGATTTCGGATAAGGCCATGGAAGGTGTGGACCTGAGTTCTTGGCGTGCGGCTTTGAACGGCGCGGAGCCGGTCAACCCAGAAACGCTGGAACGCTTTACAAACCGGTTTGTCAAATATGGCTTTAAGCCGGGGGCAATGCTGCCTGTGTACGGATTGGCGGAAGCGTCGCTGGGCGTCACGTTTCCGCCGCTTTATCGCGGGCCAAAGGTCGATCGCGTGGAGCGGGAGACGTTCACGACGCAGGGACGCGCGGTGCCCACAGCAGAAGAAGACGAGAATGCCATCTCGTTTGTGTCTTCCGGAGTGCCGCTGCCGCGGCATGAAGTCGTCATCGCAGACGAAGCAGGAAATCCGTTGCCAGAGCGGGTGGAAGGATTTTTGTGGTTCCGCGGCGCTTCCGCAACCAGTGGTTATTACAGGAACGAAGAGGCCACCGAGAAGCTATTTGCCGGCGGCCCAGCGCACGCAGAAGGTGAATATCCCTGGGTGAATTCGGGGGACCGCGCGTACCAGGCCGAAGGCGAGATTTACATCACCGGCCGCGTGAAGGACATCATCATCAAGGGCGGACGAAATCTTTATCCGCATGAAGTGGAAGAGCTAGCCTCGCGCGTCGATGGAATTCGGAAAGGGTGCGTGGTCGCGTTTGGATTGAAGGGCGACGATACGGGAACAGAGAAGCTCGTCATTGTTGCGGAATCGCGTGAAGAGGATCGGGGAAAGCGCGCAGCAATAGTGGCCAGTATCAATGATGAGGTGTCGCGAGGATTAGGACTGCCACCTGATCGCGTGGAGCTGATCCGGCCGGGCAGCATTCCAAAAACGTCGAGCGGAAAATTGCGCCGCGAGGAGACCAAGCAGCTTTACCTGGCCGGAACGCTCTCGGCCGCCAAGCCTCCGGCGTGGGTGCAGATTGCGAGGCTGGGGACGGGCTCGTACCTGCAGAGCGCCGTGCGAGCCGTTCAGAACGGAATTCGCACTGGGCTGGAAACAATCTACGGCTTGTATTTTCTGGTGGTTTTTATTTTGTGGATTATTCCAGCGTGCGCGATTGTGCGCTTGTACAAAGATCATCGTGCCGCCGGCCGCTATACTTCCAAGGCGCTTAAGTTGTTGTTCGCCTTGACAGGCATTCGCGTAAAGGTTGTCGGCAAGGAGTACATGGACACGCCGGGGGCAAAGGTCTACGCCTCAAACCATGCCAGCTATTTTGATGTTCTCCCCCTGATGATGGGACTGGGCGTGCCATACCGCTTCGTAGCCAAGGGCGAAGTGAACGAAATGATTTTCATCGGAACATTCCTGAATAAGATGGGGCACTTGTCTTTCAACAGGCATGATGCAAACTCGCGGTTGCGCCAAGTGGACGAGATTGAAGAGTTCTTGAAGTCAGGCGATTCGGTTTTTGTGTTCCCCGAGGGAACCTTTACGCCGGAAGAGGGCGTGCGGCCATTTCAGTTGGGAGCCTTCCGCAGCGCGGTCGCAACGGGCGCTCCGATCATCCCCGTGTCGCTTGCCGGGACAAGAAGGTTCTTGCGGGATCGAACGATCTTGCCCCGGCCAACGACTGTGACCATCACGCTTTCTCCACCGATCTATCCTGAGCGCGTATCTCCAAACGGGGATCCGAGCCAGTTGCGTCAAGTGGTGCGACTGCGCGATCTGGCGCGCGAAGCGATTGCCCGGCATTCGGGAGAACCGCTGCTGTAGCCTGCCGCAAACGATTTCCCTTTAGAACTAAGCGAACTGCCGCAGAGCTGGCAAACGGCTCGCCCTGCGCTACAAGCTCTCATTGATGTGACAAGGTATAAATCACGGTGATGTGCGTGTCGATTTCGACGGGCTGCCCGTCAAGAATCGTCGGTTGATAGCGCCATTGCCGCACGGCGGCCAGCGCGGACGAGATGAAAAGGGGATCGCCGGTAAGGACTTCGAGGGATTCGATGGAGCCACTCGTGGAGATGATTGCACGAAGCTCGACGCGGCCTTCGCGGCGAAGCTGGATTCCGAGAGCCGGATAGATAGGCTCAACGCGATGGACAAGCTTCGCAGCGATCACGGGTTCGCTGACCTTCACCGGAGTTGAAGGGCGAGGGTGCGTAAGGGGCGGTGGCGGTTCGCGACGTGAGTCCGTCGATGGCAAGCCGGGGATCGAGGGGCTGTCGGGAACACCCGGGATCTCGGGACCGTCAGGTCCGATTGTGTTGTCAATAGGGCTTGGATCATCGTGCGTGACGATGGTCGGGGGAATGGACGGGGGGGCACAAAAACGGCAGATATTCGGTCGGCCGTCCAGAGGGCGAGTTGGTGTTGCTGGGCGCGGATGGCCGCCAGGAGAGTAAGGAATGGGGGGAACAACAAGGACACGGCCGGCTATGTTTTCGCCCTTGGTGAAGAGTGGAAATATAACCAAGGCGGCGACAATCAGAATCTGCACAACGATGGAAACCAGGAGCGCGCGCTGCCTATTGTGGCGGACACGGGCCTCTTGTGCGGTATCACCTTCAACGAGACAGTTGCGGAGAAAGCCGGAACGTTCTTCGGGAACGGGAGCAACAGCCATCACACACCTCCGGAAATCTCCCCTTGAGCTTTCTGAATTTGCGGCACCAGCCTCCTGGGTTGCCTTCAGGAAACTGGCGCCGCTCTCGCAGGGATGTGAGGTGCGCGCGTCCTCTGCACCGTTTGACACCAAGGATGGATACAAGTTCCCCGGGCAATGGAAACGCATTAGGACCCAAAAGCCTAGGGAATCGAACTAGCGAAAGAAATGCGAAGAAATTGTCTTTCAAGTGCATCTCCAGGAAACCCCCCGGCATCCAACCACCCAGAAGAACTTGGGAGGAGGAATCAGATGGACAGGCATATTCCGGAAGTTGTCGGGGTACGCCGCACGGGCTGGGCGGCCCTGGAGCGCGACCCACAGCAGGACGTCGTGGAGTTTCACTGCCCTCACCGCGGCGCCAAGGGCCAGAAGAAGGCAAGGCGAGAGCGTGCCGAGTATCGCTTCACCGATGGGTTTTTGCAGGACCTACAGGGCGAGGGCGTGCAGTGCCACTATTGCAAACAGTCCATGCGCGTCGTTCCAGTGGTGATGCTGCACGATCAGGATGAAGTGAAGAGGTTCGAAGCTATTTTTTCCGAGGAAGTGGAAGTAGCGGCATCTTAAACAAGCGGCATACATACGCAAACGGGGCGCGTCAGGTTGGGCGCCCCGTTTTTTCTTTTGCGTGAGCCTGAAATCAAGCAGCGAAATTAACGCCAATCGCGGCGGCAGTGCTCAAGACGCTCATACGCCTCATGACGTTCGAACGCCCAATGGCGCGCCTCTGGACTGTACGGGCCGAAGTGTTCCACGGCCTCGTGATAGCGCATGTTTGTGTAGGCCACACGCCGGTTACAGTCGTCCCAGGCATTGGCTTTCGCCGCCGGGGCACCTGCAAACAGGAGGAAGCCACCCAGAGCCAGGGAAGCGAGCGCGGCCTTGCCGAGAATCGAACGGAACAACAGAGCGGGAACTTTCATAGGAGCCTCCAGGGAACGGGCCCGGGCTGGCTTCGGGAGGACGTTCTGAGGAATCAAACACCTGTTTGAAGCAAAAGTTCCTTGAGGGAGACGGCGGGACTTACGAGCAAGGCGGGAGAGGGTGCAGGGTGTGCGCTGCACCCTCCTTTGGGGTGTTGGTCAGGTACGAGGGAAGTTCAGTGATGGTCGAAGTCGTGGTCGTGATCGTGCTCGTCCCAGTCATGTTCTGCGTGCCACCGCTTGCCGTCTTCGTCCCACCAGCGATGGTCGTGTTCCCAACAGAAGGAACGAGCAGCCGCTAGTTCGCTGCGCCAGTGCGCTGCCTGAGGGCTGTCCGGGCCGTGCTTGGCAATAGCTTCGTGCAGATTGTGATCGGCCTTGTTCGTGCGCTTCTGGCAATCATCATCGGCACGGACCACCGACGAACTGGCAAACATCAGCGCCCCTGCGACGATCATCGGAGCCAATGCAAGTCGTATTCTCATTTCCACTCTCCTAGAGTTGTCCCTTTGGTATCCGCGTGCAACGCCTAGCAGATAATGCGATCGCCCGCGTTTTGTCTAACCAAATACTCAAGGAAAGTGGGCAGGAAAGATGCCAAATCTCGGTATTGAAAGAAAAGTAGTTAGGCCGAGTTTTAGAACGAAAAAAATTCAGTATGCCTGTAAGAAAGGATCCACCTTCATGTGGTACTTCTCCAGGCCGGTGCGTATCAGGTTGAACGCATCCTCCACCGTATCCGCAAACTCAAGCAGGTTGTACTCACTCTGACTAATGGTGCCCCAGCGGACCATACCCTTCAGATTGAGGACATCGTTCCAATATTTGCGGCCATAGATCAGGATCAACGTGTGCTTGGGCATTTTTCCGGTTTGCGAAAGCGTCATCATCTCCCATAACTCGTCCATGGTGCCGAATCCCCCGGGAAAGACGATCAGCGCCTTGGCGATTTGAGCGAACCAGAGTTTACGCATGAAGAAATAGTGAAAATTGAAACTCAACTCCGGACTGATATAAGGATTCGCAAATTGCTCGTGCGGGAGCTCAATAGAAAGTCCAATCGATTTACCGCCCGCTTCGTAAGCCCCGCGATTGGCGGCCTCCATGATTCCGGGCCCGCCGCCGGAGCAAACGACGAAGCGCCGAGGACGCGGGCCTAAGGACAACGCCCAGCTGGTCAGCCTGTGAGAAAGCTGCCGCGCTTCTTCGTAATAGCGAGACATTTCCAGGGAGCTTTTTGCGGCACGCAGTGCGTGATTGTGCTGTCTCAGCTTGCCCTTGCTCATCCTGCCGGTCCTGGTCTGTTTCAGCCGCGTGTGCCTTGCGGAGGCAGTTTCATGCGATTCGATGCGTGCGGAGCCGAACATCACGACGGTATCTCCGATGCCTTCCTTCTTAAGCTGGGCGAGAGGGTGAATGTACTCCGCCAGGATGCGGATCGGACGGGCTGGAGTGCTTTCCATGAACTCCCGGTTCTCGTGAGGAGCTTTCGGTGCGTGTTGAGGCTTGAGTCGTCTGCCGTCCGTCATCTGCGGTCTCCAAAGGAAGCGAGTTACGATTGTAGGCAGAGCCTATGCTCGCGGCAACGTCTTTGGGCCGGAATGCGTCGAAAGGAATACGCAGGGGAAGGCTAGTTCTTGAGATTGATCGGCAACAAATTGAGGGAGTCTACGCGTGGTGCGGCGCTGACCGTGGCAGTTTGTGCCATGCCACTCCTGGTTTGCGCACAAGCCCCGGAAGGGCCGATGACACCGCAGCCGGGCACGGCCGTCCAGAAAGCGCCCACAGAAATCAAAGTGCGAACGCTGCTGGTAAATACCCCGGTGACGGTGAGAAACGAAAAAGGAGAGATGGTCAACACGCTGGAAAAAGCGGACTTCCACGTCACCGACAATGGTGTGCAACAAATCATCACCCACTTTACGCTGGGGGGGGACCCGGTGTCGCTGGTGGTGGTGGTGGAAACGAGCGATCGCATTGCCCCAATCCTTGCTCAGATTCGCAAAACAGGTATTTTGATTTCGCAAACCGTGGTGGGACCAACGGGCGAAGGCGCGCTGATCGCATACGACGATGAAGTGAAAGTCCTGCAGGATTTCACCAGCAGTCCCGACGACATGGAAAAAGCGATGTCGCAGTTGAAGGAAGGCTACTCTGGCGCGAGATTATTTGACGCGATGTCCAAAGCGGTGGAATTGCTGGCGTCGCGGCCAGAGGTATCCGCAACGGATTTGGGGAAGCGTCGCGTGATGCTGGTGATCGGCGAGGCGCACGACAAAGGCAGTGAAGACAAGTTGGGAGAAGTGCTGAGGCGGGCACAACTGGCAAACATCACGATTTATACCGTGGGAATTTCGGGATTGCGCGCGGACTTGCAGAAGAAGCCGAACCCCCAGCCGGTGCCAAAGGCCACGCCGGACGGTATCGTGGGCATGCCGGGGCCGCCTGGGGTTGTACAAACACCGAATAACGATCCCAGCGTGACAGGTGGAGCGAATCTCATCGGGCTGGCGGTTTGGGTCGTCACGCACGTGAAGGACAAGGTCACGTCTCGCCAATTGGAAATTGCATCGGCTGCCACCGGAGGCGAGCACGTATCAACGTGGAAGGACTGGTCGATCCAAAATGCAATCGATGAGATCGGGGGAGAGTTGCATTCGCAGTACACGCTGTCTTATACGCCGAGCGGCAATGTCAGCGACGGCTACCACGAGATCAAAGTAACGATAGACCGCAAAGACCTGACGGTGCGCGCGCGGCCAGGATATTACATCGAGCCACCGGAGAGTTAAGAGCCAGTCGCCCGCCTCCCTTTCTTCGTCAGGGCAAGCAGAAGGTGGCGCTACAAAATCTCCCTTAGGCAATTTGTTGCCAGAACGCGGACTCCTTGGAAGCGAGGAGCGCATCCTTGCGCGCGTTCCAGCGGAGGAAGTGAGGCGTGCGCGTGTGCGCGGCGTGGTGTTCCCGGCTGGCCCACACTTCGTGGAAGAGAAACGTGCCGGGCTGGTCGGCGCCGCGGTGCAGATCGTATTGCAGGCATCCTTCCTCCCTTCGCGTAGGGCCGACAAGAGCACGCAGTTCCGCTTCCAAAAGGAGTTGCTGGCCCTCCTTTGCGCGCAGCAGGACGACGAGGGTTAGTGCGCCCTTGGGTAATTTTGTGATTTTGGCGCCGTGGGACCTGCGGCTGGGGCGCCGCCTGGGGGACTTCTTCGCTTTATGTTTGGGCATGTCGGCGGGGATTGTACTCCAAATGGGTATAAGCGCAACGGGAATTGTGACGCTGGTTATTTGTCTGGTGCCGCGTGCCGCTATTTATCGGCGTTCTTACGACCGGCGTTCAGGCTGTCGAAATTCAGAAGGGTGTTCAGAACCAGGGAATAGGTATTCTCGGTTTCGCCGCGATAAATGGGTTCAATGGAGAACAGGATGACGTGCCCGCTGCCGTTGGGCACGTCGATTACGGCAGGATGTTGGGCGATATCGTTTCCGCCTTCCACCAACCCGGAAATGAGCAGGTCTTTGCTGTCGGCGTATCGCAGAATGACCCGAGCCCGGCCCGTTGGGGGAATTACACGCGGGTTATTGTCGAGTTGCTCCTCTGTCGGAGCAGGTAGTTCCCATTGTTCGCGCTCCGGCTCCTCGGGAATTTCGGCGGCGGGGCGGCCGATGACAAAGTCCGGATCGTCCTTTGTGCCCCGTCCTGTGGGCCGCGTATTGGTATCCGGTCCAAGATGCCGACGGCGTGAGCCCAGCAGGCTATTCACGGAGAAGATCGGGCCGTTGTCGCAATAGGCGGATATCTTCTCGTCGTAGCCATAAGCGATGGGACTGGCGGCGTCGACCAGACGAGTCCCAACGATCGCGCCGACGATCTTCATCTTTTCGGAGCTGCCGGCGGTCACACCATTGGCCATGCCAAGGGAAAGCGCAAACTGGGAAGTGTCGGTTGCAGTGAGCAGCACCCCACCCTTGGCTACGAAGCTCTGGAGTTTGGCTACGCCTTCCCAGCCCAAGCCGGGACGCATGTCTGTAGTGGAGTCGATCTTGCCAAGGTTCGGCGTTTCCGGGGTATTCAACCAGGGAAGAGGGTTTCCCCAGGACATCGGCAGGCCATCGATGATGTTTGTGAGGCCGGCATTCCAGCCCACAGGCGGGAAAAGAATCACATCGTACCGGGCGTTGAGGTCAGGAATTTTGGCTAGCGCCTGGGTGCTCATGTAGTCGTAAGGGACTTTCAGATTGTCCAGCGCAAGGCGCCACCAGCCTTCCGCCTGCGTGCTGAGCCAGGTGTGGACGAGCGCGATGCGAGGGGTACGGACGGGATGGGTCTTGACGCTGGGCGCGGAAGCAAGAGCTATGGCGCGCAAACCCAGGGATTTTGTGGCGGCATCGAGGTCGGAGCGGCTGACACCTCGGATTAGAAAAGTGCCACGCCCGAATTTGCGGTCAGCGACCTGGAATGGCTCTTCCGCAGCATCGATGTTCGCGTCTTTCAAGCGATAGCGAAGGGTGGCCAGCGCTGGCTCGGCGTGATTCTCGACGGCGAAGAGTGTGCCTTCGCCCTGGACGCCGCCCATGGCAGGAATTTCGGTGACGCGCTCCATGGGAACGGTGAGGACTTTCGGGTCCGTGACACGCGCAACTTGCACGCCGAAGAGTTCACCGAAGGTCCACGCCGTATCGTCGTAAGGAGTTTTCTGGGGATCGTCAGGGCTCCAATATTGGTAATCGAGGAGCGCGTCGGCCACGCGGCTGTATGGCTGATCCATGCGAATCACATAGCTGCCCGCGGGGAAACTGCGCGTCGTGGGCGCGGGTGGTTTGGGCTTCTCTTCATTCTCCGCGGGTTTGGCCGGCTTCTTTTCCTTTTTGACCGGCAAGGCTACGGTGAAGGCGCTCGTGGCGCGGGAGACTTCCACATGTTGCTTGAACATGACGCGCAGAAGATCCGCCTGCACGGTTGTGCGCGGGTCGTCTGAAGGTAAGACATAAGCGGCTGGGCCTTCTTCGGCCGGCTTTTGAATCGAGCGCTTGCTCTTCAAATAGAAATTCTTCAGGAAGAGCCGCTTGTTCTGTTCGAAGAAATGGAGCGAGGTGAGTAGTCCAGTTTCCTCATAGTTGTTGTTGTTGCGCTGGGACCACAAAGTTTTGGGAAGCGGCGGATTCGCGCGATACCAGGTGCGCGAGTATTCGTCGGGCTCCAGGGTGCGCTCTCGGGTATCCGCTCCACCATTGCCGAAAGTCTCGTAAAGGCGGCTGATGCCGTTGTGCATCGCGGCGATGAACATCAAGTAGCCAGGCGACCAGGTGTCGAAATCGCCGTGCGTGAAGACGCCGGGCATGCCGAACTTGGTCATGTCCGCGACGTTGCGCGCGCCAATCATCTGCCACTCGTCCACAAGGATAGGATCGACCCAGGCGTTGTACGGGCCGTCGCCAACGGTGTTGTCGTAGAGATACGGCACCGATTCATGCAGATCGTGGAGGACCTGCGCATCCCAGCCGACATAGGTGTTCAGGACATTTTCGGTGAGCTTCAATGTGACCGCCATGGCGTCACGATTATTGTCGTGCACCACGTATTTACCCCAGTAGATGAGCGGCGGATAGAAATCCTTGGGATGGGCGAGGTGCCATTTGTAGAGATCGACCATGCGGTCGCGGCCGTCCACTTCCACTACAGGAGTAATCAGCGTGATGACTCCGTCGCGGATGTCGCTGATATACGGGCTTTCGTCTACGGCCAGACGATAGGCAAGCTCCATCAATGCCGTGGGCGCTCCGGTTTCCACCGAGTGGATGGTCCCGGTGATGTAATAGACCGGAACCGCTTCGGCGACAAGTTTGTCGGCTTCCGCGTCATTCAATTGGATGGTGCGAGGATCAGCGAGTTTCGCCAATCGCTCGCGGTTCTGCTCGAGATTCTTTAGGTTGGCCTCGGAAGAGATGGCCACGGCAATCATCTCGCGGCCCTCTTCCGTTGTGCCGATGGAGAAAACCTTCACGCGCGGCGTGGCCTTTTCGAGCAAGCGCATGTATTTGTACACGTCCTCGGCATACGGGAGGATGCCCGGCGCGCCGGCGACATCCCCGAGAACCACTTCCGGCGTAGGAACGTTCTTGTCGGCGGGAAGGTAGTCCACCAGAGGCGAAGAGAAGTAGGGCTGGGTAGTGTACTTGCGAATCTTCGCGGTGTAAGCCTCGTCGATGGGCTGTTTCGGATCGCGCCCCGGCTGCGTATCGCCGTCGGCCAGCGAGATGCCGCACGTCGCAAGGGCGGCGAAGGCTAACAGAGCAACTCTCAAGTACTGTGGACGGCCCATGATGATCTCCTTGTGCCAAGCGAATCCGCGATTTTAGCGCACAATCCAACGCCAGAGGAAAAAGCCGCGGGGCTCACAAGAGAATCCCGCCCGGCGCTACACGCTTCAGTGGGGGAGAAACGCGATGCAAACAGGAGACGAAATATTGTCGGCTAAAGAAACCTGTGTGAGAGCGCCTGTGCCAGTGTCAATGCGAAAGACCGCAATCGTATTGGAGTTTTGATTCTCCGCGAGAAGAAATTGCCCCGTTGGATCGATGGTTATGTGGCGAGGTTCCTTGCCTCCGGTGGGGAAAAGGCCTGCCTGCGTCAGGGACCCATCCGAGGGGCTGATGGAGAAGACGGCGATGGTGTCGCTGCCCCGGTTGGAAGCGAAGAGCCACTTGCCGTTGTCATGCGTGAGGATTTCCGCGTCGTCGTTGCGTCCGACGAAAGTTGTGGGGAGAGTGGACAGAACCTGGAACTCAAAGAGTGTGCCCTTGGAGGGATCGTAGTTGAAGGCCGTCACGGTATTGCTGAGCTCGCTGATGACGTAGACGTATTTGCCATTGGGGGAGAACGCGACGTGGCGCGGCCCGGAACCTGCGTGCAGTTTGGCAGCCGGTGGGTCGTTGGGCGTCAGCGTGCCTTTGGTGGCATCGAAACGGTAACTGAGAATCGCGTCCAAACCGAGGTCGGAGACGAAGACGAAGCGATTGTCCGGCGAAACTTGCACCCAATGAGCATGCGGCCCTTCCTGACGCTGCTTGTTGGGGCCAAGCGAGCCAGCGTCTTTCACGTTGGCGGTGTGCTCGCCCAGCTTGCCGTCCGGGAGAATGGGAAAGACGACAACATTGCCGGAAGAATAGTTCGCGGCCAAAAGATATTTGCCGGTTTTGTCGAAAGAAAGATA
>Ga0187778_10003067_pt1 | contig 11277 bp, 14 predicted proteins | sample 1015_Q2_SP5_20_M_FD_132418 | JGI IMG/M metagenome (GOLD analysis project Ga0187778, IMG submission 132418) | Tropical peat soil microbial communities from peatlands in Department of Meta, Colombia - 1015_Q2_SP5_20_MG | ecosystem: Environmental > Terrestrial > Soil > Wetlands > Peat | place...
CCGGTGTCGCGCAGGTGGAACTGCACCGTCGTGCCCACGCCGATGCGGTCGCCCACCGACACCGCACCGGACCGCCGGTCGGCACCGAGCACGGCGCGCAGGAGGAAGTCGCCGCGGCGGAACGTCTCGCGGTGCTCGTCGATCACCCGGCCGATCTGCAACCCCCCCGACTCCAGGGTGGCGAGCTCGTCCTCGCGCAATCCCGCGTGGGCCTGCTCGGCCAGGCGCTCCAGGGCCGGCCGGCCGGCGAGCTCGAAGATCACGTTGCCCTCGGCGCGGGTCACCACCAGGGGGCGGCCGAAGGGGCGGCAACCCTGCGACACCACCGGCTCGACGTCGACCCCCGGGCCGAGCAGGACCCCGACGGCCCCCGTGACGTGCACCGTGTCGCCGAGGACGAGGCGGCTGCCGCCGGGACCCCGCCCGGTCGACGCCATGCCCCCGACCACGGGGAGACCGGGGTGGCGGGACGCCAGCCACTCGAGGAAGGCCTCGACGGGGAAGCTGAACGGGTCGGCCAGCAGCACGAGGGCCCGAGGGCGGAACCCCAGGGCGGCGGGCCACCCGGTGACCTCCACGCCGTCGGGGCCCTCGCGCACGTCGAGGCCGACGGGAAGGACGGGGCCGGTGCGCGCCACCAGCAGGGACACGGCCGGACGCTGCTCGACCTCGCGATGGGGGCCGATCACCGACTCCGCGGCACAGCCGACGACGGCCAGGGGGGACAGGACGCTGCCGACGGCGCGGGCGACGTCCTCCAACGCGCCGGCATGGGGCGGCCCGACGAAGACGAAGGCGACGTCGGGACGAGGGCCCAGGCGCTCGAGCACCTCGCCCGTGGCCTCGCCCGTGGCGTGGGCCGTGATGGGGTGCTCGCTCAGCGCGGCCGCGAACGGCATCGCGTCGACGCTACCGCCGGCCGGGGTACGGTGCCTCGTGGCCCGACACGCGATGCAGGTCCCGCCGAACTGCGACCTGACCCTGGGCATGATCTGCGTGGACAAGTCGGAGCCGGGGCGCACGGTCTGGGCGATGCCGGCGGACGAGCGCTTCACCAACCCGGCCGGCCTGGTCCAAGGCGGGTTCCTTGCCGCGTGCTGCGACTCGGCCATGGGCGCGTCGAGCGTCACCTATGCGCAGGGCCGCAAGGTGTTCTCGGCCAACGCCGAGATGAAGGTCAGCTTCCTGGCGCCGGTGCGGGCCGGCGGGACGCTCACCTGCACCGCGGAGGTGGTCTCGGGGGGGAGCCGGCTGGCCTTCGTGGAGGCGACGGTGACCGACGACGACGGCCAGGTGGTGGCCCGGGCGAGCTCGACGTACGTCTACACGCCCCGCGACTGAGCGGCCCGGCGCCCGCCGTTGCTTGCCAGCGCGCCTGGTCAGACGCCAGGATGGGCGCTCCCCCGGGCGCCGCGGCCGGGCGTCGGGGGGAGCGGCCGGGGAGCGCCCCCGAGGACCGTCGCGACGGCAGGTGAGGAGGAGGACGGTGGCTGAGCCCGGGCGTGCGACACGGTTTGCCCGCCGCATCGGGATCCCCGAGCGCAAGAGCGTGCGCTCCTCCAGCGAGGAGTTCGTCCAGCTGGTGCGCGACTACGCGCAGCAGGAGACCCTGGAGCCCCTGCGCGGGCTCGGGCGCTTCGTCGGCTTCGGCGTCACCGGGTCGGTCCTGCTCGCCTTCGGGATCGCGCTGTTCCTCCTCGGCGTGCTGCGGCTGCTGCAGACCGAGACGGGCTCGACCTTCACCGGGCATCTCAGCTGGCTGCCGTACCTGATCACCGCGGTCGTGGCCGTGGCGGTCCTCGGGTTGGCGGCATGGCGCATCGGCGCCGGCCCGGCCCGGCGGACGCCGAGCGCCGAATCGGCATCGAGGAGGGCACCATGAGCGCCACCACCAAGATCACCAGGGACGATCTCGAGGCGAAGCTCCGGGAGATCGTCGGCGAGGTCGACGAGCGCGTGGAGGAGGCGAGGCCCAGCATCATCGCCGGCGCCGTCGTGGTCCTCGCCGTCGTCGGCCTGCTCGCCTACCTGCTCGGGCGGCGCTCCGGTCGCGTCCGCTCCGCGGTGGTCGAGATCCGCCGGGTCTGAGCCCGTTCCCGAGGTCGCGCCGTGTTCCCTCTCATCCGTCTCCGGTTCCGGGCCCTGCGGATCCGGATCCTCGACCGGACCGTGCGCCGCCTGTCGCGCCGGCACCGGGTGTTGGCCGCCGCGGCGGGCATCCTCGTCGCCCGTCGCGCCGCGCAGCGGCTCCTGTGGCGGGGCACGGTGCGCCCGGGGGAGGGGCTGCAGGTCACCATGCGCCGGCGCGGGCCTGCCGACACCCTCGGGCCCCGCTGATCGCCCGGTGGACGGGAGCGGGCGCGACGACGCACCCCTCGCGCCGGGCGAGCGCGTCCTGCTCGTCGACGCCAAGGGCCGGCGCTACCTGCTCTCCCTCGTCGCCGGGGGCTCCTTCCACTCGCACGCCGGGATCGTCGCCCACGACGACATCGTCGGCGCGCCCGCCGGCGCCACCATCGTGGGGTCGACCGGCCGGCGCTTCCTCGTGGTCCGCCCGACGCTGGCCGACGTCGTCCTCAAGATGCCGCGGGGCGCACAGGTCATCTACCCCAAGGACCTCGGCGCCATCCTCATCGCCGCCGACATCGGCCCGGGGCACCGGGTGCTCGAGGCCGGCGTCGGCTCCGGCGCCCTGTCGATGGCCATGCTGCGGGCGGGCGCGCAGGTGGTCGGCTACGAGCGCCGCCCCGACTTCTCGGCGCGCGCCAGGGAGAACGTCACCGCCTTCCTGGGGCCCGACGTCGACTACCGGATCGAGGAACGCGACGTCTACGAGGGGATCGACACCGCCGCCGGCCGTTTCGACCGTGTGGTGCTCGACCTCCCCGAGCCCTGGCGCGTCCTGCCCCACACCCCCGACGCGCTGGTACCCGGCGGGATCGTCTGCTCGTACCTTCCGACGATCACCCAGGTGGCCGAGCTGCGCGCCGCGCTCGAGCGCGGGCCCTTCGCCATGGCCGAGACGTCGGAGGTGCTACGGCGCACCTGGCACGTGGAGGAGCGCTCGGTCCGTCCCGACCACCGGATGGTGGCGCACACGGGGTTCATCACCACGGCCCGACTCGTGGTGCCGGCCGCCCCGTAGGCGTCGGGGAGGACGATCACCCATGCTCGATGAAGATGCACTCCCCGGGGCACTCCTCCGCCGCCTCGGTGACCGCGTCCTCGAGGTCGGCGGGGACGGCCGCCATGCCCGCCGACCCCCCCGGTTCGCTCTTCACGTCCTCGCCCTCTTTGACGTAGGCCAGGCCGTCGTCGAGGAGCGTGAAGACGGCGGGCGCGATCTCTTCGCACAGGCCGTCACCGGTGCACAGATCCTGGTCGATCCAGACCTTCATCGGTTCGCTCGTCGCCTCTCGTCCTCGGGAGGGTTCTTCGCGGCCGCCGGTCTCGGCTGCGCCGGTCCCGGACGGTAACGACGACCCTGCAGGGCTGTCAACTACGGACGGTGGTGATCCGGCGTGGTGGCGCGGCACCAGAACCGCCGTGCGCGCGACCGGCACCGGTCGTGCCGCCTGGCCCTCAAGCCTACCCACCCTGCGCCGATACCTACGCGAGCCGGTCGCGCCGAAGGTTCACGCGGCCGTGTAGGGTCGCCAACGACGGCGTCGTGCGAGCCGGAGGGAGGTGGTTCCGACGGCCGAGACCGAGCAGGAACGGGAGGAGACCCTCCGGCACGAGCTCGACGAGCTGCGTGAGCGGTCGCGCCTCGCCGAGGAGGAGGTCGGCATCCTCCGGCGCCGGCTCTCCGAGGGACCGGGGCGCGTCCAGTCGCTCGAAGAGCGGCTCCTCGAGACCAAGGGCCAGCTGGCCCAGGCGGTCTCCCAGAACGAGAAGCTCACCTACACCTTGCAGCAGGCCAAGGAGCACATCGCCGCGCTGCGTGAGGAGGTGGACAAGCTCACCCAGCCGCCGAGCGCCTACGGCACGTTCCTCAGCGCCAACGAGGACTCGACGGTCGACGTGTTCTCCACTGGCCGCAAGATGCGCGTTGCCGTCCACCCCGAGATCGACGTGGCCACCCTCCGACGCGGCCAGGAGGTCGTGCTCAACGAGTCGCTCAACGTCGTCCTGGCCCGCGAGGGCGAGGACTCGGGCGAAGTGGTGACCCTCAAGGAGGTGCTCGAGGACGGCCGGCGGGCCATCGTGTTCGCCCGCGCCGACGAAGAACGCGTGGTCGAGCTGGCCGACAGCCTCCACGGCGTGCACCTGCGGGCCGGCGACGCCGTGCTCATGGAGTCCCGCTCGCAGCTGCTCGTGGAGAAGCTGCCGCGTCCGGAGGTCGAGGAGCTCGTGCTCGAGGAGGTCCCCGACATCACCTACGGAGACGTGGGCGGGCTCGACACCCAGATCGAGATGATCACCGACGCGGTGGAGCTCCCGTACCTGCACCGGGCCCTGTTCAACGACTACAGGCTGCCGGCGCCCAAGGGGATCCTGCTCTACGGCCCCCCCGGCTGCGGCAAGACCCTGATCGCCAAGGCGGTGGCCAACTCGCTGGCCAAGAAGGTGGCCGAGGTCACGGGCAACGCCAACATCCGCAGCTACTTCCTGAACATCAAAGGGCCGGAGCTGCTGAACAAGTACGTCGGTGAGACCGAGCGCCAGATCCGGCTGGTGTTCCAGCGCGCCCGGGAGAAGGCGGAAGAGGGCGTCCCCGTCATCGTCTTCTTCGACGAGATGGACTCGCTGTTCCGCACCCGGGGCACGGGGATCAGCTCGGACATGGAGTCGACCATCGTCCCCCAGCTGCTGGCCGAGATCGACGGCGTCGAGACGCTCAAGGACGTGATCGTCATCGGTGCCTCGAACCGGGAGGACCTGATCGACCCGGCGATCCTGCGGCCGGGCCGCCTCGACGTGAAGATCAAGATCGAACGGCCCGACGAGGAGGCCGCCGCGCAGATCTTCTCGCGCTATCTCACCGCCGACCTCCCGCTCGACACGGACGAGGTCGAGCGACTCGGCGGTGGAGACCCCGCCAAGGCGGTGGCGGCGATGATCGAGACGACCGTGTCGGAGATGTACCGCGCCGACGACGAGAACAAGTTCCTCGAGGTCACCTACCAGAACGGCGACAAGGAGGTCCTGTACTTCCGCGACTTCTCCTCCGGGGCGATGATCGAGAACATCGTGCGCCGGGCCAAGAAGCTGGCCATCAAGCGGGCCATCGCCGGCGAGTCCCAGGGGATCCGCACGAGCGACCTGCTCGAGTCCATCCGGCGGGAGTACAAGGAGAACGAGGACCTGCCCAACACGACCAACCCCGACGACTGGGCCCGCATCTCCGGCAAGAAGGGCGAGCGGATCGTCTACGTGCGCACCCTCCTCGCCGACCAGGAGGAGACCCGGGGCGGCCGTTCCATCGAGCGCGTCGGGACCGGTCAATACCTCTGATCGCGGTCCCCGCCAGGGGCTAGGGTCGACCCGTGGCCGTCCCCAAGGTGTGCGGCATCGAGACCGAGTACGGCATCCACCACAACGGTGGTGACGGGAACCCCGTCGCGTCCTCCTCGCTGCTGGTCAACGCCTACGTCTCGGACCTTGCACGCGTCGGGTGGGACTTCGAGGACGAGTCGCCGGGCAACGACGCACGGGGGTTCGCCCGCGAAGGGGCGATGCCTCCCGAGATCGAGACCCACTTGGTCAACGCCGTGCTGACCAACGGCGCCCGCTACTACGTCGACCACGCCCACCCCGAGTTCTCCACTCCCGAGTGCGCGGACCCGCTCGAGGTGGTCCTCTACGACAAGGCGGGGGAGGAGGTCCTGCGCCGATCGATGGCGGCCAGTGCCCGCAGCCTCCCGCCGGGGCAGTCGATCGTGGTCTACAAGAACAATTCCGACGGCAAGGGCAATTCGTACGGGACCCACGAGAACTACCTCATGGACCGGTCGCTGCCCTTCTCGAAGCTGGCGCACATGATCACGCCGCACTTCGTGACCCGCCAGCTCTTCGCCGGCGCGGGGAAGGTGCGCAGCGAGTCGAGCTCCGCCGGGCGGGACGTGCACTTCCAGCTGAGCCAGCGGGCCGAGTTCTTCGAGGAGGAGGTGGGACTCGAGACCACCCTCAAGCGGCCGATCGTGAACACCCGCGACGAGCCGCACGCGGACCCCCAGCGCTACCGCCGGTTCCACGTGATCGTGGGGGACGCGAACCTCTGCGAGGTCGCCACGTTCCTGAAGGTGGGCACCACGGCCGTCGTGCTGGCCCTCATCGAGGACGACGCCTTCGGCAGCCTGGATCTGGCGCTGGCCAACCCCGTGAGGGCCATCCGCCAGATCTCCTACGACCTCTCGCTCGCCGCGCCGCTCGACATGGCCGACGGCCGGACGTCGACGGCCCTGGGCGTGCAGTGGGAGCTCTACGGGCTGGCTCGCAAGTACGCCGAGGACCGCGGCCTCGAGTGCCTCGGCGACGAGGCGGTCGGGCTCTCGGTGCTGCGCCGTTGGGAGGACGTCCTCCACGGCCTCGAGACCGACCCCGCCGCGGTCGCCCGCCAGGTCGACTGGGCAGCCAAGCTCCAGCTGCTCGAGGCGTACCGCGAGCGCCACGGGCTGGACTGGGACGACCAGCGCCTGGCCGCCGTCGACCTCCAGTACCACGACCTGCGCCCCGAGCGCTCGCTCTTCGCCCGGCTCGACGCCGAGCGCCTGGTCGACGACGACGCCGTCGCCCGTGCCGTGACCGAGCCCCCCCGGCGCACCCGGGCCTACTTCCGGGGCCAGTGCCTCAAGCGGTGGGCGTCCTCGGTGGCCAGCGCCAACTGGGACTCGTTGGTCTTTGACCTGGGTACCGACCCCCTTCGCCGCGTCCCTATGATGGACCCGCTCCGTGGAACGGCGGACTACACCGAAGAGCTCCTGGCAGGAAGTTCCACGCCGGCCGAGCTGTTGGACCGGTTGAGCGGCTAGGGAGAGAACGCATGGCTGAGCAAGAGAGGAAGCGGCGCCAGAGCACCACGACACCGAAGGAAGAGGTGTCGGAGGAGGCTCCGGGCGCGTCCGGCCAGGGGGAGAAGCTCAAGGCGGAGCTCGACGACCTGCTCGACGAGATCGACGAGGTGCTCGAGGAGAACGCCGAGGAGTTCGTCCGCAACTACGTGCAGAAGGGCGGGGAGTAGCTGGTGGCCTTGCCGCTGTTCCCGCCCGGCGAGGACCCGGGTCCCAGCTTCGTCGCCTTGCTCCGGCGCACGGAACCGTCGCTGAGCGGGGTTGCCACCGTCGAGGCCGGGGCCGCGGGGGTCCCCGTGCGGCACGGCACGACCGTCGTCGCCCTGCGCTTCGAGGACGGCATCGTCATGGCCGGGGACCGGCGCGCCACCGAGGGCAACGTGATCGCGCATCGCGCCATGGAGAAGGTGTTCGCCGCGGACCGCCACTCGGCCGTGGCCATCGCCGGCGCCGCGGGCCCGGCCATCGAGATGGTCAAGCTGTTCCAGACCCAGCTCGAGCACTACGAGAAGGTCGAGGGCGTGGTCCTGAGCCTGGAGGGCAAGGCCAACCAGCTCGGGCAGATGGTCCGTGAGCACCTGCCCATGGCCATGCAGGGACTGGTCGTCGTCCCCCTCTACGCCGGCTACGACGTCGCCGCCGAGCAGGGGCGGATCTTCACCTACGACGTGACGGGGGGCCACTACGAGGAGGCCGACCACGCGGCCACCGGCTCCGGCGGCCGTGACGCGCGCACCGCGATCAAGCTCGGCTGGCGGCCCGGGCTCGGTCGCGACGAGTCGATCGACCTGGCCGTCACCGCCCTCTACGAGGCCGCCGACGAGGATTCCGCCACCGGCGGTCCGGACCTCGTCCGGGGCATCTACCCGCTGGTGGCGACGGTCACCGCGGAGGGGTTCGCCAAGGTCGAGGAGGACGAGGTGGCCCGGCGCTTCGGCGCCATCGTGGAGCGGCGCAGGGAACGGGGGCGGTCGTCATGACGATGCCGTTCTACGTCGCCCCGGAACAGGTCATGAAGGACCGGGCCGAGTACGCCCAGAAGGGCATCGCCCGGGGCCGGTCCCTGGTGGCCAGCGTCTACGACGACGGCATCCTCATCGTGGCCGAGAACCCGTCGCGCTCGCTGCACAAGGTGAGCGAGATCTACGACCGGATCGCCTTCGCCGGCGTGGGGAAGTACAACGAGTTCGACCAGCTGCGCGTGGCCGGCGTGCGCCATGCCGACACCAAGGGCTACGCCTACAGCCGCCAGGACGTCGACGCCCGCTCGCTGGCCAACCTCTACGCCCAGTTCCTGGGCCAGGTCTTCACCCACGAGATGAAGCCGCTGGAGGTCGAGATCCTGGTGGCGGAGCTCGGCGCCGACGGGCGGCCCGACCAGCTCTACCACATCGCCTACGAGGGGACGATCACCGACGAGGACCGCTTCGCCGTCCTCGGCGGGGAGACCGACGTCATCAGCGAACGCTTCGCCACCGCCTACCAGGACGGCTGGGGTCTCGACGCCGCGCTCAAGGCGGCGGTGGGCGCACTGGCCGGGCCGGACCGCACGCTCGGGCCAGAGGACCTCGAGGTGGCCGTGCTGTCGAGGACCAACGGGCGCCGTGCCTTCCGCCGCCTCGGCCACGAGGAGCTGGCCACGCGCCTGGCCGCCGGCGGGCGCGGCCGCGGCGCCCGCTCGTAGACCGGGCCCGCGCCGGTCGCCCCCCGGGGCGCCGCACGCTCAGGGGACGTCGGGGACGTCCGCGAGCAGCGCCCGTGCCTCGTCGACCTGCGCCTCGTCCACCAGGACGTCCACCGTCTCGGGCAGGGGATAGGGGCCGTCGGACCCGCCGCGGAGCTGGGCAAGGATGCCGTGCGCGCCGAGGCGGGCCACGACCACCCGGCCCTCGAAGGTCGAGCCGGCGGTGGTGAGGAAGACCATCACCGGAGCAGGCACCGAGGCGAGGGTAGCCCCCGATCGGACCCGCCACCACCGCTACCCGCGCGCCTGGCACTACCGTGGGAAACCTGTGGACCGACGGATCTTCGGGCTCGAGAACGAGTACGGCGTCACCTGCACGCTCCGGGGCCAGCGCAGGCTGAGCCCCGACGAGGTGGCGCGCTATCTCTTCCGGCGGGTCGTGAGCTGGGGCCGGTCGTCGAACGTCTTCCTCGAGAACGGCGCCCGCCTCTACCTCGACGTGGGCAGCCACCCGGAGTACGCCACCCCCGAGTGCGACGCCATCACCGACCTCGTGGCCCATGACAAGGCGGGCGAGCGGATCCTCGACCAGCTGGTGGCCGGGGCCGAGGCCCGACTCCGAGAGGAGGGCATCCGCGGCGTCATCTACCTCTTCAAGAACAACACCGACTCGGCCGGGAACTCCTACGGGTGCCACGAGAACTACCTCACGAGCCGACGCGACGACTTCGCCCACTACACCGAGGTGCTCATCCCCTTCCTCGTGAGCCGTCAGATCTACGCCGGCGCGGGCAAGGTCCTGCAGACGGCGCGCGGCGCGGTCTACTGCTTGAGCCAGCGGGCCGAGCACATCTGGGAGGGCGTCTCGTCCGCGACCACGCGGAGCCGGCCCATCATCAACACGCGCGACGAGCCGCACGCGGACGCGGAGCGTTTCCGGCGGCTGCACGTCATCGTCGGCGACTCGAACATGAGCGAGTACGCCACCTACCTGAAGGTGGGCGCCACCAGCATCCTCCTGCGCATGCTCGAGGACCCCGGGATGGTCCTGCGCGACCTGACCCTCGAGAACCCGATCCGCGCCATCCGTGAGATCAGCCACGACGTCACCTGCCGCCGCAAGGTCCGGCTGGCCAACGGGCGGGAGGTCAGCGCCCTCGACATCCAGACCGAGTACCTGACCCGCGCCCTTCGCTATCGGGACACGCACGGGCTCTCGCCCCAGGAGGACCGCGCCCTGGACATGTGGGAGCACTGCCTCAAGGGGATCGAGTCCGACCCGATGAGCCTGGGCCGAGAGTGCGACTGGGTTGCCAAGCACCAGCTGATCGACGCCTACCGCGAGCGCCACGGACTGGCGCTGGGGCACCCGAAGGTGGCGCTGCTCGACCTGCAGTACCACGACGTCAACCGGACGCGGGGCCTCTTCTACCGGCTCCAGGCACGCGACCGGGTGGACCGGACGAGCGACGACGCGGCCATCGCCGAGGCCATGACCCAGCCGCCGGCCACCACCCGGGCGAGGCTACGCGGCGAATTCATCCGCCGGGCCAAGGAACGGCGCCGCGACTTCACGGTGGACTGGGTCCACCTGAAGCTCAACGACCAGGCCCAGCGCACCGTCCTCCTGAAGGACCCGTTCCGGTCGCACGACGAACGGGTCGAGAAGCTGATCGCCGGGTTGTGAGCGTCGTGCGCACGCGGTCCCAACGCAGCGAAGTGCTCGGGTAGCCTCACCCTCCCGTGGTGCACGAACCCTCCCACCCCTCGGCCGCGCCCCTCGCGCCCGGTGACGAGCCGGTGACGCCCGACGTCGCGGGCGGGGCGGACGGCGACGCCGGCACCCCGGGCGCGCCCGGCGGCCGCGGCACCGTGTTCCACGACCTGCCCCCGGCCGTGGCCGGCGGCGGGCAGGTCGATGCAGGCGCGCCCTCCGCGGCCCGGCGCGGGGCGCGCTGGGTCATCGAGTGGGCGTTCGTCATCCTCATCGCCGTCGGCGTCGCCTACGGCATGCGCCAATACGTCGTCGGGACCTACTACATCCCGTCGCAGTCGATGGAGCCGACCTTGATGGTCGGCGACAGGATCCTGGTCAACAAGCTCGCCTACCACCTCCACGACATCCATCGTGGCGACATCGTGGTCTTCGGCCGGCCGCCGGGGGAGACGGCGGCCACCGACATCAAGGACCTCGTCAAGCGGGTCGTCGGGCTGCCGGGCGAGACGATCTCGTCGGCACCCAACGGCCAGGTCCTCGTCAACGGGCGCCCGATCAGCGAACCGTGGCTCACCGCCAACGCCCGGGCCAACCCGGGCCCGGCCATCGTGCGCCAGACGATCCCGCCGGGGGAGTACTTCGTCATGGGCGACAACCGCGGCGACTCCGAGGACAGCCGCTTCTTCGGGCCGATCCCCGGCTCCATCGTCGTGGGGCACGTCGTCCTGCGCTTCTGGCCGCTGAGCCAGATCCACGTCTTCTGAATGTCATGAAGGGGGGCCTCCTCCGGTGGGAACTTTGGGTTCTCTCCGGAACCAGCACCAAAGGAGGCCCCAAACATCATGTTGCACGTTGGATTGGAC
>Ga0187778_10003068_pt1 | contig 11276 bp, 9 predicted proteins | sample 1015_Q2_SP5_20_M_FD_132418 | JGI IMG/M metagenome (GOLD analysis project Ga0187778, IMG submission 132418) | Tropical peat soil microbial communities from peatlands in Department of Meta, Colombia - 1015_Q2_SP5_20_MG | ecosystem: Environmental > Terrestrial > Soil > Wetlands > Peat | place...
CAACGGTCACCTGACGATCGACTCGGCGCCCGGCAGGGGCACGCGCATCGTCGCCCACGTCCCCGTCGCCGAGGCCTAGAACCGCTGCTCGTCGGTCACCGTTCCGAGCACGGTCTGGTCGAAGTCGACGAGGCTGCCCGTCATCATCCCCGACTCTTCCGAGGCGAGGAAGGCGATCGCCCGGGCGACCTCGCGAGGCTCGAGCAGGCGCCCGAACGGCTGGCGCTTCGCGGCCCGCTCCAGCCAGTCGTCCGGGGCGTCGTGGAAGCGCCGCTGGGTGGCATGCTCGCCCGGGGTGTTCATCCAGCCGATGTTGAGGCCGTTGACACGGATGCGGTCGCGCAGCAGGGCATTGGCCGTGTTGCGGGTGAGCGTCGCGAGCGCTCCTTTCGACGCGGCGTACGGGACGAGATACGGCGCCCCGCCGTGGCTGGAGACGGTGATCACGTTGACGACCGTGCCTTCGATCTTCCTCGCGCGCATGAGCGCGACGGCGCGCTGGAGGAGGAAGAACGGCGCGCGCACGTTGACGGCGAACATGCGGTCCCAGAGCTCCGGGCTCGTGTCGGCCACCGTTCCGCGCTCGGTGAGGGCGGCACAGTTGACGAGCGTGTCGAGCCGGTCGAACGCGTCTTCGGCGGCGTCGACGACGCGGAAGCAGTCCTCCACCCGCTCGAGGTCGGCTCGGACGAAGGTCGTGGCGCACCCGGCGGCCGTCAGCTCGTCGGCGATGACGCGTCCCCGTTCCTGCGAGCGGCCGCAGATCACGAGCCCCGCCGCGCCCCGCTCCGCGAACAGCCGGGCAGCAGCCTCGCCGAGTCCCTGTGTGCTGCCGGTGACGGCGGCGACCTTGCCGGCGAATTGCTCCCGAAAGCCTGTTGACTCTGGTATGACCGGTCCTTTCGTGCTCGCGAAGGTCCCACGCTCCGACGCCGACGGGTCTCGGGTGGCAATCTAACCGCCGTCGTAGTCCGGGTGTGTCGAGGGGAGCGTCCATGTCCACGATCGAAAGGCTGGCAATCGACGGCGGGAGGCCGCTCGTCTCTCCGGGACGACATCGGGCCTGGCCCGACGTGACCACGGAGGACCGGCGGGCCGTCCTCGCAGTGCTCGACCGCGGTGTCCTGTGCGGCGCGAGCGCGCCGGAGATCCTCGCGCTCCAGGACGAGTGGGCGGAGTACCTCGGGGTGGAGCACTGCCTCGCCCTCAACTCGGGTACCGCCGCGTTGCACTGCTGCCTCGCGGCGGCCGGCGTCGGCCCGGGGGACGAGGTGATCGTCCCCGCGTACACGTTCAGCGCCACGGCGATGGCGGTTGTCCATCAGGGCGCCACCCCGGTCTTCGTCGACGTGCATCCGCGCAGCTACAACATCGACCCGGCCCGGGTCGAGGAGAAGATCGGCGAGCGAACGCGCGCGGTCGTTCCCGTGCACCTGCACGGTCTGCCGGCGGACATGGAGGAGATCCAGGCGATCGCTGCGCGGCACGGGCTGGCCGTGATCGAGGACGCCGCCCAGTCGCACGGGGCGACCTACCGGGGGCGCAAGACCGGCACGCTCGCCGTCTGTGCCGGCTTCAGCCTCAATGCGACCAAGAACCTCTCCGGCGGCGAGGGCGGCCTCTTCGTCACGAGCGATCCCGCCGCGCTGGCCGTTGCCCGCCGGCTCTCCGTCTTCGGCGAGGACGTACCCCCTCTCGAGCCGGGCGAGCTGCGCGCGTACTGGTCGCACGGAGTCGGCTGGAACTACCGCAACCAGGAGCTCGCCTCGGCATTCGCCCGCTCGCAGCTGCGACGGCTCGACGGCTACAACGCAAGAGCGCAGGCGAACGCGGCCGTGCTCGGCGAGGGCCTCTCCAAGCTGCGGGGTGTGTTGCCGCCCGAGGTGCCGGACGACCGCACCTCGGTCTTCTACAAGTACCGCCTCCGTCTCGACCCTGCCGCCCTCGGATTCGACGGCGACGCGACCGGGCTGCGCGACCGCGTGATCCAGGCGCTGCGCGCCGAAGGCGTCGAGGCGGGAGTCTGGCAGGTGCACCCGCTGCCCGAGAATCCCGCCTTCCGCCGGACGCTCCGTCCCTGGCATCCCGCCTGGGACGACGAGCCGCTGGCGCCGTTCGACCGCGCCGAGTACGCCGAGACGTGCCGGCTGCTCGACGAAAGCCTGATCCTCGGGTCGGAGCCGGCGCCGCTCTTCGTCCAGGACGCCGAGCTGATGCGCGACTACGTGGCGGCCTTCGAGAAGGTGCTCGCCAACCTCGAGGCCCTGCTCGAGCTGCCCGTCGCGCCCGTGCCGTTGCGCTACTGAAGACCGCGCGTCCGAAAGCGTTCACGGCCACGGGATCGTCGCCTGGGAGACGCAGCCATGGCCCGCCCGCTAGACTGCACGTTTCCGGTCGGTGAGCGTCGGGCGGCGCTGACGCCGGACGTCGAGTGAAAGGGGTGCGCGCGAGTCGTGCGTACCGCAGTCTTTTCCACCTATCCGCCGCGAGCCTGCGGTATCGGCACGTTCTCGTACGACGTGCGGGACTCCCTGCTCGGCTTGGGGGGGATCGACGAGGTGAACGCCGTCGTGGTCGTGGACGAGCCGTCGAGTCCGCAGCGTTCCGAGGTTCTCTCGACGGTCTCGCAGGGAGCTCGCGGTGACTACATCAGGGCGGCGCGTCTGCTGGGCCGGCTCGACATCGACGTCGTTCTCCTGCAGCACGAGTACGGGATCTTCGGTGGTCGCGACGGGGAGTACGTGCTCTCGTTCGCGCAGGAGCTGGCTCAACCGCTCGTGGTGACGCTGCACACGGTCTTGTCGGATCCGACGGGTCATCAGCTGCGAGTGCTGACGGAGCTGTGCCGGCAGGCCGAGAGCGTGATCGTCATGACGGGCACGGCGTTTCGTCTGCTCGACCGGGTGGGGGTGTGCCCCGCCGAGAAGATCCGGGTCGTGCCGCATGGTGCGCCGGCGATGCTCGCGCGGAGGCGGCAGGAGCATGCGGCAGGACGTCGTCCCTTCTACGTCACGCCGGTCCCCGGGGGCTACGCGAGGATGCAGTCGCGCTTCCTGCTCTCCACCTTCGGGTTGATCTCGCCCGGGAAGGGGCTCGAGACGGCGATCGAGGCGCTGCCGGCGATCGTCGAACACCATCCCGAGGTCCTGTATCTGATCGCGGGCCGGACGCATCCGCAGGTCTCCCGCCGCGAGGGCGAACGGTACCGCCTCATGCTCGAGCGGCGAGTCGTCGACCTCGGGCTGGGCGACCACGTCGCGTTCGACGATCGCTTCCTTTCGGTCGACGAGCTCGCCGACTTGCTGGCGGCAACGGAGGTGTTCGTGACGCCGTACCGCAGCCGCGAGCAGATCGCATCGGGGGCGTTGACCTATGCGGTCGCCGCCGGGTGCGCGGCGATCTCGACACCGTACTGGTATGCCGAGGACATGCTCGCATCCGGTGCCGGGCGCTTGGTGCCGTTCAGAGATGCCGACGCTTTGGCCTCGGCCGTCCTCGAGTTCATCGAGCAACCCGGCGCGCTGGAGGCAGCGCGGGACGAGGCGCGACGGATCGGCCGCGAGCTCGCCTGGCCCGCGGTGGCCGAGGCGACGGCCTCGGTGCTCCGCGAAGCCGCGATGTCGGCTCCCCGTCGAACCCCGATGCCCGCCGTCGATCGGGGCTTCGTCGGCGTCCGCAGGGATCACCTCCTCACGCTCGTCGACGACGTCGGCATCGTGCAGCACGCCAACGGGGTGATCCCGAACCGCGAGAGCGGCTACTGCGTCGACGACGTGGCGCGGCTGGCTGCGATCGCGATCGAGCTCGCACGCCGTCAGGAGGAGCAGCCCTGGACGACGATCCTGTACCGGTCGCTCTCGTTCCTTCACGCCGCCACCGACATCGGCGGCGCTGGCATGCACAACTTCATGCGCTACGACCGGCAGTGGCTGGATGAGCCTCATATCGGAGACCACGTCGGCCGGTCGATCTGGGCGCTCGGCGAGGTCCTCTCGACTGCTTGGGTGCCGGCCGTCGTCGAGCCCGCCCGCAAGCTGCTTGCGACACTCGTGCGGTCCCTCGGGACCGCGGACGTCTGGCTCCACACGGCCGCCTACGCGGTGCTCGGTCTGGCGTGTGTCGATGCGGACAGGCTGGACCCGCCCGCGAGGGAGCTCCTCGAGCGGCTGGTCTCGCTGCTGTCCGACTCGCTCGCCGATGCGAGCTCCGAGGAGTGGTGCTGGTTCGAGGACGACCTTCGCTACGACAACGCGCACCTCCCGCACGCGTTGATCGTCGGCGCAGCGGCGCTCGGGCGGGCGAGCGACGTCGCGGCCGGGCTCGAGGCCCTCTGCTGGCTGGGCGACGAATGCGGGCTCGCCGACGAGATGCTGCGTCTTCCCGGCCACCTGGGACGCCACCGGAGCGAGCCTCCCCCAGGCGACGGAGACGAGCAGCCGCTCGACGCGACGGCGCTGGTCGAGGCCGAGCTCGCCGCGTATGCGTTGACGGGGGAGTCGGAGCACGGGGCGCGCGCGCAGCGCGCATTCGAATGGTTCCTCGGTCGAAACCGGCTCGACCGGCCCCTCTACGACTTCGCGACCGGCGGCTGCAGCGATGGGCTCGGTGAGCACGCCCTCAACACGAACGAAGGTGCCGAGTCCACTCTCGCCTTTCATCGGGCCGAGCTTCTGCTCGATGCCGCGGGCCTGCCGGTCGTCCTGCGTCGGGATGTGGTGCGGGCGAAGGCGGCAGCCTGACGGCTCGACCCCGACGCCAGCCTCGGCGGCTGGACTCAGGCCGCCAGACGGAGCGCGTCGAGCAGATCGCCGGTGACGACGCTGGCCGCGCCGACGCACCGGTCGGCGGCGCCGTAGGTGAGGTAGATCGTCCCGTCGGCTCGCGGGACGGCGCCCTGCACGAACACGACGCCGTCGACGTCGCCGAGCCGCTCCCACTCGAGCTCCGGCTGCATGATCGGCTCGGGCAGGGCCGCCTTGACGCGCCCGGTTCCCTCGTCGAGCAGCGCCACCATCACCGTGTACTGCCCGTCGGCTTCCCGCTGATGGAAGAAGAAGAGCAGGCCCTCGTCCGTGGGCACCGGCGGTGCGCCGGCGCCGACGCCGAGCGCGCCGGCACGGGGCCGGATGATCGTGTGCCGCTCCAGGTCGCGCAGGTGATCGTCCCAGTATCCGGTCGGCGGCTCCCACACCGCGTCCAGCGACTCGAAGACCGCGAGCTGGATATTCGGGTGGATCCGGTGGATCAGCGCGACGCGTCCGTCGCGGAGATTGAAGAGCACCGCGTCCTTGTCCGGCTCGCCGTTCGGCCCGATCACCCGGCCGGACGTGCGGTTGAGCGAGAATCGTCCAGCCGCATAGCGGAGCCGATGGACTCCCACTCTCCAGGGCATCCCGGAGTCGGGCGCGGGAAGGTTCGTGTACGACATCACGAACACGTCGGCATCCCCACTGCGAACGCGCTGCACCCGCGGATCCTCGTACGAGCACACGCCGTCGGGAGAGCTATGCCCCAGCACCTGCTGGAACTCGAACGAGCGTCCGTCGCTCGACGTGAACACGAGCACGTCCGACACGTAGTCAAGGAACCGGGCCCCGGGGCCGTCGTTCCGGCGGTAGCCGTCGCGCACACCTCGGGCGAAGAGATGGAACAGCCCGTCGTGGTGGATGACGCCTGCGTTGAAGATCGGCCCGTAGCCGGGCACGGCGCCGGCCGCGACGATGGGTTCCTCGCCAGCCCGCGTGATCCGGACCGTGGTGGGGCGCGCGGGCTCGGGTTGGTGGCGACCGGCGGGCATTCGGGCTAAGGGTTTCCTGCAGGCAAGCGGATATCCTCTTGGGGGTGTCGGCGGATCGGGGTTTCCTCTTGACAGGCGGGCCGCGCACGGAGCTGTTCCGCCGCTACGAGGGAAACCCGATCCTCACCGCCGGCCAGTGGCCGCACACGGTCAACGCGGTCTTCAACCCCGGCGTCGTTTCGTTCGAGGACGAGACGCTCTTGCTCGTGCGGGTCGAGGATCGTACGGGTGTCTCCCACCTCGCCGTCGCCCGCAGCGCCGACGGGTTCACGGGCTGGTCGATCGAGCACGGTCGGCGCTTCGATCCCGCTCTCGACTCGGATGCCGAGCGGTTCGGGATCGAGGACCCGCGCATCACCCGCTGCGGAGACGAGTACCTCGTCGTCTACACCGGCTACTCGAGCAGCGGTCCGCTCGTCCGCATCGCGTCGACGCGCGACTTCCACTCCTTCGAGCGTCGCGGAACGGTGATGCCGCCGGAGGACAAGGACGCGGCCTTGTTCCCGACCCGGTTCGACGGCCGCTGGGCTTTGATCCACCGCCCCCTCTCCGTGACGCCCGCGCATGCCGCGCACATCTGGCTCTCCTGGAGCCCCGACCTCAGGCACTGGGGCGACCACGCAGTCCTGCTCAGCGCACGTGAAGGCTCGTCGTGGGACGCGCACAAGGTCGGGCTGTGCACTCCACCGCTGCTCACGCCGGAGGGCTGGCTGTTCGTTTACCACGGTGTCCGTGTCACGGCCGCCGGCTCGATCTACCGGCTCGGCCTCGCGCTCCTCGACCTCGAGTACCCCGACCGCGTCATCGCGCGCTCCAGCGAGTGGGTGTTCGGTCCGGACGCTCCCCACGAGCGCACGGGAGACGTCGCGCAGGTCGTCTTCCCGTGCGGGTGGCTGCTGCTCCCCGACGGCGACACGATCCACATGTACTACGGCGCCGCCGACACCTCGGTCTGCGTCGCGACGGCGAGCCTCTCCGCCCTCCTCGCCTGGCTCTCCCGCCACTCAAGCTAGACAGGAGGCTCGACGTGCACCGGCCGGCATCGCTGCCGGGAGTGACGCCGGGGCGCTCTGTGCGGGCGCGATCCGTGTCCGAGCTAGGCTCCCGGTCTCGTGGTCACCGTGCTGGTGGTGGATGACGACGCGCCGATCCGACGAATGCTGGCGCGAACCCTCGCGGCTGAGGGGTACGCGGTGGAGACGGCTGCCGACGGCGGCGCGGCGCTCGCCGTCGTGGAGCGGTCGGTCCCCGACCTCGTGGTGCTCGACGTCGCGATGCCCGGGCTGGACGGGCTCGCCGTGTGCCGGCGGCTCCGCCGATCGGGCCTGGGACTCCCGGTGTTGCTCCTGACCGCGCGGGATGCGGTTCGAGACCGCGTCGTCGGGCTGGACGCCGGGGCGGACGACTACGTGGTCAAGCCCTTCGCCTCCGAGGAGCTGCTCGCGCGGGTCCGGGCGCTTCTGCGACGAGGAATGGAGCCGGGCGAGGTTCTCGCGTTCGACGATCTCGCCTTCGACGTCCGACTGCGTGCCGCTCGACGCGCTGGGCGCGACGTTCCCTTGAGCGCGAGAGAGTCCGACGTCCTGGAGCTCCTGTTACGGAATCCGCGACGCGTGATCAGTCGCGCGGTCGCGCTCGAGCGGATCTGGGGCAGCACGTCGGCGGCGAGCCTCAACGTCGTCGACCAGTACGTCTCCTATCTGCGCCGCAAGCTCGGCGAGCCGCAGCTCATTCACACGGTCAGAGGTGTCGGCTTCGAGCTCGACCGGCGGCCACGCGAGTGACCCTTCGGTCGCTGAGGGCGCGATCGATTCTGGCGGCCTCGATTGCGATCCTCCTGGCGCTCGTCGTGGTCGGGGCCGGTGTCGACCTGCTCGTGGCGCGACACCTCCACCGATCGCTGGACGATTCGCTGCGCTCGCGCGCTGCGGACATCGCCCGGCTCAGCGCCTCCGCTCCTGCGCTCCTCACGACGCCAGGGGCGCTCGACGCGCCGGGTGGCGGAACGCAGCTCGTGGCGGAGGTCTTCGACCGTCACGCTCGCATCGTCGCGCGCTCGGTCGCTCTGGGAGGTCGGGTCATCGCGGTCCAGTCGGGCGCCCATCGCGTCATAGAGAGCGGTCGCGCCCGCTTCCTCAACGTCAGCCTCGCGTCGGAGCACTTCCGGGTCTACGTGGCACCTCTCTCCGAGTTCCGGGGGCCCGCCTCCGGAGGAGCGGTCGTCGTCGCAGCCTCGACCGAGGAGCTCGGGGACACGCTGAACAGCGTGCGCCTCTTCACGCTCCTCGCTGCGCTCGCAGGCGCCGGAGCTGCCGCTGCGGCGCTCGCGCTCCTCATGGGCCGGGCGCTCGCGCCGCTCGGTCGTCTGACGCAGGCCGCAGCCGAGATCGGGCGGACAGGCGACGCGCGACGACGGCTACCGGCGCCGGAGAGCGACGACGAGATCGGCCGGCTGGCGTCGACGCTGAACGGGATGCTCGGCGCTCTCGAACGCTCGCGCGACGCGGAGCGGCGTTTCCTGGCGGACGCGTCGCACGAGCTCCGTACCCCGTTGACTGCGCTGGTCGGCAACGTCGGCTACCTCCGCCGGCACGGGGCGAGCGACGAGCTGGTCGCAGAGCTCGAGGCAGACACGGCCCGTCTTGCGCGGCTCACCGACGATCTGCTCGCGATCTCCCGCGAGGAGGCCGCCGCCCCGCCCGACGAGGTCGTCCGGCTGGACGAGTTGGCGCGCCGAGTCGACGGCGTGGTCGTGCTCGCTGCTGGACCCGTCGGCGTGCGTGGCGATCCGGCCGCTCTGGAACGCGCGCTTCGAAACCTGGTGGAGAACGCACACCGGCATGGGCGAGGCCGGATCACCGTCTCGGCGGAGACGGACGGCGACCGCGCGCTGCTCACGGTGGAGGACGAAGGCAACGGGCTCGACGGGGAGGACGCCGAGCGGGCGTTCGGCCGCTTCTGGCGCGGGCGCGACTCCGGTCCCGGCTCCGGGTTGGGGCTCGCGATCGTCCGCGCCACGGCTGAACGGCACGGTGGCAAGGCGTACGCGGTGGGCTCTCGCTTCACGATCGAGCTCCCCGCTCTCAGAGCTATCTCAGAGTCGACGGGTACAAGAAGGGAGGACGAACCGGAGAAAGGACGGCAATGAGCCTTCTGCGCAGCCTCTCGACCCGTGGCCTGATCGCGCTCGTCGCAGCGTTCTGTGCGGTGATCGCTGGCGGCGCGGCCATCGCAATCGCCGCCTCGGGCGGGGGACCCGTTCCGCGGGCCGAGCCGCTCGACCAAGCGATCCACGACGCTCTCGCCGGAGGCAAGCCGGAAGGGGTCTCCGCGAGGATCACCTTCACGAATCGTCTCTTCCCTTCGGGCGCCCTGACGGGTCAGGTGGGCTCGGCTCTGATGTCGGGAGCGTCGGGGAGGCTCTGGCTGACCGGTGACGGGAGGGGGCGGCTCGAGCTCCAGTCGGACGCGGGCGACGTCCAGATCGTGTGGGACTCGAAGGCGGTCTCGGTCTACGACGCATCCTCGAACACCGTGTACCGCGCCGACCTCCCGGCGGCTTCCTCCACGCCCGACGCCTCGACGCCTACACCCGAGACGCCGCCCACCCTGGCCGACATCGACAACGCCCTCGCGAAGCTCGGCCTCCACTGGACGCTGTCCGCAGCGGAGCCGACCGACGTCGCCGGCCAGGCCGCCTACAGCGTCACCGGGTCGCCCAAGCACGACGGGGGACTGCTCGGCTCGCTCGAGCTCGCCTGGGACGCGGCGAACGGGACGCCGCTTCGGGCGGGGATCTACGCGGAGGGGGACTCGTCGCCCGTACTCGAGCTGGCTGTGACCGACATTACGTTCGGCCCAGTCGCAGCGAGCGACGTGGCGGTCGCACCTCCGGCTGACGCAAAGGTCGTCGACCTCTCCTCCGGCTCCGACTCGACATCCGGCTCGGACCGCGAGCCGAGCACGCCGGCCGTCACGGGTCTCGCCGCGGTGAGGGCCGCGGCCGACTTCCCGGTCGTCGCACCCGACTCGCTCGTCGGCCTCCCACTCAAGGACGTGCGCCTGATCGGTGGAAAGACGGCGCTCGCCCTCTACGGCGAAGGCCTCGGCGGAATCGCGATCGTCGAGCGCAAGGCCGTCCCGGTTTCCGCCAGCCAGCTGTCCGGCCTGCCGACGGTCGCCCTCGACGGTCTGACCGCACACGAGCTCGCAACTCCCCTCGGCACCGTGCTCGAGTGGCAGTCGGGCGGAACGAGCTTCCTGCTCGCCGGCTCCCTCCCCGCCGCCGCTGCGGAGGCGGCCGCACGGGCGGTGCAGTGACCGAGGCTGTTCCGGTCGAGGCGCGCAGGCTCGTCAAGCGCTACGGGGAGATCGTCGCCGTCGACGAGGTCGATCTGACGGTCGAGCCGGGCGATGTCTTCGGCTACCTCGGTCCCAACGGCGCAGGCAAGACGACGTCGCTGCGGATGATGCTCGGCCTCATTCGCCCCAGCGGCGGCTCGGTGGCGCTGTTCGGGCGGGACCCTCTCGTCGAGGGCGCACGGGCGCTCGCCGGCGTCGCCGGCTTCGTCGAAGGCCCTCGCTTCTACCCGTACCTCTCGGGACGTCGGAACCTCCGTCTGCTCGCGGACTTCGACGACGGCGGCTCCCGCGCCCGGATCGAGGAGGTGCTCGAGCTTGTCGAGCTCCGAGACCGAGCCAAGGATCGGGTCGGCGGCTACTCGCACGGGATGCGGCAGCGACTCGGAATCGCCGCGTCGCTGCTCCGCGATCCTCGTCTGCTCCTCCTCGACGAGCCCACGACAGGGCTCGATCCCGCGGGGATGCGCGACATGAGGGAGCTCGTCAAGCGTCTCGCCGGCGAAGGGATCACGGTCCTTCTCTCGAGCCACCTCCTCAGCGAGGTGGAAGAGCTCTGCAACCGCGTCGCGATCATCCGCTCGGGACGCATCGTCTTCCAGGGCCCCCTCGCCGACCTGATGGCCACGGCAAGCACCGGCTACCGGCTGCAGACGACGGATCACGAGCGCGCTCGTGCCGTCTGCACCGTTCAACCCGGGCTACGGGATGTCGGAGCAGAGGACGGCGTGATCCGGTTCGCCGCCGACGAAGGCGCGGTCGCCGCGCTCACGATCGCGCTCGGTGAAGCAGGCGTCGGGATCACGGCACTGATCCCGGAGGGCGCGAGCCTCGAGGAGCTGTTCCTCGGACTCACCGAGGGCGACCGCGGGGCGGAGGAGTCGACCGCGCTGGAGCAGACGGCAGCGTGAGCGCCGTCGCCAAAGTCTACAAGTGGGAGCTGATCAAGCTCACGGCCCAGAAGCGGACCTATCTGGGCCTCGGCGCCGCCATGCTGGTGCCGGTCGCGTTCGTCGTCGCTCTGAGCCTGCAGAAGGGGGGACCGAACGACATCCCTCTCGGCCGGTACATCAGGGACACCGGGCTCGCGCTGCCGTTCGTCGTCCTCTTCTTCATGTCG
>Ga0187778_10003069_pt1 | contig 11275 bp, 8 predicted proteins | sample 1015_Q2_SP5_20_M_FD_132418 | JGI IMG/M metagenome (GOLD analysis project Ga0187778, IMG submission 132418) | Tropical peat soil microbial communities from peatlands in Department of Meta, Colombia - 1015_Q2_SP5_20_MG | ecosystem: Environmental > Terrestrial > Soil > Wetlands > Peat | place...
CTGGAGGGAGTGCTGCCGGGCGACGGCGGGGGCGAGGATCTGGTCCACGATCGCCCAGTCGATGAGCTTCCCGCCCAGCTGGTTGTCCCCGCCGTGGTTGATGACGTCGATCTGGCCGTCCCGGAGCTGGATGAGCGCCGCGTCGAAGGTCCCGCCCCCGAAGTCGTACACCATCCAGAAGACCTTGTCGTCCTTGGATTGGAACCCGTACGCCAGGGCGGCCGCAGCGGGCTCGTGGAGGAGCGGGCTCTGGCCGAAGCCCGCCAGCTCCGCCGCGCGTCGGGTGGCCTGGTTCTGGGGGAGGTTGAAGTCGGCGGGCACCGTGATGACGGCGGCGGCGACGTCCTCCCCGGTCCGCTGCTTGACGTCGGACTTGAGGGATTTCAGCACCTCGGCCGAGAGCTCCTCGGGCTTCATCTTCCGCCCGGCCTTCTTGAACGTGAACTCCTCCGTGGTCCCCATCCGGAGCTTGAACTCGCAGTGGACGTTGTCGGGATCCTCGAAGAGATGTTCCTTCGCCCTCCGGCCCACCACGATCCGGTTGTCCCGGATCCAGACGACCGAGGGGGTGAATTCGTCGTTCTCGTTGTTCTTGAAGATCTCGACCTGGGTCCCCTTGAGGACGGCGATCTCGCTGTTGGTGGTCCCGAGGTCGATCCCGAAATCGATCGTGTTCCGGCTCATGTCGATTCCTCTTCTAACGCGTTCCCGTCGTTCTCCTCAGGCTCCCGGAGGGGGACTCCCGCCCCCCGCCGGGGGCGCCGCCGGCTCCGGCCCGGGGGGGCTTCCGGAGATGTCGCCTCCCGCGGGGCTCTCGGGAGGCTTCCCGACCACCACCTGGCCCCTCTGGATCATGCGGTCCCGGTAGTACACGGTCGGCCGGAACGTCTGGACGACCGTCTCCTTGGCGATCCCGGGGGTGGGCTCGTAGCTGATCACCTCGAGCTCGAGGCCCGGTTCGTAGCGCGCCCCGGTGTGGCTGAGGATCTGGACGCCTGACTGCTCGAGGAAGTCCCACACGGCCTCCAGGTGCCGGTAGGGCCGGCGGAAGGCCTCCTCGGGCTCGTCGGTCCCGGGCTTCTGCATCTTCTCCCGGAGCCGGAAGAGCTCGGTGCAGATCCCCTTCAGGAGCGCGGTGACGTCCATCGTCTGGGCGTCCTCCGCGGGCGGATGGGTCAGCTTCTCCAGGGCCGCCTTGAGCTCCGGCGGCCAGACGGGCGACCCGATCCGGAAGGGCTCGGGGAACCGCATCTGCAGGAATCGATCCATCATGTCCATGGTTCATTTCACTCCCGGGGGTTTGGCTCCGGACTGCCAGCCCTGCCGGAGGGCGTCCAGGACGGTCGGGAACTTCTTCTTCTCGCCCTCCGGCTTGATCCCGGCGGGCGTCCGCGCGCGGCCGACGGCGCTCCCGATGGCGCCGAAGATTCCGCCCACGACGAGAGCCGCGATGAACCCTCCGCACCCGACCGCGGCGATCGCATCGCCGGGCTTCGGGGCGGACAGGAGGATCCCCACGGCGGCCAGGATCACCAGCCCCACCCCCACCATGAAGAAACGCCCGCTCAGCTGGTCGGTCTTCTTGTGCGCCGCCTGGCACTCGGCGCAGCGAGGGATCTTGGGGATGTGCTGCTGCCACTTCACCTGGCGGTACTCCCGCGTGACGTTGCCGTACATGACCACGGTGGCGGAGGCGTCGGGGATCGGCGGGCGCTTCGAACAGAAGTAGCACGTGCGGTAGATCTCGTAGTCCTTGGCCTGCGCCATGATCTTCTGGACGTCCTCGATGTCGACCTCGAGGTCGTGGCGGGCGCTGGCTCCCTCCGCCACCGACAGGAGCTTCTTCAAGAGGTCGAGGACGGCCTGGTTGGGGATCTGGGTGCCGGCGAACTTGACGCAGGCCGTCCGGGCCCGGCGCGCGATGGCGTCGTGGGCGTTCTCCCGGACGGGGTTGCCGGCGGGGAAGAGCCCGTCGATCGCGGCGAGGAGGCCCGCGGCCTGCTGGTGGAGGCGACCGGCGATCTCCAGGCCCTTGGAGGCGTCCTCGAGGTAGTCCCGCTCGGCCTCGTCGGCCAGGGCCCCGATCCGGTCCCGGAGGGGGTCCGCCGCCGACCGGAGGGCCTTCTCGAGGACCGCCGGGTCGAACCCCGACTGGCTCATCACCTGGCGATGCCGGTCGGACGCGGCGAGGTTTCCCCGCTCGGCCGACTGGATGGCCAGGCGGGCGTTGATCGTGAGAAGCGCCAGGGGGAGCGTCCGGCGGATCCGCCGCGCGACGGCCCCCGGGAGCCGGGGGTCGTTGAGCTCCGCGATCCGGGACTGGAGAAGCTCCCAGAAGGGATCGAGATCCATCACCATCTTCCAGGAGCGGTAGGCGAGCGCCCAGTAGCCGGCCGCCTCCTCGGGCGCGACATCCTTGAACTCCCGGGCGGACTCCGGCTGTTCGAGCTCGAGAGCCGTCGCATGGGCGAGGACCGCCAGGTTGTGCAGCGCGATTCCCTGGGGATCATCCTTGGCCCCCTGGGCCTTCCACGCCTCGAAGGCCGGCCTCACCCGGTGCTCGGCCAGGAGGCCGATCGAGGGGTCCGGGCCGTTGGTCGTCCCCCCCAACGGCCAGAACCAGAAGAGCTCGTCCACGATCCGGAGGACCGGATCCCGAAGGCGGGCCATGGCCTCCTTCAGGGTCTCGGGGCTGACCGTCAGGGGAAGGGCCCGGAAGGGTCCGCGCTGGATGGAGGCTCCCATCTCGATCGCGCCTTCGATCACCTTCTGGCGGCGGTCCAGGTCGCGGTTGGGGGCGTGGACCGGGAGCTCGGCGATCCGGAACGCATTCTGCCGGTACATGTCGGCCCGCGTGGCGGCCAAGAGGGGCGCGAAGTCCCCGTTGTGGAGCGCGGTATCGGGATCGGAGGACGCCTCCGGGCCCGGCGGCTTCTTCCGGCCGAAGACCCGGGAGGTCTGGGATTCGGGCTGGGCGGCGCCCGGGGCCTCGGATTCCGCGGTGGCCCCGGCCGGCGGCGGAAGGACAGGCTTCGAGGTCGAGACGAACCCCACCGACCGGTCGACGGCCTCCCAGGCGGCGTGGGCTCCCGCTTCGCGGAAGACCGGGGTGAAAGCGTCCAGGAAGACCCGGACGGCCTCGGGGCCGTTGGTGGTCGTGAGCCGGTCGTTGTACTGCTGGCCCTGATCGATCAGCTTCCGGAGCTTGGCGCTTCCGACCGAGCAGTCCTTCTGGAGGGCTCCCGCTCCCTCGAAGACCAGGAGGACCCGTCCGCCTTCGGCGGCCCGGTCGAGGTAGGACCTCATCGGGGCGTCGGAGAGATCGAACGCGTGGTGGATGACCAGGGATTCGCCGGCCTCGTCGGTCAGGGTGAGGAGCCAGGAGAGGACCGCCGACCCCGGAAGGTTGAAGAGGCGGAATTCGTTCGAATGCTCGCCCGAGGCCCATCCGCCGGGCTGCTCGACCTGGACCCGCCACGTGGGCTTGCCGTTGTGGACCTGGAAGTCTGAGGAGGCCATGGACTCTTTCCTGGTTCGTTCGGGATTCGTTCGTCCCCCCGGGATCGGGAGGGCCGTCCGCCCTGGGACAGGCTACATGTGCACGCCCTTCCGCCACTTGATGAGCGTCCGCTCGTGCTTCTCGCGGAGCGGCGGCCAGGCATTCAGGGCCTTCTCCATGAGGTCCGCCGCCGCCGTGAGCGTCCCGTAGTTCGCCAGCCGGAAGGCCTCCTGGACCATCCTCTGGGCCTCCTCGACGTCGACGCTCGAGGGAGGCGGACCCAGGGCGAGGATCGTCTTGTCGGCCGTGGTCTCCTTGGGGGGCTTGGGATCCGGTCGGTTCGCCCGGGGCTGCCAGCGCTCGAGGTCCGCCAGAAGCTCCCGCGAGGACGGATACCGGTCGGCGGGTTTGAGCGCGAGCGACTTCTGGGTGATGGCCTCCAGCTCCCGGTCCACCTGGAGGTTGAACTGGCTCGGGGGGATGTAGGGATTCCGGAACCGCTCGACGGTGCCCAGCTCGTCCTCCTTCGACCGGGTGTAGGGGAAGCGGTCGGTCAGGAGGAGGTAGAGCGTGGTCCCGACCGCGAAGACGTCCCCGGCCGCGGAATCCTGCTTCTCCTTCAGGAAGACCTCCGGCCCCTTGAATCCCGGGGTCCCCGCGGCGGTGGCCAGGCGGCTGAGGGGATTGACCTGCTTGGCCAGTCCGAAATCGCTCAGGCGCACGTGGAGGCCCTGGACGTCGTAGCCCACCAGGATGTTCTGGGGCTTGATGTCGCGGTGGATGATGGGGGGGTCCTGGCTGTGGGCGAGCGCGAGTCCCCGGCAGACCTGGCGGATGATCTCGACGGAGTCCTTGAGCGGGACGAACTGGTTGCCGTGCCGCCTCCAGAAGTCGTGGAGGCTCCCTCCCTGCACGAGCTCCATGGTGAAGAAGCCGCAGATGCCGAGCGACGTCTCGGTGATGTTGGCGTCGAAGACCCGGATGATGTTGTGGTGGGCCAGGCTCGACAGGAGCGCCGCCTCCGACAGGAGTTCCCGGGTCTTTTCGAGGGTCATCCCGGCCGTCTTGAAGACCTTCATGGCCTGGCGCCCCAGGAAGTGGTGCTTCACCCGGAAGACCTCGGCGAAGGCGCCTTCCCCGAGCTTCCGCTCGATCGTCCAGGTGCCCCGGATGACCTGGCCTTCCTCAAGGAGACTCATCTCGATGCCTCTCGGACCTCGTGCCTGCGCTTCCGGAGCCGGGGGCCCCGGGGGCTCGCCTCCGGGCTCCCCGGGAAGGAGCTTCCTCCGGCCCCTCCCGGAGGGTGGACACCCCGAGGTTCTAGAGAGAAGATCAGCGGCGTTCGATTCCCGTTTAAGCGAAAATTCCGTCCGCGATCGTTCCTCGCGGCGCCGTGCGGCCGAGCGTGTGCCATTCCCGTGCGACCCACCCCGGGGTTCCCCGACCGGGCACTCCCGGGCTCCGTTTCGCCAAGGGAGTCTACCCCGGAGGGGCGGCCTTCGGAATGACGAAAGGCATTTTTCCGGCCGGGCTTCCGGCGGGGGGGGGCGTGGGGCCCCGGGTTCGAGGCCGCTCCGGGATGCCGGGGGAGCCCGCTCAGGGCTCCAGGAGTTTCCGCGCCTCGGGAACAGGAACGCAGACATTGACGTGCTGGACCCCTTCTCCGGTCTTCATGTAGGAGATGATCCCGACCACCCGGCCTTCGAGATCGACGAGCGGTCCGCCGGAGTTGCCGCTGCAGGTCGGGGCGGTGTGCTGGAGGAAGACCTCCCGCTTTCTCACCGTTCCGATCGTGAAGGAGCTCTCGACTTTGCCGCTCTCGAACAGGTTCATCCCCAGGGGGAAGCCGCATAGCATGACGGGGTGGCCCTTCCGGATGGATTCGAACTCCGCGTTCGTGGCCAGCCGGAGGCCTTTCGGGGTCGGTCCCTGGACCCGGAGGATCCCCAGATCGCTCAGGAAGTTCGTCTCGACCCAGCACCGGGTGGGACCGGCCTTTCCGGGCACGTCGACGGGGGCGAGCGAGTCGCGCCCCCAACGCTCCAGCGTCAGGGTCTTGTCCCACGAGGTGAAGGGGGCCCGGGCCCCGCCCTGGAGCCGATGGCCCACGGGGAGGGCCGCGTAGGAGATGCTCACCACCTGGGCCTGGGCCCGCGCCAGGAGCGCCGAGCACTCCGGGAACTTCTGGGGCTGGACGACGTGCTTGCAGGTCACGATCCTCGAGGTCCCGGCCACCAGGAACCCGGTGCCCGTCCAGCTGATCGAGGTCGAGGGCGTCCGTTCGGGGAGCTCGCCGACGGGCTTGTCCGTCGTGACGGTGCAGACGATCCAGTAGAGCCCGGCGTCGATCTCCCGCTGGAGCTCCGCGAACTGGAGCTCGACCGGCCGGTTCTTCTTGAGGTCGACTTTGCAGCCTTCGATTTCCTCGTTGAGCTCGGCCAGCCGGATCCGGTTGGCCTCGCGGTCGGCTCCGAGGCGGGCAAACTCGTTTTCGAGGGAGGCGAGCTCCTTCTGGTAGTCCGTGCGGGCCTCCTCCAGCGCCCGCGCGCTTTCCGCATAGCTCGCTTTCTGGTCCGCCAGGGTCGAGGCGAGCGCCAGGACCCGCCCGCGGAGATCCTCCTCCAGGCGTTCGGTCCGCCGGGACCCGGCGAGGTAGACGCCGCCCCCCGCCAGGAGCCCCACGGTGAGGAGGACCCCGAGGTTCCGGCCAAGCGCCCGGGTCTTCCCGCCCACCCGGACTACGTCGCGCCGGGCTTTCGCGACGTCGCCTTTCACGGCTTTCAGCTTCTCCCCGAGGCCCGGGAGGTCCCCCGAGCCCCACGCGGAGGCGGGGGCATATCCCTTTCCCGGCTCCGCGGCCTCCAGCTTGTCGAATTCGTCGGTCTCGAAACCGCACTTGAGCCGGCCGGGGAGGGTGCCGAAACTGACCGTATCCCCGTAGCGCAGTTCGTGCATCTCCCCGGGGCCCAGCGCCACCTGGCCGGCTTCCCGCGTGTGGGCCTTCTTCAGGCTGCCGAAGACGAGGATCGGGTCCCGGGGATGGGTGTTCCGGATCCAGACGTGCCCTCCCTTGGCCTCCAGGACCCCGAAGGTCACGCCCGGGGGGCAGCCCGGAAGGGGGAGGGACCCCTCCTTCGAGGGACCCAGTTCCAGGCGCTCGAAGTGCTCGATCTTCCGACGGTCCAGGACCCGATCGTTCTCTTCGAGGATGAGGATCGCCTTCACCCGTCGCGTCTCCCGCTTTACCGGGGAGAGTATATCCCACGGAAGCGGGTCCTCCGGGCGCGGCGCGGCCGGGGATTCCCGGGATATAATGGCAGTGTTCGGAGAACCGCGGATGGGCAAGAAGGGGTACTCGGGGGACAGCTCGCTTCACGGCTTTCCCCGGTCGCCCGAATCCACGCCCTGGTCGGTCATCCTCCCCGGATCCAAGGGACCCATCGATCCGGAGGTGCTCCACGGACGCCTCGTGGTCCTGTACGGCCGGTTCATCCACCTGTTCTTCCGGACGGCGCTCGGTCTCCACGGCGAGAAGCTCAAGGACGTCACCCAGGAGTTCTTCCGGTATCTCCTGGAAACCCGGGCGTTCACGGGACTGGAGCGCGGCAACTTCCGGGGGTTCCTCCGGCTGGTCTGCCGGCGCTTCTACATCAACCGCCTCAAGGCCGATCATGCCCTCCGGAGGGATGTCGGGCGCAATGAGGCCATGGGCGAGCGGGATCTCGCCGCGGACCCCTCGGCCATCCCGGAGGTCCAGTTCTTCGAGATGTACGATGCGACCGAGCGCCGGAGGTACCTGGACATGGCCCTGGAAAAGGTGAGGGAGAAGCTCCGGGACGAGGGCAAGGAGATGGAGATCGATCTCATGATCGATCATGGGGGCACCGAGGGCGAGAAGCCCATGAGCTATTCCGAGCTCTCGGAGAAATATTCGATGAGCGAGGACACGATCCGGAACAAGCTGACCAAGGTGCGGAATCTCCTGCGGTCGGCGCTTCTGAAGCTGGCCGCGGAGCGGTCCGGGGATCCCGAATCCGAGCTCCGGGATCTGGGACTCGATCCCTATCTGGTGAAGGGCCGGTAGGGCCGCTCCCTCCGGGGGGCGCGCCGGGATCCGGCTCGTGGAGACCTGATGATCTATGTCGTGGCCGTGGTGGGCGGGATCATCCTGATCGGACTCCTCGTCAAGGCGGTCGACTCCAGCCAGAGGACCTGCCCCTCCTGCCAGGCCCCCGGGAGCTTTTCCAAGCTCTTCCTCCGGCAATGCAAGGCCTGTTCCGCCTGGGTCGTCCGCGAGGGCGGGGCGTGGAAGGCCGTGGGGCCGGGGTACGTCCACAAGATCGCCCAGTTTCCCGCCTTCCTCGAGGACCTCAAGCCTCCCCCCCGCTGGCAGATGCCCTGGCCCGGGTGCTGCTCGGTGTGCAAGCAGACGACCGCCATGAGCACCACGGTGTCGTTCACCGGGGCGATCGTCGGGGTGGTCGGACCCTACGTGACTAAGGAGAAATACTCCTTCGAGTTCTATCACTGCCCGGTCCATCTGGAGCCCGCCCGGTTCCAGCAGTTCTCCTCGATCGCCGTGCCGGGGCGGGAGGGGGACAATCTCGAGTTCAAGTCCTTCGACTTCTGGCAGGAATTCCTGCGCCTCAACCGGAAGTAGCGTCCGCGGGACCCCCGGTCGAACCCCGGCCCTACCAAATCGCGAAGACGAGCCACGCCGCCAGGACCCCGAAGACCCCGAGCATCCAGTTCCCGGTCCCGGGAAGGAGGATGCTCGACCCCGTCTTCCGGAAGGCCACCATGGGGACCAGGACCGGCCAGAGAAGCAGCCGGGAGAGGAAGGCGATGGGAGGGGCGAAGATGAGGGCGCTTGCGACGAGCACGAGAACCCAGTAGGCGACGTAGATCGTGCCGTCCATCCGGAGCCCCAAAGACAGGAAATGGGGCGAATGGTCCGGACAGAAGTGGTAGTCCACCTGGCTCGTGTACCCCTTGTGCCCGCCGACGTACTTGTGGGTGGTGTCCATCCGGACGCAGAAGGGCTCCATGCAGAGATTCTTCCCCTTCGGGGAATGGAGGGGGTCGGACCAATGGGCGACGACCCAGGCGGCCTTGTAGGGGCCGTCGAGCGCGCGTCGGGGAAGGTCGCCCAGGATGGGGATGCCGCTCAGGCCGAGACCCACCAGGGCGACGGTCCAGATAAGGCAGGCGGCGAGGCCGCTTTTCAGCTTTTTCCAGTCGATCGGGGGAGCGGGACCTTTCGGGACCGGGGCGGCGGGGGGGGGACGGCCCGGGGTGCCCGAGGGGCCGGCGCCTCCGGCGGGCTTCCCGGCGAGGAGCCCGTCGAGCTCTGCCTTCCATCCGGGCTCCAGCTCGGCGGCCTTCTCGAAATCCTGGGCCGCCCCCTCGCGGTTCTTCTGGGCGAGCCTCACCTCTCCCCGGTGCCGGAGGCAGATCGCCCGGCCGGGTTCGAGCTCCAACGTCCGGGTGAAATCGGCTTCCGCCTCGGCCGGCTTTCCCGAATTCTGGAAGGCCCGACCTCTCTGGTACCAGGCCTCCGCGAATCCCTTCTCGATCCCGACGTAGTGGGTGAGGTCGGCGATGGCCCCGGGGTGGTCCTGGGACTGGAGGCGCGCGCACCCGCGGCCGAAGTAGGCGCGGAGGAGGTCGGGCTTGAGCTCGAGGGCCTTGGAGTAGTCCGCGATGGAGGCGGAATTATTGTCGCACATCCGCTTGGCCCGGCCCGACTCGGCCCACGCCTCCGGGTTTCCCGGATCCAGCTCGACCGCGCGCCCGAGCGTCCGGACCGCGTCGGAGTACTTTCCCAGGTCGGACTGGACCGTCCCGAGACCCCTCCAGGCCTCGCCGCATCCCGAATCGGCCTCGATGGCGCGCTCGAACCAGACGACTGCGGGGCGGAATTCGCCGCCCCCCTGCTTCGCCCATCCCCGTTCGCAACAGGCCAGGGCGAAGTCCCGGGGAGGGCCTTCCAGCTTGAGCTTCCGCAGGCGCCGGGCCTTCTCGACGAGGGGCCGGAGATCCTTCTCCCACTTGGGATCCAGGCGGATCGCCTTTTCGAAGTCCTCCGCGGCCGACACGTAGTCCCCGTAGTTGAGCCGCTGGTGTCCCAGCGAAAACGGCACGTCCGCTTCCTTCGGGAACTTCTCCTGGTACCGGCTGAAGTCCTGGATGGACCCCAGCATGTCCCCCAGCTGGGCTCGGCACATCGCGCGGTTGTAGTAGGCCGGGTCGTACTCCGGGTCCTTGAGCAGGACCTGGTCGTAATCCCGGAGGGCCTCCTCCCACCGGCTCAGGTTCTGGAGGGACCGCCCCCGGCTGAAGAGGCCATCCCGGTCCCCGGGCTTCAGTTCGAGCATGCGGTTGAGGTCCTGGAGCGCGGAGGACCACTTCTTCAGGGCGATCCGGACCGCCGCTCGGCGGTAGAGGGCGTCGGAGTCCGACGGCTGGCGCTTGAGGAATTCGCTGTAATCGCTCTCGGCCTCCGCGTGGTGGCCGAGGGCCCGGTGGCAGGACGCGCGGTTGAAATAGCAGTTCTCGAGCGCCGGGTTGAGCGCGACCGCCCGGGTGTCGTCCTCGATCGCCCCGGCGAAGTCCTCCTTCCGCTGGCGGGCCAGGCCCCGGAAGAAGCAGAGTTGCGCGTGGCCTGGGTCGGCCTCCAGGCCCCGCGTAAAAAGCGCGATCGCCCCTTCGTTATCCTTCTGTTCGAGGAGGGCCTTTCCCTGGGCCAGGAAGGAGTCGGCCGGGGAGGAGGGCCCCGGAGGCTTGCCGGTTCCCGGTTCGGGGCTCATTGATGTTCTCTCAAGAGGGACCCGGAACTATATCACGGAGAGTCGCCCCAGGGTGAATTCCTCCGGGCCGGACCCGGGGAGAGGGCTCCGGATCAGTCCTTCTCCCGGTCCACCACCGTCCCGAATCCCAGCGACTGGAGCTTGGCGTCGTCCATCGAATCGAAGCTGATCCGCTTGAATCGGCCGCCGTCGATCCGGGCCGAGATGGGGAGGGCCACGGCCCGCGTGAGCTCGACGTACTTCGCGCGGTCCACGCCCGGAAGGGACGTCATCCCGAGGTAGCCCAGAACGCCCGCCGTGGAGAGTTCCTGGTCGATCCGGGAGTAGCTCTGGGTTCCCTGGCCGAAGGCCGCGATGATGTAGCAGAGGCTCGGTCCGATCCGGTCCACTTCGGAGAGGATCTTTTCTTCCTTGGGCCCCGACCGGGGAAGGGCGGCGGGCTTCCGTCCCAGGCAGTCCCCGTCGCAGAGGACGTACCAGGTCGAAGGATTCTTCTGATGGCGGGGCGAGAAGTAGGGAAGGAGGTGGGTATAGGCGAACGGCCCGTAGAAGGGGTGTCCGGCGTCCGCAATCACTCTCGAGTTGAACCAGAAGAAGGCCCCTTCCTCGGCGCCGAGCGGGAGGGCGCTCGGCGTGGATGAAGGGGCGGGAGCGGAGCCGGAGCCGGAAACGGTCGGGGAAGGGGAAGCCGGCCGGTCGCATCCCAGGGTGAGGGCTCCGAGCGCCAGAGCTACGGCCCGAATCGAGAGTCGATCCAACGGTGATCCTCCTGGGGCGGCGCTCGCGGGGTCGAGCCCCCGACCCGGCCGCCTTCCTGGGAAGTTTATCTCATGGCCCGGCTGGGGGAAGTTCCCCGTGACTACTCCGGGGGGGGACAATGGAGAAGGCCGCTCGGGTCGGTCACCCTTTCGGGCCGCTCCGGGCCTCGCATTCTCGAAGGAGCGCCTCCTCCGACTGGACCCGCGAA
>Ga0187778_10003070_pt1 | contig 11267 bp, 12 predicted proteins | sample 1015_Q2_SP5_20_M_FD_132418 | JGI IMG/M metagenome (GOLD analysis project Ga0187778, IMG submission 132418) | Tropical peat soil microbial communities from peatlands in Department of Meta, Colombia - 1015_Q2_SP5_20_MG | ecosystem: Environmental > Terrestrial > Soil > Wetlands > Peat | place...
CGCGTCGCCCTGGATCACCTCGATCTGGTCGCCCCCTCCGAGAATGCCCACGGAGAGCATGCCTGCGGCGTGCACCAGCTCGCGAGGGACGTACACCGGCAGATAACCGATCGCCTTGCGACCAGGGACGGCCGCCTTCCATTCCTTGACGGCCTTGAAATCGAGATCTTCGAACAGCGCCTGGCAGCGCTCGACGATCGCGATGAGGGGCGGAATGGAGGCCATCAGCAATGCTCCCAATGGGGTTTGCGCTTGGCGAGGAACGCAGCGAGCCCTTCGTTGGCGTCGCGAGTCTGCATCAGGCGCTCGAGATAGAGCCGCTCGACCTCAGCCAGTCGGCGCCGCACGTTCGCGATGTAGTCACCGCGCGCGGCTTCGAGCGCGCAGCCAAGCGCAGCCGCGCTCTTGTCGGCGAGATGCCGAGCGTAGTATTCCAGCGCCGCGGCTTCCGGATCCGCGGCCACGACTTGCACCAGCCCGATCGTTTTCGCTTCCTCGCTGCCGATCGAGCGCCCGGAAAGCAGCAGATCCTCCGCGGCAGCCTGATTGACGCGGTAAGGAAGCAGGCACGACGCGGCCGGCGCGAAGACGCCGAGCTTGATCTCGGGCTGGCCGAACTGCGCGTCCGGCGCCGCGAAGATCGGGCCGCCGGCGAGCGCGACTTCGAGCCCGCCGCCCAGACACTGGCCGTGCACCGCGACGAGGATCGGCGCGGGAAACTCGAGCATGGCCAGCAGCAGTCCGTGCAGCGAGGCGAGCATGCCCGCGCAACGCTCGGGCAGGTGTTCCTCGACGCTCGCTCCGAAGCTGAAGTGCGGGCCCTCGGCGTCGAGCAGCACGCCGCGCAGCCCTGTCTGCGCGCGGTAGACCAGCAGCGCGCTATGGACCGCGGCGATCATCGCGGCGTCGATGAGGTTCGCCTTGGGACGCGCGAGCCGCAGGCGCAAGAGCGCGCCGTCGCGGTCGAGCCAGACCTTGAGCGGTTCGACCCTCGCGCCGGATTCCTTTGGCAGAGCGCTCACGTTCCCCGTCCCGGCATCAGGCTGTCGGTGAAGGTCTCGTTCCACGCCTGACCGCGAGCGAGCGCCTGGCGCAGCGCGACGAAGTCGACCTCGCGCGATTCCTTGGTGCCTTCGTTGAACGCGCGGAAGCCCGCGCGCGCTTCCGTCATCATGTTGAGCGCGAGCCAAGCGCGCGAATTCTCCTTGTTGCGATTCCATGCATCGAGCTTGGGCTTTCGCAGCTCCTCGATGGTCTTGGTCGTGCAGTCGGGGAACGTGAGCAGGAGCTTGGCGCAAAGCTCGTCGACCTTGGCGTCGAGAAGCGACAGATCCACGCTTCCGCGGCCGAGCAGCGCCTTGGCTTCCTTGGCGGCATCGCCGGTCTTGGGCTCGCCGAAGACGAAGCGCCCGTAGTCGTCGACGATGCGCTGCGTCTCGACCAGCGGGTTGGCGACGAACTTGCCGTCCACTTTCAGCGCCGGAACGATGTCGGCGATCATGCCCCAGTAGTACGCCTTGTGCGCGGAGAAGGGCTCGCACAGCACGCCGGCGACCATGGAGCGCTCGTTGCCGATCATCGGCGGCAGAAAATCGGTGGCTCCGCCGATCGGTGCCGAGCCGTGCTTCGGTCCCGCCTGTCCGAAGCGAGCGAGATCCTGCGCGACGGAAAAGTCGCATGCCATGCCGATCTCCTGGCCGCCGCCGATGCGCATGCCGTTCACGCGGCAGATCACCGGCTTGTCGCAGGCGAAGATCGCGGAGACCATGTCGTTGAACAGCCGCATGTACTGGCGGTACTCCTGCGGGTGCCCGGAGTAATACTCGGCGTATTCCTTGGTGTTGCCGCCGGTGCAGAAGGCCTTGTCGCCGACACCCGTGAACACGACGCAGTTGACGTCGCGGGCGTTGGAGGCCGCGCGGAAGGCGAGGATCACTCCCTTGACCATGTCGGTCGTGTAGGAGTTGAACTGCGACGAGTTGTCTAGCGTGATCCAGGCGTTGTAGAGACCGGACACGGTTTTGCCGTCGGGCCGCTTCGCCGGCCGCTTCTCGTAGCGCACGCCAGGCTTCGAGACGTCGTCGACGATATCGTGGTTCTTGAATTCGCGCAGCGGGACTCGTGCGTCGGGGGCATTCATCGAGTTGCTCCGAAAATGGACCCCTCGCCCTTTGGGAGAGGGGCAGGGGTGAGGGAAGGACGGCGCGAAGTAACCATCACGCTGTCACGCCGGGACGAGCACCGCGCGCTTCCTGATCTCGCGGTGATGGACCGCAGTGAACACGCGGTTGATGTCTTCGAGCGGATGCGCTTCGACGAAGGGATTGACCGCGACCTTGCCGTCGAGCACGAGATCGAGCGCGGCGGGGTAGTACTCGGGCGGGCAGCCCCAGTTGCCGATCGCACGCGCGTCGAACGCCATCAGGTTCGAAAGCCGCACTTCGACCTTGTCCATGGTGAAGCCGACCACCGACAGCGTCGCGCCGTGCACGAGCAGCCCATAGGCGGTGAGCTGGCCGGCAGCAGTGCCCGAACACTCGAAAATGAACCATTCGGTGCTGCGAAGCCCGTTCTCTTTCGCGAAGCCGGAGATGGCAGCCTTGATCGCCTTGCCGTCGAGCGAGCGGCTGTTGAGAGTGAGCGCCGCGCCGTGGCCCGAGATGGCGGCGAGCTTGTCGTCGTCGACGTCGATGGCGACGACCTTCGCGCCGAAAGCGTTCGCGACCTGGACGCAGTAGCCGCCCACTCCGCCGGCACCAACCACCACAGCGAGGCTCCCGGGCACAACGCCCGCACGGCGCACCGCCTGGTACGGCGTGGTCAGGGCGTCGGCGACGATCGACACGTCGGCGAGCTTGAGCCCGGCCCGGGCCAAGCGCGGCTCGTCGACCTCGCACAGCCCGCGCGCGGGAACGACGATGTGCGTGGCGAAGCCGCCATGGATGTCGTTGCCGGGCATCTTCTGCTTGCGGCAGATGGTGCTCAGGCCGCGCCGGCACAGGTCGCACTCGCCGCAGGGAAGCACCGAGGGAACGATCACCGCCTTGCCGATCCAACGCTCGGCTCCCGCGCCGGCAGCCGCCACGCGCCCGCTGATCTCGTGGCCCAGCGCCAGCGGCAGGGGCTGGTTGGTGCGCACGCCGTCGTAGAAGTATCCGAGGTCGGTGTGGCAGACGCCGCAACCGGCGATAGCGACGGCGACCTCGCCGGCGCCAGGCAACGCCTGGAACGCTGCGCGCTCCAGCGGCGTGTTCACCGCGGTCATCAACCAGCGGTGCGCGTCGATGCTCATCGGTCTTGAAGCGTCCTCAGGCCATCGGCCCCTGCGGAGCCCTCGGGCCTGCCCAGGGCTTGACCGCAGCGCTTCCGGCGGCTATTGTCGTATTACGGTACCGAATTACCAATTTACGGCTTCCATGGTGCAGCAAGCGCGGTGCAAACGCCTTGATCTGCGTCAAACCCAACCGGCCGCACACTCGGTTTACTAGCGCCGAGAGGAGCGACGTAAGTGCAAGCAACGGCCGAAACGGAAGCGCCCACACGGGCAGGCGTGCCAGCGCGTGCGGCCGGGTCAGGCGTCTCGATCGCGATTGCTGGCAGCGGCGGCAGCGGCGTGATGACCGCCGGAACGCTGCTGCTCAACGCAGCCGCGAAGGCCGGCGCTTACGGGCTGATGGTTCGCACCAGCGGACCGCAGATCCGCGGCGGCGAAGCCGCGGCGCTCATTCGCCTCGGCGCGCGTCCGATGGAGTCCCTGGACGATCGCTTCGACCTGCTGCTCGCGGTCGACTGGCAGAACGTGAACCGGTTCGCCGACGAGATTCCCTTGAGCGCTGCGAGCGTGATGATCGGCGATCCGGACGAAGGCGAGCCGCCTGAGGTGTTCAAAGCGAGCGGCGCGCGGTTGGTCCCGCTGCCGCTCAAGAGCATGACCAAAGCGATCTCCGGCGCCTGGACCAATATGCTCACGCTGGGCATCGCCGGCGCATTGGCTGGCATCCCGACCGAGGCGCTGCAAAGCGCGCTGCGCGAATCGTGGAAGCGAGCCGACACTGCCCTGCAGGCGAACCTCGCGGCGTTGCAAGCGGGTATCAGCCTTGCGGCAGGAATCGGAGGCGTGCCCAGGGTCACCGCAACCGAGACTTCGGCGCGCAACCGCTGGCTGGTCAGCGGCAACCAGGCCGCGGGCTACGGCGCGATCCGCGGCGGCGTGCGATTCGTCGCAGCGTATCCGATCACTCCGGCGACCGAACTGCTCGAATGGATGGCGCCGGCGCTCGCCAAGGTCGGCGGCACGCTGCTGCAGGCGGAAGACGAGCTCGCTTCGGTCAACATGATCATCGGCGCCTCCTACGGGGGCGTGCCATCGCTCACGGCGACGGCCGGACCGGGCCTGGCGCTAATGACCGAGGGGATCGGCCTCGCCGTCGGCGCCGAGGTGCCGATCGTCGTCGTCGATGTCATGCGCGGCGGCCCGTCGACCGGGATCCCGGCGAAGAGCGAGCAGAGCGACCTTTCTTTCGCCGTGAACGGGCTGACCGGCGACGCGCCGCGGCTCGTGCTGGCACCCACCTCGATCGCAGATTGCCTCGCCACCACGCAGTGGGCGGTGCATCTCGCCGAGGAGCTGCAGGCGCCGGCGATCGTCCTGTCCGATCAGTTCATGGGCCAGTCGCGGGCGATCATCGACCGTCCCGCGGACCTCGCGTTCACAGGTAAGCGGCTGACCTGCCCCAGCGGAACCGTCGATTACCGGCGCTACCGGAACACCGAGTCCGGAGTCTCGCCGATGGCGATTCCCGGCACGCCCGGTGTGGTCTATACGGCCGACGGCCTCGAGCACAGCGAAGGCGGAATCCCCAGCAGCCAGTCGCGCGATCACCGCACCCAGCTCGACAAGCGCGAGCGCAAGCTCGTGCAGCACGACTACGGGCGCTGGTGGGCCGACGTCGAGGGCGAGGGCGACGCCGCGGTCATCACCTTCGGCTCGGCCACGGCCGCAGTGCGCGAAGCGCTCGTGCGCGCCGCCGCGAAAGGAGTGAAGGCCCGGCTGATCGCCATGCGTCTTCTCGCGCCGGAGCGACCGATTGAGCTCGCCCAAGCGCTCGAAGGCGTACACCGCGTGCTCGTCGTCGAACAGAACCAGGGCGGGCAGTTCTATCGCTACCTGCGCTCGATGTACGACCTGCCGCGGGCGCTCTCGAGCTTCCATCGCCCCGGGCCTCTGCCACTGCGCCCCGGCGAAATCACCGAGACGATCCTCGCCTGGAGCAAACGATGAACGACACGGCCGCGGGCGCTGCGTTGACGGCGCAGAGCTACAAGTCCTCATACAAGCCGATCTGGTGCCCGGGCTGCGGCGACTACTCGGTGTTGAGCTCGATCACCAAGGCGCTGGCAATGATCGCGGTGCCGCCGGAGCAGGTCGTCGTCGTCTCCGGCATAGGCTGCTCTTCGCGGATGCCGGCGTACACCTCGTGCTACGGATTCCACGGCGTGCACGGCCGCGCGCTCGCGGCGGCGACCGGGCTGAAGGTTGCGCGGCCCGATCTCACCGTGCTGGTCACCGGCGGCGACGGCGACGGCTACTCGATCGGCGGCAACCATTTTCTGCACGCCTGCCGGCGCAACGTCGATCTCACCTACATCGTGATGGACAACCACGTGTACGGGATGACCAAGGGGCAGCCCTCGCCGACCACCGAGCCCGACTGGGACTCCAAGCTTTCGCCCGGCGGCACCGGCGTGCGATCGTTCCATCCGCTGGTCATCGCGCTTGCCTCGGGCGCCAATTTCGTGGCGAGGGCGTTCGCCGGCGATCCGAACGGCACCGCGGACATCATCGCGCAGGGGATACGCCACCGCGGGTTCTCTTTCATCGAAGTATTGAGCCCGTGCGTGACCTTCCGCCCCGACCAGCGCGAATGGAAGAAGCAGGTGCATCCGGCGCCGGTGGCGGCGACCGACGATCCCGCGCGGGCGGCGCGCCGGATCATGACCGACGACGGCTTCAACATCGGAGTGCTCTACGCCGGGAACCGCAATCCCTATCCGACGCATCGCGGCGGGACACAGGTTGCGCCGTCCGATCTCGAAGCGGAGTTCGAGCTGTGAGTGCGCGCGCGGCAACCAAACGAGCGAAGCCCAAGAGCGTTCGCGGTGCGAGCACCAGGATGCCGCGTACGCTCACCGAGCTCATGGCGCAAGCGCTGGTGATGGAAAACGAAGCCGCCCAGCGCTACGCGGACCTGGCCGATGCGATGGAGACCCACAACAATCGCGGGGTCGCCGAGCTGTTCCGCAAGATGGCCGTCATCGAGCGCAAGCACGCCGCACAGATCATGGCGGAGATGGGGTGGAAGGAGGCGCCGCCGCTCCCCAAGGTCGCATGGGAGGACTTCGAGGCACCGGAGACCGCGCCGGCGGATGCGGTGCATTATCTGATGACGCCTTACCACGCGCTGGAGATCGCCCTTGCCAACGAAAAGCGCGCTGAGCGATTCTTCACCCGACTGGTGCGAATGGCGAACGTGGAATCCGTGCGCAAGGCGGCACGCGAGTTGATGGCCGAGGAGCGCGAGCATGTCGCGCTGGTGACCGCCTGGCTTAAGAAGGTCCCGCGACCCAACAAGAACTGGTCGGAAGATCCCGATCCGCCGAGCTACACCGACTGAATCGGACACGATGAAGGTGCTTCTGCCCGAGGGCTGGGCGCAACCGATCGGCTACTCGAACGGCATCGCCGCTGATGGCGGGCGAATCGTCTTCGTCGCGGGACAGGTCGGGTGGGACGCGCAGCAGCGCTTCCAGTCGGAGGAACTCGTCCCGCAGTTCGAGCAGGCGCTCAAGAACGTGCTGGCGGTGCTCGCCGAAGCGGGAGGCGAACCGCGACACATCTGCCGCATGACCGCCTACTGCACCGACAAGAAGGCGTACCTCGCCGCACGCCGCGAGCTGGGCGCGGTCTGGCGCAGGCTCATGGGCGCGCACTACCCGGCGATGAGCATGATCTTCGTCTCGGACCTCCTCGACCCGCCGGGGAAGATCGAGCTCGAGGCAACTGCGGTCCTTCCTAGCTGAGTCAAGTCAGTCGCGAGTGGAGTGCGCCGGCGCGCGCGATTCTTGCGCAGGTACGATCCAGTTCGGTGCGCGCTGTCTTGCCGGCTTGCGCTACACTGCGACCGTGGACCTGGCGGAAACTCGGCTGATCGAATCGCAGGCAGCGGCCTCGTGGCGGGCCGAGCTTAAGCTTCGCTACGAGCGCATCGACGGTCGCACTGTCCTCACCGAGCGTCTGCACCGGGGGCCGTTGCGGGTGCAGAAGTCGCTCTACCCAGAGGGCGACGCCGTCTGCCAGAACATCGTCGTGCATCCGCCCGCTGGGATCGTGGGCGGCGATGCGCTTGTCCTCGACGTCGAGGCGGGCGCGAATGCTTGCGCTCAACTCACGACGCCGGGAGCAGCGAAGTGGTATCGCTCGGAGGGTCTGGTCGCCCGACAGGACATCGCGCTGGGTGTGGCGAACCGCGCCGTGCTCGAATGGCTGCCGCAGGGAACGATCGTGTTCGACGGAGCGATCGCGGAGCTCGACACCAGGATCGATCTCGCCGGCGACGCCGTGTTCATCGGCTGGGATATCGTGTGCCTGGGGCGCGCGGCAGCCGGCGAGCGCTTTGGCCGTGGATCGTGGCGGCAGCGCCTGGGCATCGTGCGCGACGGCGCGCCGGTGTTCCTCGAGCGCTGCGCACTCGGCGGTGGCGCGGGGTTGCTCGCTTCGCCGGTGGGCTTGAACGGGGCCGCGGTATTTGGCACATTCCTCGCGAGCGCACAACCTCTGCCGGAAGCCGCGCTCGCGCAGTGTCGCGAGCCTGTTCCGGCGACGGGCGAATTTGCGGTCACCAGCGTGCGCGGCTGCATCGTTGCGCGTTACCGCGGCCCGTCTGCGGAGGCCGCACAGGAGTACTTCGCCGAGCTGTGGGGCCGATTGCGGCCTCTGATGATCGGGCGCGCCGCCGTGCCGCCTCGCATATGGAAGACTTGACAACATGGAGCTGACGCCGCGCGAGCGCGACAAGCTGCTGATTTTCACCGCGGCGCTGCTCGCCGAGCGCAGGCTTGCACGGGGGCTCAAGCTCAACTATCCGGAGGCGGTCGCCTACTTGAGCGCCGCGATCATGGAAGGCGCCCGCGACGGGCGCACGGTCGCCGAGCTGATGAGCCATGGCACCAAGCTGCTCGCGCGCTCGCAAGTGATGGACGGCGTTCCCGATATGATTCCGGAGATCCAGGTCGAGGCGACTTTCCCCGACGGAACCAAGCTCGTGACGGTGCACAACCCGATCCCATGATCCCCGGCGAAATTCTCACGCGCCAAGGCGAAATCGAGCTAAACGCCGGACGCCCGACCATCAGGCTCGAGGTGGCCAATACCGGCGACCGTCCGATCCAGGTGGGCTCGCATTATCACTTCGCCGAGACCAACGGCGCGCTCTCCTTCGACCGCGCCGCCGCGCGCGGCTTTCGCTTGAACATCGCGGCTGGCACTGCGGTGCGCTTCGAGCCGGGACAGAAGCGCACCGTGGAGCTGGTCGCCTTGTCCGGCGCGCGCATCGTGTACGGGTTTACCGGGGCAGTGATGGGGTCGCTGGAGAAGCCTGCGACTAAAGCGCCGGCGAAGAATGCGAAAGCGCGGGCAACGAAGCGGGGCAGGCGATGAAGATTGGACGCCGCGCCTACGCGGAGATGTTCGGCCCGACCGCGGGCGATCGCGTGCGGCTCGCCGACACCGACCTGATTGTCGAGGTCGAGCGCGACCTCACCACGTATGGAGAAGAAGTCAAGTTCGGCGGCGGCAAAGTCATTCGCGACGGAATGGGCCAGAGCCAGCGCGTCGCCAAGGACAGCGCCGACACGGTCATCACCAACGCCCTGGTGATCGACTGGTGGGGCATCGTCAAGTGCGACATCGCGATCAAGGACGGCAGGATCCTGAGGCTCGGCAAGGCGGGCAATCCCGACATCCAGCCGGGGGTGGATATCGTCATCGCCGCCGCCACCGAAATCATCGCCGGCGAGGGCATGATCGTCACCGCCGGCGGGATCGACTCGCACATTCACTTCATCTGCCCGCAGCAGATCGACGAGGCGCTGATGTCCGGCGTCACCACCATGATCGGCGGCGGCACCGGTCCGGCGACCGGGACTCTCGCCACGACATGCACGCCGGGGCCGTGGCACATCCACCGGATGCTCGAGGCGGCGGAAGCCTTCCCGATGAACCTGGGCTTTCTCGGCAAGGGCAACGCGAGTCTCGCGCCGCCGCTGGTCGAGCAGATCGAGGCCGGTGCGATCGGGCTCAAGCTGCACGAAGACTGGGGCACGACGCCGGCGGCGATCGACGCCGCGCTCAAGGTCGCCGACAAGATGGACGTGCAGATCGCCATCCACACCGACACCCTGAACGAATCCGGGTTTGTGGAGACGACGCTAAAGGCGTTCGGAGGGCGCACCATCCACACCTACCACACCGAGGGCGCGGGCGGCGGCCATGCGCCGGACATCATCCGCGCCTGCGGCGAGCCGAACGTGCTGCCCTCGTCGACCAACCCGACCCGGCCCTACACGGTGAACACGATCGACGAGCATCTGGACATGCTCATGGTGTGTCATCACCTCGACCCGGCCATCGCCGAGGACGTCGCCTTTGCCGAATCGCGAATTCGCCGCGAGACGATCGCCGCGGAGGATATCCTCCACGACCTGGGCGCGTTCTCGATGCTCTCGTCGGACTCGCAGGCCATGGGACGAGTCGGCGAAGTCATCATTCGCACGTGGCAGACCGCGCACAAGATGAAGTTGCAGCGCGGGAAGCTCGACGGCGACCCTGCCGCGCACGATAACTTCCGCGCCAGGCGCTACATCGCCAAGTACACCATCAATCCGGCGATCACGCACGGCATCGCTCACGTCGTCGGATCGGTCGAACCGGGGAAGCTCGCCGATCTGGTGCTCTGGAAGCCGGCGTTCTTCGGGGTGAAGCCTTCGTTGATCCTGAAAGGAGGGACGATCGCCGCAGCAGCGATGGGCGATCCCAACGCGTCGATCCCCACGCCGCAGCCCGTCCACTATCGGCCGATGTTCGGCGCCTTCGGCAAGGCGCTCTCGACGTCGGTGACGTTCGTGTCGAAGGCGGCACTGAAGAATCCCGCGGTTGCCAAGTTGAAGCTCGCCAAGCCGCTGATCGCGGTGAGCGACACGCGCCGCATCGGCAAGCGCAACATGAAGCTCAACGACGCCACGCCGCGCATCGACGTCGATCCGGAGACCTACGCGGTCCGCGCCGACGGCGCGCTGCTCGTGTGCGAGCCGGCGAGCATATTACCGCTGGCGCAACGCTATTTCCTGTTCTAGCGTTAGCAGGCCCTGACCCGATGCTGATCGTTCGCGAGCGCATCGCACCGCAGCCGCACGCCGATACGGAGCTCGTGCTCGCTTTCGAGCAGCGACAGAAGAGCCGGCTCCGGACCGTGCTCGCGAGCGGCGAGGAAATCGGCCTGTTCTTGGAGAGAGGCACGATATTGCGCGGCGGCGACTGCCTGCGCGGCGACGATGGACGCATCGTTCGCGTCGTTGCCGCGGACGAAGCGTTGATGGAGGCGCGCAGCGCCGACCCGCAGGCGCTCTCGCGCGCCGCCTACCACCTTGGAAACCGCCACACGCCGGTCGAGGTCGGCGAAAACTGCCTTCGCTTCGCGGCGGATCAGGTTCTGGCGCAAATGCTGGCCGGGCTCGGCGTCAAAGTGACCTCGATCACGGCCCCGTTCGAACCCGAGCCCGGCGCCTATGCCGGCGGGCATCATCATTCGGGAGAGGCTCGTCACGCCGGCGTGATCCACGATTTTGCGGCCCGCAGGACGACGCGATGAGCGAACCGGCTGCAGACGAGTCCGTGGGCGCGCTCGTGCGGTTGTTGCATCTGGCGAGCCCGATGCTTCCGATCGGCGCCTACAGTTATTCGCAGGGGCTCGAGTGGGCGGTCGGGGAAGGCACCGTTCGCGACGCTGCAACCGCCGAGCGCTGGATCGGCGATTTGCTCGATCACGTCATGCCGCGCGGAGAAGGAGCGCTGACGTGGCGGCTCCTGCGCTGCGCGCGAACGTCGGACTGGCCGACGTGGGCGCACTGGAATGCGTGGTTTCGCGCCTCGCGCGAAACCGCTGAGTTGAGCGCTGAGACCGAGCAGACCGGCAGTTCGCTGCTGCAACTCC
>Ga0187778_10003071_pt1 | contig 11267 bp, 11 predicted proteins | sample 1015_Q2_SP5_20_M_FD_132418 | JGI IMG/M metagenome (GOLD analysis project Ga0187778, IMG submission 132418) | Tropical peat soil microbial communities from peatlands in Department of Meta, Colombia - 1015_Q2_SP5_20_MG | ecosystem: Environmental > Terrestrial > Soil > Wetlands > Peat | place...
CACGGACACGCCCGAGGGCACATGCGCCGCGAGCGCCCGCGACAGCGGCGGTGCCCGCCTCTGCGAGACTCACGGCGCCGTTGGCGCCTGACTTGCCCTTGACCCGCGACAGGAGGAGGCGCCGCCGACGGCCTCGCGCAGGAGGCATGGGTCGCGGCGCTTGCCTGCCTGATCGCGGGCGTGAGCTAAATCGCGGTGCTCGCGAGTCTCAACGTGTCGGCGCAGGTCGCGCTGCCCGACTGGGTGCGCGGCCTCGGGCTCACGGCGTACGTGACGGTATTTTTCGGCACAATGACGCTCGGGAGTGCGCTCTGGGGATTCATCGCCGACCGCTTCGGGTTGCCCGCGGCGCACTACATCGCCGCCGCCGGCGCGTTGCTCGCCCTCTTCCTGACACGCCGCTTTCGGCTGCAGTCGGCGCCCGAGGGCGACCTCACGCCCTCGATGCACTGGCCCGAATCAGCGCTCGCCGGAGCGGTGGATGAAGATACGGGCCCCTGCTCGTCACGGTCGAATACCACGTGAGCCCCGAGCACCGCGCGTGACGCACTACATTGCGGCCGAAGCGCGGCCGCAGGTGCGCGCGGCCCGGGCGGATGAATCAGGAAGCAACCGCTTTCAGGCGCTCGCGCGCATCGAGAACGAGGTCCCGCAGGAAGCCCTTCTCGTAGACCCGCAACAGGTGCGGCTGGCTGCGCTCGATGTAGGTGCTCACGCAGTCGCGCTCGCCCGCAACATCGAGCAGCTCGCGGAAGGTCGCGGCATCCCAGTGCCAGGGGAGCTCGAGCTCGCAGAACGCGCGGTTGTAGGCCTCGAGCTCTGCCGCCAAGGGATCGTTGGCCGCTGCGCGGCTCATGATCGTGCGGTGCATGGCTGAACCTCTCGAACTGCTCCTGACTGACGCTCCCACCATACGCCCCGGTCTACCAAAGGAAAAGTTAAAGCTTTCTATCGCGATCATATGATTTTCAGAATAGTTCAGCGTATGCTGCCCGGCCATGAAGAACGTGACGCTGCGGCAGCTGCGGGTATTCGCCACCGCCGCACGGCACATGAATTTCTCGCGCGCCGCCGAGGAGCTGCACATGTCGCAGCCGGCGGTGTCGACGCAGATCAAGGAGTTCGCCGCGTTCGTCGGGCTGCCGCTGTTCGAGCGCATCGGCCGCAAGACCTACCTCACGCCGGCCGGCGCCGAGATGCTCGAGTGCGCCAACGCCATCGCGCAGCGCATGAAGGAGGCCGAGGACGCGCTGGCGCGGCTGAAGGGGGTAACCGGGGGACGCCTCAACGTGGCGGTGATCAGCGCTGGCGACTACTTCTTCCCGCGGCTGCTGGCTGCATTCGGCGCCTCGCACCCTGGAATCGTCTTCAATCTCACGGTGCACAACCGCGAAGGGCTGCTGCGGCAGCTCGCCGACAACCTCACGGATCTTGCGGTGATGGTGCGCCCGCCGACCGACATGGACATCGTGGCGCTGCCCTTCGCCCCGCACCCCTACGTCATCGTGGCGGCTCCCGATCATCCGCTCGCCGGAATGAAGGGGATTCCGCGCACTGCGCTCAACCGCGAGCGCTTCGTGGCGCGCGAGCACGGCTCGGACACCTGGAACTCGATGCGCGAGGTGTTCGGGCAGCAGTTCTCGCGCCTGAGGATCGTCATGCAGATCCACAGCACCGAGACCATCAAGCAGGCAGTCGTGGCAGGGATGGGAATCGCCTTCCTGTCCGCGCACACCATCGGGCTCGACCTCCTCGCCGGCAACCTCGTGGTGCTCGACGTGCAGGGCTTCCCGGCGAAGCTCAATTGGTACCTGGTGCACAACCGCACCAAGCGGCTGCCGCCGGTCGCGGCGGTCTTCAAGGATTTCCTGCTGCGCGAGGGGGCGGCGCTCATCGAGCGGCTGGTGCGCTTCGAGTTTCATCACGCGCCGCCGCCCGTGGCGGCACTCGCGAAGACGCAGCCGACCGAGCCCGAAGCGCCCGTGCGCAAGGGGCGACACGGGCGCGGCAGGTCCGCACGCGGCCGCGGCTAGTCGAGGAAGTCGCAGTAGCGTTCGACGTGCGCGGCAAGATCGAGCGTGTGCTGCCGCGTGAGCCGCTCCGCGAGCTCGGTATCGCGCCGCTCGAGCGCCTCGATGATTTTGAGGTGATCGATGATCGAGCGCGCGGCGCGGTTGTCCTGGGAGATCGTCGCCTTGCGGATCGCGCGCACATGAATGAAAAGGTTCTTGGTCGCATCAGCGATGAGTTGCGAGCCGCCCAGGCGAATGGTCATCTGATGGAATGCGATATTCGCATCGGAGTACTCGCCAATGTGCTCCGAGGGCGGGGAGTTCTGGAACTCATCGAACAGGTGCCGGAGCTTGCCCATCTCCGCGTCCGAGGCGTTAAGCGTCGCAAGGCGCGCCGACATGCTCTCGAGCGCCGCCCACATCTGGATCATCTCGATGATCTCACGCTTGGACTTGCGTACGATGAAGATGCCGCGCCGCGGTACGGTGCGCACGAACCCCTCTTGCTCGAGGATCGAGAGCGCTTCGCGGATCGGCGTGCGGCTCACGCCGAGCGCCTGCATCAGCTCGCGCTCATCGAGGCGCAGTGGCCGACGCTCGCTGTAGATGTCGGTGCTGGCGATCGCGTCCTTGAGAAGCGCATAAGCCTGATCGCGCAGACTCATCGCATTGAGTGGAGCAAGCGCCAACTGCCCCACGGTAACCGTGCGGCTCCGCTCACCCGGCCTTAAGGTCGTGACCATTCAGCCCCCGGACGGCGCCGGTGGCGCCGGCCAGAGCCCGCGCGCTCGATCGGGGATCGCAGTCACGCCCCTGACGGCCATTGAGCACCTCGAGACGCTGACTCCGAAGACGCTGCTGCCCGGGTCACGCATAACGCATTGCATTCAAAATCCCGCGTACTGTTCGAGATATATCAGATAACAAATACCTTAGTTCTCTGGGCCTTCCTGATGCAGTGCAAGAGAGATCAGTGGCCGACACTTTCCGCCTCAAACGCATGCGATTGCACTCGCGGCGTGCAGGAAGCACCCGATTGACAAGCGAAAGATATATCACATATGGTCGGCCGCGGTTCAAGTCGGTACTAAGGCTTACAAACGTACACACAAATCCTGAGGAGTCACCCGGGGACAATCGTTTTCCAGGCTGGCGCGCGAACGACCTCGGCGGATCGTTGCATCGTCGTATGTGCATTCTCTCCCGGGAGCTGCACCGACCGCCGGCCTCATAGCCCCTGCCAACCGGCTGACAGCTCTCTGGGTGAGTCGCTTTCGAGGGGGAACATCGATGGTTACCGATGCGAGTTCACAGACCACTTCAACATTCGCCCGCCCCTGGCCGCAACTGATCATCGGCATCATCTGCATGGTGATGATCGCCAATCTGCAGTACGGCTGGACGCTGTTCGTCGGGCCGATTGGCGACAAGTATCACTGGACCAAGGCGGCCATCCAGGTCACGTTTACCATATTCGTTCTCTTCGAGACCTGGCTGGTACCCGCCGAAGGGTACCTGGTCGATAAATTTGGTCCGCGCTTGATGATCGTTGTGGGCGGAATACTTTGCGGCATTGCCTGGGCCATCAATTCCTTCGCCAGTTCTCTCGGGACGTTCTATTTCGCCGCGGTGCTCGGTGGCATCGGTGCAGGGGCCGTGTACGGCACCTGTATCGGCAACGCGGTGAAGTGGTTCCCGGGGCGGCGTGGACTTGCCGCCGGGTTGACGGCCGCTGGCTTCGGGATGGGGTCGGCGCTCACCATCATTCCGATCGCCAACATGATCAAGGACTCGGGCTACGAGCACACCTTCCTCACCTTCGGTTTGCTGCAGGGCATCGTGGTCGTGGTCGTCGGCATGTTCATTCTGCCGCCGACCGCGCAATTCATCGCCACGGCCCCGAAGATCGCTCCGGGCGCGAGCCGCTACCAGGCGACACCGGTGCAGATGATCAGCACTCCGGTGTTCTGGGTCATGTATCTCATGTTCGTCATGATGGCGGCCGGGGGTCTCATGGCGACCGCGCAACTCGCACCGATCGCCAAGGACTTTCATGTCGACAAGGTTCCGGTGAGTCTGATCGGCATCACGCTGCCAGCGCTCACCTTCGCCCTGAGCCTCGATCGCATCCTGAACGGCCTGTGCCGGCCGTTCTTCGGCTGGGTGTCCGACCGGATCGGGCGTGAACCGACCATGTTCATCGCCTTCCTGATCGAAGGCCTCGGCATCATTGCGCTGGCCAATTTCGGAACGAACCCGGTGGCGTTCGTGCTGTTGTCGGGCCTGGTGTTCTTCGCCTGGGGTGAGATCTACAGCCTCTTCCCCGCGACGGTAACGGACACCTACGGGTCGATCTACGCGACGACCAACACCGGCCTCATGTACACGGCCAAGGGCACGGCAGCGCTGCTGGTACCGCTCACCAGCGTGATGGCGGCGAAGGGCAACTGGCATCCCGTCTTCATGCTGGCCGCGACACTCAACATCATCGCGGCGTTCATGGCCGTGGTGGTCCTCAAGCCGATGCGCAGCGCCTACACCAACCGCCTGAGCGGCGTCGCGCCGCCGGCTGCGAACCTGGCGACGCGGTGAGCCTCACCGCTGGCGCGCGCTCTCCGGTTCCTCACCAGAAGCGCGCGCTGCGATGAGGGAGTGCCCGGCGCTGCGCTCCAGCGGCGCGGAAAGTCGCGCGGTGCGGAGTGTGACACCGTGCCCCAGCGGCGACGGTTGCGAATGGAGGCAATTATGCAAGAGACGGTGACCAAACCTGCCGAGAGCAGAACCACCACCACCGCGGAAGACACGCTCAAGCGCAAGAGCCGCGACGCCAGTGTCATCTCCGGCGGACACCTGGTCGCCAAGGCGCTGAAGAACGAGGGTATCGACACTATCTTCACGCTCTGCGGCGGTCACATCATCGACATCTACGACGGTTGCATCGACGAGGGCATCCGCATCATCGACGTGCGCCACGAGCAGGTCGCCGCACACGCCGCCGACGGTTACGCGCGGCAGACCGGCAAGCTCGGCTGCGTCGTCACCACGGCAGGCCCCGGCTGCACCAACGCGGTGACCGGCATCGCCACCGCGTTTCGCTCGGAGAGCCCGGTGCTGCACATCGGCGGCCAGGGCGCCCTGACCCAACATAAGATGGGCTCGCTCCAGGACCTGCCGCACGTCGACATGATGTCGCCGATCACCAAGTTCGCCGCCAGCGTGCCGGCCACCGAGCGTGTCGCCGACATGATCTCGATGGCGGCGCGTGAGGCCTTCAGCGGCGCCCCGGGACCGGTGTACCTCGAGATCCCGCGCGACGTGCTCGACCGCGAGGTCGATGCCACCAAGGTGATCGTGCCCAAGCCCGGCCACTATCGTGCCTCGACACGCTCGCTCGGCGACCCGCGCGACATCGAGAAGCTCGCCGACATCCTGGTGAACTCCGAGCGTCCCGCCATCCTCTACGGCCAGCAGGTGTGGACCGCGCGCGGCCACGAAGAAGCGATCGCGTTGCTGCGCGGCCTCGACATCCCCGGTTATTTCAACGGCGGCAGCCGCGGCCTTCTGCCTCCGGGGGATCCGCACCACTTCGACCGCACCCGCGGCAATGCCTTCGCCGAGGCCGACGTCATCGTGATCGTCGGCACGCCGTTCGACTTTCGCATGGGCTACGGACGGCGCATCAGCACAAAGGTCAAGCTCGTGCAGATCGACATGGACTATCGCACCGTCGGCAAGAACCGCGACATCGATCTCGGGATCGTCGGTCACCCAGGCGCGATCCTCGGCGCGCTGCTGCAGGCGGCCAGCGGGCGTCTCAAGCAGGACAAGCGCCAGGCACGCCAGCAGTGGATGAGGAAGCTCGAGGAGGCGGAAGCGGCGGCGACCGAGAAGCTGATGCCGCTCTTCAAATCGAACAACCAGCCGATCCACCCCTACCGTGTCGCCTACGAGCTCAACGAGTTTCTCGCCGACAACACCATCTACATCGGCGACGGCGGCGATGTGGTGACGATCTCCGCGCAGGCGGTGCGGCCGCGCCGGCCAGGGCAGTGGATGGATCCCGGGGCGCTCGGATCGCTCGGCGTCGGCACCGGCTTCGCCATCGCCGCAGGTCTCGCGCATCCTAACAAGGAAGTGCTCTGTTACTACGGCGACGGCTCCTTCGGCATGACGGCGTTCGACATGGAAACCGCCAACCGCTTCGGCGTGCCCTACATCGCGGTCGTCGGCAACAACTCCGCGATGAACCAGATCCGCTACGGACAGCTGGCGAAGTACGGCGAGGAGCGCGGCAACGTCGGTAACCTGCTCGGCGACGTGCCGTTCGGCAAGTTCGCGGAGATGCTCGGCGGCTACGGCGAGGAGGTGCGCGATCCGGCGCAGATCGCCCCGGCCCTCAAGCGCGCGCGCGAGTCGGTGGCGCGCACCAAGCGCTCGGCGGTCATCAACATTTGGGTCGATCCGCGCGAGTACGCGCCCGGTACCAAGAACCAGACCATGTACAAATGAGTTGCCGGGAGAGAGTTGCATGGGCAAGGCACTAGATGGCGTCCGCATCCTCGACTTCACTCACGTGCAGTCGGGTCCAACCTGCACGCAGCTGCTCGCCTGGTTCGGCGCGGACGTGATCAAGGTCGAGCGTGCCGGCGGCGGCGACATCACGCGCGAGCAGCTGCGCGACATTCCGGACGTGGACAGCTTGTACTTCACCATGCTGAACCACAACAAGCGCTCGATCACGCTCGACACCAAGAGTCCGAAGGGCAAGGCGGTGCTCGATCGACTTGTCAAGTACTGCGACGTGCTGGTCGAGAACTTCGCGCCCGGCGCGCTCGATCGCATGGGCCTGACCTGGGAGCGTATCCAGGAGCTCAACCCGAGGATGATCTACGCCTCGGTAAAGGGCTTCGGGCCAGGTCCCTACGAGGACTGCAAGGTCTACGAGAACGTCGCGCAGTGCGCCGGCGGCTCCGCCTCGACCACCGGCTTCGACGACGGTCCGCCGCTCGTCACCGCCGCGCAGATCGGCGACAGCGGCACGGGACTGCACCTGGCGCTCGGCATCGTCTGTGCGCTCTACCAGCGCAAGACCACAGGGCGCGGCCAGCGGGTGCTTTGTGCCATGCAGGACGGTGTGCTCAACCTCTGTCGCGTCAAGCTGCGCGATCAGCAGCGGCTCGCCCGCACCCGGGTCATGAAGGAGTACCCGCAGTACCCGGACGGCAAGTTCGGCACTTCGGTGCCGCGCGCCGGCAACGCCTCGGGCGGCGGGCAGCCCGGCTGGATCATCAAGTGCAAGGGCTGGGAGACCGATCCCAACGCTTATCTCTACTTCATCACCCAGGCGCCGGTGTGGAAGGAGATCTGCCACGTGATCGGCAAGGAAGAGTGGATCACCGACCCCGACTACGCCACCCCCAACGCCCGGCTGCCGCGGCTGAAGAAAGTGTTCGACACCATCGAGCAGTGGACCATGACCAAGACGAAGTTCGAGGCCATGGCGGAGTTCAACAAGCACGACATCCCCTGCGGGCCGATCCTCTCGATGGAGGAACTGGCCGCCGAGCCGTCACTGCGCGCCACCGGCACCGTGGTCGAGGTCGATCACCCGACGCGAGGCAAGTACCTGACGGTGGGCAATCCCATCAAGATGTCGGACAGCCCGACCGAGGTGAAGCGCTCGCCACTCCTCGGCGAGCACAGCCACGAGGTGCTGACCGAGCTCGGCCTGAGCCGATCGGAAATCGCTGAGCTCAGGGCCGAAAAAGTGATCTGAGCTGCGCCTGCGGCGCCGCCCCCTCGGGGAAAGTTCGTGGCACACGACAAGACGACGGTTCGCAAAGTTCTCAATCAGGCGCACGCTCAACGCCGCGCGGCACTCACGGCGCCCGAAGCAAGGGCGCTCTGCGAGGCCTACGGCATCACGGTACCGAAGGAAGGCGTGGCGACGAGCGCGGCCGATGCCGCGACGCTCGCCACCAGTATCGGCTACCCGGTGGTCAAGCCCGTGGTGGCCTCGCTCGCCGGCGACCTCGAGGTCGAGGAGGCCTCGGAGTACCTCTACCAACACGGCATTCCGGCCTACCCCTACTCGACCGAGATACCGGTCGCGGTGCTCGGGGCCACGTTGGGCGCGCGGCGCCGTGCTCATACCGGCGGTCTGACCTCAAGGAGGCAGCGCGCCGAGAAACTTAGATTCAGTACGCAGAATTGAACATAAGATACCGGTATTTAGACAAAACGTGTAATGGGAAAGTTTTCAGGTCGCAGGTCTCAATCACATCTCGGAAGGGGGATCTTATGTGTGGCACCCGAGTGCTCAGATCGCTGGTGGCGTTGCTCGCCGCCGTACTCGTGATTTGCAGCTATTCCGCCTCAAGCGTTGCGCAGACGACCCAGGACCAGGAGGCCCGAATGCGCATACTGCAGCAGCGGATCGACGATCTCAGCAAACAGCTGAAGCAGATGCAGGACGAGCAGACGAAGACGGAAAAGACGGTCAGTACCATCGACAAGGCATGGAACACGTTCATCAAGGGCTTTTTTGGCACCCTGGACGTATCCATCGATGCGACGACCAAGGGAATGGAGAACATGATCGCCTACCACTATGGTCCTTGTACTGGTCCGAACTTCACGGCGCCCTGCCCCCAAGGGGCACCGAAGACGTCTGCGACGCCTCCGTTCCAATACCCTTATGGGAACGTGGGCTGGATGGCGATGATGTCGAGCAATGGCTCGAACGTCGGCTACCGCGGCAGTCATCAGATCGGCAAGTCGAGCGTGGACTTCATCTATCAGGTGTCGGCGTCGCTCGACATGGCGGCAGCACCAGGACTTCAGGACACCTGGACGAAGTCCTCGAACACCGTGCAGGGAGCCATCGGGCTCGGCGACACCTACATCGGTCTGCGCAGCAAGACCTGGGGGCAGTTCCGGTTCGGTGAGATGTTCACCCCGTACAAGACCTCGACCGACCGGCTGAATCCCTTCGCGGGAATGCTGGGCAACTACAGCACAATCATCGGCAACAGCGGCGGCGACAACCGTATCGAGTTCGGTACGCGCCAGGATCACGTGATCACCTACCTGTCGCCGAGCTTCAGCGGGTTCAGCTTCGATGCCTCCTACGGCTTCGCCCAGAACCCGGACCCGTACAACACCACTCTCCCGCTCGGATCGTCGGACTGCGCGGGGGCGAACAACCCCGGCAGCGGGAATCTGTTCCTGAACTGCGATGACGGCGCCTGGAGCTACACCTACGGCGGCGACCTGAAGTTCGAGACGGGGGGCCTCTACCTCGTAGCGGCTTATGAGCTGCACGGCAAGGTGAATCGCAGCAGCGACGGTATCGGCTCGAACAGTGCCCAATATGCGGCGCTGCCGGGCGCCTCCAATGGCTGTACGTCTACCCCAAACTCCCAATACCTCGACTGCGCGACCTTCCTGGCGTACGCGGCGGAATTCCCGACCTTGGCCCCCTTGAGCTCCCCGCCCTTCAACCCGTACTGGGACTCAGTGAACGAATGGGCTGAGAAGTTCGGCGGTCAGTACCACTTCGACTTCGGGCTCACGGTTTCCTATATGTATGAAGGGCTCCACCGCTCAATCACCCCGGCACTCGAATTCCAGAACGAACGGGACCGCGGCAACTCGCACTGGGCGGCGCTCGAGTACGATTTCCCGGGCGGCGCCGACCGGGTCGCGGTGGGTTGGGCGCATGCCGGCAACAGCCCGGGGGATCCGGCCGGCCAGCACAACTACAATCCGAACCTCCTCGGCGACTACAGTGCGGACATGTACACGTTCGCGTACTGGCACAAGTTCGACAAGCAGTTGACGATGTACTTCAATTGGGCCGAGACGATCAATTACGGCAACGCGCATTACGACATCGGCGCCGGCGGTCACGGCATCAAGACCGACTGCCACGATGCCACGCATACGCCGTTCGTCGACTACACGAGCGCCGGTCCCACCACCTGGGGCGGCTGCCATCCGCAGGGCTTCTCGATCGGGCTGAACTTCAAGTTCTGAGGTGCTCGGTCGCGAAAGCAATCGCCCTGTGGCGGCAACGCACGACCGGAACGGCCCACTCCTGGTCGCAGCACTGGGAGTGGCCGCTCTGGCGGTCGGGCCGTCCGCTTCGGCGCAGGCGCCTGCGACGCCGTCACATCAGCCGAGTCCCCCGGAAGTCGTCGTCAGCGCCTCGCGACTCGCGGATGAGGCGCTCACCGCGAAGGTGGTGCAGGTCCTGAAGGATGATCCCTACGTGTTCGCCGGTCACATCAGCGTCGTGACGGAGAACGGCGTCGTGAGGCTGGAGGGAATTGCCACCGATGCGCATGATCTGCACCGCACGTTGTTCCTGGCACGGCGGGTCGCGGGCAAGCGGCGCGTCATCAATGCGATCGAGCTGATAGCCGTGGACTCCCCCATGGATTGAGCCTCCCGAAGCGTAACGTTCGATGGGCTGCTCGCTGCTGCTCGGGAGTGTGGTATACACCAGATCGCCAAACGAGGAGGAAACCAAAGGTGTCCCGAATCATCAAGCGTGCGCTGGCAGTGGCGGTGTTGTGTGGCGTGGCCGCGTGCGCGTCCGGGCCCCCGAAGTCCGATGCCCAAGTGCAAGCCGATAAGGAAATGGCCGAGCGCGTGGAAGCTGCGTTGAATGCGGACAGGTCGCTCTTCGCCAAGCACATCACGGCGCATGCCGACAACGGCGTAGTGCACCTTACCGGCTATGTCTGGGAGGCGGGGGACTTCGAGGAGGCGACGTACATCGCCTCAGTTGTCCCGGGCGTCATCAGGGTGGTCAACGACCTGGAATTGAATCGCAACGGAAACGACAACAATCCCGTTTCCCGCTAGAGCTTAGGGTCCATTCCTGAACGGGAGTGGCGGCGATGCCGCTTTGTCCGGGGTGTGACAAAGTCCTGCGGAATGTACTCGACTCTGAACGGACGTGGCTGAGGCTGGTCTGATAGCGAGGAGGCGGCTCGCTCGGTAATCCTAAGGAGGTCGGTGTGAGGCTCGGGCGCAAGGGCGGTGCGCACGCGGTCCTCGTGGCAAGCGCTGCGGCGCTGGTGGCTTGTGCGAGCGCCCCGCCGAAGTCACCCCAACAGGAACGGGCCGATGCGGCCACCGCCGAGCGGGTCTATGCCGCGTTCGAGGCCAATCCGATCTTCTATCTCCGTGACGTCGAGGTTAGCGTCGATTACGGCGTGGCGCAGCTGAGCGGTTACGTCTGGACAA
>Ga0187778_10003072_pt1 | contig 11261 bp, 12 predicted proteins | sample 1015_Q2_SP5_20_M_FD_132418 | JGI IMG/M metagenome (GOLD analysis project Ga0187778, IMG submission 132418) | Tropical peat soil microbial communities from peatlands in Department of Meta, Colombia - 1015_Q2_SP5_20_MG | ecosystem: Environmental > Terrestrial > Soil > Wetlands > Peat | place...
GATGCTGAGGCGCGGGCTTGCGTAATTGTGATTCGGCCCACGGGGCAAACCGTTGCTCGGTTGAAGCGAGCTTCCAACACAGGCTGCGATGGCCCTTCACTCAGCGGCAAGGGCGTAGTTCAGAGAGGCAAGCGCGGCGATAACGGCTGTTTCCGTGCGCAGGATGAGGCTGCCCAGGGAAGCTTCGTGGAATTCCGCCGCGCGGGCGGCAGCGACTTCGGCGTCGCTCCAGCCGCCTTCGGGGCCGATAGCGAGAGTCACCTTCGATGCGATCTGACCAGCCAGAGCGCTGCGCAGGGATGGGGCATCGGCACGTTCCGAGAGGAAGAGTCGCAGTCCGTCCGCGTACTCCGAAAAAGCGGCCGCTGGCTTGGCAAGAGGCGCCAGAGTGGGAACACGCAAGCGGCGGGATTGCTGCGACGATTCCAGAAGAATCTTCTTCCAGCGCTCCGCGCGCTTCAGAGCAGCCGCAAGCAACGCTTTCTCACTGCGTCCTGCCGCCAGGGGAACGATTGCAGCAACGCCGAGTTCCGTGGCTTTCTCGAGTACCCATTCGAAGGCGTCGAATTTCACGACGGAAAGCAGCAGCGTGGTTTCCAATTGCGGCGGGTGAACCGGCAACTCTTCAACAAGGGAAAAGTCGATGCGATCGCGAGACACGGTATCGATACGCCCCAAAAAGACGCGAGCCCCGTCACTCAGTTCGTAGAGTTGACCTGGTTCGGCGCGCAACACGCGTCCAAGGTGATGAGCGGCCTCGCCCTCTATGACCGCTCGGTTGCCCGCAAATTTTTCAACGAAAAATCGCCGACGCACCCAGGGATTCTAACCTACTTGGTGGCGGGCTGTAGCGCGGGGCGAAGCCCCGCGGGCTTTTCTCCAAGGCAACCGGTGCCAACCTAGCCGAAGATGTCTTTGACCTTGTCAAAGATGGAGGAGTTTCGGTCGGCGGGCTTGTTGTCGACCTGGATCGTGAAGCCGAGTTGCTCCATTAGTTTGCGCTGTTCGCGCGTGAGCTTGGTGGGCGTCAGCACGCGCACGTGATAGTACAAGTCCCCCTTGCCGCCGCCGCGCGGGTCCGGCAGCCCTTTCCCCTTGATGCGAAAGACCGCTCCACTCTGCGTGCCCTCGGGGATCTTCAGTCGTTCCTCACCATTCAACCCGGGAACCTGAAGTTCGGCACCGAGTGCCGCCTGCGGCATGCTGAGCGGAATCGTGCAGTAGAGGTCCGCGCCGCGGCGCTCGAAAAACGGGTGCTCTTTGACTTCGAGCACGACGTAAAGATCTCCGGGAGAGCCGTTGTTCGTGCCGGGTTCGCCTTCGCCTGCTACGCGCAGCCGCGTTCCCACATCGACGCCGGGCGGGATGCGCAGCTCGATGGTCTTCTCGCGTTCGATACGGCCCTGGCCACGGCATTCGGGGCAGCGTTCTTTGACGATCTGTCCTGCGCCCTGGCACGCCGGGCACGTACGCGTGATGGTGAAGAATCCTTGCTGATAGGCGAGCTGGCCGCGCCCCCCGCACGTCTGGCAGGACTGCACGCCGGTTCCCTTCTTGGCGCCGGTGCCGTTACAGGCTTCGCAGAACTCCTGGCGCGGCAGTTTGATTTTCGTCGCCACGCCTGCGGCCGCTTCCTCAAAGGTAAGCGTCATGTCATAGCGCAAATCGGCGCCCCGCTGGGCGCGTCCACGGGTGCGCCGCGCGCCTCCGCCAAACAGGTCCTCGAAGCCGAAGAAATCCCCAAAGATGTCGTGGAAGTCCTGGAAAACCGTGTGGTCAAAGCCCTGCCCCGCGCCAGCGCCAGAAAGTCCCGCGTGGCCGTAGGTGTCATAAATCTGTTTCTTCTGCGAATCGCTCAGCACGCTGTAGGCTTCGGTGCACTCGCGAAACTTGGCTTCCGCCTCCGACTTATTTTCCGGGTTGCGGTCGGGGTGCCATTTGAGCGCGGCTTTGCGATAGGCGGATTTAATTTCTTCGACGGCTGCTGTACGCGAAACGCCGAGCACTTCGTAATAGTCGCGCTGATTCCCTTTGGGCATGGAAATTTGCGAGCTCCTTTAGTTGACTGCTTTGGATGCGGGAGTTGAGTTGACCGCTACACGAACCATCGCCGGACGCAGCACGCGTCCATGAAAAACGTAACCGGGCTGGAAGACCTGAAGAATCGTGCCGTCTTCATGCGCCGTGGTTTCGGCGCGATCCACGGCCTGATGCAGGTGAGGGTCAAATGGCTTGCCGAGCGGATCGACACGTTCCGCACCCAATTTCGCGAGGTTGTCCAAGAGCTGCTTGTAAATCAGCTCGAATCCCTTGCGGTAATTTTCGTACTCGGCTTCGCGGTGCGCGGCCAGCGCGTGCTCGAAACCATCGATAATCGGGATGAAGCTTTCAATCACGCGCGCGGTGGCCCGCTTGGAGTCGTCGAAGCGCTCTTTTTCGACGCGCTTGCGGTAGTTCTCAAAGTCCGCCTGGCGGCGAAGCAAAGTTTGGCGCAATTCTTCGAGGTCGGCTGTCAGCCTGGCAACTCCAGCGTCGGCGGCGCCGTTGTCCGCGGCGACTGCCTTCGTTTCGGCGGCCGGCTCAGGCTCAACGTTGTCCCCGTCTTTCTTGACGTTGACATTGATCTTCACGTCTTTGTCAGTCACTTCGCTGCTTCTCCAGTCTTGGCGGATATCGAATTTAGATCTTGCTCAACGCTTCGCTGAAAAGCTGCGCTACGTACGCCACGGCAGTCATGGCACGTTCATAATGCATGCGCGTCGGCCCAAGCACGCCAAGCGACCCTTGCACCAAGTCATTGCGCATGTATGGAGCGCTGATGAGAGCGAGGTTTTCGCCCGCCTCCGAAATTTCTTTGATGCCGATTTGCACATGGACCGGCTCCGGCGTCTCGATACAAGCGTTGAGCACGGTTACCAGGCGGCTCTTTTCCTCGATCGCCGCAAGCAGTTCGCGCAACTGCGCCTGATTCGCAAACTCGGGAGAAGAGACGATTTGCGCCGTCCCTTCGACGTGCATTTGCATGGCCGAGGCGTCGTCCAGCACATCCGGGGCGCAAAGAGTCAGCGCGCTTTGCGCAATCACTTCGTAGCGCTCGCGGTCGGTGGCCAGTTTTTGCAGCAGATCGGCGCGAATCGCTTCCAGCGTGCACCCCGAATAATTGCGGTTCAGAAAGTCTGCCGTGGCATCCAACTCCCCCTGTGTGAAGAGGCGGGCCGGCCGCAAGACTTTATCGCGCGTATTGCCGCCCGGGGAAATCAGCACAACCACCACGCGACTATCAGGCAGCAGCCACATTCGTGCGTGCTCTAAAACCGTTTTGCTCAGGGGAGGCGAGACGACAATTCCGAGGCCGTTCGACACCTCCGCCAGCACGTGGCCCGCGCGCTCGGTAATTTCCGCCGCGCTTTTCGCCCCACTCATCTCGCGCTGAATCCACTCGCGGTCTCCGACCGCCAGGGTCGCCTGCGATGCAATTTCCTGCGCAAAAAACCGGTACGCCGCGGCCGTCGGCACGCGTCCAGCCGAGGTATGCGGCTGGTACAGAAAACCACCGTTTTCCAGGTCCGCCATCACGTTGCGTATCGTCGCCGTGCTTAGCGACTCCTCAAAACCCCTCGAGATGGCGCGCGAGGACACCGGCTCGCCCGTCTCAATGTAAGTCCGGACGATGTCGGCCAGAATTTGACGGTTGCGCCGCTCTTGCAGCGCGGAATTTCTCATAGGCGCACTCTACTCCCAGCGTCACACTGCGCTACACCTATTGTAGAAAGTGTGTCAAGACCGGTCAACGCGGCCATGCGCTCGGTTGCCTGATTGTCAGATTAGGCGTTGTCGATTTGCGCGCGCTGGAGTTTATCCGAGTAGTCGATATAGACGGTTTTCCACTCCGTAAAAAAATCGATGGCGGCAATGGCGGCTTCCCGGTGGCCGTTGCCGGTCTGTTTGGTGCCGCCAAAGGGCAAATGCGTTTCCGCACCAATCGTCGGCGCATTCACGTAAACGATTCCCGTATACAGGTCGCGAGTCGCCTGGAACGCGCGATTGACGTTTCGCGTGTAAATCGATGCGGACAACCCATACGCGGCGCTGTTGGCCACGTCAATGCCTTGTTCCAGGCTTTCAATCGGAATCACCGAAACAACCGGCCCGAAAATTTCCTCCTGCGCAACGCGCATGTTGGGCGTGCAATCCCCAAAAATCGTCGGCTCATGGAACCAGCCCTTGGCATATGTGCCGCTGTCAAGCCGGTTCCCGCCCGTCAGTAGTTTGGCCCCTTCATTCTTGCCAATCTCGACGTAGCTCATCACCGTCTTTAATTGCTGCTCATTGATGCACGGCCCCATTTCCGTCGCGGGATCCAGGCCGTTCCCAACTTTCAGCGACTTCGCTCGCTCTACGAAGCGCGTAATAAACTCCTTGTACACGCTCGTATGAACCCCCACGCGGCTCGCCGCCGTGCAGCGCTGCCCGCTCGTGCCGAAACCTCCCCAAATCGCGCCATCCACCGCGAGATCCAGGTTCGCATCATCCATCACGATAATAATGTTCTTCCCGCCCATCTCCAGGCTGTAATGCTTGAAATCCGGCGCGCACACCTCCGCGATAACTCGGCCAGTCGCCGTCGAACCGGTGAAGCTGATCACCGGCGCATCTTTGTGCTGCGCCAGCGGCGCTCCCGCATTCGGACCGTCGCCGCTCACCAGATTTACAACCCCTCGCGGCACTCCCGCCTCACTCAATACCTGCACCAAATGATACGAAGAAAGCGGCGTATCCTCCGCCGGCTTGAGAACCACGGTATTCCCGCACACCAGCGCCGGCATCATTTTCCACGACGGAATCGCCATGGGAAAATTCCACGGCGTAATCATTCCGCAGACGCCAATCGGCTGCCGCACGCTCATCGCAAATTTGTTCGGCAACTCAGAAGGCGTGGTTTGGCCAAATAAGCGGCGGCCTTCGCCCGCCATGTAATAGGTCATGTCGATGGCTTCTTGCACGTCACCGCGGGTCTCGGCGAGGACCTTGCCCATCTCGCGCGTCATGTCCTTGGAAAAAGCTTCCTTGCGCTGCACTAGCAATTCCGCGGCGCGAAACAGAATCTCTGCGCGCTTCGGCGCCGGCACCAGCCGCCACGATTTGTACGCTTCTTTCGCGGCATCGACCGCGGCATCCACATCCTCTTGCGTCGAGGCCTCAAACATGCCAACCAACTCATCGGTGTTGGCAGGATTACGGTTTTCATACGCCTTGCCGCTTCGCGATTCCACCCATTCGCCGTTAATGAAATTCTTAAAAACCCGGGGTGCTACTGCCGTAGCCATACTTCCTCCTGATTCTCTGGGACCACCGCATTATCTGAGTCTGAACCGCTGCGGACTGCAACGCGAGCCACTTCCAAGTGGAGCCAAAATTCTATCGTCGCCTCGCAGGACGGTCAAACGCCTTCAGACCAGCCCTCGCTCGGGCTCTATGTCGATCCATCTGATTTGCAAGAACTTCGGTAAGATAAAGGTATGCGACGCCCGGTTTTTCGCGGCTGACTGACCTGCTACCTCGTAGAGGGGTCCCTCTATTTGTTCGTCATCGGCGTGCAGACTCTTCGCCGGCTCTTCACAATGAGGGCTAGTGCCGCTCTTCGTCTTGCCGCGCTGGATCGCGAGCAAGCACACGAGAATAATCACACTCCAAAGCGCGACACTCCACACAATCGCATTCAGCGACTGTGAAATCTGCTCTTGGTTCTTCGAAATGATGTAATCGCGATTTTCGACGAGTTTGTCGTAGGAAGTTGGATTGCATCCCCCATAGTAATTAACAGACAAGGTTGCCGACAAAACGAAGAGGACTGTACTCAGGGGAAATGCACGCCTCAGCAGGCTTTGCCACTTCTTTTGGGGCATGGCTCGCGCGATTCCCTCTAGTGGCCGCCGCAACCAAAGGCAAGCTATCAGACCAAGGCAGAGGCAGCCACCGCTCACAACAAAATACGAAACGTAGAGGTAGGTGCTATTGTCCATTCTTGGGACGCAATACAACAACCAAGACTGTCACAACCACGACGAAGGCAAGCAGCGCAGTGAAGACGTTCTCCAACACATCAGAGAGGTGAGAGGCGACAGCCCACACGTACTCAATGACGTGAGCATCGGCTTTAAGGTGGATTCCGACAATGACTTTGGACAGAGCCAGACAAACTAAAACGAGCGCGAGAGCGCGCAGGTAGAACGCGGTCCCTTCCGGCATCCGAATGATCTTATCGAGGAGTTCGCGCAAGCTCGGCGCAATCAGTTTGTACACGAGAAAGACCACGCCGACGGAAAGAACCAAATCGCAGAAGAAGGCTAAAGTGTTGTGGGAAGGCATTGTTTCTCCAAACCGAACAAACGGTTCATTTGCGAGAAACTAACGCGCGAAGCAACTTCTTTCGCGCAGCATATGGCGCTGACCCGGTGATGTCAAGTGCGGAGGCTACGTGCGTGTTGATGGAAAGGCAAAACGGCGTCAAGCCGCCGCGCCGTAAAAAGATCGGCTAGCGAGGTTGGAGTTTCGTTTTGTCCGATGCTACCGCTCCGGCTTTCATGACCCATTTGACGTGGTTGATGGCGACATCGATGTCGGCGAGGGGGTCGCCCTCAACGGCGACGAGATCGGCAAAATAGCCCGGGGCGACGGCGCCTAGTTCCTTCTCCTTGCCCAGCAATTCGGCGGCGTTGGTGGTCGCGGTGCGCAACGCTTGGTCCGGCGTCATCCCGGCTTTTACGAACCAGCCCAGCTCGCGCGTGTTTTCGCCGAACATGGTGTAAATCGCGTCGGAACCCATCCCGAATTTCACGCCCGCCTTGTGCGCTTTGCGCGCTGTCTCCAGGTTGCGCGCAATGAACGCCTTGGTCTTCTCCTGAAAACCGTTGGCATAGCCAATCTTCTGCCAGTTGTCCAGGTAATACCGGTTGTGATCGATGGTAGGGACGTAGAACGTGCCGCGCTTGGCCATTTCAGCAATCGTGGCATCATCCATGTCGGTGGCGTGTTCGAGCGAGTCGGTTCCCGCGCGCACCGCATCGCGCGCGCCGTCTGGTCCCTAAGAATGAATGGCGATTTTCTTGCCAAACTGATGCGCGGTATCCACGGCGGCCTTGATTTCATCGTAGTTGTAGGTTTGAAACCCGGTCGTGTCGTCATCCGTGCCCGTCGAGGCGTACATCTTGATGAGATCGACGCCCGCAGCAATCTGCTGGCGCACCACGCGGAGAACTTCCGGCACGCCATCGGCGATTCCGCCAGCGGGATAGGTTGGACCCGGCTTGTAGGGTGTGTTGGTGATGTAGAGCCCGTAGCCGACGACAAACATGCGCGGGCCAGTCATTTCGCCGCGATTGATGAGGTCACGCATGGCGATGTCCATATATTGATCGGCGCCGAGGTCGCGCACGGTGGTTACGCCGGCTTCCAAGGTGCGCAGCGCGCCTTTGCGCGCGAGAAAAACTTCGACCGCGGGTGGATTGCTCGTCAGTTGCTTGAGCATAGGCTCGCCTGGCGTTTCGTCGGTGTAAATGGTCATGTGCGTGTGCACATCGATCAAGCCGGGCAAGCCAGTGTATTTGGAGAGGTCGACGATTTCTGCGCCAGCAGGAATCGCGGACGCATCGGACGTCACACTCTTGATGCGGTTACCTTCGACGATCACCACGGCGTTCGTCCACACTTTGCCCTTGCCATCCCACAGCTTCCCGAATCGCACGGCCTTTACGCTCCGGGCAGCCGGTTTTTCCTGCGACAAAGCGGCGCACGCAAACAACGCGCTGATCGCCGCCAACGCCAATAAACGAAGCACTCTCATGAGACACCTCACGCGCTGCACCGCCCCCGCGTCAATGCAATGGTGCGGGCACCCAACGACCGACTTCTAATTCAGTTGTGCCAGGAATGCAATCGCAAAGAAAAGAAGGAGCTACTGCTTACGAGCGCTCTGCGTTGCGGGCGGATTCGTCAGTTTCGTGCTGTTAGGTGATGGCTGCGGAGCAGCGACGCCGGCAATCGAGGAGCCGAGCCCCAATTGCTGAAGCGTTTTCGCGTCGAGTTTGCCCGTGGCGTTCAATCCATGCGTTTCTTGAAAGCGCTTCATCGCGTCAACGGTGGATGCGTCCCACTTGCCATTCGGCTTGCCGGTAAAGGAGCCGTCTTTGGCCAGGGCTTGCTGAATCTCGGAAATGCGGTCGGAAGTCGGCGCTTTCTGGCCGCGTTCCCGGCGCCGCGATTTCTTCGCGGACTTTTTCCCGTGCGCGGAGCTTCCGGTCTTTGTGCCCGTCGTCTTTTGGGGAGCGGAACTGGATGCCTGCCCGCTCGCCGGCTTCGCAAAAACACCCAGGCCCGCCGCGAGCAGCAGCGTCAGGCCCAGGTGCAATGTTTTGCGAAGTTGCATGCGCGTCCGTTGGGGCGAGCGATAGGTTATTGCTGGTTGTCCGAAGGAACCGTTCCGGACAAATACAGCGTCAACATGCGGTCGGAGTCCTGGCGGCGAAGGACCTTGAACACCACGTCGTCTCCGGCCTTCAGCTTGGATACGACCTGACGATAGTCGGAAACGGAACTGACGGATTGGCGGTTGATCTCGGTAATGACGTCGCCGCGTCCGAAGCCAAGATCCTCCGCGAAGGAAGCAGGCTCGACTTCGGTGACGACCACGCCCTTCTGCCCTTCCACGCCGACGCGACGGCCACGATCCGGCGTCAATTCCTCGACGTGCAAGCCAAACTCCGTGGGCGCCGCCTCTTCCTGCTGCTCGCCCATGCGGCCCGCAGTGGTTGGGAACACGCGCGTGCGGTCTTCCACGGTAACAGCAGCTTCCTTCTGCGCACGATCTCGAATGTACGTGAGCTTCACATTGCTACCGATCGGTGATTCCGCAATCGGGTTGACAAGATCGTTCCCATTCTTCACGGGATGTCCATTAACGCTAGTGATGACATCGCCGCCCTTCAAGCCGGCCTTTTCAGCAGGGCTGCCCGGCTGCACGCTCTCGATAATCACGCCATAGGGCGTGCCGAGGTGCTTCAAAGTGATTGGATTGGTGCTGTACTCTTCCTGGAAGCTGACGCCAATCGAGCCACGCGTCACGCGGCCTTGCTTGATAATCTGGTCGTAAACTTTGATGGCCGTAGTGGATGGCAACGCAAAACCGACGCCTTCGTAGCCGCGGCTGCCGGTGATAATCGCAGTGTTGATGCCAATCACCTGGCCGGAAAGGTCAACCAACGGGCCTCCAGAGTTGCCCGGATTGATGGCCGCATCCGTCTGCAGGAAGCGCTGAAATTGCTGGCCAATTCCGCCGCGGTCCTTGGCACTGATGATTCCCGCCGTCACCGTGGCCTGCAAACCAAACGGGCTACCAATGGCCAGAACCCAGTCGCCCACTTGCACGCCGTCCGAATTGCCGAGCTTGGCGGTGGCCAGATCCTTGCTGGCATCAATCTTAATCACCGCGAGATCGGTATCCTCGTCCACGCCGACGACTTTTGCGGTGTACTTGTTGGTGTCTCCATTCAACTGCACCTGAATCTTAGTGGCCTGCTCGATGACGTGATTGTTCGTGAGAATGTAGCCGCGCTTGTCGACGATAACGCCGGAACCGAGGCTGCGTTCGGCCTGCGGCAACTGTTGCCCGCCATCGGGGCGGCCGTCAAAGAAGCGGTCAAAGAAATCCTGCATGGGGTCATCTTGATCATAGGGCTGGGCGCGATGCTTCTTGGTCTGCTTGTGCTCGAGCACTTGCGTTGTCGCGATATTCACCACCGCCGGCTCGACTTGATTCACGATGCCCGCAAACGTGTGCGATGACGGAATCGGGTCGGGCACCGAAATCGATGTCGCGGTGGTTCCGGGGAAACCGAATCCCTTAGTCGCGGAAACGCGCCCTGAAACCACTGACCCGATCAGAATGCCGATCGCTAAAGTCAGCGTCACGCCCACCGCTGTCAGGATTTTTCCGCGCCGCGTCCAACTGCCGTTTTCTTTCACTTGCTCTCCCATGTCCCCTGCTCCTCTTAACCTGGCCCCTCAAACAGAATGGCGATAGCTCGCCTTGATTCCGCCAAACCGCGCCCCGAGCTGGTTGGGTACGCGGATTGCCGCATCTTTTAAGTATAACACTCTCAGCTCCCTAAGGTTGCTGTCGATCAACGAAACAGCGAAGCGATAACTGCCCACTCTGAAGGGCCGAATTTGGCATTTCTCTCACACCTAATTGGACGCACGAAACCATAAAACTGTTGTCAAAGCTGGATTGGCCTGCCACGAATAAACCGTAACCCCCTACTTTCCAAGGGATAAGCGAGGAATTGGGCGCAGCGGGCAGGAAGTCCGTGTTAACACTTCCGGTGTCCCGCGCGTCTTGCGGAGTGATAGGCTGCATGGGTATCGACAGCCGCAGTCACTGACTTGATCGTGGGATACAGCGTTGACTTTCGGGTTGCCACCGTGGAACGTCAGGCTGTGAGCGCCTGGCCCAGCACTGAGCCGCGCGGCGAGGGCGAGTTGGTCACGGCCGCCCGGGACGGCGACCGCTCGGCGTTCGGCCTGCTCTACCATCGCTACGCGCGCATGGTGCACGGGATTTTGCTCTGCCGCGTGCCGCCGCGCGAAGTCGACGATTTGGTGCAAGACGTTTTCGTCTCGGCGTTACGGCAGCTTCATGCGCTGCGCGACATTTCCCGCTTTGGCGCTTGGCTCTGCACCATCACTCGCAACCGCGCCAACGACTATCATCGCCGAACGATTCCCATCGAACAGGCCACCGAATCCCAGGAGGTGGAAGAGTTGGAGCAAAGCCGGGCCACCGACCATGCGGTCGAGCAGGAAGCTGCTGCTGTTATGGCGCTGCTCCGCACCTTACCGGATACGTATCGCGAGCCGCTTACGCTGCGCCTGGTGGAAGGAATGACGGGACCCGAAATCGCGGAACGCATGGCAATGACGCATGGCTCGGTGCGCGTGAATCTTTTTCGCGGCATGCAGATGCTGCGGGAAAAGCTGGCGGAGAAGGCGAAGAGCCCCGAACCTAGCGCGACTCAGCCAAAGCGAGTGAGTCAGCAGGAATGAAGTGTTATGACTAAGGACTCTCACATGAAGGACGATTATTTGTGGGACGGCTCGGGCGAGCCGGACCCGGAAGTGCAGAAGCTTGAGAATTTGCTGGGGCGCTATCGCCACAATCAGCCAGTGCCGACGTTTGAATCGATTGCTGAAACCATTCTGGCAGA
>Ga0187778_10003073_pt1 | contig 11261 bp, 11 predicted proteins | sample 1015_Q2_SP5_20_M_FD_132418 | JGI IMG/M metagenome (GOLD analysis project Ga0187778, IMG submission 132418) | Tropical peat soil microbial communities from peatlands in Department of Meta, Colombia - 1015_Q2_SP5_20_MG | ecosystem: Environmental > Terrestrial > Soil > Wetlands > Peat | place...
GACCCGGGCTCGATTTCTGAGGAAACGGTTTCGGCCCGGCTCTACACGGCCTACCTCCCCAACCAAGAGCCAGACCTCATAATCAGAACCTCCGGTGAGGAGAGGATGAGCGGGTTCCTTCTCTGGCAAGGAGCGTATTCGGAGCTAGTATTTGTCGATGTGTTCTGGCCCGCATTCAGGTTCATCGACCTACTCAGGGCCGTCAGGACATATCAGAAGCGAAAGCGACGATACGGCAAGTAAGGGAACAGATATAACAGAACCTGCAGATGGGGAGACCGGATTGAAAGTAGCCCTCGGGACACTCAAGGACAGGGGAGACGAACTCGCGACATTCTTGGAGCCTCGAGTCGGGGCTAAGCCCTCGCTGGCTGGGGACTCCATTGAGATCGAGGACGAGAGCGTAAGGGAAGGAGTGAGGCCGCGCCAGGTCAAGACGTACATCAAGCGTTTTCTGTACATGAAAGGGGTCAGAGAGAAATACAGGGTGTTCGTGGCGGGCAAGGAGCTCACGATTCAGGAAATAGAAGTGGGGGAGGAGAAGGAGGAGGAAAAGAAGAAGGGCCCAGAAAAGAAGGTCGAGGAAGTGAAGGCAGAGCCCGAGTCGCCCGAAGTGGGGGCCACGGCGCCCTCCAAGAAGGAACCGGCAGAGGAACCGAAGGCGGCGAAGCCAAAGAAGGCAACGCCGAAAAAGCCCCGGGCCAAGAAGAAGACAGAGGAAGAAGATTAGGCAGAGCGGGCCTTTCTGGCCCTCTTGAGACGTTTCTCTCGGAGGAGTGCTCTCAAGTAGTTCCTGCATTCGCGGAGATTCCTTAGCGCCTGACCGAAATCCCCAAGGTTGAAATCTTCGACCCCCTTTTTCAGGTTCCTTAAGGCGAACTGCAGAGCCTGTCTCTCGTCGGGGACCGAGTAGGCCTTCAGTTTGACGAACATGCCCGGGTTCTCTTCGCCCAGGTCGAACTTGATGAAAGCAACACTCTTCTCGACCTCGAGGTAGGCTGTCCAGACCGAACGGATTTGGTCAGCCGTTGGCTCCCCCGACACGGATTTCAGGACAGACTCGAGCCTCCGGCTTGCGTCTGCCAGATCGGAGGCCGTCTCGTCTCTCCACTCGCTCATGAGTATGCCCGCGCTCGAGGGATGTCTGGCAAGCGCCTTTGTTTTCAGTCGTAGAGATTTATAACTAACATGCGAACGGCTGCCAAGAGTTGCCCAAGAAGGAAGAGCAGAAGATAGGAGGCGCCTGCTACGTCGGTCTCGAATCGTTAGTCGACCTCGGCAGGCTTTCGTGCGCTCTCGAGAGGGCTCCCTTCCCGCTCTTCGCCTTCAAGCAGGGAAAGTCGACAAGGATAGCTGCTCAAGCTGACCTGTTCATGGGCACGCCGATATTCTACTACTACGATAACGGGCAAGTGGACGAGTTCCTGGCCTACCGAATAACGGGAGAAGGGGAGGAGGTGCAGCTGGTGAACTCGGCCAGCAACGCGTCCTATCTCTACGCTCCCGTAATCAGGGTGCAGAAGATGCCGAAATCATTGGATGAGAAGAGCGGGTTCCGGGACAAGTTCATGTCGATAGAAGTCGAGAACATCCCGAGCCTTGTGAAAGTTGGCGCCTACAAGACCCTGTTCGAGGAGCCTCCGCTTCCCCTCTTCGCCTTCAAGGAAAGGGGGGATTGGGTAGTCGGCACCTTCGCCCGAATCGACGACTATGAGGAGGCATCAATATTCTTCTACACACGCGCCAAGGAAGAGCCCTCCGGATTCCTGAGATACTCGTACGATAAGATAACTCAGACCACCTACGTGAAGAGGACTGATGAACCTGGCTTTCACTACATCAAGGTGGTGAAGCTCACAGCTCCACACCCGCTCGTCGAATTCTAGATTGACCCCTGGATGAATTCCTCGGCCTCGGTCAAAGTCGCCTTCGAGTTGTCGTAGGAAGCCTTCTCGAGTGCCCCTTGATATGGGAACCAGCCAAAGCCCTGGTGCTCGAAGGAGATCTTCACATTGTCTTCGGCTGTGACTGCGAGGCGGTACACAACCTGTTTGTGTATGTTCTTGCCCTCCCGCCTGTAGAAGTACTCTATCACCTTCCTAAAACCAGGAACGATATGAATGTCCTCGAGGCCTGTCTCTTCCTCGACTTCCCTCATGACGGTTTGCAACTCGCTCTCCCCCTTCTCTACCCCGCCTTTCGGGAAATCCCAGCGTCCCCCGTTCTGAAGCAAGAGGTAAAGGCGCCCTTCCTTCGTCTCTCTGTATAGGACCGCCCCCGCCGACCTCTCTTCCATGCACGCGTCGGCCTGGGCGCCGATTATTAGCATTCGCTCAACTTGAAGACAAACCGTTTTAACGTCCGTTCCTTCGGGCGTGAGAATCAAGCTTGTCGAAAATCAAAGTTGCACTCGCAGGGGTGGGCAACTGCGCCTCTGCTCTTGTCCAGGGGCTGCACTACTACTCGAAGAAAGGACCAGACGAGGGGATTACCTACTGGGATGTTGGTGGTTACAACCCGAAGGACATCGAGTTCGTCGCAGCCTTCGACGTAAACGCGAAGAAGGTGGGGAAGGACCTTTCCCAGGCTATACTTCAGCCGCCTAACAACACAGTGAAAATCATTGACGTACCCAGGCTCGACGTCCGGGTGAAAAAAGGCCCAGTCATGGATGGGATAGGGAAGTACCTCAGGAACGTGGTGACCGTGTCAAGTCAGCCCGAGGAAGACGTCGCACGGGAGCTGAAGGACTCGGGGGCGGAGATACTTGTGAACTACCTACCAGTAGGAAGCACGGCCGCGTCGTCAGCCTACGCCGAGGCCGCCCTGGAGTCCGGCGTGGCGTTCGTGAACGCGATACCAGTGTTCATAGCCTCGGAGAAGGGCTGGGCCAGCCGATTCTCCGAAGCAGGCCTCCCGGTGGCCGGGGACGACGTCATGAGCCAAGTCGGGGCCACCGTCCTGCACAAGACCCTGGTCAAGCTTGCTGTCGACAGGGGGGTCAAGGTCGACGAGACCTATCAGCTCAACATCGGAGGGGATACGGACTTCCTCAACATGTTGGAGGAGAGCAGGCTGAAAGACAAGAGAGAGAGCAAGACCAGCGCGGTACGGGCTATGTCTCCCTACGAAGTGCCCACAAGGATAGGACCCAGCGACTACGTCCCCTTCCTCGATAACGACAAGGTCTGCTACATCTGGCTGAAAGGGAGATATTTCGGAGGGACAGTCGTGAGGGTCGACGTCAAGCTCCACGTGGTCGACGCCTACGATAGCGGTGGAGTCATGGTCGACGCTCTCAGGGGAACTCGCGTGGCTCTCGACAGAGGGGTCTCGGGGCAACTGGAGAGCCTCTCTGCTTTCTGCTTCAAGCACCCGCCTGTGCAGATGCCGTACCAAGCGGCCAAGGCCGCCTTCGAGGAATTCACTTCGGGGAAGCGGGAGCGCTAGGCGCCGCTTTCCTTCTGACGTAGAAGGCGACCGCAAGCAGCACCACCAGGATGAACCCAGTCGGTATCAGATACCTGGTGGTCACGTCCTCAGCGATGCCTATGCCTGTCTTGGTTGGGGTTATCCCGCTCACTGTCACTCCCGCGTAGGAGAAGGTCAGTTTCGCTTTGTCGAACGGGATGAGAATCCCGGAGCTTGCTACGGCGGAGGCGCTCGCGTTGTACGTCGAGTGGGCGGCGAGATTCCCGGCGGACACGGTGAGCAGGCCGGAGACAACCTGGGCGTTCTGTAGGTTCGACAGTCCGAGCCCAGTCGGGACGGGGAGGGTGAACAGGACGTTGGAAACGGAGACCCCTGAGGGGTTCGTGATCTTGACGTTGATGCCGAAGGTTTTCCCCTCTTCAGGACTGGCCGGGGTTGTCGAGATGGAAACACCCAGCGGGAGGTACAGCCTGACCGTCGGACCGGCCCCCTGAACCGAATAATATGCCCCACCGAAGAACAGGGAGGCGGTGACGACCGTAGCCGTCTGGTTCCCCGAGACCTGGAAAGCTGATACCCCGTAAGAGAATGTGACGTTCCCTTGCGGAGCCACGGAAGCCGCCGTCTTCGAAAGCGAGGATGTCGATGAAAGAGTGTCGAATCCGTCCGCGGTGGTGGATAAGATAACATTGTAGAACTGGAGCGGTCCCGAGTTTGTTGCGGACACCGTCACCTGGCAGTTCATGCCGCCGAAAAGCTGAGTCGGGGAGAACTCCTTCGAAAGGACCAACCCGCTCGGAACTGCCACGGGGTTAGACCTTCCTGTCACGCTGCCTAGGGAAGTTACTGCGGTGAAGTCTGCGGGACCGATGAAATAGTTGAGAGGGCTTGTCAGGTTATACTTCATGTACGAAGTCAGGGTGGAAGACGCGTTGATGACCGGATAGCTGATTGCAAGCTGCCCTCCCACGCAGGTGAGCCCCTTGCCTACGATACTTCCGCAACCCAGGCTTGAGGGCAAGTTCTCGGTGGCCTCGAACGAGGTGACGTTCACGGGCCCCAGGTTGGATACTGTGAACGACAGAGTGAGATTCGCATTCAGGTTTGCGAGGGTGGCAAGCTTGGCACCCAGGGTTAGGGTCGGATAGCCGACCTTCATCGTCGCATGCGAAAAGACATCCGAGACCACGTTTGTCGTCGCGTTGAGCGAACTCCCACCGGGGTCCTGATATGAGACGAAGTATGGCTGGGTGGAGTTGACGCCCAGAAGCCCGGTTGCCGACTGCACTACCTTAACGGTCGCCGTCCCTCCAGGGGAGCCGCCTGACTTGGCCGCGAGACCAAGAATCGAGTGGCCTGCAACCAGCACAGATGATGCCGGGAGCGTACCCACGTTGGTAACATTGATGTTGAAGCTCTGGGGGGTCCCTAATGACTTGCCGAAACCACCTGTCGGTGCTTCGGTCGCGTAGACCACAGCGTCGTCAGTCCCTAAGGAAAGCCTAATTGGGTTGAGGACCGCCGTTGCATCGAAAACCGCAGTCCCAACCTCGTAGCTGTACCTTACGACCGAAGCGGGGATAATCATGGCCCCTGCCGTAGTGCCGGTATACCTGAGCCTGTAGACGGGGGTGACGCTCCCACCGGCCGCCAGCCCCGTGCTGGGGGCTGTGTAGTTGCCCCCGAGTAGCTGGAAGACCCCCGTCTTGTTCCACCAGTTGTCGGAGAACCGCACCTTGGTTATCGTGTAGGTCGGGGAGAGGTTCTTCAAGCTCAGGGTCACTGCGAGCGTGTCGTTGGTGCGGAGGACCCCGACGTCAACCGCTCGAGTCGCCAGCAGGGGGGCGGGCTGTTCCGTCACGGTCGCGTTGATCTTGGAGACGTGCTTGCCTTGGCCGAGGCTGAGAGTGTAGGATCCGGTGAACTGGGCGCTGTTGTCAGAAACCGTGGCCGAGTCCGTCGACTTTACCAGTCCGTCGAGGAACTTCAGCTGGATGACTGACGACGAGCTGTGGTTGGAAGCTGCGAGGGAAGCCACGGTCGTCCCAAAGTAGCTCATCACGGTCGGACTGTTCAGCGAGCTGAGGGCCGAGGCAACTATCGAACCAACGACCAGGGAGTGACTGAAGCCCGAGGTAGACTTCTGGCCTTCGAGGACCACGAAGGGAGAGGCCGTCAACGGGAAGCTACTGGTTGAAATCGCCTCCGAGAACCCGCCTTCCGATGTCGGGAGGAACTTCAGAAGGGTGGAAGGCACCAAGTCACTGAAGGAGAGCGGGCTGTAGAAGGAGTACTTGCCGCTTCCGTTAGACAGGGAGACGAAGGAAGTGAAAAGGAAGGAGTCCAGGGCGGACGCTGCAGAAACGGCGTCAGGGTAGGAGTCCGAACCCACGGTGAGGAACAGCCCCTGGGAAGGCACGTACGGGACTGGAAGGAGGTTGTACCCCTTCGGACCGAAGACCTGGAAATCGGACTGCCAAGAGGACGACTGGAATGCCGTGACGTTGTAGAAGCTCAAACCCGGGGTCGACTCGAGGGCAGAAAGCTTGCTGGAGCCGTTTACCCCTCCGAAGGTGAAGTACCACAGGGCGTCGGACCCGGCGATGAAAATGTTCAGCTTCTCGGTGTATGCTCCCTGCCCTTGCACCACCTGGACCGGGAAAGTGGTCAGCACCATGAGAATAACAATGATGACCGCTAGCAACCGAGAATGCTTCAAGCGAGACGCCGGAGGGCGCCCGGTTCACCATATAAATGGAATTCGCTTCTCTCTCATGCACACACTGTCTAAAGCGGGCCTCGGACTCACGCTGGCCTCCGACCCCACCAAAGTCTCTAGGTCGCCTATGTTTGATAACCTCTTTAGCGGAGGGCGAGGAGCATTGAGGCGTTGCTCCGGAAGCCAGTGGCGCAAGTTGGCGTCCTCCTGTTCATCGCTTCAACACTAGAGGGCATATTCCTCCCCTTCACCGTATACTCGTCGGGCTGGCTTTCGATGCTCCCGATTGCGTTGTTCTCATCCGGGATCTTTGTACTCTTGATCGCATCTGTGCTGCCAGCGAGCGAGAGGGACGAATGGGGTTCAATGTGGCCCCTGGTGGGCTACGACAACGCCATCGACGCAATCTACACTAGGGGACCCTGGAGGGTCAGATTCGCAGAACTTGAAGAGCAAGAAAGAGAACAGGGGGTCGTTGATGGCATGAATAGTCTGTTCGGCACGTCATGATTTACACCTGAACACGTATACTGTAAGATCGCCACGCACTCTGCTATTTCTTTCTGGTGGTTTCTTCTGACGGGTCGTCGATTCCCCTTTCGTTGAGGATGAAGACCGTGTCTCTCTCCGGGTGATAGGGGCTGTCGACCATCCTCGCAATGCGATTCTTGGCGGCCTTCCTCAGGTAGATCCTGTAGGTGCTTGTGTGGGCAACGACGTGCCCTCCCGTCGGCCTGGTGGGGTCGCCGAAGAAGGAGTCGGGGGCCGCCTGCACCTGGTTCGTCACGACGACAGCTATGTTGTAAATTTCGGCGGTCCTGAGAAGTTGATGCATGAACCTGTTGAGCCTCTGCTGACGTTCAGCCAGGGTCCCTCTTCCGAGGAACTCTGCTCTGTAGTGCGCTACCGCGCTGTCCAGAATCACGAGCTTCACCTTGTTGGGCTCGATTACCCTGCCCAGGTCCTTGACTATGAGTTCCTGGTGGGCACTGTTGTAGGCCCGGGCGACAGTTATCCTCGAGAGTATTTTCTCGGGATCGAGACCCCTGGCTTCTGATATCTCGGCTATCCTTTCGGGCCTGAAGGTGCCTTCGGTGTCGATGTACACCGCGCCGGCTTCGAGCCCTCCTTCGCCCTTGGGTTGCTGGACCATCACGCAGAGGGTGTGGCAAATCTGAGACTTGCCCGACCCGAATTCCCCGTAGAACTCCGTCATGGCCCACGTCTCTATGCCTCCCCCGAGTAGGTCGTCCAAGTTCTTCGACCCTGTCGAAATCCTGTCGATGGCCTTCCTCTTTGCCAGCAGGTCCGCCGCGTTGATGAAGTCAGGCTCGAGGCGGTTCATCTCTACCAGCTTCTTGCGGGCCTTGTTGTTGAGCTCCACCGCCTTGGACACGTCGATGTCCACCGCCTCGGCAATGTCCATGGGGCCTGAGGTTGCGAGGTCGAGTATCGTTTCGATCCCTGCGTCCTTTAGCTTCTGCTTCGTCGCTGGCCCGACGCCGGGGAGCGTGTCTAACTCCAGCTCCTCGTTCGTTTCAGTCAACGTTTCGCGCGGACGCCTTCCACTAGATAAGCATGCCTCAGGGGGAGATCCGTGAAACTGTCCTAGGGAAGAGGCTCGCCGACCTGATATGCCTCAGTCCCGCAATCCACCTTGTCGTCCTCTCCACCCCGATACCGAACCCTGAGTGTGGAGGCATCCCGAACTTCCTCAGTTCTAGGTACCAGGCGAAGGCCTCCGCCGGGAGCTCCTGCCGGGCTATCCTTTCCATAAGCTGAGACTGGTCGTGAATTCGCTGGCCGCTGGTGGCTAGCTCTCCTAGGCCCTCGGGTGCCATTAGGTCGGCTGATATCGTGACCTTGGGCCTGTCTGGATAAGTCATGTGATAGAAGGCTCGTGCAGATAGAGGGTAGTCCGTCACGAAGAAAGGGGAGTCCTGACTCTTGCTGACCGCTCTCTCGGCTTCGGCGCCAATGTCGTCCCCCCACTGGAAGCCACATCCGCTCTTCTCCGCGATCTCCCTCGCCTCGTCGTAGGTGATTCTTGGCAGAGGGAGAGAGATTTCTCTCAGAGTGCGCCCCAGTGTCTTCAGATCGCTCTGCCGGTTATCAACGACGCGTCTGACCATCGCAGCGAGCAGACCCTCAAGGAGGGAGAGATTCGCGGACTGGTCGGCAAAGGCTTGCTCTGCTTCTATCATCCAGAACTCAGTCAGGTGCTTGCTTGTCTTCGACTTCTCCGCCCGGAAGGCCGGCTGGAATATCCAGACCTTCTCCAGGGCGGGGAGGGCCGCCTCCTCGTAGAACTGCGCGCTCTGACTCAGGTATGCCTGTTTCCCAAAGTAGTCAACAGGGAAGAGCGTTGACCCTCCCTCGACTGCGGCTCCGACGAATGTGGGCCCGCTAATTAGCGTGAACCCCTTGCCCCTGAAATAGTCGAAGGCCGCGCCAATCACCTCCGTCCGTATTCTCATTGACGCTATGGCTTTGGGCCCTCGGATACTGAGATGCCTCTTGTCGAAGAGGAAGGAGGCAGACTTCGCTGCAGTCCTCGTTATGGGCCAGTTCTCTGCCCTGGCGACGACGACGAACTCCCTGGCTGCGACTTCTCTGCCCCCCGGGGCGCGCCTGTCGTCCCTGACCTCCCCCTTCACGATTACGGCAGACTCTTTGGTGACCCCCTTCGCGGCTTCGAATGCAGGGTCTGCAGCACCCTTGCGGGCAGAGACTTGGACGTAGCCAGAGCCGTCCCGTATGATTGCAAAGACGAGCCCCCCGACCGTATGCTTCCTTGCTACCCAACCCCTAATCTCGACTTCCGGCCCGGACCGGCCTGCTAGCACATCGGCCGCGGTCGATGGCCTTGACCCCCCTTCGTTCACGGCGGGGGGCTCTACCCTTTCTTCCTAAAAGCGTGATGCGTCGCGCCCAATGGTTATAGGAAGCATTTGGCTGGTATCCTGGAAGTCTGAATGGCTCGGGAGAGAACCACCGTTGTAAGATGGACGGGAAAGGGCGAATTGGCAGAACTTAGGTCGTCAGTGGGGTTCGTCCTGAAGGAGAACGGCGTCCATGCACATGTCAAGAGCCTGGGGAAGAGCCTGGTTGTGGAAGGGCCTGAACCCATGGGTGCTGCAGCTTTGGTGGATCACATGCCCGGCATAGCTTGGATAGCTGCCGGGGAGACGGTCGGGTCATACGGAGAACTCGCAGTGGTATCGAGCGAAATTGCAAGAAAATACCTCCGCAGGGGGGACAGGTTCAGGGTCAAGGCGGAGGGGACTCGGAGAGTTGCCGTGGCCGATGTCTCCGGGATGGTGACGTCTGCGATACTCGACGGCGTGAAGGGGACGAGGGTGTCTGAAGAGGGCGCCAGGGTCACTTTCAGGGCCGCCTTCGACGGGTCGAAAGGCGTGGTGGGGGTCGAGGTGAGGGAGGGCCCCGGCGGGGTCCCGACCGGACGTAGTGCCGCCGTCTGCCTTGTATCGGGGGGGATGCACAGCTCCGTCCTGGCTTGGATGGCGGCGCTCATGGGCTACAGGGTGCGCCTGGTTCACGCGATGCTGGATGAGGAGAGCTTGAGGGCCGTGGCGAGGCTGTACTCCGAACTTTCTCACCGCGCAGACCCACGAAGTCTGGGCTTAGAGGTGTTGGAAGGAGACTGCGTGGCGGAGTCCCTGGCGAAGTTCGCTTCCGGGTCCGACGACCCGGTGTTCGGAGGATTCAGTAGAGAGGGGGGTGAGCTGCCCGAGAGACTTCTTGGGATCGTGCAAGCCCCGCTGTACCTGATGCCAGAGGAGAGTTTCGAGGCAGAGTTCCGATGGCTGGCCATCAAGGAGCACCGCTTCAGGACTGACTGGAAGGCGAAGGGGAACGGAACCCGCACAGCGAGGAGATTCGGCGGGGTGATGTCAGATGTCAGCGGGGTACTTGACGCCCTCTGATGGCAGCGGCAACCACAGTCTCCACGATTGCGGCCCTGGCATCGAAGCCTCGGGCAATCTCCCCTAAACGCTTCGACTTCGTCACGTAGGCGTCGCCTCTCAGGGAGTCGAGCGACTTTCTGAGCTTCTCAGCACCGAGTTCGCCCTGTGGCACAACTAACGAGACACCGAGCCTCTCCGCCTTTTCGGCATTGCCCTCCTGCTCCGGCTGCTTCGGGATGGGGACAAGGAGGGATGGCTTCGATGCGGTTATCGCTTGACCTATTGTTCCATGCCCTGCCCGTGAGATGACGATGTCGCAGGACTCGAAGTACACGTCCGCAATCCCGCACCATTCGTAGTACCAGCCCCCTTTGAACCGCCTAGGAGCGGCGCTCCCCTCGGGGTCTCCTCCGGTGACCACGAAGGCGTATTTGTCCGAGAGGGCCTCGGAGTATTCTAGGGCCATCCGGAGAAGGGCCGACCGGGTCCGAGGAGGCCCCGAAACCTGCCAGAAGACCCTGGCCCGACTGTCGTCCATGAACTCTTGAGCCGCCTGGTCCGGGGCTCCCCTGGCCGAGGGAATGAGGAAGCCGACGTAGCGGGTCTTCCCGACGTTGCTCCCCCAGAGGTTCTTCTCGCTGATGGTGTAGGGAGGCGGGAGGTCTGGGAGCAGAACTTCGTCGCTGAACTCCCACAGCTTTCCCATGCTCGCGGAGATCCCGACAGACAGCAGCCTGGATCGTGCCGCCTGGGCGCCGTGGGAGCTCGTGAGGCTTAGCTGGTTAAGGACAGTGTAGGTGGGGAGCTGTAACATCCGCCCTGCAAGGACGGTGGGCAGCGCCGAGTCACTCAGAACCGCGTCTGGACCGAATCGACGAATGTTGGCTAGCTCGGAGCCAAGCTGCTCGTAGGCGTGAGCCAGAATGGAAGGCGAACCGAGGAGGGTCTCCTTGACCTGGAAGGAGCCCGATTCGGAGTAACGTACGTCGGCCAGCGGGAGACGGTTGCAGCGATAACCCCTCCCCTCGATCAAGGACGCGACCTCCCCGGAGGAGGAGAACTCGACCCTGGCCGCTCTCTTCGCGAGTTCCCCCGCGACTTCGAGCATTCGGGTGGCGTGACCGAGTCCCGAACCGAAGCATCCGATGTAGATTCTCATCTCAGGACCCGTGCGGGCTCAA
>Ga0187778_10003074_pt1 | contig 11261 bp, 9 predicted proteins | sample 1015_Q2_SP5_20_M_FD_132418 | JGI IMG/M metagenome (GOLD analysis project Ga0187778, IMG submission 132418) | Tropical peat soil microbial communities from peatlands in Department of Meta, Colombia - 1015_Q2_SP5_20_MG | ecosystem: Environmental > Terrestrial > Soil > Wetlands > Peat | place...
GAAAAGGATCCGTTGCTTCGGCAGACGATCACGGTGGTGTTGATCCTTGATCGGGCGCCCGACCGCGAGGTACTCCTGGACCGGCTCGAACGTGGCAGCCGCACCCTGCCGTCATTTCGGCACCGCCTGGTGGAGGCGCCGTTGCGGCTGTCGACTCCCCGTTGGATTGTCGACCCGAACTTCGATCTCTCCTACCATGCCCGCTGGATCGGTGCGCCGGGTGATGGATCTTTGGACGGCGTGCTGGAGTTCGCGCGCCAGTCGACGATGTCCGGCCTCGACCGGGAGCGCCCGCTGTGGACCATCACCGTGGTCGAAGGCCTCAAGGGCGGGCAGGCGGCGTTAATCCTGACGGTGAATCGTGTGATGAGCGACGGTACCGGCCCTCTCGCGATCTTCGGGGTGCTCGGCGACCTCACCAGCTACACCGGCCACCGGATCCTGCGGTTCCTGGGCCGGTCCGCGGGCTCGACGGCGCGTACGCTGCCGACCGTGGTGCGGCGCCCGCGCGATACCGCGACCACCGTCGCAAAGGATGTGTGGGCGGTGACCCGGATCGTCGCGCCGAATTTCAAGACCCTTTCGCCCCTGATGACTGAGCGCCTCGCCGGCGCGAAGGTGCTCAGCATCTTTCCCTTCGGCCCGCCGATCGGCACCGCCGCCAACATCACGCTCGTGGGTTATCACCACAAGGCGCTGATCGGCATCAACGTCGATGCCGCAGCGGTCCCGGACCTGGGCACGCTCGTGGCGTGCATCCGTGAAGGCCTTGACGCGGTCATCGCCCTCGGCGACGGAGACCAGCCGTGACCGACGGCTGTTATGACGACGACTTCGGTGAGGTGGCAGAGGTTTTCAGGCAACGGATTGCCCGCAATCGCTGCTTGTTGCTGACGGCTAGAGCCGACTCGCAGCGAATGTCGCGGCCTGGTTTGTCATCCCGGACTGGACGTACGAGACGTGCGCGATCAAGTTCCCGCCATTCGAGCAGATTGGATCGTCAGGAACGCACAAGTCGATGCTCTTCGGGCCGTAAAGCGGGCTGATTGCGGGGAGTGGGCCGCCCGCCAACGAACTCGCGAATGTGCTCTCGGGATTTCCGAAGAGGGCGACCGCGGCGACGTGATCAGCCGTCTGGGGCGGCAGCGAATCGGTGGCCAAATCGATCACGCCCGCGCCCTGAGAATATCCGCCAAGCACCATCCTGGCGTTTGGGCAGTGCACGACCATGTCCTGGATATGAGCACTCGCATCATTGGCACCGGCTAACGCGCTGTTGCGGTAATCGTCGCTCGCAGGGTAGTTGACCGCGTAGACGCCGATTGACCGCTCAGGAACTTGCGACCTAAGCGAGTCGACGAATGCCTGGCCGACCCTGCCGACACCAGGGGGCTCGCCGGTGCCGCGAGCGAACACCACCTCGCTGTTGGGACATGGATCAGCAGAGACGGACGGAATGTCGATGGGCGCGCTCAGCAGCGCCCACGTCATCACCACCGCGATACCAACGACGCGAGCGGTGTTGTGTGCACTCATCTCTCAATGCTGACATATCGTCGGTAATTGCCGTGACCGGTTTGACTGTCAGGTGCCGGTACGAAGTGGAAGCGTCTACCGGTCTCGTGCACTTGCTGACACTCGAGCGGGTCGCGATACACCCGAAAGACCCTGCCCCGTGTCGTATCCGGCAACATCCACTCCTGATTCGCCAGCGACGACTCCTGCTTAGTCGACCCCGACACCCGGCAATACAGCGCTTCCCGCCCGATCATGCAGATGATGAAGGAAAGCCCTGTCATGGCAAGCTGATTGAGGACAGGTATCGGGTGACGGCGTTGACGACGTCACCCGGCGGTTCGAGGAACCGATTCCCCAGGGCGAGAAAGGTCGTTAACGCTCTCGCCCGGTACCCGCAGCATTTTTAATCAGCTTGGCCGCCCTGAGGGGCTTCCCCAGAGGCCAAAACCGCATCGGACTTGTCAGATGTGGGTTCGCTCAGCTCGATTCGGACATGAGGCCGATGCAGGTAGCGGTGAGCAGTCGGGTTAGCGCGGATGCGAAGTCAAGGTTCCAGTCGGGTGGAACCCCTGGTTCCTCGGCATAGGCGTCGGTCAGTCCTTCCGGTGGGTTGGCGATTTGCCACAAGCTGGCTGCCAGAGAGTAGGCGGCAAGAAGGGTGTCGAATGCGCCCGTGCGCCCGAGCGCTGGCAACGCGAGCTCGATCTCATCCGCAAGCGACATGACAGCATCGGTACTGATCCGCCTGATCTCGACAACGCTTTCGAGATCCACCTCGTGCTCGAGGTGCAGGTGAAGGTTGGCCAGCAGGTCACAGAAGAGCGGGTCGGCGGCCAGGCCATTGGCCAACGCCTCGGCGACTCGCGATGGCGACATCGGACCGGGCTCACGCAACGTCTCACACACTGTGTTCGACCACCGCACCCAACCTTCGGCAGCGAGATGCAGGAGCACCTCTTTGTGGGAGGTGAAGTAGCGGCGCACCGCGGAGTAGTGGACCCCGGCGCGGCTGGCGACAGCGGTCAACGTCACCGAGGCGACACCGGTCTCCAGTGCCAGCGAGCGCGCGGCTTCCACGAGGGCCGCTGCACGTTGGCGTTTTTGCTGCTCCGTGCGGGCGCGCTGGAAGGTAGGTTGCGCCACCGCCCGAGGATAACGCACGGCACGTGATTTGCGAGCGGAAGCAGAACGCGGTACCGTGCCTTTACGCACGTGGTATGCGTAAAAGTGCCAGAGCGCGAGGGGAAGGAGCCGACAACCCGCTGGTTCGTTCCCTGCTTCTGAGGGAACAGCGGTAGCTGCCGGATTTTTATCGCCGTTCAGGACGGGACGACGCCGCGGGGAAGCGTCAGCGGCAGATCGTTGTAGGTGACGATGCCCGGCGCGGCGGCGACCACGGCCGGGATGGCGTTGATGGTGGGCATCGCCGTCATGATGTGCCCGAGCACCATAAAGTCGGCGATCGTCTCGGCCTGGAAATCTGGCGGCGGGAGGAAGCCGACGGCGGTCCGCACCATCGGCCGGCCATCAATCTGGATGACCCAACCGTCCTGGTCGATCTTCCAGTCGGGTTCAAGCGTCTGTCCTTTACGCCACCGAACGTTGAGCTCGACCACGGTTTTCTCACCGACCAGTCCCCGCCAGCTCGCGTAGACACCGGCGACACATCCCGCCGCGATGGTCCACGACCCGAGGTCGAGGTCGGCGGTGGTCTGCGCGTACTCTGCCTGGCAGCGCACCTCGTCGAGTTCGACGCCGAGCGCGTCAGCGACCAGGCGCACAGCCTCACCGAACACCGCCGTTCCCTGCACGGTCATCGCTGGCAAATCCGGGTGATCGATCGGCTTGCCGAAGCCCACCGGCAACTCGGTGGCTGGTGAGTCATAGAAGGTGGTGTCGGCGGCCTCGTTGACCGTGACCTTGTCGATCCGGTCGCACACCATCGCCGATGCTATGGCCAACAGCTCGGCGAAGCCCGGACTGACGCCGGACCCGAAGATCGTCGACCCGCCTTTTCGGCATGCCTCCGCGATCCGGTCCCGACCAGCGCCGAGATTATGCCCGGTGATGAACGACGCCGTCGCCACCACATTGACGCCCGCGGACAGGATGCGCTCCAGTTCGTCGGCATCGATCCACATTGGGTTGTAGACCACGCAATCGGGTTTCAGCGCCAGCAGCGCGTCGATGTCGTCGGTGGCGGTGATGCCCAACGGTGGGATACCGCAGATTTCACCCACGTCGCGGCCCACCTTCTCCGGAGACCAGGCATAACATCCGACGAGTTCGAGGGTGGGGTTCGCGGCAATCGCCTGCACCGAGCTCTTCCCGACGTTTCCGGTGGTCCACTGAACGACCCGATAGCTGTTTGGCACCCGCTCAGCATAGGGAAGAGCGGTCGAGCGCGGGGCGCACTTTGGCCCAGACCCGCAGTTCCCCGACGTCGTGTGTGGCGTCACCGAAGTAGCGCCGAAGGATCTGTCGACGTGACCGCTCACACCACCACTGGAGGTAACGACGACCGGTGCGGGTGCGCGAAAGCATCTGGTAGCGAACGATATTCGTGGCCAGCACGGCGCTCAGCTACCTGGCCCCCGGGCAATTAGTCTTCGACGGCGACCCCGCTGCGTGAGCGCCCGCGCCGGCGCGACCTCGATGATTTGCCGCTCGGGCGGCGGTTGCGCAGTCCGCCCGTGGGAGCTTCGACCGCGACGGTGTCCTCGGCCGGCGGCAGTTCTTCGGCCGTCGACTCGGGCTCGTGGGTTTCGGCCGTGACCTCCACGGGCTCCTCAGCCGGCTCCGACCTTTCGGCTTCTTCGGCTTCGCCGGTTTCCTCAGCCTCGGTGGCCTCAGCCGTGGCTTCTTCAGTCTCGGCTTCCGCAGTTTCCGTGGTCTCGACTTCGGCCCCCGCACCGCGCTTGCGACCTTTCTTGCGGCGAAGACGGCGCTGCTTGGGCTCCTTCGGCTTGATCGGTTTCGGCGGTGGCGGGGGCAGCTCAGCGACAAACGAGAGGTAGAACGCAAAGATCCCGAGTATCGCCACGGCGGCGGTGGCCCCGTAGATCCCGAACAACCATTGCCCGGCGGCGTCCAGGCTGAGCCAGATTTCGCTGATCGCGGTGCCGACGATCAGCACCCCGGCTAGCACGTGGGCCACGATCGACCAGGTCCGCAAGGAGAGCGCAAGCTGCGGGGTGCCGTACTCCGGTTTGCGGGTGCGCAACAGGGTGAACACAACTGGCAATGCGGCTAGGGCGATCAGCGCGCCCGCCACGATCCGAAGCGCCGTCCCCAGCGTGTGCGTCGTTTCGCCCATCAGCTCAGGCCAGCGGGGCAACACGAAAAAGAAGTAGAGGGCACCGGCAGCAAGCGAAAACGATGCGTGCCACAGTATGGCGACGGTGCGCCCCATACCCCTCCTCATGCTGGTGGGCTCAAGCTGGTCTAAGGGCGCCAACCCGACCACCACGTCTGGTCGCACCCCGGACCGAGTGCGGAGGATGCGGGATTTGAACCCGCGAGGGCTATTAACCCAACCCGCGTTCCAGGCGAGCGCCATAGGCCACTAGGCGAATCCTCCGTCGGTCATGGTAGCTGAGCGTCTTCTGGCCGGCGCCGATTGCTCCGACCCGGGTACTACACTCGCGATAGACCCCGCGCGGCGTCTATCCTGTGAACTCCCCCAGGGCCGGAAGGCAGCAAGGGTCAATGGGCTCTGGCGGGTGCGCGGGGTCCCCTATGTCGGAGCTGGCAAGGCGGCCCGACCTATCCACGGCCGTTGACGGTGAAAGGGAACATGGTGTCGTTCCATTCCCTCAGCCGTGAGGAGCTAGCCGCTCTGCACGCCCGCCACCTGCAGGACTACGCGCAGCTGCAGGCCATGAGGCTGGCCTTGGACCTCACCCGCGGCAAACCCTCACCCGAGCAGCTCGACCTGTCCAACGCGCTGCTGAGCCTGCCGGCAGACGACTATCGCGACGAGGAGGGCACCGACACTCGCAACTACGGCGGGCTGCACGGCCTGCCCGAACTGCGGGCCGTATTCGGCGAGCTGCTCGGCATTGCGGTGCCCAACCTGATCGCGGGCAACAACTCCAGCCTGGAGTTCATGCATGACATTGTCGTCTTCTCGATGTTGCACGGCGGCGTGGACTCGCCACGGCCCTGGAAGGACGAAGCGAGCATCAAGTTCCTCTGTCCCGTCCCCGGCTATGACCGGCACTTCGCCATCACCGAGACGATGGGCATCGAGATGATTCCAATCCCGATGCGTGACGACGGCCCGGACGTCGACCTGATCGAAGAACTGGTCGCGGTCGACCCTGCCATCAGGGGCATGTGGGCGATGCCGGTGTTCGCCAATCCGACCGGTGTCACCTACTCCTGGGAAACGGTTCGCCGACTCGTCCAGATGCGAACGGCGGCAAACGATTTCCGGTTGTTCTGGGACAACGCGTACGCGGTGCACACCCTGACTCTGGACTTCGTCCGTCAGATCGATGTCCTCGGGTTGGCCGCCAAGGCCGGCAACCCCAACCGGCCCTACGTCTTCGCTTCCACGTCGAAGATCACCTTCGCCGGCGCTGGCGTCAGCTTCTTCGGCGGATCGCTGGGCAATATCGCCTGGTATCTGCAGTACGCGGGCAAGAAGTCGATCGGCCCGGACAAGGTCAACCAGCTGCGGCATCTGCGGTTCTTCGGCGATGCCGACGGCGTGCGCTTGCAGATGCTGCGTCACCAGCAGCTGCTGGCGCCGAAATTCGCGCTGGCGCTGGAAATCCTGGACAAACGGCTGCACGATTCCAAGATCGCCTCCTGGACCGAACCCAACGGCGGCTACTTCATCAGCCTCGACGTGTTACCGGGCACCGCGCGGCGCACCGTCGCCCTGGCGAAGGACGCCGGTATCGCGGTGACCGAGGCGGGCGCGGCGTTCCCGTACCGAAAAGACCCGGACGACAAGAACATCCGGATCGCGCCGACGTTCCCGTCGATACCAGACCTGCGCAACGCGATCGACGGGCTGGCGACATGCGCACTGCTGGCCGCGACCGAGGCCCTGCTATCGCGCGACTAGGTTTCTCCGGTCGGCTGTGGTGCTTTAGCATCTTTTGAAGGTGAAGCAAGAGGATCACCCGACGATTCTCACCAGCGCCTCGGGGAAAGGAGCATGCGATGACGACACTGGAAGGCGTGCTCGCCGAGCATCCGTTCTTCAGTGGTTTGGACCCGCGTTATCTTGAACTGGCAGCCGGGTGCGCGTCGAACATGCGCTTCGATGCCGGTCAGTTGATCTTGCGCGAAGGTGAAGAAGCAGAGCACTTCTATCTGATCCGCGAAGGCAAGGTCGCACTCGAAGTCTCCGCTCCCGGTCGCGGCAGCCTGACCATCCAGACGCTGGGAGGCGGCGACGTCCTCGGGTGGTCGTGGCTAGTACCGCCCTACAACTGGCATTTCGACGCCCGTGCGGTGGAGATGACCCGAGCGATCATCTTCGATGGCAAGTGCCTGCGCGACAAATGCGAAGCGGATCACGACCTCGGGTATGCGCTACTCAAGCGCGTGGCATCGGGTCTCGGTCAGCGGCTCGATGCGACGAGGTTTCGACTCCTGGACATCTACAGCACTGCCACCTGAGGGCAGCGCAGCCCGCCCGCCATTCGATCATTGCAATAGCTCTGTCACCGTGACCATTTGGTATTGCATCTGTTCGATTTTCGTCATCAGCTCATCCAGCGTTTCCGACTCCACCTGGCTGCCCGCATGCATCAGGACGATGACCCCGTTCTTGGTGTTAGCCATCACGATCTTCGTGATCGAATCGTGCGTTGCTGTTGTTTGCCAGTCAAGCGTGTCGAACGTCCAGTAGACGGTTTGATAGCCGATCTGGGCAGCCAACGTGCGCACGCGGTTATCTCGCCCTCCGTAAGGTGGACGATAATATGGTCGCGTTGTCACCCCTGTGAGGGAAGAGATCACCTGCTCTGCCTGGCTGAGTTCCGTGCACAGCCCTTGATCTGATAATGTCCGCAAGTCTGGATGATGCATGGTGTGATTGCCAATCTCATGCCCTTCATTATGAATGCGGCGTACTAAATCAGCGTTCTGATTGGCCCAATCACCTGTGATAAAGAACGTCGAGTGGACGTGGTGCTTTCCCAGGATATCCAGGATACGCGCGGTTGGTTCTGACGGTCCACCTGCGTCGAAGGTCAGGGCAATAACCGATCTGCTGGTATTGCCGATATCAATTTCTGCTGCTGATACTGGCTGCACGTCTGGAGGCGTATCGCAGGACGAAGAGGTTATCTTTGGACGAAAAGAGGCGGGGGTACTAGCGCTGTTGCTGGATGGTCCACGACAGCCGACTACAACCAAGAAAACCAGGATACACAAGATACTCTGACCTACGAAATGTGTGGTATGACGTTGTTTTTCTTGCTTCCGTACCTGCATATCTATGCCTAGCTTGATAACACGTGTGAAAACGCTCGTCCGGCCTCGGATTAGGTGTCGTCTGTCAGGTAATCCCCAGAGTGCAGTTCCCGCTGTGCACGATGCTACGCAGGAACTGCATCGGTGCCGTGACGAGCTCGTCGGCCCGGCTTCTCAGCGGACCCTGCGGGTCCGCATCGTCACCGGGCATACCTGGCGCGGCCGCCTCCTCAGCGGACCCTCTGGGTCCGCATCGTCGGCGCCCCTAGGTAGCCTGCTGACCGTGGCCCTCTATCGCAAGTACCGCCCGGCAACCTTCGCCGAGGTGGTGGGGCAGGAGCATGTCACCGAGCCGCTATCCACGGCCCTGGCGGCGGGCCGGATCAACCACGCGTACCTGTTCTCTGGGCCGCGCGGCTGTGGCAAAACGTCGTCGGCGCGCATCTTGGCCCGGTCGTTGAACTGTGCGCAGGGACCGACGGCCACCCCGTGCGGTGTCTGCGAATCCTGTGTTGCATTGGCGCCCAACGGACCCGGCAGCATCGACGTCGTAGAGCTCGACGCCGCCAGCCACGGTGGCGTGGACGACACCCGCGAGCTACGGGACCGTGCGTTCTACGCGCCGGCACAGTCGCGCTACCGCGTATTCATCATCGACGAAGCGCAAATGGTGACCACCGCGGGGTTCAACGCGCTGCTCAAGATCGTGGAGGAACCGCCCGAACACCTCATCTTCGTATTCGCCACCACCGAACCGGAGAAGGTGCTGCCGACGATTCGGTCGCGCACCCACCACTATCCGTTCCGCCTGCTGCCGCCGCGCACCATGCGGGCCCTGATCGAGCGGATCTGCGCCCAGGAGAACGTCGTCATCGATGACGCGGTGTACCCGTTGTTGATCCGTGCCGGCGGTGGTTCACCCCGCGACACTCTCTCGGTACTGGACCAGTTGCTGGCCGGTTCGGAGGCCGGCCCCGACGGCAACCGGCTGAGCTACCAGCAGGCCCTCGGGCTGCTGGGCGCCACCGATGTCGCACTGATCGACCAAGCCGTCGACGCGCTGGTGGCCGACGACGCCGCAGCGTTGTTCGGGGCGGTCGAATCGGTGATCGACGCCGGCCACGACCCACGGCGCTTCGCCACCGATCTGCTCGAGCGGTTCCGCGATCTCATTGTGCTGCAAGCAGTTCCCGATGCGGCTGCCCGCGGGGTGGTGGACGCGCCAGACGACGAGCTGGAGCGGATGCGGGATCAATCGGTGCGCATCGGGCCGGCGACGCTGACCCGATACGCCGAGGTGGTACAGGCCGGGTTGGGCGAGATGCGCGGCGCGACGGCACCGCGTCTGCTGCTCGAAATCATCTGTGCGCGACTGCTGCTGCCGTCGGCCAGCGACACCGAGTCGGCGCTCTTGCAGCGCGTCGAGCGGATCGAGACCCGGCTGGACATGTCGCTCCCGGCCGGCGCAGGGGCACCGGCCGCTCGTGAGAGCGCAACCCCAGCCGAAGCGGTGGCCGCGCCCAAGCGGGCTAACGGACCCGAGCCGCAGCGCACCCCGGCGACCGAACCGCCGCGCGGCCAGACCCCGTCAGCGGCCGCTGTCCCCGGTGAACCCGGCGCGGCCGCGGTACGAACCATGTGGCCGACGGTGCGCGACAAGGTGCGACAACGCAGCCGCACCACCGAGGTGATGCTTGCGGGCGCCACGGTGCGCGCGGTGGAGGGCAATACGCTGGTGCTGACCCATGAATCGGCACCACTGGCCAAGCGACTGAGCGAACAACGCAACGCCGACGTCATCGCGGAGGCGCTCAAAGACGCGCTGGGCGTGGACTGGCGGGTTCGGTGCGAGACCGCCAGGCCAACGCCGGCCGACGCGCCCGTCGGCGACGTGGATCCCGATCAGCGGGCCGATGAGGAGAGCATGCTTGCCGAGGCGGGCGATGACACCGTCGCCGATGCCCCTCGGCGCGACCCCGAAGAAGCGGCACTCGAACTACTGCAAAATCACCTCGGCGCCAGGCGCATCGAAAACAGCTAGAGCCCTGTGGGTGGCATGGATGGCTGGGCAGTTGCCCGTCTATGAGCGACGAGAAGTTGCCCAATACGGAAAACGGGGATTGCCACAGCGTCGATACCGGTACCGTTGTCGCGGGCGGGTACATCGACCTGCGCAAAGGCTAAGCCCAGGTAGGTTACATCACTAAATGGATAGTGATGGCATGCGGACCCGGATCACGCTTGGCGAAGAGGAGATCGAACTCGTAGATCGCGCCGCCAAGGAAAGCGGCGCGTCCCGATCGGAACTGATCCGCCGCGCGGGCTTCCCGATGTTCGGCGAGCTGCAGCCTCCATACTGAAACCATGTGGCCAAATCCGGTTCTTACGGCTGCCACCACGGCCGCAGCGGCAGGTCATCGCGGCCGCGCTCGTCGACCTTGCTCGCCAGCACGTGGTGTAGCTGAATCTTGCTCTGTTCGAAGCCCACTCGGGATGCCGCCATGTACAGACCCCACACCTTGGCGGTGGGCAGACCCACTTCGGCGACCGCCTCGTCCCAGTGCTCGACGAGATTGCGACACCAGTCGCGCAGCGTCATCGCGTAATGGCGGCGGAAGTTCTCCTCGTGCAGCACCTCGAAACCGACATCTTGGATCTCGGTGATGATGCGTCCCGAGCCGGTCAGCTCCCCGTCGGGGAAGACGTAGCGGTCGATGAAACTGCCTGCCCGGAAGGTCGACCTGTTGTCGTGGCGAGTGATGCAGTGATTGAGCAGCAGGCCACCGGTGCGCAATTTCGCCTTGAGGAAGCCGAAGTACGGCGGATAGTTCTTCACGCCGATGTGCTCGGTCAGCCCGATCGAGGAGACGGCGTCGAACCCGGTTTCGCGGACATCGCGGTAGTCGGAGTGCCGGACCTCGGCCAACTCGGAAAGCCCCTCGTCCTCGATCGCCTTTTGCGCCCATTTGGCCTGTTCGGCCGACAGCGTGGCACCGATAGCGCGGACACCGCGGCGAGCGGCGTAGCGGACCATGCCGCCCCAGCCGCAGCCGACGTCGAGTAGCCGATCCCCCGGCTGTAGGCGCAGCTTCTCGAAGATCAGCCGGTACTTGTTCTCCTGCGCTTCCTCCAGCGTCGCATCCGCGTGCGGATAAACCGCGCAGGTGTACGTCATCGAGGGACCAAGCACCCATTCGTAAAAGGTGTTGGAGACATCGTAGTGATGGTGGATGGCTTCGGCGTCGCGGGCCTTGCTGTGCCGCAAGCCCTCGGCGATCCGGCGCCACCGCGGCAGCGCCTCCTGCGGC
>Ga0187778_10003075_pt1 | contig 11259 bp, 10 predicted proteins | sample 1015_Q2_SP5_20_M_FD_132418 | JGI IMG/M metagenome (GOLD analysis project Ga0187778, IMG submission 132418) | Tropical peat soil microbial communities from peatlands in Department of Meta, Colombia - 1015_Q2_SP5_20_MG | ecosystem: Environmental > Terrestrial > Soil > Wetlands > Peat | place...
CGAGGTGCAGACGGTCTTCCGGGGCACCACCCTTCGCGGCCTGCTCCTGGAGGCCTACGGCTTCTGGAAGTTCGGGCAGATCGCCCTCATCGGAGCGATCGTCTCCTTCGTGCTCGCCGGGATGATGGCGGTGCTGACGGTCATCGGCTGGTTCCACTACCGGCGGGTGCCCGAGGCCCAGGACTTCCCCAAGCACCACGAGGAGGAGAAGGAACTCGCCACCGTGTGAGCGGGAGCCGGGACCGTCTGGCGGGCAAGTCGCCCGCAGACGAGATCCCGAGGTCGAATACCAGCCAAAACGTTCGGGGGCCCACTGGGCCCCCGATACGCGTCTGCGTTGTATTGGATCGCCCGACAGGGCCCGGCGGGCCGGCCGGGCGTGTGGCAACGAGGGACCTCCCCGATGCCTCCCTGAGGTGCGGCCGGCTTCCTAGAGTGAGCCGGTGTCCGACGTCCTCGAGCTCCGGGGCCTGACCCGCCACTACGGGGAGATCACCGCGCTCGACGACCTGAGCTTCACGGTTCCCTCGGGGCAGGTGGTGGGGTTCCTCGGCCCGAACGGCGCCGGCAAGACGACCACGATGCGCGCCATCTTCGGCCTCGTCGACCTGGACGCCGGCTCGGTGCGATGGAACGGCACCGCGGTCACGCAACGGGAGCGCCGCCGCTTCGGCTACATGCCCGAGGAGCGAGGTCTCTACCCGGGGATGCGGGTGGGCGAGCAGCTCGAGTACCTCGGGCGGCTCCATGGCATGAGCGCCCGTGAGGCAGCCAGCGCCACCCGAGCCTGGCTGGAACAGCTCGGTCTCGCCGAGCGCGTCGACAGCCGCGTCGACAGCCTCTCCCACGGCAACCAGCAGCGGGTCCAGCTGGTGTCGGCCCTGATGCACGAACCCGATCTCCTGGTCCTGGACGAGCCGCTCGCCGGCCTCGACCCCACGGGCATCGACGACATCGGACAGGTGCTGATCCACCAGGCGCGCTCGGGTCGCTGTGTGCTCTTCTCGAGCCACCAGCTCGACCAGGTCGAGGACCTCTGCGAGTCGGTGACGATCATCGACCACGGCCGCCTCGTCGTGTCGGGGCGTGTCGACGACCTGGCCGCCCAGGGGCAGCGACGCCTGGTCGTCCGGGTGGAAGGCGATCGCGACGGGCAATGGGCCCGAGGACTCCCCGGCGTCTCGGTGTCGGAGGCGAGCGGCGGCGCCGTGCGCCTCGTGCTGGAGGCGTCCGTCGACAGCGACGAGGTCCTCCGTGCCGCGACGCACGCCGGGCGGGTGACCGAGTTCGTCTTCGAGCGCCGGCGCATGTCGGAGGTCTTCCGCGAGGCGATGGCGTGAAGATCCTCATCGTCCTCGGCATCGGCGCCGTCGTCCTCGGCGTCCGGCTCTGGTTGCGCCGGCACGGGCGTGGGGCGCGTCCTGGCCCTGCCGACGAGCGGGTCGCTGCCGAAGAGCGGGTCGCTGCCGAAGAGCGGGTCGCTGCCGAAGAGCGCGAGGTGACCGGCAGGGACGGCAAGGCGGCGGTCGGGGAGACCGGGCGCAAGGAGCGGCGAGGTCCTCTGCTCGGGGACGTGGGGCTCGTCGCCGGACGGGAGGTGCGCGAGCGCCTGCGCGGGCGGGTCTTTCGGATCGGCACCCTGATCATCCTGCTCGTCGTGGCCGCCGCCATCGTGATCCCGACCCTGCGAAGCGGGAAGCCCGCGCCGCAGCGGGTCGGCGTCGTCGGATCGCTCCCCCCGCACGCGGAGGCGGCCCTGGTCGCCGCCGGGCCGAGCCTCGGCACGACGGTACGGGTGGTGCACGAGCCGAGCCTCTCGAGCGCGCAGGACGACCTGCGGGCGAATCGGGTGGACCTCGTGGTGGTCGACGGCCGACGGATCCTGGTCGACAAGGCCATCAACCCCACGGACACGTCCACCACGGCAGAGCTCGTGCGCGCCCTGGCCGCAGGACTGGGACTCCAACGGGCGTACGACACCGCCGGCCTGTCGCCGGCGCAGGTGGAGCAGGTGTCGCACGCCGTGCCGATCCCGGTCACGAGCCTGCAGCCCTCGCCCCAGGGCACCACCCGGACCACGTCGGTGATCGGCGTGATCCTGATCTTCGTGATGCTCACCCAGTACAACACGTGGATCCTGGTGGGGGTCATGGAGGAGAAGGCGAGCCGCGTCGTCGAGGTGCTCCTCGCCGCGCTCCGGCCGCTGCAGCTGCTCTCCGGCAAGGTGCTGGGGATCGGCCTGGTGGCGATGGGCCAGGCCGCCCTCATCGTCGTCTTCGCCCTGGCGCTGGCCAAGGGGGTGGGGTCGAGCCTCCTCCACGGCACGGCACCGGCCGAGCTGGCCAGCGCGCTGGTCTGGCTGGTCCTCGGCTACGCCTTCTACTGCTGGGTGTATGCCGCGGCCGGCTCGACCGTGGAGCGCCAGGAGCAGATCCAGAGCCTGGCCTTCCCGCTCAGCCTGCCGATGCTCGTCGGCTACATCATGGCACTGACCGTGGCCGGCACCGGTGACGTGAGCCTGTTCTTCCGCGTGCTCGCCTATCTCCCGCCGACCGCCATGTTCGCCATGCCGGTCCTGGTCGGCTTGAACAAGGTCGCCTGGTGGGGCTTCGCCCTGTCGGTGCTCATCACCGTGGTCAGCACGGTGGCGGTCGCCCGGTTCGCCGCCCGCGTGTACCGGCGGTCCATCCTGCGCACGGGTCAGCGGGTGCGTCTCCGGGAAGCGATCGCCGGGCATGCCGTGTCGGTCCGGTAGGCGACGATCGGCTGAGGACCTCCTACGGACCGCACCACGTGAGCCAGCTGCCGTGGGGATGCACGAAACCCAGGACATCGGCGTGGTGGCGACCACCTTCGAACACCACGGCCCCGAGGAGGTCGGGCACGGGGGCCTCGGACGCGGGCATGGGCGGCGCGTCGGCGTTGTCGAGCAGCTCGACCGTCCCTCTGCCCTCGGCGCTGAGCCAGGCGAGGGGACGGTGGGCGGACTCCCGGAGGAGGGTGGCTGCGAAGCGGGCGCGGTCCTCGGCCTGCAGGTAGGCGAACGCCCATGTGGTGACGACAACGGGCACCGCGCCGGCCGGGAGGGTCGCCAGGACCCCCGGCAACGTGTCGTTGGCGTCCCCCGCCACGACCGTCGGCGGGTCCTCCTGCGCCAGCCGGATGGCCGCGGCCGTGCGCTCGAGGCGACCCGTGTCGGGCCAGACGCACGCCAGCAGCCATCGGGCGTCCTCCGGGTCGTCCAGACGGACCGGCGAGCGGTCGATGCCCACACGCGCCGCGAGGGCCGGGAGGTGCGGCGCGATGGGGGGATCACCCCCGATCACCTCGCAGCGGATCCGCACCGGTGAGGACGCCGGCCCGGTCGACCCGTGTCGCGGGTAGTCGAGCCGATAGCGGTCGCACAACAGGTTGAGCCCCGCGCTGGCGCCCACGTCGACCAGGGCGAGGGGCTCGCCCAGGCGCGCCGCCAGCCAGGTGAGTCCGGGGCCGATGACGGCGCTGCGACCGCACTCGTTGGTCTGGATGTGACGGGTGGCCAGGCGCGCCGCGACGTCGTCGCGATGGCTCCGGCAGAGCTCGAGGAACAGGGGGGCCGGGTCGGCAGCCGACCGGCCCGCGTAGACGTCGGCCAACGGGTGCTCCACGCCGGCGAGGAGCACGTCGTGCACCGCGGCGAAGAGCGCGGGTGGCATGTGGGCCGACGGCGGTGCGGCGGCGATCAGGCCGAGCACCTCCTCGTCCTGCGCCACGGCGGCGGCGATCCGCTCGTAGATCGGGGAGTAGCCGCGGCACTGCGTCGCCCCGAACCAGCGCCACAGCTCCGCCAGGGCCGCCCGTTGGTCTGCCACCCCGCCGGTCACAGGGGCAATCTAGGCCGCACGGCCGGCCCCGGATTGATGACCTTGGGCCCTGGGAGCCCCTTCGGGCGGCGGCGAAGCTTTGACGGATGACCATTGAGAGCTTCGAGCCCCGCTGCGCCCGGCTGGGGTGCACGGCCGACGCCGAGGAACGTGCACCCGGCATCTATTGGTGCGACGAGCATTGGCAGACGTTGTGCGACGCCTACACGCGGCAATCGGCGGCCGGCGCCGGTGCCGGAGGCGTGACGGGCGAGGCCGCGCAGGTCAGTCGGCGAGCTTGACGAGCTCCCGCATGCCCTCCTCGATGCCGCGGGCAAGCACCCCGACGTCGGGCGCGCCGTCGTAGTCACCGGTCACGCCGAAGGTGACCTCGCCGTCGTAGGAGAAGATGGCCACCCCCACCCGCACCTGCCCCGCCAACGGGACGTAGGGGTAGACCCGCTGCATGCGCCGGCCCAGCACGTACAGCGGCAGCTGCGGGCCGGGGACGTTGGTGGTCACGGTGTTGACGTTGCGTTGCGGCGCCTTGGTGGCGATCCTTGCGCCCAGGGCGAGGAGCATGGGCGGCGCGAACCCGGACAGGGACGTGAGCGCCTCGCCCGCGACGGCCTGGCGCGACTCCTTGAGCCCGTCGAGCTGGATGCTCACCTCCCGCAGGCGCTCGACCGGGTCGTCGATCCCCACGGGCAGTTCCGCCCACATCGCCGAGACCCTGTTCTCGAAGGTCCCGTCGCCCACCGCCGTCCCCGACGCGTTGCGGCTCCGCACCGACACCGGCACCAGGGTGCGGACGATGCGGTCGACCGACTCACCGCGGGCGAGGAGCAGGTCCCGGAACCCCGCGGTGATGGCCGCCAGCACCACGTCGTTGAAGGTGCCGCCGAGGTGCTTGCGGACCTTCTTGATGTCGTCGACCGTGGTGACGGCCCAGGCGTGGCACCGGTGCGGCCCGATGGGCCCGTTGAGGCTCGACGCCGGTGTGCGGCGCACGAGGCCGGCCATCGCCCCGAGCCCGCGCCCGACGTCGAGCACCTGCCCCAGCGCGGCCCGGGGCACGCGCGTCGCCGCGCGTGCGGCCCGGAACTGCTCATAGGGGCTACGGGCCATGGAGGCCAGCGCGGCGCGAGCCAGCGCCGTGGAGGAGGGCACGGGCGCCGGGGTCCACCGCTCGGGCTCGACGGCGGGCGGGTCCGGGACGATGTCGAGCAGCAGCGTGAGCAGCTCGACCCCCGAGACGCCGTCGACCATCGAATGGTGCACCTTGGAGATGAGCGCCCACCGGCCGTCCTCCACGCCCTCCACCGCCCACAACTCCCACAGGGGCCGGGAGCGGTCCAGCCGCTGGCTCATGATGCGCCCCACCACCCGCCGCAGCTCGGGCTCGCCGCCGGGGGCGGGCAGCGCCGTGTGGCGCAGGTGGTACTGCAGGTTGAAGTGGGGGTCGTCCACCCACACCGGCCGGCCCAGCTGCAGCGGCACGAAACGGACCGACTGGCGGTACCGGGGGGCCTGGTGGAGCTTGCCTGCGATCATGGCGGCCAGCTCCTCGAACCTGGGGGCGGGCGCCTCGAGCAGCAGGACCGCGCCGATGTGCATGTGGCTGACGCCGTCCTCGACGTGCAAGAAGGTGGCGTCCAGCGGGCTCATCCGGTCAGGGGCCATGGCGTCCTCCCGTCCCGTCCTCGGTGGCCGGGCCTCCCGGCCGAGCACGACGGGAACGGTACCGCCCCCGGCGTCGACGTGACGGGCGGAGCCGACGCCGGCGGCGGACCGTATGTCTGCGCGCCCGTCCCCGGACGCGGCGAGGCCCCGAGTAGCCGGTGCGACCGAAGTCGCCCACACTCCTCGGGGCCAACGCCCTCGGCACGATGGTCGTCCCCACCCAGGGTCGGACGACCCCCGGTTACGGACACCGTCCCGTTCGGTCCCAGGGAACCTCGCGGCACGGGAACCAACCTGCCTGACCGGGAACCCGTCTCCGCTCTCCCTCCGGTCGATCTCGCCTCGCGGCGTCGTTCCGGGCTTCCTTCGGTCGTGGTCCGTCCGGCTGGTGACACTTTGCGCCCGCGCCGGAACGAGGTCAATAGCCCTTGGCGAAATCCCGAGCTTCTCCAGAGTTTTCTCCCACCCGTCCCCAGCACCGGCGCGCTCTTCCCCAATTCCCGCGCGCTTGTCCCCAGGTGTTCCCCAGCGCGTGGGACCCCTCGTGGTCTTCGTCGCCGCGTTCAGCGGCGGCGCCGGGGGACGACGGCGAGATCGCCGTCAGGAGTCCGCATGACGGTGACCCCGTGCCCGAAACGCCGGGCGAGCACCGTCTCGTCGAGGACCACCTCCGGGGGACCGGTCGCCGCCACCCGCCCCTCGACGAGCAGCACCAGCCGATCGGCGAATTGGCCGGCGAGGGTCAGGTCGTGCATGGCGCTGAGCACCGTGAGGCCGCGCTCGGCTCGCAGCGCGTCGATCAGTTCCAGCGCGTCGACCCGGCGGCCCAGGTCGAGCGCGCTGGTCGGCTCGTCGAGCAGCAGCACGGGCGCCTCCTGGGCCAGCGCCCGGGCGAGCACCAGGCGCTGGAGCTCTCCCCCCGACAGCGTGGTCAGCGCCCGGTCGACCAGGACCCCCAAGTCGAGCCGCTCGAGCACGTGCGCGGCGGCAGCTCGATCCGCGCCGGTCTCGCTGCCCAGGTAGGCGATGTGCGGCGTGCGGCCGAGCAGCACGTAGTCGGCCACCGTCATGTCGGCGGGAAGCTCCGGCTGCTGGGGCACGTAGGACACGAGCTGGGCCAGCCGGCGCCGGCCCAGCTCGCCGGTGGGCTCGCCATCGATGCGCACGGATCCCAGGTGCTCGACGAGGCCGGCGATGCTGCGAAGGAGGGTGGTCTTGCCCGCGCCGTTGGGCCCGATGAGCGCGACCCACTCCCCCGTGGCCACCGACTCGGTCACGCCCGCCAACGCCGTGACGCCGTCGTAGCGGACGCTCAGGTCCCGGAGCTCGATCACGCCGAGCCGATCATCCCGTCGACGAGCCGTTGACGGCCGCGGCCACCTGCGCCAGGAGCTCCGCGATCCTGGGTCCCCAGCGCGACGCCACGTCGTCGTCGAGGTTCACGACGTGGCCCAGGCGCACGGCCGCGATGGTGTCCCACCCCGGGCGTGCCGCGACCGTTTGCGGCGTGGCGCCGCAGCACTTGGTGTCGGCAAGGAAGATGTAGCTGGGGTCGGCGGCGATGATCGACTCGCCGGAGAGCTGCGGGTACTGCGACCCCGCGCCCCCGGCCGCGTCGGCGATGTCGTGCAGGCCCAGGAGGCCGAGGACCTGGCCGATGAAGGTGGACGACGTGGCGGAGTAATAGGTGGGATCGAGCTCGTAGTAATAGGTGGTGTGCGCGGGCACGTGGGTGCCGGCCAGCACCTGGTGGATCTTGGCCTGCATGGAGGACACCTCCGCCTGCGCGCCGCCGACGTTGCCGGTGGCCGCTCCGAGCATCCGGATCTGCGCGTAGGCGTCGTCGAGGGTGCTCGCCGCCGGCAGCGCCAGCACGGGGACCCCCGCCGCCGCCAGGTGCCCCGTCAGCCCCGTGGTGTCCTGCGCCGTCACGACCAGGTCCGGCTGGTAGGCCAGGATCGCCTCGACGTTGGGCGTCACCCCCGACAGCTGGGTCATGGGGACACCGGGCGGGTAGTTCGAGTCGTTGTCGACGGCCTTGACCTGATGGCCGGCGCCCATGGCGTAGAGCATCTCGGTCGCGGTGGGCGACAGCGAGATCACGGCGGTGGGCCGCTTGGGGACCTGGACCACGCCGTTGGAGGCGTGGAGCGTGACCGGGAAGCCGCCGGCGGCCACGGTGCTCCCGGTGCCCGCGCTCGAGGTGCTCGAGCAGGCGCCGGCCAGGGCCAGCGGCACCAGACAGGTCGCGGCGAGCGCCGCTCGTCGCAGGTTGGCAAACATCTCATCCTCCATCGGGTCGGCGGAGGACGAAGAGAGCCCGCTCGACACCCGACGGGGCGCCCAACGAACCGCCCTTCCTCCGAGGACTGGTGTCGTCGACGCAGGACAGGCGACCGGACTCGTCCCCGTGTCGGGGCATTACCGTTGCGGGACAGCTCCGGGATCGCACCGGAGTTCGCTGTCGTCTGCGTCACCACGGTGGCTGCCGTGGCGCAGGCAGACTAGCCCGCGGGCCGGATGGTCGCATGTTCGGCACCCTGGCCGTCGCGCCCGCTCCCGGGCGGGCGCTCGCCGGTGCGGTGGCCCTCGTCTGGGCGAGAGGTCAGGCGCTCGGCTCGGCCCGCACGTGGGCGGTGTCGTTGTACCGCCGCACGAACCAACGACCGGGGGTGACCACCACCTCGGAGATCGATGCGTTGTCGGCGCCCACGAAGGCGAAGGGCTGGCTTCCGGAGGCCATGGCCAGGACCGCGCCGATGGTGCCCCCGTGGGCGAAGACGGCCACCCGCCGGCCGGCGTTGGCCAGTGCGACGCGCTCGACCGCGGCCCGGACCCGGGAGAAGAAGGCCTCGTTGGTCTCGGCACCGGGGATCGCGTCCCATCGCTGCTCGTCGAACACCCGCCGGGCGACGGGGTCGCCCTCCAGCACCTTGGCTCGGTAGAGCCCGCCTTCCCACTCCCCGAGGTGCACCTCGCGCAGACCCGGCTCCACGGCCGGGGACAGGCCCAGCCGACGCACCAGGGGCGCGGCGGTCTCCGCCGTCCGCCGAAGCGGCGTGACCACCAGGGACTCGACGCCCTCTTCGGCCAGCCGGGCGCAGACCTGCTCGGCCTGCCGGCGCCCCTCCGGCGCCAGCGCGGGGTCGCCGTGCCCGTCGAGCAGCGCGAAGGACGAGCCGGCCACGGCGCGCTCGGATTCGCCGTGGCGCACGAGGAGCAGGTCCGCCGCGTCGGCCGGCGCCTCGAACCGGAGCTGACGGACGCCCTCGTCCGGGACGGGGTCGGGCGAGGACGCGACGGCGATGGGGCTCAGCCCTGCTTGGCCAGCGACCTGAGCTGCATCGACACCCCGATCTCGATGATGCCGTAGAGCACCAGCCACAGCCCGAAGAGGAAGGCGATGATGGTCAACGACAGGCCGGGGTAGACGAGGGCCAGGATGCCCACGACCACACCGAGGAAGCCGGCGATCACCAGGAGCCACCGGCCACCACCCTCCTTGTACACGTAGGCCGCGTAGAAGTCCCCGACGCCGGCGACGACCCAGAAGAGCCCGACGACGAAGCCCACGACGGCCACCGTCTCCCACGTGCGGTGGAACACGAGCAACCCGAAGAGGATCGAGATGAGCCCCAGCAGCGCCATCAGCCAGCGCGTCCCCCCGCTGTCCTCGCGGTCGGCGATCGCCCGGATGATCCGGAAGACGCCGGCGACCAACAGCCAGATGGCGAGCAGCACCGCCACGACGTAGACGCTGTCCTTCGGGTGGATCGTGACGATGATCCCGAGGACCAGCGTCGCGATCCCGAAGGCCAGCACCCATCCCCACGACCGACCGATGGCGACCAGGACGTCGTCGTCTTCGGGGAACCCCTTGGTCTCTGCCATGGCAGAACCTCCTCGTCGACTGCGTCCACGTTACGGTCCGCGCCCTCCCCGGACGCGGACCGCCTCAGCCGGGAGGCGCCTGCCCCTTCAGGGCAGGGTGCTGGCGGGCGACGATCGGCACCAGGACACGACGCGGGAGGAGGCGGGCTACCTGCGCCGCCACCGCGTTGGCCGGGCCCGGGATGACGACCGAGCGCCCGCGCTCGAGCCCGTCCACGGCGGCGGCGGCCACCTCGGCGGCCGGCACCCACATGAACGACGGCAGGGCGTCGTCGACGTCGGCGCCGAAGCCGGCCACCTCCTCGAATTCCGTCTTGACCGGGCCCGGGCACAAGACGGTGACGGTCACGCCGGTGCCGCGCAGCTCGCCCTGGAGCGCCTGGCTGTAGGAGAGGACGAACGCCTTCGACGCGCCGTAGCCGGCCTGGCCGGGCAGCGGCTGGTAGGCCGCGGTCGACGCCACGTTGAGGATGGCGCCGCTGCGGCGCGCCGCCATGCCGGGGAGGAAGAGGGTGCACAGGTCGACCACGGCCTCGACGTCGGTGCGGATCATGGCGAGCTCACGCCCCCGCTGCGCGGCGTACACGGGGCCTGTCGTGGACAGCCCGGCGTTGTTGACGAGGATGTCGGCGGTGAGGCCGCGCGCCGCGAGCTCGTCGGCGATGCCCGCGCGTGCGTCGGCGTCGCTGAGGTCAGCGGCGAGGACCTCGGCGCGGACCTTGTGCGCCTGGGACAGCTCGTCGGCCAGCGCCTTCAGCCGCTCGGCGCGCCGGGCCACCAAGGTGACCCCGCGGCTGCGGCGGGCGAGCTCCCGGGCGATCTCGGCGCCGATGCCAGACGACGCGCCGGTCACCAGGGCGGTGCGATCTGGTGCGGGGAGAGGGAGGGGCATGGACGGGCATCGTAGGGCCGCGCAACCGCAGGTGCAGCGGGGTGCCTCCCCCCGCCGCCTCCCCCCTTCGGCGTCCCGGCCGGCCTCCCCCGCCGGCCTCCCCCGCCGGCCCGAATCCAGCACCGACGGGCGAGGCTGTGACCTAAGTCCCTGTCTACCCGTCGGGGGCCTTTCGTAGCGTGACAGTGAGCAGGGGCTTCGGACGGTGCCAGGCCGCGCGGCCGAACGGCACCGGCGCGGGGCACCACGAGTCGGAGGTTCGGAGCATGGGCATCGGTCCGGTGGAGTACATGGTCGTCGGGTTCCCGGGCAACAAGTTCAACGGGGAGATCGCCCCTGAGCTCGCCAAGCTGATCGACAGCGGCATCATCCGCGTGCTGGACCTACTGTTCATCGGCAAGAACGAGGACGGCGAGGTCCTCTCCTTCGAGTTCGACCAGCTCGACGAGCTCGAGCAGTTCAAGGACCTCGAGGGCGAGGTCGGCGGGATCCTGAGCGAGGAGGACGTCGCCTACGCGGCGGCCGCGCTCGAACCGGGGTCGTCGGCCGCCCTGCTCGTCTGGGAGGACCGCTGGGCGCAGCCCTTCGTGGAGGCCATGCGCGAGTCCGGCGGCGTGCTCCTCGAGGGCGCCCGGATCCCCTACGAGCTGGTGGAGGCGGCGATGGCCGCGGCCGGCATCGAGGCCTGAGTCGGACGTAGGACCGGCACCGACGAGAACGACGGACAGGACGACGAGGACCAGGAGGACCGACATGTTGCGACGACGCCCCTTGCTTCGGACCGCGGCCACCACCGCCGTGGTCGCTGGCACGGCCACGGCGGTGAGCGGACGGATGCGCCGCCGCCAGGAGGAGAAGTACGCGGCGCAGGACCAGGAGCAGTACGAGGCGCAGGCCCAGGCGGCGCAGGCCCAGGCGGCGCAGGCGCCCGCCGAGGATCCCTACGAGCAG
>Ga0187778_10003076_pt1 | contig 11257 bp, 9 predicted proteins | sample 1015_Q2_SP5_20_M_FD_132418 | JGI IMG/M metagenome (GOLD analysis project Ga0187778, IMG submission 132418) | Tropical peat soil microbial communities from peatlands in Department of Meta, Colombia - 1015_Q2_SP5_20_MG | ecosystem: Environmental > Terrestrial > Soil > Wetlands > Peat | place...
CATGGAGACGTGGGCGCACGGCCAGGACGTGGCCGACACCCTCGGCGTGACGCGCACCGCCACCCGGCGGTTGCGCCACGTCGCCCATCTCGGTGTGCGGGCCCGCCCGTACGCGTACGCCGTGCGGGGGCGCCAGGTCCCTCCCGCCCCGGTACTGGTCGAGCTGGTGTCACCGGAGGGTGAGCGCTGGGACTGGGTCGCGGGCGCCGGCGAAGGCACAGGCGCAGGGCCGGTCGACCGCGTGTCGGGCAACGCGCTCGACTTCTGCCTCGTCGTCACCCAGCGGCGCAACGTCGCCGACACCGGGCTCGAGGTGCGCGGGCGCGCCGCCGACGACTGGATGGCCATCGCGCAGGCCTTCGCGGGCCCCCCGGGGCCGGGACGACCGCCGCGCGCCCGGCACGACGCCTGAGATCCCCGTCCGGGGCCGGGCTCAGGTCCCGAGCGGCGGGGCGTGTCGCCAGGGGCGATCGGAGACGAGCCGGTAGCCGGACCAGCCCAGGGCCGCCACGGCCGCGGCCGCGCCCAGCACCAGCGCCACCCGGTTCGGGCCGAAGTGGAACGCCCAGGCGCTGTTGTAGAGCGCGGGGAGCAGGTGGGCCACGGGGCCGTAGAGCGACGGGTACCCCGACGGGGCGATGCCCGGCCACACGTTGTAGAAGTCGAAGCGCCGCGACACGTACTCGACCAGGAACGCGCCCTGCAGCAGGATCCCGGCGGACACGACCACGCCGAACACGGCGCGCCGCCACGACCACAGGCGTGCCAGGCCGAGGATGGTGGGGAGCACCAGCACGATGCCGCCGCTCATGGCGAAGCGCCCGGCGAAGCTGGCACCCCCGTACCAGTTCGTGAACATCGCGTTGGGCACGACGAAGGCGAGATAGACGGCCGCCGTGTACAGGGCCCAGGCGCGGCGCCGGGCCACGCCGAGCACCAGCTCGACGAGCCCCACGACGAGGAGCGGGTTCTGGACGAGGATCCCTTGGAGGCGGTCCACGTGCAGGCCGGCGAACACCATGAGCGCCGTCTTGTCGAGGGCGAAGTTGCCCGACAGCCCGCCGTACGGGCCGGTCACGTCTCCGAAGGCATAGGCGTTGTACCAGCCGAGGAGGGCGAAGGACCCGGCGACGATGCCCACCAGCAGGCCGAGTCGCCGCCATTGGCGCGTCCGCGTGTACTGGCCGCCGAGCGCCACCGCCCCGATGAGCGCCGGCAGCGAGAACTTGATCTGCAGCCACGGTTGGAAGGCGAGCAGGAGGGCCAGCCCGACGTCGCTCGCCAGGCGCCGGGCGCGCTCGAACGTCGTGTAGGCGACGAGGACGACGAGCGATGCGACACCTCCGGGGATGTCCGGGTACACCTGGGCCGCCGAGGTGAGCAGGGGGGCGGCGGCGGTGGCGGCGATCGTGGCGACGAGGGCCGCTGGCCGCGACGGGAATCGGCGCACGGCCACGTACGCCGCCGCGGCGACGACCATGCCGCTCATGGCGATCATCCACAGCTTCGCCCCCGTGGTCTCCCCCAGCCAATAGGGCGCGGCCAGGAGCAAGGGGAGCCCGATGCCGTGGATGGAGTAGCGCCCGTGCGGGCCGACGATGATGTGCGAGTTCGCGGGGGTGGGGATCGATCCCTTCGGCCCCAGACCGTCGGGGACGATCTTCTTGGCGGCGAACTCCTGCTCGGCGGGGCGCGTCTGCTCGACGGTGTGGTCGTGGGCGATCCCGCTGGCCATGACCAGGTAATGGGGTTCGTCGCCCGTCACCGGGTACCAGTGGCGGCTGTCCCAGCGGGCGAAGACGGCGAAGGCCAGCGCGTAGTAGACGACGAGGGCGACGACGACGAACCGCCACCGCGACGAGTGACGGCGCGACGAGTGACGGCGCGACGCCTGCGCCGAGGTCGCCGTCCCCGGGGATCCGCCGCCGGTGCCCGGCGCGTCGGGGGCCTCCGCCCCCGTCGCGTCGAGGGCCGGATCGGCCGTCGCACCCTGTGGCATGGGGCGGATCGGGCCTATGGGGTGTCGGCGCCCTGCGCCACCGGCGCGCGCGCGTCGTCCGCTACGTCCGACGTGCCCGGGGCCTGCGTTCCGGCGCGTGTGCGCCCGCGGTGCCAGCACCACACCATGAGCACGGCTCCAGCCGCGAACATGAGCAGCCCCGCGCCCTGGACCAGGATCGGCCCGGCGTGCGATTCGGCCTGGGTCGACCCCTTCTGCGCGCCCAGGCCCAGCCAGAAGTGCTCCTCGAAGAAGCGCGACAGGCCCCACAGCGCGACGGCCGTGGAGGCGACGAACCCGTCGGGCCGTTCGCGGTAGTAGTGCTCGATGAGCATGAGCACGCCGAAGATGACGAAGCAGTCGATCGCCTGGAAGATGGGCACGGGCACCCGCTTGCCGACCTGCCCGGCGTAGGAGAGCCCGAACCAGGCCGTCGTCTGGGCGCCTCCGCCCGCGACCATCAGCTGCGGGCCGAGCAGCCGGCCGATCCCCCACGCGGCGACGAGGACGGGGGCGGCCAGATCCAGCTCACGCACGGTGGGCAGCTCGGGGCACCGCCGTCGGCTCAGGACGATCCCGACCGGCACCGCGAACAGGAGCCCCCCGAACGACGACAGGCCGCCGTTCCAGATGGCGAGGATCTGGCTCGGATGGTCCGAGTAGAGCGACCAGTTGGCGATGACGTGCAGGGTGCGGGCACCGATGACCGCGCTGACCACGATCCAGATGAACACGCCGGTGAACCAGTCCGTTCGGTAGCCGGCCTTGCGCAGGCGGCGCTCGAAGTACAGGAGGCCGAACAGGAAGGTGATGGCCAGCCCGATCCCGTAGGTGTGGACCTGGACGGGTCCGAGATGGAAGACGACGGGGATGGGCTTCACGGGGTCCTCGAGCGCGACGGCGTCGACGGGCAACGTCGCATGCACTGAAGCGTACCGCCGTCCGCCCCGGCCCGGTCGGCACGGGCCTGCCCCTGCCGGCCCGGTCGGCACGGGCACCGCCGCCACGTGCGCCGATAGGGTCGTGCGCCGACGCCCGAGGAGATCGGGCCGATGGTCCGAGGGAGGCCGCCGTGGGTGCACTGGAGGGGAAGGTGGCCGTCGTCACCGGCGGGGCGTCGGGGATCGGCCGCGCCAGCGCCCGGCTCCTGGCGGGCGAAGGGGCCTCCGTCCTCGTGGTCGATCGCAACGCCGAGGCCGCGCAGGAGGCCGCGCACGAGGTCGGCGGTGCCGCACTGGTGGCGGACGTCAGCCGCGCCGAGCAGTGGGGCCCGATCGTCGACGCCGCCCGCGGCCTCGGCGGGGTCGACCTCGCCTTCCTCAACGCCGGGGTGACGACGGGTGAGGAGGACGTCACCAAGGTCACCGACGAGCAGTACCGGCGCATCGTCGGGGTCAACGTCGACGGTGTCGTCTTCGGGACGCGCGCCCTCGTCCCCGAGATCGCCGCGCACGGGGGCGGTGCCATCGTGGCGACGTCGTCGTTGGCAGGCGTCATCGCCTTCCCCGGCGACCCGATCTACACGCTCACGAAGCACGCGGTGGTGGGCTTCGTCCGGTCGCTCGGGCCACGGTTGGCCCAGGACGACATCACCATCAACGCGGTCTGCCCGGGCCTGGTGGACACGCCGCTCATCGACGGGGAGATCCGCGACGTCCTCGCCGACGCCGGGTTCCCGCTCATCGCGCCCGAGGCCGTGGCCGAGGCCGTCCTCGGATGCATGCTCGGCGACGCCACCGGCCAGGCCATCGTGGTCCAGGTCGGCCGCGAGCCGACGGCGTATCGCTTCGGACGGCCGCCGGGCCCGCGAGAGCCCGGCGCCGCGGGCAAGATCCCGCCGGGCTGGTTGGCCGACCAGGGGTCGGGAGCCGCCGGGTAGGTCGGCCGACGGCCTACGGCCTACGGCCGACCGGCGCCGACCAGCCCCGTCGACCAGATGCCGGTGATCTGCACGCGCGTCCCGGTCTCCTCGGCCTGGATCATCTCGCCGGGGCCGACGTACATCGTCACATGCCCGATGGTGCCGCCCTCGTCGTAGAAGAGGAGGTCCCCGGGCTGGAGATCCGAGAGCGAGATGTGGGTGGTCTCCGCGTACTGCGCGGCGGCCGAATGGCTGAGCGACACGCCCGCCTGCCCCCAGGCCCACATGGTCAGCCCGGAGCAGTCGAAGCCGACCCCGGGCGTCGCCCCTCCGTACACGTAGGGCACGCCGATCTGCGACTCCGCCGCGGCGACGGCGCGGCCGCCTTCGCCCCCCGGCGCGGGCGGAGCGGGCGGCGCGGCCGCCAGGCCCGCCGTCGACGGCCCCGCCGGCGCCTGCCTCGCCCGTGCCGCGGCCAACTGCGCCTGGAACGCGGCTGCCTGCGCGGCCGCAGCGGCCGCCTGCTGCTGGGCCACGAGCGTGGCGATCTGGCCCTTCACGTGCGAAAGCGTGGCCTGCTGGCCCGCCAGCGCCGCCTGGGCGCCGCGCCGGGCGGTGTCGGCCTGGGTGAGCGCCGCCTGCGCGTCCTGCTCGGTGGCCTGGAGCTGCGCCTGCTCCTGGACCAGCGTCGCCTCCACGACGTGGAGGCGGTCGATGGCACCCGAAACGTTGCCGCCTGCCACGGACCGGTACTCCTGTGCGACGGCGGACTGCTCCGACCCGGGCGAGAAGAGCTGTTCGAGCCCGATGTCGTTGTCCGCGGACATGTAGGCGTCCAGCGCCTGGCGGCGGAGGTCGGCCTGGGCCGCGGTGGCCTGGGCCGCGGTGGAGGCGACGGCGGCTCGCGTCTGGGCCAGCTGGGCGTCGAGCTGGCCGACCCGCAGCTGGGCCTCGTCGTACTGCTCGGAGAGCACCGCCAGGCGCTGGCCCTGGGCCTGGATCTGCTGCGCCAGCTGCGCCGCCTGGGCCCTGGCGCCGGCGAGCGGGTCCGCGCCCGCCGGCGGGATCCGGGTGGCGCCCACCAGGGCGACGGCAACCACGGCCGAGCCGACCACGGCGGCTCGGCGTCGCCACCTGCACCCGCGCCCCGACCGCTGGGTCGAGAGGCGCCCGACGTCAGTCTGAATCCGTCCGGTCTACCAACGCGCCACGGCGGTTACAAGTATTTCTGCCTCGTCGGCCCGGCGGTGTCCGAGCACGCGGCGCGCAGGTAGCCTCCGCGCGGTGCACCCGATCGAGCGACTCCGCTACGTGGCCCGTGGCGGGTGGGGGGACCCGGCGATGCTCGCGTCGGAGGCGGCGTGGGCGCTGGCGGAGCTGATCGAGCAGGAGCCGCCCGCCGCGGTGCCGGCGTGTCGGCGACTGCTCGAGCGCCATCCCTCCAGCGGGCCGATGTGGTGGGTGGCCGCGCGCGTGCTCGGCGCCCGTGACCCCGTCGCCGAGGCCGAGGCATGCGGGGACGAGCTCCAGGAGGACGACTCGGCGGACCATCTCGACGAGGCGTTGCCCGAGGACGGCCGGGTGGTGCGCCACGGCGGTGTCGGCGACGTGGCCGCGGCCGACGTCGTCGTGGTCGAGGTCGACGCCATGGGGCCCGGCGGGATGGTCGTGGACGGTGACGACCTCGGGCTCGTCGAGGCGGCGCGGGCGCTCGAGGTGCCGATCTGGGTGCTCGCCGGTGTCGGGCGCGTCCTGCCGCAACGGCTGTGGGAGGCGCTTCGCCGCAGTGTCGAGTCGTCGGCGTCGCGCACGGCGACCTGCATCACCGACTTGTCGGGCGTCGCCTGCGTGGTGGGGCCCGACGGCCGGCTGGCAGTGGCCGAGGCCCTGGCCCGGTCGGGCTGTCCGGAGCCGCCCGAGCTGCTGTCGCTTCCCTAGGCCGGCGCGGCCCCACGCGCCGCCGGCGCGGTCACCCCTCGCGCCGCGGTGTCGCTCAGTGGTGGCAGCCCCCGAGGAGCCCGCCGACGATCGGGAGCCCGTCGCAGTCGGTCGTCGTGGTCGTGGGCGGGACCGTCGTCGTGGTGGCGCCGCCACCGCCGTTGCCGCCGCCACCGCCACCGCCGTTGCCGCCGCCACCCGTGCTCGAGGTGCCGCCCCCCGTGCTGGAGGTGCCCCCGGTGCTGGAGGTGCCCCCGTGGGGGACCGGGGCCGATGGCGAGGTCGGGGTCGAGGGCGTGCCGTGCGGCGTGCCAGGGCCCGAGGTCGGCGAGTGCCCGCCGGTGCCAGCGGTGCTCCCGGACACGCCGGTGCCGCCGGTGCTCGAGGTGCCCCCACCGGTCGAGGACGACGACGGCGACCCGCCGGTGTCCGCGGAGACCGACCCGGAGTTGAGCTCGTGCGCGTTCGTCGGCGCGCTGTTGCTCCCGTGCGCGGTGGTGGCGAAGATCACGCCGAGGAGCAGCGCCGCCGCCGAGCCGAGGACGGCGGAGATGAAGCCGCGGCGACGCCACCACATGACGGCTGCGCCCGCCTCGTCCCCGGCCGCGTCGAGCGCGGTCCCGTCGAGATGGTGCCCGGCGAGGTCGAGCAGGCCCGCGGCGCTGCGGGCGTCTTCGGGGTAGTGGCACGCGACCCAGGTGAAGGTCGGGGCGCCGGCGACCGCGGCGCGCTGCATGAGCGCGGTCGTCTGCCGGCGCGAGCGTCCCCCCAGCACGGCGGCGAGGTGGGTCGGGCCGGAGCGGAACAGCTTCTGGCCCTCCCATAGCGACGCCGACATCGCCCCCGCCAGCTCGTCCACCTCGGCGGGGCTGGGGGTCGGGGGGGCCTGACCGGGCTGCACGGCGTCGCCGGGCCGGGCGAGGATCAGGGTGAAGCGCTCGTTGCCCTGCTCGGCGCGCTCGACCATGTCGGGGAGCACCGTCATGACCGGTGCCAGCGTCATGGCGTGCCCGACGTCCCGTGCGCCCATGTCGGGCGCGGTCGTCCCGTGCGAGCCGGCATGGTCGGCCGGGCCGCCGGGGCCGGCCGAAGCGCCAGGGCCCTCGGAGGCGTCGGTGTCGCCGCCGACGTGGTCGGCCACGAAGCAGGCGTCGCCACCGCTGGCGATGCGATAGACGGGGGCGGGGTCGGCCGGATCGCCGGGCGCCGCGTCGTTCTCGTGCTCGTGCCCCTGCACCGCAGCCTCGATGGCGGCTGCGAGGTTGGCCATGGAGTCGCGGACCTGTCCGGCCGCGTCCGCATGACCATGCATGTCGTCCTGTCCCGGGAGCATGACCCGAGCACCCCCAATCTCCGACCCCACGTCGTTGCTTTGTTCATCGATCGCTTGACGACGTTCCTTGAGAATTCGTGTGGGGCCGTGCCCGGGCTGGGCACGCCGCGCGCTCGTTGCAGCGGCCATCGGTCGGCGCGCCAGGCTCGCAGGACGCGCCGATCACCGCCTGCATGGGGCGCTCCGCCGGCGGTAGCGTCTGCGCCCATGGGTGAGATGATCGACTTCCCGAGCAATGGCACCACCGGCCACGGCTACCTGGCGACGCCCTCGTCGGGCGCAGGCCCCGGCGTCGTCGTGATCCAGGAGTGGTGGGGCCTCGTCCCCCACGTGATCGACGTCTGCGACCGCTTCGCCGCCGAAGGGTTCGTGGCGCTGGCACCCGACCTGTACGCGGGGAAGCAGGCGGCGCTCGGCGAGCCGGACGAGGCGGGCAAGCTCATGATGGCCATGGAGCTCGGCAAGGCCGCCAAGGACATGTCCGGTGCGGTGGACGAGGTGGCCGGGCGAGGCTCGTCGGCCCGAGTGGGCGTGGTGGGGTTCTGCATGGGCGGTGGCCTGGCCCTGGTGCTCGCGTGCCAGCGTCCCGACGCGGTGGCCGCCTGCGTTCCCTTCTACGGCATCATCCCCTGGCCGGACGCGCAGCCCGACTACTCGGCCATGTCCGCCGCCGTGCTCGCCCACATCGCCGAGAAGGACGGCTGGTTCGGCCCGGAGGCCGCGGCCGAGCTGGAGACGAAGCTGCGGGACCTGGGCAAGGACGTCGAGTTCCACGTCTACCCGGGTGCCGACCACGCGTTCTTCAACGACGCCCGGCCCGAGGTCTACGACGCCGAGGCGGCGCGTCTGGCCTGGGAGCGGACCATCGGGTTCCTGCGAGCCCGGCTCGGGTGACGGCGGCGGGCGCACGTGGGGACGAGGGCGGCCTCGTCCAGCGCTACCTCGAGCTCGGCCTCGCCCTCGGCCGCCACGTCGAGGGGCTCGTCGACGCCTACTACGGCCCTCCCGAGCATGCGGCACGCGCGTCGGCGGGGCCGGCCGTGGCGCCGGCGGCGCTGGCCGAGCGGGCTCGCCGCCTGCTCGGCGACCTCGACGCCGGTGTCCCCCTCGAGGGCGACGCCGGGACGGGCGCGCCCGGGGCGCCGGCCGGCGCGGACAGCCAGCGGCGCCGGTGGCTCGCGGCCCAGGTCCGCGGCCTGCACACGACCGCCAGGCGCCTGGCCGGTGAGGCGATCGCCTATCCCGACGAAGTCGAGTGGTGCTACGGCGTGCGTCCCGCACCCGTCCCCGAGGAGGAGTTCGCCGCCGCCCACGCGCGGCTGGCCGAGGTGGTCCCCGGCAGCGGCCCGCTGGCGGAGCGGTTCGTCGCCTGGCGCGAGTCCCATGCCGTGTCGCCCGACAGGCTGGAGGCGGCCATCGGCTCGCTGGCGGACGACCTGCGCGAGCGCACGCAGTCGCGCCTCGGGCTTCCCGAGGGCGAGCGCGTCGACTTCGAGCTGGTGACCGACCGGCCCTGGTCGGGCTTCAACTACTACCTGGGCGACCTGCGCTCGCGGGTGGCGGTCAACATCGACCTGCCGGTCCTCTCGACCTCGCTGGCGCACCTCGTGGCGCACGAGGCCTACCCCGGGCATCACACCGAGCACTCGCGCAAGGAGGCCGGTCTGGTGCGGCGCCGGCGGTGGATGGAGGAGACGATCTTCCTCGTCGGCACGCCGCAGTGCCTGCTGGCCGAGGGCCTCGCCGACCTGGGCCTCGAGGTGGTGGTCGGGCCACGGCCCGAGGCGATGGTGGCCGCGCACCTGCGCCCCCTCGGCATCCGCTACGACGCCGAGCTGATCGCCACGGTCTCCGAGGCGGCAGAGGTGCTCTCGAAGGTGCGGGCCAACGCCGCGTGGCGGCTCCACGTCGACAGCGCCGACCCCGACCTCGTCGTCGACGAGCTGGCGCGCTGGTCGCTGTCGTCGCGACCACGAGCGGAGAAGGCCGTGGCCTTCCTCCTCGACGACACGTGGCGGGCCTACATCACGTGCTACGTGGAGGGGTTGGCGCTGTGCCGGGCCTTCGTGGGCACCGACACCGGGCGCTTCGCCCGCCTCGTGAGCGAGCAGCTCGTGCCCGCCGACCTGGCCGACGCGGCGTAGGCCGGCGTAGGCCGTCGCCGCGGCCCCGTTCGTGCCAGTGGCGGGCACAGGCCCAGCCCGGTCGGCCCGCCGGCGGACGTGGAGGCCAGCGGGGCCCGGCCGGTAGCATCGGGCCATGTCCGAACGCTCCCGGAACCTGCCGCGCCGCTCCTGCTTCTCCACGCCGGGCTCGAACGAGCGCTTCCTCGACAAGGCGCCCAACGTTCCCGCCGACATGTCCTTCCTGGACCTCGAGGACTCGGTGGCGCCGCTGGAGAAGGCGGCCGCCCGGGCGAAGGTCGTCGAGGCCATCCGCAAGCAGGCCTGGGACGACCGCGTGCTGTGCGTGCGGATCAACGCCTGGGACACCGAGTGGACCTATGGGGACGTGATCGAGGTCGTGGGCGGCGCGGGGGAGCGGCTCGACGAGGTCATGTTGCCGAAGGTCCAGTCGGCCGCAGAGGTGGTGGCGCTCGACCTCCTCCTGACCCAGGTGGAGAAGAGCCACGGCCTGCCCGTGGGCCACATCGGCATCGAGGCCCAGATCGAGACGACCCGCGGCCTCATCAACGTGGAGGAGATCTGCGCCGCGTCGCCGCGGCTCGAGACGATCATCTTCGGACCGGCCGACTTCGCCGCCTCCATGGAGATGCCCGTGCTCACCGGCGGCGTGCAGATCCCGGCGTACCCGGGCGACCACTTCCACTACGTGTTCGCCAAGATCCTCATGGCGGGGCGGGCCAACGGCCTCCAGGTCATCGACGGCCCCTATCTGAAGGTCAAGGACATGGACGGCCTGCGCGACTTCGCGCAGCGGACCCGCGTCCTGGGCTACGACGGCAAGTGGGCCCTGACGCCGGACCAGGTGACGGTCCTCAACGAGCTGTACTCGCCGACCCAGGAGCAGTTCGACCACGCCTGGGACATCCTCGACGCCTACCAGAAGGCGACCGAGGAGGACCGCAAGGGCGCGGTCATGTTCGGCGACGAGATGATCGACGAGGCGAGCCGGAAGATGGCCGTCAAGTTCGTCACGCGGGGTGAGCGCGCCGGGCTCAGCCGCTCCAAGGGCTGACCCTCGGGCGCGCGCCTTACGGCCCGCTCGTGTGGTCGCCCACCCGCTCCACGAGCCGCCGGGCGATGACCTTGAGGGCGAGCGTCTCGTCCGCCCCCTCGAAGATGGAGAGGACGCGGGCGTCGACGAAGTAGCGGCTCACCGGGAACTCCTCGGCGTAGCCCATGCCCCCGTGGATCTGCAGGGCCTCGCGTGTCACCCACTCCGCGGCCCGGCACACGTAGGCCTTCACCATGGAGGCCTCCAGGGTGCCCTCGCCCTTGGCCATGAGCCGCGCCACCTCGAAGGCGAACTGGCGAGTGCACTGGATCAGCACCGCCATGCGCGCCAGCTTGGCCCGCGTCAGCTGGTACTCGACGATGGGGCGGCCGAAGACGACGCGGTTGGTGGCGTAGTCGAGGGCCGCCTCGTAGGCGGCCTGCATCACCCCGAGGGCCCGGGCCGCGGTCTGGAGCCGGCCGTTCTCGAAGCCCGCCATCTGCAGGTAGAAGCCCCGGCCCACCCCCTCGTCGCCGCCGACGAGGTTGCCGGCGGGAACGAACCAATTCTCGAAGGCGATCTCGTAGGAGTGCATGCCCCGGTACCCGAGGGTGTCGATGGGGCGCCCCTCCATCCGCCCGGGCGGGTCGTCGCGTCCCTCGGCCGGCGGGTCCTGGGTGAAGAGGAAGCCGTGCGCCTCCCCGCGCGCCTTGGGCACGACGAAGAGCGACAGGCCGCGATGTGCCTTGGCCCGGTCGGGGTCGGTACGCGCCAGCAGCATGAGCACGTCCGCTCGTGCCGCGAACGTGCACCAGGTCTTGACGCCGTTGACGAGCCAGCCGCCGGTGGTGCGGGTCGCGGCCGTGACGACGTTGGCCACGTCCGAGCCGAAGTCGGGCTCGGTGACCGCCACCGCGTTCATGATCTCACCCGAGGCCAGCTTGGGCAG
>Ga0187778_10003077_pt1 | contig 11257 bp, 10 predicted proteins | sample 1015_Q2_SP5_20_M_FD_132418 | JGI IMG/M metagenome (GOLD analysis project Ga0187778, IMG submission 132418) | Tropical peat soil microbial communities from peatlands in Department of Meta, Colombia - 1015_Q2_SP5_20_MG | ecosystem: Environmental > Terrestrial > Soil > Wetlands > Peat | place...
ATCGACGAGCGCTTCGGATTGAGCCCCGGCATGGCAGGGTTCGAACGCCTGTACAAGGACGGTCGCCTGGCGATCGTCCACGGCTGCGGCTACGAAGATCCCTCCTTCTCCCACTTCACCTCGATGGCGTACTGGCACACTGCCGCGCCCAACAGTGGAGAGGAGTACGGTTGGGTCGGCCGGCTCGCCGATGCCATGCAGCCGCAGCCCACACCCGGCTACATCGTGAACATCGACGCAACACAGTCGCTGGCGGTGCGCAGCCGCTTGCATACACCGGTTGTCTTCGACGACCCGGAAAAATTCTCGCGCAACGCCTACTACGCAGAGAAACCGCTCCTTGAGAGCGTGGCGCAGGCCGATCCGGGCGCCAATTTGACCCGCCGTTACCTGCTTGAGGTCGCCCGCAGCGCGCAGCAATCCTCGGCGCTCGTGCGCCAAGCGTGGGCTCAGTACGCCTCACCGGTCGACTACGGGATCGTGCCCCTCAATCTGCCCAAGGTGGCCGCGCTGATTCAGGCCGGCATGCCGGCACGCCTGTATTACGTCGCCTACCGCAACAATGCCTTCGACACCCACGTCCAGCAGGCGGACTTGCACCAGCGACTGCTTACCTACGCTTCGGACGCCGTCTCCGGCTTCCTGCGCGACATGGAGCGCATCGGGCGCGCCGACGACGTTGCCGTGATGATCTTCTCCGAGTTCGGCCGGCGCGTGCCGGAGAACACGAGCCTCGGCACCGACCACGGAGCGGCGAACGTGATGTTTCTGGTCGGCAAGCCGGTGCGGGGCGGACACTACGGCGAGATGCCCAGCCTCGAGCGCCTCGACGCCGGCGACAACCTGATCTACACGACCGATTTCCGGCGCGTCTACGCCACCGTGATGCAGGGTTGGCTGGGCTTTGGCGACACGCGCACGGTTCTGCGCCGCGAATTCGAGCCCTTCCCTGCCTTCGCCTAGCGCGGCGCGGTGACCGTTGTGGGTGTTCGGCGGCCGAGGCAAAGCGGCCACCGGGTTGCACGCTGCGGCGTCGAGACCCCTTGCCGTCCTTCTCGCGCGCCAAGAGCGCAAGTGTGCTCCCCCCTTGTCGTGAAGTAGCCTTCGCAGTGACGAGCCCGCTATCCCGCGCAAAGCCGTTGAATTCTTGTCAAACACATGTCAGGTTGCATCCTGTACCCTGCGCTGCGGGTTAAAGCGCAGCGCCTGAGCCGCTGCGGGCGCGACCGCAGCCGTCGGCGCAGGACGGCCGCACACGTCTTGGGACGTTCATGACCGAAGAGCAGTTCGGAGCTCGCCTTCCTGCCGCACCGAGCGTTGGGCTGCAGACTGCGCTGCGCGGCTGCGCCGCTCCTCGGTCAACCGAAGTCTGCGCCAAGGCCTTGGCATAGCTGCCATGCGCATCCTCATTGTTGAAGACGACCGGGCCATGGCAAGCGCCCTCAAGCGCGGGCTTGAACGTGCGGGCTTCACGGCGGACGACGTGCGCTCGGGTGAAGAAGCGCAGGCCTGCGTGCGCCACGAGGCGTTCGATCTCGCGGTGGTGGATCTCGGTTTGCCGGGAATGGACGGGCTCGAGCTGATCAGGCGCTGGCGTCGCGCAGGCGATGCGCGGCCGGTGCTCATCCTGACTGCGCGCGACAGTCTCAACGACCGCGTCGATGCGCTGGAGCTCGGAGGCGATGACTTCATGGCGAAGCCCTTCGAGTTGCCCGAGCTCGTGGCGCGTGTGCGCGCTCTCATTCGCCGCTCCAAGGCGGTCGCGAGTTCTCAGCTGGTGTGTGGCCCATTGGAAATGGATCTGGGCCGGCGCAGCGCGAAGCTCAACGGCGAGGAGCTGGAGCTGCGGCGGCGCGAATGGGAGATCCTGGAATGCCTGCTGCTGAGCTCCCCGCGCATGGTGACCAAGGACGCCCTGGTGCAAAGCCTCACCGGCTGGGGCAGCGAGCTCACCAACAACGCCGTGGAAGTGTATGTCTCGAGGCTGCGCGCGAAGCTCCAGGCGGGAGGCATCGAGATACGAACCATACGCGGCATAGGGTATCGCCTGGATGCCCCTGAGTCGTAGAGTCTATCCGTCCAGCCTGCACGGTCGCCTGCTGGCGTTGCTGTTGGCAGCTCTGGGAGCGCTGCTCGCATTCAACCTGTACAGCGACTTCAACGGAGCGGCCGAGTATACGCAGGAAGCCTTCGATCAGGCACTCGCCGACACCGCAGTGGCTCTGGCCGCGCACGTTCGCAGCCAACAGCGCAAGCTCTACTTCGATCTGCCTCCCGAGGCGGCCCTGACGCTGCGAAGCAATCAACTCGACGACATGTACTATCTGGTCCGCGGTCCCGACGGAACGGTGCTCGCGGGGAACCAGGACCTGCCCTCCAGCGCGTATGTCTCGGATCGAAGTCCCAGCTTCTTCGATGGGCGGTACCGAGGAGAGTCGGTGCGAGGCGTGGTCTATCGCACCCCGTCCTCGCTCGGCGAGGTCGCGATCCGGGTCGCGCAGACCACGCGCAGACGCGATGAGCTCACGCGTCGGTTCGTGAGACAGGACCTGCTGCAGGACTTGCTGCTGGTGCTCGCAACCCTTGGCATCGTCTTCGTCGGCGTCCGCTTTGGCCTGAGGCCGCTTGTGCAGCTGAGCACGGATCTCGAGCAGCGCTCCCCGGGAGACTTGCGGGCGCTCCAGGAGGCGGGCGTGCCGAGCGAGGTGCGGCCGCTCGTCCAGGCGCTCAACCGCCAGCTAAAGCTGCTGAGATCGGCCTCCGAGGCACAGCAGAATTTCTTGGCGAACGCCGCCCACCAGCTGCGCACGCCGCTCGCCGGTCTGCAAACGCTGCTCGAAGTCACCGCCCAGGAGCAGGACCCGCAACGGTTGCGAGACGGACTGAGCCGCTTGCTCGAAGGAGTGCGCAGGACCGCGCACCTGGCAAACCAGCTGTTGACGCTCGCGCGCGCCCAGCCCCCGGCCAACCTGACGCACGGCACGCAATCCTTCGACTTGAGCAGCGTGATGGCCGACAGCGCGTCGTTCTACTTCGACCAGGCTCTGGCCAATAACATCGATCTCGGATTCGAGACAGCGCCCGCACCCATGCGCGCGTCAAAGTGGTTGATACGCGAGCTCGCGGCCAACCTCATCGAGAACGCCTTGCTGTACACCCCACCCGGCGGACGCGTCACGGTCCGCTGCGGGGTCAACGAGCAGAGACCTTTCTTGGAGGTCGAGGACAGCGGACCGGGAATTGCGCACGCGGAACGAGAACGCGTGTTCGAGCGCTTCTATCGGGTGCCCAACTCCGCCGGCGACGGCTCCGGGCTGGGCTTGGCTATCGTCAAGGAAATAGCCCGGGCGCATGCAGCCACCATTGCGCTCACCGAGCCCGAGACGGGCGGCACGCGCTTCACTGTGACGTTCCAAGCACCCTCTTGAGCGGTGACAAACCTCGCACCCACCGCGAAGACTGTGCAGCGCATGTCACGCGCGACGCTGCGCTTGATCGCAGCTCTCCTCTGCGCTGCGGCCTGCGCATCTGCGGCGCGGGCGCAGATCGACCACATCGTGCCCTATGACCAGTCGGGCATCTGGAACCCCAACGTCTATCGAACTCTGGAGGAGGTCATGACTTGGGGCCAGGTGGGCCTGGCGCTGTGGGAAGGAGGCGAGAACCGGCTGGGCAACACGGCTTGGCGCGGCATCGATTCGGAGATCATCGCCGGCGTGTCGACCGAAGTCCTCAAGGCGACGTTCAGGCGCCAGCGCCCGATCAACAATCCGAACCCGAACAGCTGGGGCATGTGCACATCGAACTGCAGCTTCACCAGCGGCGAGGCGGCCGAGGCGGCCTCCATCGTGACCCCCTACATGATCGAATACGGGAAGGACTATCCCGCCGTCTACCTGCTTAGCATCATCCCGCTCTACATCGGTGTGGCGAGGATCAAAGCGCAGGCTCATTGGCAGACCGACGTGATCGGCGGCTGGGCCGTGGGGGGCCTGTCGGGCTGGTACGCGGAAAGCCGCGATCAGCCATTGCTGCTTCAGGTGATGCCGCACGGGATCTTCGTGGGCCTGAAGAAGAACTTCTGATCATGCGACGCCTTGCAGCGAGCGCACAGCTCATCCTGATCGCTGCCCTCGCGGTCGCCTGCGCAAGTGACACCAAACGCATGACCACCCTTCCGGGCGGCGCGGCCGCCTCGGCGCCGAAGGATGGCCGCGGCGCGGTCGTTTTGTTCAGGGTCGCGGTCGCAAGCGACGACAAGCCGGGCCAGGCAACATTGTCCAGCGTGCCGCGATTCAAATGGCACCTGCTGGTCAACGTTGGCCCGCCGGGAGATCCGCTCAGCACCGGCAAAGCCTTCGCTGCGGGACAACTGGACCCGGCGGCAAGGGACGCGGGTTGGGGGTTTCTCACGCTCCCGCCGGGTATGTATCAGTTGGCGTTCAGCGCGTATCGCACGCACTTTACCCTGCCCGGGGCTCAGAACAGCGCGCTGGGGTTTGGACAGACGAGCGCGTCTCGAGTCGAGGTGCCCGCGGATACGGAGCTCCTCTACATCGGAACATTCGACTTCACGTGTCACAAGATCACTCGCTTTACCGCGTACTTCGAGCACGAGTGCACCACCCTTGAACTGCTCGACGAGGAGAAGCTCGCGCGCGAAGTTGCGGCCGCCTCCTTGAGCCGCTTTGGAGCGCTGCGCACGGCGTTGGCCTCGACACCTCAGCCGGAAGTGGCGCGCTAGCACGCGCCGCAGTCGACGCGTGCAAGCCGCGCCAGGGAAAGGCGCGGCGCTTGCGTTGCACCACCCGCAGCCCGACAATGCGCCGATCATGTCCCTTCGTGCAAACCCCAACACGCCGCCTCTGCAATGCTTCTCCGACAAGGCTCAAGCGCGCACCGCGGTGTGGAAAGCCCTGGTCGAGCACAAAGTCGCGCGCTTTCCGTTCCCGCTGCAAGGACGCATTCCCAATTTCGAAGGCGCCGATCGCGCAGCCGCCCTGCTGCTCGAGCATCCCGTGTTTCGCAACGCGAAGTGCGTGAAGGTCAACCCAGACTCGCCACAACGTTACGTGCGCAAGGGTCTGCTTGATCGAGGAATCGCTGTGATCACGCCCACTCCTCGATTGCAAGGTGGCTTTTACCGTCTGGACCCGGGCGCGATTCCGAAGCAGCACTACTGGGACGCTGCGAGCCTCAAGATGGGCGGCCACTGGGGTGAGCCAGTGCCGCTGGAACGGTTACCGACGATCGACGCGATCGTGATGGGCAGCGTCGCCGTGGTGCACGATGGGCGGCGGCTCGGCAAAGGACACGGCTATGCGGATCTGGAGTACGCGATCTTGCGCGAGCTCGGCCACCCGGCGCTGCCCGTTGCCACTACGGTGCACCCGCTGCAGATCCTAGAAGCGTTCCCGACCGAGGCGCACGACGTGCCGGTGTCGATCATCGCGACACCCACCGAGCTGATCGATGTCGCGCGGCCCCTTCCTGCGCCCTCGGGCATTGATTGGAACGGTCTTACCGACCAGGCACTTGCAGACATGCCGGTCCTCGTGGAACTCAAGTTGCTTCTTGGCGTCTAGACTGGTGCCCGGCCCAGGGGCCCGGGTATCATTGCATCGTTCTATGCGTTTGCATCAGCTCAAGATCGAGTTTGACGCGGGGCAGGATCGCTTGTTGATGCGCGTTTCCACCGCCAGCAGCGAAGAGGCTCTGCTTTGGCTCACGCGCCGCTGCGTGTTGCGGCTGTGGCCGCTACTGGTGGGTGTGGCCGAGGCCGAGCCGCAGATCGCGGCGCGTGCCGCCGATCCGCTCAGCAAGCGTGCCCTGTTCGACTTCCACCACGAGAAGGCACTGAGTCAGGCAAGCTTCTCCAAGTCTTACGACGAATCGACGCGTTCGCGACCCCTCGGGGATGATCCGCTGCTCGTGGCGCGCCTGCAGCGGCGCAAGCAGGATGATGGGCGCATGGTGCTGGGGCTGCTGCCCGCAGAAGGCCAGGGAATTTTTCTGACTCTGGATGCGCCGCTTTTGCACGGCCTGATGAAACTGCTGCAGCATGCGGTGGAAAAGGCCGAATGGGGTTTTACGCTCAAGCTTCCCACCGCCGAGCCTCCGAGCTCCGAAGAAGGCGCGCGCATGCTCAATTAGCGCGGCGCGTGCAGCTTCCCTCCGAGGGTCCTGTGCCGATCGCGCGCGCACCGTCCAAGGCGTGATCGCGCGGTGCCGGCTCGTTAGTACAACTTCTGGACCGTCCGGTCCATGCGCACGTCAAGGAGCCACGCCTCGTTCGAGGCGTAGGCCTGGGTCAGCGCGTCGGCGAGCTGCGCCGCATGTTCGACTCGGGCGCTGCGGCACCCGAAGCCGCGCGCAACTTCGATGAAATCGACCCCGGGAATTTCGCTGCCCGGCATCTGTGAAATCCCCATGCGCATTCCGAGCGATTTCACGGCAGCATAGCCGGCGTTGTTGAGCACGACGAAGGTAATGGGCAGCTGAAGCTGGGCAGCGCTCCAGAGGCCCTGGATCGTGTACAGGCTGGAACCGTCTCCGAGCACCGCAATCACCTTGCGCGAGCGATCGGCGAGTGCCACGCCCACCGCCGCGGGTAACGCAAACCCGAGGCCTCCGCTCGCGCATGCGTAGAAGCCGCCGCTTGCGCGAATCGGAAGATAGTCGTGCAGTGCATTGCGGTGCGAAGGCGCCTCCTCGACGATCACCGCATCGGGCGGCATGGTGGTGGCGATCGTGTGCATCGCAAACTCGCCGTCGATCGGATCGCGCGCGGGCGGAACCGATGGACGCGGCCGGGGCTTCGGCGCCGCGCGCTGAACATGCGAAGTCTGCGCAAGGAGTTGCTCTATCCCGAGCTGAATGGTGCACAGGATGCTGGTCCCCACCGGCGCGCGAGCGGCCTGCTCGGGGTCGTCGGTCAGATGAAAGAGCTGCGTGCGCTCGGGCACGAAGCTCCCAGCCGTGTGGACGTGATAAGTGAAGACAGGCGCGCCGATCACGAGCACCACATCGTGCCCGGCCAGGCGGTCGGCCAGCGGCTGGCGCAGCGGCGGTAAGAAGCCGGCGAACAGGGGGTGATCCTCCGGAAAGCTGCGCCGGCCAGCCATCGGGCTCTCCCAAACACAGGCATTCAGGCGCTCGGCGAGCTGGATCGCGAGCGGCCACGCACCATCCTGATCGACTGCGGCACCGACCACCAAGGCGGGGCGGCGGCTGGAGTTGAGGGCATCGGCCAGACGATCGAGCGCGCCGGGGTCAGGGGCGAATTGAACGTTCACCTGGCGCGCGTCGACCGGCTCCGCCTGCACGTCCCAATCGTCCTCCGGCACCGAGACGAACACCGGTCCGCAGGGGCGCTGCAAAGCGGTGTAGGTAGCCTGCGCGATCGCCGCGGGCACGTCCTCAGCGCGCGCCGGCTCGATGCCCCATTTCACGTACGGGCGCGGAAACTCAACGGCAGCGCGCGCGCTCAGGAACGGATCGGTAGGTAGCATCGCGCGGGTCTGCTGACCCGCCATGATGACGAGCGGGGTCTGGTTGCGGAAGGCTGTGAACACGCTGCCCAGCGCATGCCCCACTCCGCCGGCCGAATGCAGGTTGACCAGCGCGGGCCTGCGCGTCACCTGCGCGTAGCCATCGGCCATGGCCACCACCACGCTTTCCTGTAGCCCGAGCACGTAGCGAAAGTCCGATGGCCAGTCGCGGAACATGCGCAGCTCAGTCGAGCCGGGATTGCCGAACACAGTGGTCATCCCGAATGCGCGCAGCAGCTGAAAAGTCGCCTCTCGCACCGTAGGCTTTTGCGCTACGCGGCCTTGTTCGGCGATCTGTTCCAGCCTCATCTGCTTGGTGTTGTGCGCGGTGTGCGCGCGCCTTGTCCTTAAGCGTTCAGCCGCCTGTGAGGCGCTGCGGATTGGTGTAAACGTTGCACTGGCTACCACGAGCGAAGCCGATCAGCGTGAGCCCCGCTTCTTGCGCCAAGCGTATAGCGAGACCCGTGGGTGCCGAGATGGCGGCGAGCAGCGTGATGCCGACGGTGGCCGCCTTCTGTGCCATCTCGAAGCTCGCGCGGCTGGTGATCAACGCAAAGCCTTCCTCGAAGGAACGGCCTTCGGCTGCCAGCGCACCGATCATCTTGTCCAGCGCATTGTGGCGCCCGACGTCTTCGCGCACCGCGACAAGCTCGCCATCGGGCGTCGCCCACGCGGCCGCATGCACGGCACCGGTCTTCGCATTCAATGCCTGGCGCTGCGCGAGGCGCGCAAGGGCGCGCTGCAAGGCCTGCGCGGCAACGCGCACCCCATCGCCGACCGGGGCAGGATGGCGCACCGCCTGCTCGATTGTCTCTGCGCCGCATAGGCCGCACCCGGTGCGTCCCGCGAGGTTTCGGTGCTGACTCTCAAGTCGCAGGGCGCGCTCTTTATCGATGTCGATGTACACCGCAATGCCGTCGCCCGCATGATCGGTTTCGACCGCGCGAAACTGCGCGCGCGTGTCAATCACAGCTTCGCTCAAGCTAAACCCCAGCGCGAAGTCTTCGATGTCCGAGGGCGAGGCCATCATCACCGCGTGCGGTGTGCCGTTGTAAATCAGCGCAAGCGGAACCTCCTCTGCGACGCAGTCTCGCCCGGCGCTCGCGCGTGCGCCGTCCCAACGCTGGACCGCTACCTCGCTGGAGGTATGGAGAAATTGCGCGTGGTCGTTCATCGGGAGCTAGCCGCGTTCTAGAGGCATGCCATCGTAACATGGCGGAAGAGAGTGGGAGTCGAACCCACCAAGAATCGGCTGACGACCCTTGCTGGATTTGAAGTCCAGCCGCCCCACCGGGGAACGCTTCTCTTCCTACTGGTCGCGCGAAGCGGCCTCGATTGTACCTCTCGACATCGTTGCCCACGCGGCGGCGTAAGCACGGTAAACAACAAGTCAAAACGCACGTGCGCTCGAAGGTCAAAGCTTTCGCCATGGGAATGCTTCCTGCTGAATCGAACACGACAAGCGCGATTGAGTCCGCGTTTGTCTTACTAATGTCTAATGTGAAGCAGCGAGAATACAAATGAGATCAGATCTTCTGGAGATGGATCTTCTGGACGATAGTCTGACGCTGTGCTGGATCTCGATCTATTTGAGCATCGGGATTCCCGACGCGTCGTTGGATCACGAGCAAACCGACGCAGGACACCGATTCTCGGTGCTGCGCAACGGCGTGACCTACGAAGTGGATTTCGGCCAGGATGCGCTGAGCAATTTGGAAGCCGATCAGTTGCTCTACGTTCTCGAGCAAATTGTGGATCGCATCCTTGCCGATGCAGGATCCGGTCCGGTCAGCTACGCAGCCGAACCGCGCCGCGAACTAGAAGCGGCCTGAGACGCCACGCAGCGCCAGCTCGCTTGGCCAGTCGTTTTGGTACGCGCCGCGCACTCTCCGGCTGCGCAAACGCGAGTCACTCCCTCTGAAGGACCTGCACTGCGCACTCCGCTTTGCTCCCGTTAAGGAACCCCGCAAAAGGTCAAATTCTCGAACTCGGGCCCGGTTAATGCTGCTTGACAGACAGGACCGGTTGCGGTCCACCTTTGTTCAACTTGTGTAAAGCGCCCGCAAACGAGCACGGGCACTCAAAGCTGGTGTGCGTGCGAGATCCTGGAGTACAGCAGCGCCAGGATTCCATATGCGCCGACGGGCCCAAGTGCCCGTTGAGCGCCAGACGGCGGCGCGGATGGGGGTTAACATGATCAAAGCTATTACAGCAACAGTCGCCTTCGCACTTTCGTGCGCTGCCTTCGGCCACGACTCGGAGCCTCAACTCGACGAGACGCCGGCTCTGGCCGCCATGCGTTACTGCCAGACGATCGGCGTGCGGGCCGCCTGGGGCGCGCAGGCGCGCTTCCTGGGTGCGCCGGCTGTGTTCAAGTACATCCCCGAGACACCGCTCAAGAGCATGTTCATGGGCGATAGCGAGATTCCCGCCGACGCGATCTACGTGCTCGATGCGCTCGACCTCGGCGAGCGGCGCCAGTACGAGGAGGTCGCCTTCGAGGGCTGGAAGGCCGCCGACCGCTGGGTCAAGGACGGTAAGGATCGTCCCGAATTCGAGGTCCTCGCCGCCGTGTTCTACCACGATTGCAAGCAAGCTCTGACGGTCGGCACAAAAGACTGACCCCTGAGGCGCGCGCTCGAGCGGTGCGGCTCGCGGGTACCGCCTAGCCGGCCTCGGGCCTGCTCTCGCCTCGAGCAAAGAGCGCTGGCTGGCGCACGACGTGGCTGTCTTTTACGCGCCGTGTGAAGCCGACGCGATCGAAGAACTCCAAGATGTGAATAGCGAGCTTGCGGCCGGTCCCGATGCGGTCGCGGAACTGGGCTGCGTTGATACATCCGTGCTGCTCCTCGACTGCGCGCGCGATGTCCGCTAACGCCGCAACCGCATCTTGACTGAAGTAGTGATCGTGAGCGACCGGGAACACGTCGCCAGAGCGCGCGGCGCGTCTGAGTAGCTCACGCATCGGCCCCTCCTCGATCGAGAGAGTGCGCGCAAGATCGCGCACGCGTGGCGGCTGAAACGGGGTCTGCTCGAGCAGCGGGAACACCTTCGCCCACAGTTTGTCCTCGGCGGGTGTCAATTTGACGCGGTGGTCGGGCGCGTGCAGCCACGGCCCACGCTGCTGAATGAGACCCCGCTCGCGAAGCTCCGCGATCATTTCGTCAAAGGGTCCACGCAGCAAACCCGGCGCCGCGAGCCTTCGCAGCTGCTCGCGCCCCACGCCGATCATGTCGGGCGCGCGCACGTGCTCCGCCGTTAGCGCCTCCAAAATTTTCTGCCCCAGTCGGGACCAGGCCGACGAAGACAGCGCAAGGCGTGCGTCCGGGGACCCGGACAGACGTGCGTCCGCAGCGCGCACGAGTGCTTGCAGTTCCAGTTCGGTCAGATTCCAGCCTTGAGCGAAGCGGGCCGCGTCAACGCCGTGCGCGGTGTGTTCGAGTGCTGCCCGCAACCCCTCGGCCGGGGTTGCGTTGACCCAGCCCCGAAGGAGTGCAAGCCGCGCGGGCGTGCGGCGGCCGCGCGACGGTGGGAACGGATCGACTACGCTGCCGCCTCCAACGGTTCGCGTCGCCGACTGGTCGCGGAGGACGAAGCGGTCGTTGTGCAATGCGCCGACCGCGCGGTCGAGGACCAACTGTGCGAGCGCAGTTGTTCCGGGTGCGAGCTCGCGGTCCTCCAGCAGCGCCACGCGTGCCATCGCTTCG
>Ga0187778_10003078_pt1 | contig 11256 bp, 8 predicted proteins | sample 1015_Q2_SP5_20_M_FD_132418 | JGI IMG/M metagenome (GOLD analysis project Ga0187778, IMG submission 132418) | Tropical peat soil microbial communities from peatlands in Department of Meta, Colombia - 1015_Q2_SP5_20_MG | ecosystem: Environmental > Terrestrial > Soil > Wetlands > Peat | place...
ATCGTTGCTTGATGAACGTCGAACCCAATATACTTGGCATCATTCATGAGGGCGCTCCTTGTGGTAGGCGTTGATGCGAACGATCAAAACCTACTCCACTCGGGCGCCCTTTTATAATGCGTTGATCAGGAGTCAGGCCGTTGGTCCCATCCCGGGCCGATCTTGGTTTTTTCCGGTGGCTTGACCGCGTCCCAATCCGACAAACTCAGTGGAGGCTCGCCGCGATCAGCACGTTCGACCATGTCCGACAAATGCAATAGGCATTCCACTAGGATCGAGTCCCAGTTTTTGGCTTCCTCCGATCTCGCTCGCCTTCCGACCTGAAGCGCGGCGTCATGGAACAAACGCTGATTCTCTGCCGTCAAGGATCGGACATCGAGACGCTTCGGAATCACCTGCTGGTCGTCAGACCGCAGCCAAGCGCCATATCCGACCTCCTCGATATCGCGCACCCCAGGAACCAAAGTCAAAATCCACTCGCGTAGAGCATGCGCCGCCTGAGACTCGCCGAGTGATTCCGCGACTGTGCGCAGAGTCAGGTCGTAGTAGCGCCAACGCACTGCAAGACATCTCCCGTCCGACAGTATCAGGAATCCCGACGGCATTCTGCGCCGCTCCTCTCGAGTGATCTTAGAACTTAAGCGCCTCTCGCCGCTAGCTCCTGATAAGTCGGACAACAGGACATTTGCGGGCCCGGTTGTCTGGCAAGCCCTCTGCTAGCTTAATCCTCCGAAATCGGAGAGACGCCGCGGCGAGGCACTCTTGCCCGCCTTTTCCAGATGCGTTCTATCACGTAGCTTGGTGACTCGCGTCACAGAGCCGCTGCTTGGCTCGGTGCATTGATTGGCTATGAGACAGAAAGCAGCGAATCAACGCAGGACCGGATCGGCGAAAAGGGTCGCCTTTGTACTCACTTCCCTTCTGACCGTAGCTGCCCTGCAGTTTTCTTTCGTGCGTCAGTTGCTTTTTGCCGAACTGCTGTTCGCATCGAGAGGAGGCCGGAAATGAGAAAAGCGCTGGGAGTTGTAACGCTTCTTGTGTTTTGCAGCCTCCCGGCCATCGCCCAGGAAATGCCAACGGGAGAAGTCGGCGGTGGCTACACATTTCGATCGTATGGCGTCCCGGCCATCGAGCAGCCGCCGACGCGCCTCAGCACAAATGGATGGAACGTGACGGTGGATCGCAACTTCAACTCATGGATTGGCGTTGCGTTCGATTTGGACTGGACGTACAACTCCTCGAACGGCGCCGAGACCGACATCGCCACGATCACCGCTGGTCCGCAAATTTATCCCTTTGGCCATCACAAACTGACTCCCTTTGGCCATGCGCTGGTTGGCGCCGGGCGTTTCTACTATCGCGCTCCGTGCGCCTGTGTAGGTCCGAACGAGAACATCAACCATTTTTCGGACTACGATTTTGCGTGGGTTGCCGGCGGCGGCTTGGACTATACGATCACGAAAAATGTGGCGATTCGCCTTGGGCAGGTCGACTTCGAGCAGGTGAATTTCGGTCTTCAGGATTTCGGAAGAGGCGCGGCGCCGGCTCAAAACAACTGGAAATATTCTGCGGCTGTTTTGCTTCGCTTCTAACGAAAAGTCTCTTTCCTTGTCGGATCAGCGGCGCGCGGGCGGACCCGGAAGGATCGGCGCGCCACTTTCGAGATATGCCCGGATCATCTTCTGCTGCTCCGGTGTCAGAATCGCTTTGGCGGAAAGCATCGCGTCGAGATAGTGATTGATCAGCAGCGACGTCGATTTGGAGATTTGGTCTCCTTTACTCATCACCGCGGCCCTGTCCGGTTTGTCGGCGCGCAGCAGTTCCCGCAGCTCGATCGAGTTCACGGCGATGTCTGCGCCCGTTTTGATCGTGAACGTTTCGGTGTCGACGACGATCTTGCGAAGACTATCGGCCTGCTGGTCGGAGAGGCCGAGCGCGGTCCGGACACGCGGATCGTCGAGCGCACCAAGCAGCCTCGAGACTCGCTGAAGAATGCCGCCGGGGCCGCGCCCGCGCCCTGCCCCGTCTTCCGGGCGCCCAGACATCGAACCCATCATCGTTCCCATCATCCGCATCATGTCGGGCGACATCATGCCCGGGCCCGCCGGTCGCTGGCCGGGGGCGGGTGGCTTGGCGGGTTGCTGTTGACCCTGTGCGGGCGGGGCTTGATCCGTGCTTTGAGCAGCGCTGGCGCTTGCAAGCACCGAAAAAGCCGCAAAGAGAATTAAAGTGGCAGTCATTCTGGATCGCATAGAAATTTCCTCCTGCCGATACGCTGCGACCGCGCCGTTCCGGGATTGCATCCGAGTGGCGCAGTTAACGTAAGTATACTCTCCGCGGCTTACGAGCACTCAACACGTCCTGAAACTGCCTTAATCGGGACTTCGGAAACGGCGCCGATCAGCCGGACGTGGTCGGTCTTTGCCTTCCGCCGAAGCTTCCCCGCCATTCGAGAAACTACGGCACGACGCTTCTGGACGTATTGATGTTATAACTCACTTCATAGGTGAACCTGCGGGGTCTTCAATTGGCGGAGGCAAGAGTGCGCTTCTTTCTAGGACTGCTGGGCACCCTGTCGATTTTCACGGGTGTGGTTCGGGCGCAGACAAACGTCTTTGTGGATCCCTGCCTGAAGGAAAAAGATCCTGACGCGGCGGTTGCAACTTGCACCAAGGCGATAGAAGACGGGAACCTGAACTCTGATGGCCTGGCAATTATCTACTTCCTACGGGGAATCGCGCACCAGAAGCGAAAGCAACAGGAGCAGGCGATCAACGATTTCGATCAGGCGGTCGGCCTGCGGCCTAGCTATTACCAAGCCTTTTACGCCCGCGGAGACTCCTACTACATGCAGGGGGACAAAGATCGCGCGATCCAGGACTTCAGCCAGTCCATCAAGTTGCATCCCGAAGGCAAATGGGCATTTCTGCACCGCGCGATCGTTTATAGTGAGCAAGGCAACTACAGCCAGGCCGTTGCAGACTACACAGAAGCGATCCGCTTCGAGCCCGGTGACGTGTCGCTCTACAACGATCGCGGCAATGTCTACACCAACGAGCGAGAATACGACCGTGCGGTTGCCGATTACGATCAGGCGATCAGATTGAATCCGAATGTCGCCGCGCCATGGCAAGGCAGGGCCGTCGCATACGACGCCAAGGGTCAATACGATCGCGCGATTCAGGATTTCGACCAAGCGCTTCAACTCAATCCGAATTACGGTGACGCTTACTACGGAAGGGCCACCTCGTATTTCAAGAAGAACGAATACGACCGTGCGCTGCAAGATTACGAGCAAGCGATTCGACTGAATCCGTCCGACGCCAAGGCTTTCGATGGGCGGGCGAACGTCTACTATCAGGAGGGTGAGTACGACCACGCGATCGCGGATTACGACAAAGCGATTCAGCTGGAGCCGAATTTCGCGTGGGCTTTCCGCGACCGCGGCAGCGCCTATCTGCAAAAGGGAGACCGCGCTCGAGCCCAACAAGACTACGACCAAGCGACGCGTTTGAATCCGGACACCACAAAGGGTCTGAAGATTCCAGACCTTTCGCACCCGGATGAGAACAATAGGGAAACGCGCGAGAAGCAGTTCGCCGATGCCCTGCGATCCACACCGAACTCTGCCGAGGAATTCGTGATGCGCGGCTCGGCGTACGTCAACCAAAACGATTTGCAATACGCCATGCAGGATTTCGACCAGGCGGTGCGCCTGAACCCAAATCTTGCCGAGGCATATTCAAACCGCGCGTGGGTCTACAACCGAAGGGGCGAATACGACCGAGCGATCGAAGAGTGCGATCGCGCCCTTCAACTGGCTCCAAATTCGGCACAGGCGTTCAACAATCGCGGCCTTTCCTACTACATGAAAGGAGACGACGCTCGCGCGGTTCAGGACCTCGATCGCGGAATCGCTGAGGACCCGAACCCGGAATTGCCGCATTATTGGCGCGGCGTCGCGCATTTCCAACTCGAGCAATTCGCCACAGCTGCCACGGATTTCACAATCAGCAGCGAGCGGATGCCAAACGATCCGCATCGTATGATTTGGCTCTACTTGGCCAAAGCTCGAGCCCATGAGAAAGCGAATGACGCCCTCGCCAGCGCCCGGCAAGTCGACCTTGATGCGTGGCCCGGGCCCGCAGTCGCACTTTTCCTCGGCAAGATCGCGCCGAAGACGTTCATGGAAATCGCGCACAACGTGCCCATCCCAGCCAAAGCCCGGCAACTTTGCGAGGCTCACTTTTATCAAGGCGAATACGAACTTCTGCACGATCAGCGCAAGGAAGCGATCGACGACTTCAAGCTGGTCGTCGAAGCATGCGAGCACAACACCTTCTGGTATCACACTTCGAACGCAGAACTGAAACTCGCCGGCCCGTGAGACGGCCGAATTGACAGTGCTTGCCCCTAACTCCCGATTCGCCGGCTAATTGGTTTCAGCACTGCATCCAGGAACTTTGCCGGCAACGTGAATCGGGCGCTAGGAGAGCAGTCCTTTCGACTGGCGAGCGAATCGAGAGCCAGCCGACTGCGATTTCTCGACAAGCAAAAATAAATTCGTTCGCTTTCGCGCTGAAACGAGCCACCGAGCTGCGGCAAGAGTTCGCTTGACTCGTGCATAAGACATGCGTTACATACCGTAACGCTACGCGGAGTAGCGCACACGGTTCAGCGCGATGACGGAGCGCGATAACGTCTGAGTTACCCAAATGCGTGACAGAGGCATCCGACTAACCGGAAAAGTCCAGTGCCCATCCTAACGAGTTGGTTCGGCGCACGCGCGAAACGGGCACTACGACTTGCGCATCGGCGGCGAATGCCCTTCTGCACGGCTGGCTCTCAGGTTGACGTACGTTTTTCTCGAGCCAGCCAAATCGAGAGAGGTTCCGGAACTTTTTCTCGGAGACATTCGTATCCCTGACTGGTGGTCGGCCCGCGTCTCGTCTGAACGGCTCGAAACGAGAATTACGGTCTAGGGCGGCACGTTGATGTGTTATAAAAGTCCCGCATCAGCTAACAAGCAGCAAGCTTGGAAGCCTGCCGCCGGAAAGCACGATTATGGGCAAACAGGCTGAAAGCGTCGGCGAAGGCCCCCACCCGAAAGTCAGCGGCTCTCCTTTTTCCTGGCTCGAGACGCTGCTGCAAGATCTGCGCTTCGGCCTCCGCATGCTGCGCAAGAACCCCGGATTCACAGCCGTTGCAATTCTGACCCTTGCGCTCGGAATCGGCGCGACCACCGCGATTTTCACCGTCGTAGACAAGGTGTTACTCCAACCGTTTGCCGCGCCTGATCCCGATCGCCTTGTGGTTCTAATGCAGACCTATGAGGACGGCCGCAGTCCCGTGATTTCCATTCCGAAATTCATGATGTGGCGCGACCAGACCCAGGTCATCGAGCAGTCCGCGCTCTACGGATTCCCGGGGGTTCTGCGGGTCAATTTGATCGGGGGCGATCAGCCGGAGCAATTGCGGGCTACGCAAGTCTCCGCGAATTTCTTTCCTTTATTTGGCATTGGGATGACTGCAGGACGCACGTTCAGCGCAGAGGAAGATTCTCCGGGAGGGCCTCCCGTCGTCGTGATTAGCAACGGACTATGGAGGGGGCGGTTCGGATCGGACCCGAATATCGTGGGGAAGACGCTAAATTTCGACGGCACTGCCTATACCGTAATCGGCGTTATGGCGCCGCTGTACAGCCCTGATCTCCCGCTCGGAGACATTTGCCTGCCGATGCAGGCCGATCCCAACAGCGACGATCAAGGCAACGACTTGATCGGCGCGGCACGCCTGAGACCGGGCGTCACACTCGCGCAAGCGCAAGCTGCAACGCGTGTGGTTGGCGAGGAATTTCGCAAGAAATTCCCGAATACGATGAGCCCGAAGCAAGCCTTCACAGTGGACCGTGCGCGAGATGCGGTTGTAGCCGGGGTGCGCACGGCGTTGCTGGTGCTTCTCGGCGCCGTTTCTTTCGTGCTCCTGATCGCATGCGCAAATGTCGCAAATCTGCTGCTCGCGCGCGCGACCCTGCGCAAGCGTGAGCTTTCGATTCGAGCTGCGCTGGGTGCCGGGCGCTGGAGAATCGCACGGCAAATTCTGACGGAGAGCGCCTTGCTCGGCTTGATTGGCGGCGCAATCGGCGTCTATCTCGGCTATTTCGGAGTACGCGCTCTGCTGGCGTTGGGTCCTAGCGACCCGGATATATTTCAGGGAAATATCCCGCGAATGGGCCCGCATGCTGCGGCCATCACGATGGACTGGCGCGTCCTGTTGTTTGGCTTGGCGGTTTCCATCCTGACCGGAATTCTGGCCGGAACGATTCCCGCGATCAAAGCTTCGCGTGGCGATCTGGCGAACGCAATCAAGGAAGGAGGCGCACGCGCCGGCGCGGGATTCCGCCACAACAAGACGCGCTCGCTACTCGCTGTAATCGAAACCGGCCTGGCGATGATTTTGCTGGCGGGCGCTGCTTTGCTCATCCGCACGTTTCATGATTCGCTTACGGTCGACCCGGGATTTCAGACTCACGGCATTCTGACGATGAACATGTCCCTGCGCGGAACGCGGTTTCAGAAGACGGCAGCCGTCAACGAGGTCGTGCGGAATGGCCGGGAGCGAGTCGAGAGCGTGCCGGGTATTGAATCCGTTGCTGCGGCCTGTTGCCTGCCGCTCTCGGGCGGCTATGGGTTGCCGTTCACGATCGTGGGCCGCCCGCCGACAAATGGCCCGTTCACCGGCGGCGGATCCTGGCGCAGCATCTCCCCCGGATACTTTGATGCCTTTCATATTGCCCTGCTCCGCGGAAGGGCGTTTACGGAACGTGATGATGGCCCGGCTGAGCCTGTTGTGGTGATCAACGAAGCGATGGCCAAGCAATATTGGCCGAAGGGCGATGAAATCGGCGCGCGCATCACGATCGGGGGATTCGGCGGGAAGGCATTTATCGATCCTCCGCGCGAGATCATCGGAGTGGTTGGCAATGTGCGAGACAACGGCCTCAACTTCGACCCAATCCCAACGATGTATGTCCCGATTGCGCAGGTCAGCGACACGCTGACAGCTCTCGACGCCACGCTCATACCGATGCAGTGGGTGATCCGAGCACGGGTCGAACCGCACTCGCTCGCATCGCAAATCGGGCGCGAGCTGCGTGATGCTAGCGGCGGGCTGGCGGTCGGGACGATCCAATCGATGGACGAAGTGGTTGCGCACTCGCTGGCCAGCGAGAAATTCAGCATGACTCTTCTGACGATCTTCGCGGGCATTGCCTTGTTCCTGGCGGCGATCGGAATTTATGGAATCATGGCGTATTCGGTGCAGCAGCGGACACCGGAGATAGGTATCCGAATGGCGCTCGGTGCGAGTCCTCAAATCGTGCGGCGGATGATTGTGTTGCAAGGAATGACTCTGGCGCTCATCGGAGTTGTCCTCGGAGTCGCGGGCGGATTAGCCGTCACGCGCGTGATGCGCAGCTTGCTTTTCGGCGTGAAGCCGTGGGATCCGACGGTGTTTGTGGTTACCGCTGTAACTTTGAGCGCTGTCGCGTTAATCGCATGTTACGCGCCGGCGGTGCGGGCCTCGCGCGTCGATCCGATGGTGGCGTTACGGTATGAATGAGGCGAACGTCATGGACGTAGCACGGCCCGATTTGAAGCGGCGAAAGCTGATCCGGCGCTACATATACGGCGGCGCCGCGCTGCTGCTAGCCGTGGTAGTCACCGCCGCACTCTCGCGGCTCAGGCCCGCGGCGCCTACGGTGGACCGGTCGACGATCTGGACGGACACCGTGAAGCGCGGTCCGATGCTCCGTGAAGTGCACGGCCTGGGAACGCTCGTGCCGGAAACCGTGTGGGTGATTCCCGCGGCAACCGACGGTCGAATCGAAAAACGCAACCTTCTTCCCGGGACGCCCGTGAAGGCCAATACGGTCATCCTGGAATTGAGCAATCCCCAATTGCAGCAAGAGGCGCTCGACGCGGAGTACCAGCTCAAAGGAGCCCAAGCGTCTTACGAGCAGACCAAGGCTCAACTTCAGAACCAACTGATGGATAAGCGCACGCAGGCGGCCAGCGTTTCGTCTCAATACCGCACTGCAGAAATGCAAAAGGAGGCGTACGAGAGTCTTGGCAAACTCGGACTGAAGGCTGACCTCGATGTCAGAACGGCCGAGGTGCAGGCCGAGGAACTCGCAAAGCAGAATGCGCTCGCTCAACAGGAGGTGGAGACGTTCGCCAACTCCATTTCCGCACAACTCGCCGTCCAGCAAGCAACCATCGATCAAAAGCGCGCCCTGTATGAATTGAAGAAGTCGCAGGTCGACGGATTGCACGTTCGGGCCGGAGCAGACGGAATTCTGCAGGAGCTCGACGTGGACGTGGGCCAGCGAGTGACGCAAGGAACGGCACTCGCGAAAGTCTCGCAGCCCACGCAACTCAAAGCGGCGCTGCAGATCCCGGAGACGCAAGCGAAGGACCTCCAGATCGGACAGAAGGCTTCGATCGATACGCACAACGGCGTGATTGCCGGTCACGTGATACGCATCGACCCGTCGGTCGCAAACGGCACGCGCACGGTCGACCTGAAACTCGACGAACCGCCCCCGAAAGGCGCCGTGCCGGACCTGAGTGTCGAAGGCACGATCGAAATCGAGCGGCTCGCCGACGTTCTGTACGTAGGGCGTCCCGTGCATGGAGACGCGAACAGCACGGTCGGCCTGTTCAAAGTAGTCGATGGCGGCGCGGAAGCGTTGCGCGTGCCCGTCGAAATCGGCAGCGAATCGGTGAACACCATCGAAGTGCGGAAAGGGCTGAACGTCGGAGACACGGTGATCCTCTCCGACATGTCGAACTGGGACAATTACGATCGCGTCGAACTCAAGTGATCGTGCGCGATCGTTACCGAGGAGCGCGAAATGAACGAGAGTGCAAGCCCGTTGATTCGATTGGAAGGCGTGAGCAAGATTTTCCAAACCGATGAAATCGAAACGCACGCCCTCAGCGATGTCCATCTCGAAATCCAGCCGGGCGAGTTTGTAGCGATTGCCGGACCGTCCGGTTGCGGAAAATCGACGCTGCTGTCAATTCTGGGGCTGCTCGAGTCGCCGACACAGGGGCAGTATTGGATTCACAAGGACCACGTCGAAAATCTCTCCGTTTCAGATCGCACGCGCATCCGCAATCGCGAAATCGGCTTCGTCTTTCAGGCTTTCAATCTGATTGGCGATCTCACGGTGCATGAAAACGTCGAACTGCCTCTTACGTACCGAAGCATGGCCGCCAGCGAGCGAAAGAAGCGCGTTCAGGAGGTTCTCGAACGGGTCGGGATGGCGCATCGGGCGAAGCACTATCCCGCGCAACTTTCCGGTGGACAGCAGCAGCGAGTGGCCGTGGCTCGGGCGCTCGTCGGACAGCCTGCGATCCTCCTGGCCGATGAACCGACCGGCAACCTTGATTCAAAGAACAGCGAAGCCGTGATCGAATTGCTGCGCCAGTTACATGCGGATGGGGCCGCGATCTGCATGGTCACCCACGACCCTCGCTATGCCAGCGTTGCCGATCGCACCATTACTCTTCTCGACGGACACGTGGTCGATCGCCTTTCGTAAAGCTCAGCCGAAGCAACCCGGACGTATCGCGGCATCAATGCCTGGTTGTCGGATTACCGGACATTTTCCGTACTAAAACTCGAATCGTCCGGTACTCCTGTCAATCAGGCACGGAGGACATCGGGGAGTGATAGGTACACTCTCGAAGGCCATCTATGACCGCCGCTCGCCGTTCCAAGTGTCTCCCCGGTTTATCGGGCCGCGCGAGCCGGGAGACCGTCGATCGTGCAGGTTGTGCCGGACCAACTCTTTATCTCGTTGAGACACTTCTTTGCAAATAGGCGAACGGACCGCAGGCATTCCTCGTGCGCCATTCCGCCTGTATAGAGGTGAGGCATCATGCCCTGCGGTTGGCGCCTCTGTTTCACTTCTTCGAGTTGCTCCAGCACCTCGTTGGGCGTGCCCGCGATCGAGCTCTTGTGGGCGCTCTCGATGGCCACTTGGGCCTGTTCGGGTGTCATGCGCAGGGAGCTGTAAGATTCGTATCCTTTGATCGTGCCATGGTGCTCGGAGGTCATTTCGTAGTTCTTGACTGCCGCTGCGAATGTCCGTCCTGTGTAGACGCGCGCGAGCTCCCGGGCACGATCACCGCTCTCGTCAACGAATACTATGTTCGAAACGAACGGTGCCACGGGCTCCTCGCCCGGATGGGCCTCACGCCAGGCTTTGAGCCACGCGTCGGAGGCTTCATCTCCGACAACGCGGCTGAGAGCGGAATCGGATTGGACGTGCCCGGCGACCATCGGCTGCCCCAGATACAATCGGCCGAGACCTAGCTTCGCCGCAGAGACCATTGAAGCGGGCGAGCCGGCGGCGCAGAACGCGCGCCCCCTGAGCGGCCGGATTGGCCGCGGCCGCAGCTCACGGCGCGGTTGCTTGAACAGCCCGTCACTCTCGATCATGCCGGTCTCGAAGGCGCGCAGAACCATGGTCACGCTCTCGTCGAAGCGCTCGCGCGCCTCGCTCTGATCGATGCGCATGCCTTCGTACTCCACGCGCGAGAGCCCGCGCCCGAACCCGATCAGGGCCCGTCCGCCGGAGACGTGATCGAGCAGCAGAATTTCCTCGGCCATCCGCACGGGATCGTGCCAGGGGACCACGAGGACCTGAGTCCCGAGACGAACACGAGGATGCCGGCCCGCTAAGTAGCTGAGGTACATGAGTGGGTTCGGACTTATCGAGTAGCTGCTGAAATGGTGCTCAGTGATCCATATCGATTCGAAGCCGAGCTCGGCGGCGAGTTCGAGCTGCGTGAGCTCTTCGCGGACGAACTGCGCGTCGTTGAGCTCGGAGTGATTTGCAAATCCCGTCGCGATTCCTACATGCATAAACCTGCTCCGCAAGATTGAACTCGAACGTTACTCACTAGCACCTCCGGATGGCCGGCCTTATCGTTCGTATGATGAAACGCGATCCTAGCAGATATGGTGATGTGCGCACAATGATGCTTTGACAACAAACTGCTGCGAGGAACGTCAAGGACCGCGTCGCAGATTCGCCCGACACCGTTAATCAGGCACCAGGTGGTTCAACTGCCAGAGATTGCACATCGTTGACTTGATTTGAGACGAAACCTAAGATGTTGAGCCAATGGCGGCTCCCGATCCCCTCGTCGGCAAGGTCGTGTCCCATTACCGGGTCATCGAGAA
>Ga0187778_10003081_pt1 | contig 11250 bp, 8 predicted proteins | sample 1015_Q2_SP5_20_M_FD_132418 | JGI IMG/M metagenome (GOLD analysis project Ga0187778, IMG submission 132418) | Tropical peat soil microbial communities from peatlands in Department of Meta, Colombia - 1015_Q2_SP5_20_MG | ecosystem: Environmental > Terrestrial > Soil > Wetlands > Peat | place...
AGGTCGGCGACGGTCTGCGTGAACTTGATGTCGCCCTCGCTCAGCGGCTCGCCGTCCTTGAAGGTGCGCAGGAAGATGCAGCCGATCGCCGCGTCCCGGTACTTGATCGGCACCACCGTGATCGACCGCACCTTGCGGCGCGTCAGCGCGCCCTTCACGTGCTGCAGGCTCTGCTCCGCCGGGGCGTCGGCGATGAACACCGTCTCCCCCGAGTCCATCGCCCGCCGGATCTCCGGGTAGCGCGCCAGGTCCACCACCAGGTTGCGGATGCTCGGGTCCTCGTACGACGCCACGAGCCGCACCGTGCGGCCCCCGCGGTCGGCGAGGAAGATGCTCGAGCGGTCGAGGCCGAACGTCTGCCCCAGCCGCCGGGCGATGGTCTGCAGGATGTCCACGAAGTGGAGCGTCCCGGAGATCTCCGACAGGATGTCGATGATCGTGATCAGCCGGTCGCGCTCGCGCTCCAGCTCGAGCACGCGGTTGGCGAGCAGCGACGCCGCGTCGGGCGCCTCGCCGGCAGTGGTGGCCATCCCGCTAAACTGCGGCTTCGCGCGCCCGGGCGTCAAGCGCCGCGCCGCGCGGCGGAGGCCGCCGGCGCCCCGGAGCCGGCGCGCAGGGCCCGAAGGGCGCCCGGGGACGCCTTGACTCCGACCGCGCGCCGCCGAGATTCCATGCGTCCCCGTCACCGGAGTGCGTCCCATGCTGCGCCGGATCGCCGCCGCGTCAGCGGCTCTGTTGCTCGCCGTGCCCGCGGTGCGGGCGCAGGACCTCACCGACCTGTGTCGCAAGGCGATGCGGCCGCCGGCGGGGGCCTGGTCCCGGTTCCGCCTCGAGGGCGGGCGCGAGAACGGCGCCACGGTGCGGATGGCCATCGTCGGGAGCGAGTCGCACGGCGACACGACCTACCTGTGGGTCGAGACGGCGGCGCGCGGATTCCGGATGGGCGGGCCGCGGGGTGGCGCCGGGGGCGGCGACACGGTGACGATGATCAGCAAGATGCTGGTCGCGGGCATCGGGCCGGGCATGGCGTCGCCGCGCACCGTGGTGATGAAGCTCGGCAGCGTTCCCGCGATGGAGATGCCGATGCACGCGCCGGCCGGCCGGATCACGCCGGGCCAGGACGCCCTCCGGGACTGTGCGAACGCCAAGGTGGTCGGCTGGGAGAGCGTGACCGTGCCCGCCGGGACCTTCCGCGCCCTGCACGTCCAGAACTCGAACGGGCGCGGCGATTCCTGGGTCGTGCCGGAGCTCCCGTTCGCGGTCGTCAAGGTGACCACCGGGGATTCGAGCCGGATGGTGCTCCTGGCCCACGGGATGGGCGCGAGGTCCGAGATCACCGAGACGCCGCGGCCGTTCGACCCGGCACTGTTCGGGCAGATGATGATGCCGCAGCGGCCGCACCACTAGGACGCGTGGGCCCCGCGACGGGGCCCGCCACTCACCACGCCGGAGATCGATCATGTCGAGCCGAATGCTCGCCGCATCCGCCGTCCTGCTGTGCCTCGGCACGCCCGCCGCGCGGGCCCAGGACCTGGCCGACCTGTGCCGCCGGGTGATGCAGCCGCCCGTCGGGGCGTGGTCGGAATTCCGGGTCGGCGGGGGAGGGCGGCTCCCGTTCAGCTCGATGCGGATGGCCGTCGTCGGGCAGGAGACCCGCGGCGGCACCCCCTACCTGTGGATCGAGTTCGCAGCCCACGGGATCACGATGGGCGACGGCGGCGACACCGTGTCGATGATCAACCGGATGCTGGTCCGCGGCTTCGGGCCCGGCATGTCGGATCCGGTTGCCGCGGTCATGAAGTTCGGCAGCGCGCCCGCGATGCAGATGCCGATGAACGCGCCCGGCGGCCCGGGTTCGGCCGGCTCGTCGTCCCTCAAGGACTGCACCTCCAGCAAGGTCGTCGGCTGGGAGAGCGTGACGGTCCCGGCGGGGACCTTCCACGCCCTGCACGTGCAGGACGCCGAGGGCGGCGGCGACACCTGGGTCGTGCCGGACCTGCCGTTCGGCGTGGTGAAGTCGCTCACCGGAGGCGAGGCGGGCGACTCGGGCCAGATGGTGCTGACGGGGCACGGGATGGGCGCCAGGTCGGAGATCACCGAGACGCCCCGGCCGTACGATCAGGCAGCGTTCTTCCAGCTGATGCAGCAGATGATGCGGCAGCGGGGGCACTAGCAACGGCGCGGGCCCCGGGCGACCGGCCCGGGGCCCGCCGGCACGGGCATCGGAGCGGGCGGCTCGGCCTAGCATGCGGTCGGGTCGCCTTTCCATATACATGCATACATGCGTGGGCGTCACGCGCCTGTCAGGGCGGCCGGCGGGCCGACCCGGCGATGGCGAGGCCGCGGCGTCCGCGCCCGGCCGGGATGCGGGCCCAGGGTCAGGGCATTATCCGACTTGCCTAGTCGGAATTGGCCGTGCAGTCTATCGGCATGACCGCCGAGCCATCGCGCGCCACCGAGCAGCGGCTGAGGGTCGCCGTGGACTCGTCGCCGAGCGGCCTGCTGATGACGGACGCCCGGGGCGCGATCGTCCTCGTCAACCGCGAGATCGAGCGGATGTTCGGCTACTCGCGCGAGGAGCTGCTCGGCAGGTCGGTGGAGACGCTGGTCCCCGAGCGCTTCCGGCACGGCCACGGCGGGTTGCGCGGCGGGTTCCTGGCGGAACCGAGGGTCCGCGCGATGGGCGCGGGGCGCGACCTCTACGGTCTCCGGAAGGACGGCACCGAGGTGCCGCTCGAGATCGGACTGACGCCCGTGGTGACGGACGACGGAATGTTCGTCCTCGCCTCCATCGTGGATATCACAGCCCGCAAGAAGGCGGAGGACGAGCGGCGCCGGCTCGAGGAGGAGCTGCGGCAGGCGCAGAAGCTCGAGGCGGTCGGGACGCTCGCCGGCGGCATCGCGCACGACTTCAACAACATCCTGTTCGGCATCGTGGGATACGCCGAGCTGATCGGGAAGGCGAACAGTCCGGCCGAGGTGCAGGCGGACCTCGACGAGCTGCTCAAGGCGACCGCGCGCGGCAAGGAGCTGGTCGAGCGGATCAGCGTCTTCAGCCGGCGCCAGCCGGCGGAGCGCCGCCCGATGGAGATCGGCGCCACGGTCGCCGAGGCGGCGAAGCTGCTCCGGGCGACGCTGCCGGCGTCGATCGAGCTCCGCGTCGACGTGCAGCAGGACGGGCCGCGCGTGCTGGGCGACGCGACCTCGATCCACCAGGTGCTGATGAATCTCGGCACCAACGCGGCGCACGCGATGCCGCGCGGCGGCCGGCTCGACGTCCTGGTCGAGCCGCGCTACGTGCGCGACAGCGTGGTGCGCGCGCATCCCGGGCTGCACGAGGGCCCGTACGTGGTGCTGGTGGTGCGCGACACCGGCTCGGGGATGGACGCCGGCGTCCGGAGCCGCGCGTTCGAGCCGTTCTTCACCACCAAGCCCAAGGGCTCGGGCACGGGCCTCGGCCTGTCGATCGTGCACACCATCGTCGAGGCGCACGAGGGCGTGATCGACCTGGCCAGCGAGCCGGGCCGCGGCACGAGCGTGACGTGCTTCTTCCCGGCGCTGCCGGCGTCCGAGGCGGAGGAGCGGCGCGAGGCCGCCGAGGCTCCGCGGGGGCACGGCGAGCGGATCCTGCTGGTGGACGACGAGCCGACGCTGGCCCGCATGAACCGGCGCCGGCTCGAAGCGCTCGGCTACGCGGTGACCGCGGAGACGGAGGCCGAGCGGGCGCTGGAGACGTTCCGGTCGCGGCCGGCGGATTTCGACGTGGTGCTGACGGACTACCTGATGCCCCGGCTCGCGGGCCTCGACTTCGCGCGCGAAGTGCACAACCTGCGGCCGGACGTGCCGATCGTGCTGCTGACGGGCTACATGGAAGAGCTGCCGGACGAGACGATCCGTGCGGCCGGGATCCGCCGGCTGGTGAACAAGCCGGCCACGATCGTCGAGCTCGGCGAGGCGGTCCACGCCTTGACGACGGGCTCGCGCGCCGCCCGCAGCTGAGCGTGCCGCGCCCGCGGCCGCCTTGCAGGGGCGGCCCGCCCGGTGCACCGTATTGGCATGGCCTCGGGGGGTCCCACCGTCTCGTGCCCCAGGTGCGGGGCGACCAACATCCAGTCGTCTCCGGTGAAGCGCTCCAGCGTGCCAGAGCCGCAGGCCAGCGAGTACTTCCGCGGTGTGGCGGGCGGCGGCCAGGGTGTCGACACGATCCAGCAGAGCCTGTGCCTGCGGTGCGGGTGCCGCTGGATCCCGCGCACGACGGAGGAGCGCCGCATGCGCGCGCTGTCGGGCCAGCTGGGCACCGAGGCGATGCGGGTCGCGCAGGCGCAGGAGATCGCGGCGAGCGCGAAGCCCGTGCGCCGGCGCACCATCATGCCGGGCAGGATACCGACGCGCACCTGGGTGATCGCCTTGGTGATGATCGTGGTGATTCTGCTGGCGCTGTTCACCTAGGCGGCGCGCGGCTCGCGCGGCGGGTCAGGCCCGCGCCAGCGCGTCCAGCTTGAGCACGGTGTTCCAGTTGCGGCCCGTGCCGCGCGTCCCGAGTCCCTTCTCGATGCGCACCACCGACAGCCTGGACCGGCCGCTCCCGTCCGGGTAGGTGACGTACGCCTGGCGCCCCACGGCACGGATCTGCTCGCGGCCGGTGATGGTCCGCTGGAGCGCGCGGGCGCGCGCGGCGCCCGGCGCGTCCTTGAGGGCCATCACCACGAGACGGCCGGGGTCGCGCTCGGCCGCCTCGCGGAACGGGTTCTTCGCGACGAGCGCCCGCCACTCCTCGACCGTGCGCACGAAGAAGTCGGTCCGGAGCCCGAGCTGCCTCGCCGCCTCGGCCTCGAGCCGGCGCTCGAGCGCCAGGGCATCCCCGGTGCCGCCGCCGAAGACGAGATTGCCGCTCACCAGCAGGGACCGCACGTCGCGGAAGCCCATCCCGGAGAGCAGCTCGCGCAGGTCGCTCATCGCCACCTGCTGGTGGCCGCCGACGTTCACCGCCCGCAGCAGGGCGACGTGGGTGGTCAGGGGTTCATCCTCCGGTCGGGGCGGCGGGCGGTCGGGACCCGGGCAAGATACGCCCGCCGGCCGTCGCTCAGCGAGGCGCCACGTAGCCGCCGGGCACGCCGTGCGGCGAGAGCACCACCTGCCACAGCTGGTTCGTCCGGGCGCGGAATCCCCCGGCGCTCGACAGCAGGAAGTACCTCCACATCCGGCGGAACCGCTCGCCGTACCGGCCCGCGATCTCGGGCCAGCGCAGCTGGAAGTTGCGGTGCCACGCCATCAGGGTCCGGTCGTAGTCCGGCCCGAAGCCGTGCCAGTCCTCCAGCACGAACCGCCCCTCGATCGCCGCCGCGATCTGGCGCGCGGACGGGAGCATCGAGTTCGGGAAGATGTAGCGCCCGGTCCACGGATCGGTGCTCGTCACCGACCGGTTGCCGCCGATGGTGTGGAGCAGGAACAGCCCGTCGTGCGCGAGCAGGCCCCGGACCCGGCGCATGAAGGTGGCGTAGTTCTTCCGGCCGACGTGCTCGAACATGCCGATCGACAGCACGCGGTCGAACCGTCCGCTCAGCGAGCGGTAGTCCTGCAGGCGGATCTCGACCGGCAGCCCGGCGCACGCCTGCCGGGCGTGCTTGGCCTGCTCGTCCGAGACGGTGATCCCCACCACCGAGACGCCGCAGCGCTCGGCGGCGAACTTCGCGGTGCCGCCCCACCCGCAGCCGATGTCGAGCACGCGCATGCCCGACCGCAGCCCCAGCTTCCGGCACACCAGGTCGAGCTTCGCCTCCTGGGCGTCGTCGAGCGTGCCGGCGTGCTTCCAGTAGGCGCAGCTGTAGATCATCCGCCGGTCGAGCATCCGGCTGAAGAGATCGTTGCCGAGGTCGTAGTGACGCCGGCCGATCTGGAAGGCTCGGCCCGGCCGCTGGAGGTTCACCAGCCGCGCCCACAGCGCGCCGGGCAGGTCCCGCCACGGGTGGACCCGGGTGTCGAGCTCGGCGCTGAGGATCCGGGTGAAGAACTCGTCGAGGCGCTCGCAGTCCCACCAGCCGTCCATGTAGGACTCGCCCAGGCCGAGGGACCCCTGGGCGAGGACGCGGGCGAACAGCCGCTGGTCGTGCACGCGGACGTCCCAGGGCCGGTCTCCGTCGATCGTGACGTCGGCGAGTCCGAGCAGCCGCTCGACCGTGGTGCGAATCCCCGCGCCTGGCATGGTCGCCCCCCGGGAAGGGTCCGCGTCAACGATAGGAGCGGCGCGCGCCCTCGGCCAGGTTGCGCCCCCGGACGGGGCCCCTCATACTGTCGACGGAGAGGAGGGTCCCACCATGCATTCTCTCGCCCGGCCAGCCGTCCTGGCCCGCGTGGCCGCCCTGGTGGTGCTCGTCGCCGCGTGCGCCCCGCGGGCCCCGTCGCGCCAGGAGCCGATGCCCAGCCGCGACGTCCTCACCAGCGACGACATCAACGGTCACGGGTTCAGCACCGTTCTCGAGGCGCTGCAGGCCCTCCGGCCCCACTGGCTCGTGGCCCGGGGGACCGACAGCTTCCACACGCCGACGGACGTGCGCGTCTTTCTCGACAGCAACGAGATCGGCGGGGTGGACGCGCTCGGCCTGGTGCAGCTGGCGTCCATCGTGTACATCCGGCATTACGACGGTGTGGCGGCCACGGCGCGGTGGGGGATCGGCCACGGCCAGGGCGTCATCTACATCGCGACCCACCCGGACGGCCGTCCCATCTGAGTCGAGCGGCCTGCGGCCCCGGCCCCGCATCGGGCCGGGCCCGCCGGGTCACGGCTGCGGCCGATAGGCGTACAGTCCGAGCATCGTCCCGACGAAGCCGCCGGCCACCTTGGTGCTGAGGATGGTCCCGTCGGCGTCCCCTTTGAGAAGTACCCAGTCGTCGGGCCGGTAGGCGTACAGGAAGTCGTAGCTCCCCCCGCGGGCACGAATCCTCAGGAACAACGTGGAATCCGGCGAGCCTTCGAACGGCGCGAACGCCACGACCGTGGTGGCGGCCGAGTCGCGGGGACCGCTCCTGCGCTCCAGGGTGACCGCGGGCTGCCCGTCCACCAGCGTCAGGCCCAGGAAGTACCAGGCGTCGCTGCCCTGGAACGCGACCATCCCCGCGTGGTCTCCGGCCGCCAGCGGCCGGTAGCGCATCGCCGTCGTGGCCGTGGCCCAGGCGTGCTGCTGGCGCCGGGCGACGAACGACGGCTGCCCCGTGCCCTCGAGGGGGACGGGCCGCGCGCGCAGCGTCAGCCACCCGGGGTGCGAGATGAGATCGGCGACCGGCTCCCGCACCGTGCGCAGGTACGTCCACGCCGGCGAGAGCTGGGGCGCGTCGAACTCGTCCCGCACGGTGAAGTTGCCGGCGAGGGGCGGGTACGCGCGCCGGTCCGAGGAGAGCCTGGGCGCGCGCACCACGTAGGGGACCGTCGCCGTGTCGGCGAGGATCTCCGGCCAGCCGTCGCGCCACGTGACCGGCAGCAGGAACGTCTCGCGGCCGGTGTTGAACGTGAAATCCTGGTAGGGCCGCGTGCCGAGGAAGACCGCCCACCACTCGCCGTCCTGGGTCTGGACGACGTCCGCGTGCCCGGTCGCCCACACCGGGAACGGGCGCGTGGGATCGAGGTGGCGCTGGGTCAGGATCGGCTCGACCGGACCCGGTGCGTACGGCCCGAGCACGGCCCGGCTGCGGAACACGACCTCGGAGTGCTGCTCGGCCGTGCCGCCCTCCGCGCAGATCAGGTAGTACCAGCCGTCCTTCTTGAAAACGTGCGGCGCCTCGATCCAGATCGGGTGGCGCGCGATGTCGACGCCGCCGTTGACGACCATCCGGCGGGGGCCGACCAGTTTCTGCGCCGTCGTGTCGTACTCCTGGATCCAGATCGCGCGATGACCCTGGCCGTAGAGCTGCGGGCCCTCCGGCAGGCCGTTGTTGAGGACGTAGACCTTGCCGTCGTCGTCGAAGAACAGCGAAGGGTCGATGCCGTCGAACCCCAGCCACACGGGGTCGGACCAGGGACCGGCGGGATCGGTCGCCGTCACGAGGAAATTGCCGCCGCGGTCCACCAGCGTGGTGATCATCCACAGCTTGCCGGGGCGGCAGCTCAGGCTGGGCGCGAAGATGCCGCGCGAGACGCCGGCGCTGTCCAGATCGAGCTGCGACGGCCGGTCGAGGATGGAGCGGATCTGGTGCCAGTGCACGAGATCGCGGCTGGTGAACAGCGGCACGCCCGGGTAGTAGGCGAAGCTCGAGGTGGCGAGGTAGTAGTCGCTCCCCTGCCGGCAGACGGTGGGGTCCGGGTAGAAGCCGGCCAGGATCGGGTTCAGGAACTCGCCGCCCCCGGCGTGCACGACCTTGTAGATCGAGTCGTCACCCGCGTACTCGAACCAGTCGAACCGGGCCTCGGCGCCGGGGGCCAGGGCCTGGGCGGCGAGCGGGCCGGCGCCGGCCGCGACGAGCGCGGCGCACGCGAGGGACAGGGCGAGTGGCTTCATGGATGGCTCCGGTTCCGCGGAACGCCGCGGCGGCCTAGAAGGAGCAGCTCTCCGGCGGGCCGAGATAGCTCGGTCGGACGCCGCCCCGGTCCACGACCAGGCGCTGGAGCACGACGGCGGGATCCACCAGCCAGTAGCGCAGGACGTGGTCGCCCGCCGTGACGTGATGGCGGGTCACGGTCTGGATGGCGTTGTCGCTCACCCACCGCTCCCACGCGTGCAGCGTGGTGTCCGCGGCCAGGTCGACGACCTGCGGCGGCTCGTCGTCGAACGACACGGCGTAGCGGAGGCCCGTCGCGTGGACGTCGAGGGTGGGCGAGAAGGTCGCGCGCACCGCGACGTCGCCGCCCTCGAACAGGCGGAGGCGATACTCGAGATGCGGCGCGTCGCCGCCCGGCGTCTGGCGCGCGGCGGTGACCGGGAACGCGGTCATCCCCGAGAGCGTCCGGCCGAGGCCCGGGACGCGGACCCAGCGCAGCTCCGGGGCGCCGACCGCGACCGCGAAGTGCTCCGCCTCCATCGCGACGTAGCCGTCGCTCTCGACGAAGCGGCGTGGGCGCCCGCCGGCCGGCGTCCGCACCCGCGTGCGCACCACCACCGAGCGGCCCGCCCCCGTCACGGTGACGGAGGCGTCGTGCAGGCCCGCCGCGGCGGGCACGCGCCGCCAGTCGACGCTCACCCGGAGCGTGCGCTCCCTGTCGACCGTGCCCTGCGACGGCGCGACCCGGAGCCACGGCGGGTCGGAGACGGCCCGGTAGGCGAACGGCGTGCTCCCGCGATTGAACACCACGATGTCGGATCGCGACGCGCCGCAGGCGTCCGGCTCCGGCAGCACGGCGGCCGACGCGTCGGCCGGCCACCACCGGTCCGAGCCCGGGATCGCGACGCCCATCTCGGCCGCCCGGGGCAGCGCGATCTCGCGCACCTCCGGCATCACGTTCACCGGCGGCTGCTGCCAGGTGGTGTAGCCGATGTGGGTCTGGTCCATCATGTGCCGCCACTTGCCGCCGGCCAGCGTGTCGTTGTACCACGCCGTGATGGCCGCGTCGCGCGCGAACCGGGCGCGCGCCGACGCCGCGTCGTCGTTCGTCGACGCGCGGCCCTGCGCCGCGTCGCGGCGGTTCCGGGCGACCGCCTCGTACAGGGCGTACAGGTTGCCGAGGGCCAGCACCGGGTGCAGCACCAGCTCGCCGTACGCCGCGCGCGCGGCGGCGGGCAGCCGGTCGCCGATCGACCTCGCCCTGGCCTCGAGCGACGTGAAGTCCCCCACCACCCGGTCCCACTCGCCGTAGTCGTCGAGCGAGAAGGTCTCGGGGGCGAGCAGCTCCGGCTTGCGCCGCGCGCTGTAGCGCCCGTAGTCGTCGAGGACCGCGGCGATCCCGGCCGCGTGCGCGGGCCCGAACTGCTGCGCTGCCCACAGCCTCGTGTAGTCGGGCAGCCGCTCGACCGGCCAGCGATCCGGGTCCCAGGCGTAGTCGAGGAAGAACGAGATCGGGAGCTCCATCGGCTTCAGGTCGCCGACGTTCACGATCCAGATGCGGTTCACGCCGTATCCGTACGCCAGGTGGAGCTGCTCCCACACCCGCGGGAGGGTGTTGGTGTTGATCCACTTGTAGTTCCGCGGGCCGCCCACGTAGTCGAAGTGGTAGTAGAGCCCGTAGCCCCCGGCGCGTGCCGCCACCGCGCCGAACGTCTGCTGCCCGCCACCCGGAGGCGTTCGTTGCGCCGCCCGCACCGTCGACTCCGTCGCCACTGCGCCGGGGGCCGGCAGCCGCCGCACGTCGCCCCAGTTGTCGTCGGAGAACAGCAGCGTCACGTCGTCGGGGACCCGCATCCCGCGGTCGTAGTAGTCTTGGACCTCCTTGTAGAGCGCCCAGTCCTGCGGCGTCGCCGACGCCGGCCTGCCGGTCTCGCGCGCGATGATCGCGCGCTGGTCGGCCACGATCCGCTCGAGCAGCCCGACGTTCGCGCTGTCGCTCATCGGCATGTCGCCGTCGCCGCGCATCCCGACGGTGACGATGCTCTCGTGGCCGTCCATGTTGCGGATGCCCTGGCGCCAGAAGGCGCGGAGCACCGAGTCGTTGGTCTGGTAGTTCCACGGCCCGGTGCCGTGGCGCTTCCACTCCTGCTGGGCCCGCAGCATCGGCTCGTGGTGCGAGGTGCCCATCACGATCCCGTACTCGTCCGCCAGCCGGGGATTGAGGGAATCGTCCTCGTTGAACGCGTTGGCCCACATCGCCGGCCACAGGTAGTTCCCCTTCAGCCGGAGGAGCAGCTCGAACACCCGCTCGTAGAACCGGTGGTTGAAGCCGCCGAAGGTGGCCTGCGCCCAGCCGGCGAGCGCCGGCGCCTCGTCGTTGAGGAAGATGCCGCGGTACTTCACCGCCGGCGGGCCCTCCGTCCGCCGGCCCGGCAGCACGTAGAGCGCGGCGCGCGGCGCCGGCGGCACGTCGGCCCACCAGTACCAGGGCGACACGCCGATCCTGGCCGAGAGGTCGTAGAGGCCGTAGATGGTCCCGCGCTTGTCGCTCCCCGCGATCACCAGCGCGCGCGCGACGCCCGGCCGGGGACGCTCGACGACCTGGAGCAGCGACGCCTCCCAGCGCCCCGCCACGCCCGCGGTGTCGACCCGGCCCTCCCGCACCAGGCTGTCCACCAGGCCGCCCCGGCCGAGCGTCCCGACGACGACGACCTCCCGCGCGGCGGGCAGCGTGTCGACGGCGACGCTCGCCGGGTGCGCCGTCACCAGGCCCACGTCGCG
>Ga0187778_10003083_pt1 | contig 11249 bp, 8 predicted proteins | sample 1015_Q2_SP5_20_M_FD_132418 | JGI IMG/M metagenome (GOLD analysis project Ga0187778, IMG submission 132418) | Tropical peat soil microbial communities from peatlands in Department of Meta, Colombia - 1015_Q2_SP5_20_MG | ecosystem: Environmental > Terrestrial > Soil > Wetlands > Peat | place...
AAGAACAAGGTCGCCAAGGTCAGCTGGGATCAAGTTCGCGAGATCGCCGAGACCAAGAAGACCGATCTCAACGCCAACGACATCGACGCTGCCGCCAAGATCATCGCCGGTACCGCCCGGTCGATGGGAATTACCGTCGAATAGTTAACCCGCCGTCGGACGACGATGCGGGCCGTCCACGGCCCGAGGAGGAGTCCGACAAATCAAACCCAGCGTGGGAGGGCCAGCTTCGGCCCGCTTGGTAACCACGACCCAACATCAGATTGGACGAATCAATGAGCAAGAACAGCAAGGCATACCGCGCGGCCGCGGAGAAGGTGGACCGCACCAACCTCTACACGCCGCTGCAAGCGGCCAAGCTCGCCAAGGAAACGTCGTCGACCAAGCAGGACGCGACCGTCGAGGTGGCGATCCGGCTCGGCGTCGACCCGCGCAAGGCAGACCAGATGGTCCGTGGCACGGTCAACCTGCCCCACGGCACCGGTAAGACCGCCCGGGTCGCGGTGTTCGCTGTCGGGGAGAAGGCTGAGGAGGCCAAGGCCGCCGGCGCCGATGTCGTCGGCAGTGACGATCTGATCGAGAAAATTCAGGGTGGCTGGCTGGATTTCGACGCCGCGATCGCCACCCCTGATCAGATGGCCAAGGTCGGCCGTATCGGTCGGGTGCTGGGTCCGCGCGGCCTGATGCCCAACCCCAAGACCGGCACCGTCACTCCCGACGTCGCCAAGGCGGTGGCCGACATCAAAGGCGGTAAGATCAACTTCCGCGTAGACAAGCACGCCAACCTGCACTTCATCATCGGCAAGGCGTCGTTCGACGAGAAGCGCCTGGCGCAGAACTACGGTGCCGCCCTTGACGAGGTGCTGCGGCTCAAGCCGTCGACGTCGAAGGGCCGCTACCTGAAGAAGGTCACCATATCGACGACCACCGGCCCGGGGATTCCGGTCGACCCGTCCATCACCCGCAACTTCGCGGAGGCGTAGGGCAAGGCGCCGGTGGCGCCGCAGGCCGAAGCCGACCATCAAGCGATGAGGCGTAGGGCAAGGCGCCGGTGGCGTCTCGGACCAATGGGCTGTCCTCGAAAGTGGTATTCGGATGCGATATCAATTTCTACTTGCACCATGGAGGGCTTCGCGGTGCGGACGTGGCCGGTGTGGCTGCTGGGCTGTCAGCTGGTGGCCGGGAACGGCCCAAGCCAGACTCCTAACCGCCGCACTCGGCGATGCGCCGCCGCAGAAAGTCGCGGCCCGGGTCGGAACCGTTGGACTCCAACGCCTTTCGATACCAGGTGAGCGCTTCAGCGGGCCGACCCGCCCGCCGCAGCAGATCGGCGCGCACCGTCGCCACCAAGTTCGAGCGGGCCAGCCGTGGATCATGCGCGACCTTCTCCAGCGCAGCCAGGCCAGCGTCAGGGCCATCGCGGAAACCAACCGCCAGCGCGCGGTTGGCCCGCACCACCGGCGAGTCGGTCATTTGCAGCAGCCGGTCGTAGGCCGCACAGATGGCGGACCAGTCGGTCTGCTCCCATGACGGTGCGGTCGCGTGCACTGCGGCGATCACCGCCTGCGGTAGATAGGGACCGGTCGATCCTTCGGCCAGTCGCAGCTGCTGCAGGCCGCGGGCGATGCGGGCGCGGTCCCAGCGCCGACGGTCCTGCTCCTCCAGCGGCACCAGCGCGCCGGCAGCGTCCACCCGGGTCGCCCGTCGCGAATCATGCAGCAGCACAAGGGCAGCCAACGCGCGCGCCTCGAGCTCGTGCGGCATCAGCATGCACAGCTCGCCGGCCAACCGGACCCCTTCGTCGCACAGTTCGTCACGGATCGCCGACGGACCCGCCGTCGACCAGTAACCCTCGGTGAACACCGAGTAGATGCAACTGAGCACGTGCGGTGTGCGCTCGGGCAGCAGCTCGGCCGGTGGCACCCGCAGCGGAATGTTGGCGTGGCGGATCTTGTTTTTGGCGCGGGTGATTCGCTGGCTGACAGCGGTATCCGTCTGCAACATCGCGCGGGCGATCTCGGCGACGGTCAACCCGGATACCAGTCGCAGCGTGAGCGCCAGCTGCGACGGCCGGTCCAACGCCGGATGCGCACAGGTGAACATCATCCGCAGCTCGTCGTCGCGAACCGGATGTGGCTCCGTGTGATCGGTGCGCGCCCGGATATCGTCGACCACGGCGGCCAATTCCTTTCCGGGACGGACGGATTCGCGCCGCAGCCGATCGCGGACGCGGTTGCGGGCAACTGTCACCAGCCATCCGCCGGGATGGTCGGGTACACCGTCGCGGGGCCAGGTGCGCAGCGCGTCGGCGCAGGCTTCCTGGACGGCGTCCTCGGCGACGGTGAGGTCACCGGACCACCGCGCGATCGCGGCCACAGCCGGTCCCCATTCCCGGCGGAAGACGCCGTCCAGGTTGGCCATTACCGGGGCTTACAGCCCGGACACCCCAGCCTGCTGTCGGAGGTGCACGGCAGAGGCGGGAATCGTCGAAGCGATCTTGACGGCCTCGTCGCGGTCGGCGGCGCTGAGCACATAGAAGCCGTTGGCCACCTCGGCGCTTTCCACGTAGGGCCCGTCGGTGATGATGGTCTCGCCGTCGCGGACCTTCACCGTGGTCGCCGTGGACGGTTCGTGCAAGGCGGCGCCGCCGATAACGTGACCGCCCGCGGCAGCGGCGAATTCGCCGTGCCGTGCCGCGACCGTCTGCCACTCCGGTGTGCCAGGCGCAAACGCGGATGCGGGTGGTTCCAGCAGCAGCGCCAGCCACTGGTTGCCGTTGCTTGGCTTGCGAGGGTTGAAGGAGCCGTATATCGGCCAGACTTCCACGGCGCCGTGCTTGGCGGCCGGGATATCGCGGGCGAACGCCAGCGCCTCGTCGAGGTTCTCGGCTTCGAACACGTAGTAGCCGCCGGCGACTTCTGCGGTCTCGGCGAACGGGCCGTCGGTGACGGTCGGCGCGTCCGGGCCGCCCGTGATGCGCACAGCGGTCGCCGCCGGCAGCAGCGCGTCACCACCGCGGATCGCCGGCAACACCTTGGCGTGGAACGTCTCGTAGGCGGCCATTTCGGCGGCGTGCTCGTCGGGCGTGAGGTCCCGCTCCTTGCGGATCAACGGGGCGAAGTACTGCATGGGTGGTCACCTCCGGTAGTGAGCGGAACCCTGTGTTCCACTCTCTACCTTTCCGACGAACAGCGCGGCGGTGATCCGACAGCGGCCGCAGGAAGTTACGCCACAGCGCCGGGCTTGAGGTAGGTGACCAGGCTGCAGTCGAGGCACTCGTCGGCGAAGTAGTGCTCGCAGCCGCGCAGGTACTTCATGTAGCGGTTGTAGACCTCTTCGGAGGTGATCGCGATGGCCTTGTCCTTGTTGGCCTCCAGCGCATCCCCCCAGATCCGCAGCGTCTTGACGTAATGCGGTTGCAGCGAAAGGGGTTCGGGGACGATGAATCCGGCCTTCTCGCCGTGTTCGACCATCATCTCGGTGCTCGGCAGGCGACCGCCCGGGAATATCTCGGTGATGACGAACTTGATAAAACGCGCCGTCTCAAAGGTGATTTTCTTGCCGCGGGCGTGCAGGTTGTAGGGGTGATAGCTGACGCTGCTTTGCACCGTCATCCGGCCATCGTCGGGCATGATGTTGAAACACTTCTTGAAGAAGTCGTCGTAATTCTCGAAGCCGAAGTGCTCGAAGGCCTCGATGGACACGATCCGGTGGACGGGCTCGTTGAAATCCTCCCAGCCGTGCAGCAGCACCCGGCGTGAGCGATTGGTGTCGATCGAGTCCAGCAGTTGCACGGAGCGAGCGTGCTGGTTCTTGGACAGGGTCAAGCCGATGACGTTGACGTCGTAGCGTTCGATGGCGCGCTTCATGGTGGTGCCCCAGCCACAGCCGACGTCCAGCAGCGTCATGCCGGGCCGCAGGTCCAGCTTGTCCAAGTTCAGGTCGACCTTGGCGATCTGCGCCTCTTCCAGCGTCATGTCCTCGCCCTCGAAGTAGGCGCAGCTATAGGTCCGAGTCCGGTCCTGGAACAAGGCGAAGAAGTCATCGGATAAGTCGTAATGGGCCTGGATGTCTTCAAAGCGCGTTCGCGTCTTCGTGGTGCCAGTCGGTTTTTCAGACATTGTCGTCTTCGTTCTCCTAATGGACGTTCAGCGGCTGAGTCACGTACGAATTCTCGGACCGTGACGTGCAACCATACCGACGCCGGTGTCGCGATTAACGGCTTGACACTCTATCGGTGGCATTTTCGCGGCCGTCTACTTTTCCAGCGTGAACTGGTTGACGTCGATGTAACCTATGCGGAATCCCTTGGCGCAACCGGTCAGATACTTCATATATGTGTCGTAAACTTCTTCGGACTGGATCGCGATGGCCTCGTTCTTGTGGGCCTGCAGCGCGGCCGCCCACTGCTCGAGCGTCCTGATGTAGTGCGGCTGCAGCGACTGGATGCGGGCCAGCGTGAAACCCGCCCTCGCCGAGTGCTCCTGCACCTTCTCGATCGACGGTAACCGCCCGCCCGGGAAGATCTCGGTCACGATGAACTTGATGAAGCGGGCTATCTCGAACGACAACGGCAAGCCGCGGTCGACGATCTGCTTCCCGGTCAACCCGGTGATCGTGTGCAGCAACATCACACCGTCGTCGGGCATGGTGTCGTAGGCCATCTTGAAGAAGGCGTCGTAGCGATCATGCCCGAAGTGCTCGAACGCGCCGATCGACACGATCCGGTCCACGGGCTCGTCGAACTGTTCCCAGCCCTGCAGCAACACTCTCCTGCTGCACGCGGTGTCCATCTCGTCGAACGTCTTCTGCACGCGGGCGGCCTGGTTCTTGGACAACGTCAGGCCGATGACGTTGACGTCATACTTCTCGATCGCGCGGCACATGGTGGCGCCCCACCCGCAGCCGACATCCAGCAGCGTCATGCCGGGCCGCAGGCCCAGCTTGCCCAACGCCAGGTCCATCTTGGCGATCTGCGCCTCTTCCAGCGTCATATCCTCACGCTCGAAGTAGGCGCAACTGTAGGTCTGGGTGGGGTCGAGGAACAGCCGGAAGAAGTCGTCGGATAAGTCGTAGTGCGCCTGCACATCTTCGAAGTGCGGCGTCAGCTTCTCCGCCATGTCAGTGCCTTTCCGGACTCCAGCGGCATTCAGCGGGTTCACGAGGACATCCCGAAACGCACCCAACGGACGTTCGAGGCATGCTATCCGATCAGCTGGCCTCGGCGAAATTCCTCTTCAGCTCGCCGACGACCAGGTCCCACAGCTGCTCCGGTAGCTCGTGACCCATGCCGTGGATCAGCACCAGACGGGCGCCGCGGATCGCGCGGGCGACGGCCCGCCCGCCGAAGGGCCGCATCAGCTTGTCGGCGCGGCCGTGGATCACCACAGTCGGTGCGGTGATGCGCCGGTTATAGCCGACCAGGCTGCCGCTGCCGAGGACCGCGCCGAAATGCCGGCCGATCCCCCAGGGGTAATAGCTGCGCTCGTAGCTTTCGATTGCCTCCTCGCGGATCCGCTCGTGCGGTCGCGGATAGCTGGGACTGCCGATGATCTTGCTGACCCGCACGGCGTTGTCGACGATCACGTCCCGCGGCGAATCCGGCGGTGGGCCCTTGATGACCGCGAGCAGGGCACGCGCGTTCGGTGGCGGTAGGAATGGCTGGTTGTTGCTGGAGAAGATCACCGCCAGCGACCGCGTCCGCTCCCGGAAGCGCGCGGCGAATATCTGGGCGATCATGCCGCCCATCGACGCCCCGACAACGTGGGTGCGGTCGATGCCGAGGTGATCCAGCAGGGCCACGGCGTCGTCGGCCATATGATCCAGCGTGTACCCCGCTTTGCTGCGCAGCCCAAGCCAGGAGCGGATCAACCGGGGGATCAGCGGCCCGAGCGAGCCGCGGTGTTCGACCTTGCTGGACAGGCCGACGTCGCGGTTGTCGTAGCGGATGACGCGCAGACCTTGCGCGACGAGCTTTTCACAGAAGCCGCTGCGCCACAGCAGCAATTGAGCGCCCAGCCCCATGATCAGCAGCACCGCCGGGTCGTTGGGATCACCCATGTCCTCGTAGTAGATGTCCAGGTCGCCGGAACGCGCGGTGCCGGCCCTCATCGCGACCGACGCCGCATCCGTGCCTTGTCGCGCCCTCGGCTTATCGGCCATGGGCCACACCGGTGGCATCGGGGTTGTATTCGCGGCTGACCTCGACCATGAAGTTGGCGAAGTAGCCGGTGAGCTGCGGGTCGGACATCATCTGCCACTTGGGTGCCAGCAGCTTCATGTACCGCTCGACGTAGAGGAACTGCTTGCCGATCAGCACCAGCTGGCGGGGCAGCTTGACGTCGTAGGCGTCGGCTAGCGCCGAGAGCTGCCGGCCGATCTCCACATACGACATGTCACCCAGGGTCTTCATCGTTAGCGGCGTAGCGAACGCCTCCAAGTCCTTGGCGGCCTGCGCCTCGGGCCTCATGGTGCCGACCGCGCCCATCAGCACCACGATCTTGCCCGCGGCGGCGTGGTCCTTTTTGACCAGCAGCGCGTACACCAGCTCGCGCAGCAGCCAGCGGGTGCGCGGGTCGATGCGGCCCATGATGCCGAAGTCGAAGAACACGATCTTGCCGTCGGCGTCGACGTAGAGATTGCCGGCATGCAGGTCACCGTGGAACAGGCCGTGGCGTAGCCCGCCCTCGAAGACACTGAACAGCAGCGCCTTGACCAGTTCGGTGCCGTCGAATCCGGCCTTGCGGATTTCGGCGGCTTTGTCGATGCGGATGCCGTGCACCCGCTCCATGGTCAGCACCCGCCCGGTGGTGTAGTCCCAGTACACCTCCGGCACCCGGATGTTGCGGCCCAGCGGGGAGGCGTTCATGTGCGCCACCCACGCTTCCATCGACTGTGCCTCCAGCCGGAAGTCCAACTCCTCGGCGAGGTTGTCGGAAAAGTCGGCCACGATGTCTTGGGCCGACAGCCGGCGGCCGAGCTTGGCCAGCTCGACCACCTGGGCGAACCGTTTCAGGATCTGCAGGTCGGCGGCGACCCGGCGCCGGATGCCCGGCCGCTGGATTTTGACGACGACCTCCTCGCCGCTGTGCAAGGTGGCGTAATGCACCTGGGCGATGGAGGCCGACGCGAACGGCTTCTCTTCGAAGCTGGCGAACAGCTCCGAGGGCTCGGCGCCCAGTTCCTCGACGAAGAGCTTGTGCACCTCGGCGGCTTTGGCGGGCGGCACCGCGTCGAGCAGGCTGCGGAACTCCCGGGACAGCGGTTCCCCGAACGCACCGGGGCTGGAGGCGATGATCTGCCCGAACTTGACGTACGTGGGCCCCAGGTCGGCGAAGGTATGCGGGAGCTCCTTGATCATCTTGTACTGCCAGGGACCGCGCGCGGGCAGCTTGGTGACGACGCGGGCTGCGGTGCGGGTGACCTGCCACCCCGTCGCGCCAATGCGGGCCGCCTCGACCGGCAAGGGCACCCGGTCAAGCTTGGCTACCTCGCGGTGTTTGGTGGAACTCATCCAAGCAGTGTGCCAAACGGTTGCTGTCAACTCCCAATTGATGAGCCCCTCACGTCATGTCACGGGCTCGGGCAAAGTTCTCGCGGAGGGTTTCGACGATCGGTCGCCCAATCAGGCCATGACCCCCAGCCGATCCCTGAGCACCAGCAACGCTACCGTCGGGGCACGCCGTCGTGCACGGGTTCTGGGGCGCCATAAACCTACAGCGCGTAGCTGCCGCCAAGGGCGAACTCCGGGCCGTGTGCCTTGAGGACAGATGCGGCGCGCGCCTCAGCGCCTCACGCAAGTCGTCATTGCGCGCGTACCCGGGTGATCCGGCTCCTGTCATGGTAGGTAGGTATTACCCATGCGGATGGCCACCTTCAACATCCTGCACGGATGCAGCGTTCGCGACGGCGAAGTCGACGTCGGCAGGCTTCGTGAGTGTGTAGCACGATTAGACGCCGACGTGCTGGGCCTGCAGGAGGTCGACGTCGGCCAGCCCCGTTCGGCGACGGCGGACCTCACCGCTGTCGCAGTGGAGGCGATGGGCGCGGTGAGTCACCGGTTCGTCGCGGCGATCTCCGGCACCCCCGGAGCGACCTGGATGGCAGCGACAGGCCACGAACGGCCAGGGACCACGGCCTATGGCATCGCGCTGCTGTCGCGCTTTCCAGCATCCAGCTGGCAGGTGCTGCGGCTGCCACGAATCCCGGTGAAGTTCCCGATGTATCTGCCCGGACCCCGCCGGGTGCAGATCGTCAACGAAGAACCCCGGGCGGCGGTGGTGGCGAGACTCGACACCCCGTTGGGCCCGTTGACCGTGGCCAACACCCACTTGTCGTTCATCCCGGGCTGGAACCGCGTACAGCTGCGACGGCTGATCCGCGATCTGCGCGGCTTCCCGGGCCCGCGGGTGCTGATGGGTGACCTCAACATGGGCCCCCGAGCGCCGCGGCGCCGCACGGGGCTACGGCCGCTCGCGACCGCGTCGACCTTCCCCGCCGACATCCCCGCCCGTCAGCTCGACCACATCCTCACCGACGATCCCTTGCTCAGCGCCGATGCGTGCTGGGCGCCAAAGCTGCCGATCTCGGATCATCGGCCACTCATCGTCGATGTGTCCCGGTGACTGAATTGCCCGGCTCCTCCTCAGGCCCTACGGGCCTGCATCGTCGCCGGGTGATCTGTCTGCCCACTGGCGAAATCGGCCGTAGGGTGCGGTAATGCAGATGATCTCCGCGGAGTCGACCGAACTTTTCGTCGGTCCGCCGGACGCGCCGCTGCAGCTGGCCCGCGTGGCTTACACCGGGTGCGGCGAGGCGACGCTGGTCCGAGTCCACGGCCACGGCCTGGCCGGGGAGGCGGTCGCGGCTGCCGGTGCGGGCGCCGTCGAGATCCCGGTCTCAGTCGACGACCCGGTCATCGGTCAGCGCCGGGCCGCGCGGGTGCACGCCTGCGGCGTCAGCACACCGTTCGCGTTCACCGTGGCCGAACCGGGGTGGACGATGTTCATGGTCAGCCACTTCCACTACGACCCGGTCTGGTGGAACACCCAGGGCGCCTACACCAGCGGGTGGCGCGAGGACCCGCCGGGGCAAGCCCGGCAGGTCAACGGATTCGAACTAGTGCACGCGCATCTGGAGATGGCCCGCCGCGAGCCGGAGTACAAATTCGTGGTGGCCGAAGTGGATTACCTCAAGCCCTACTGGGACACCCACCCCGAGGACCGCGCCGACCTACGCCGGTTCATCAGCGAGGGCCGCGTCGAAGTGATGGGCGGCACCTACAACGAACCCAACACCAACCTCACCAGCCCGGAGACTACTATCCGAAACCTGGTGCACGGCATCGGGTTTCAGCGCGACGTGTTGGGCGCTGATCCGGCCACCGCCTGGCAGCTCGACGTGTTCGGCCACGACCCGCAGTTCCCCGGCATGGCCGCCGACGCCGGGCTGACGTCGAGTTCGTGGGCCCGCGGCCCTCACCACCAGTGGGGGCCGATGCTCGGCGGCGACGTGGCGCGCATGCAGTTTTGCAGCGAGTTCGAATGGATCGCGCCGTCGGGGCGCGGCCTGCTGACCCACTACATGCCGGCGCACTATTCAGCCGGGTGGTGGATGGACTCGTCGACTTCGCTGGCCGAAGCCGAACACGCCACCTACCGGCTCTACGAGGAGCTCAAGAAGGTCGCGCTGACCCGCAACGTGCTGCTGCCGGTCGGCACCGACTACGCCCCGCCGAACAAGTGGGTCACCGAGATCCACCGGGACTGGAATTCCCGGTACACCTGGCCGAAGTTCGTGTGCGCGCTGCCGCGGGAGTTCTTCGCCGCCGTCCGCGCCGAACTGGACGCACACGGGCGGCGGCCGTCGCCGCAAACCCGGGACATGAACCCGATCTACACCGGCAAGGACGTGTCGTTCATCGACACCAAACAGGCCAACCGGGCCGCCGAGAACACTCTGCTGGACGCGGAGCGCTTCGCCGTGTTCGCGGCGCTCATGGGCGGCGCCGACTACCCGCAGGCGGCGTTGGCTAAGGCGTGGGTGCAGCTGGCCTACGGCGCGCACCACGACGGGATCACCGGCTCGGAATCCGACCAGGTCTACCTCGACCTGCTCACCGGCTGGCGCGACGCCTGGGAACTCGGCCGCGCCGCCCGCGACAACTCACTGGCGCTGCTGTCAAGGGCGGTCCATGCCGACGTCGTGGTGTGGAATCCGTTGGCGCACAAGCGCACCGACATTGTGACGGTCCGACTCGACGTCCCACTCGGGGCCGGGGTGCGGGTGGTTGACCCCGAAGGGGCCGAGGTGCCTGCGCACGTCGAGCACGACGGGCGCTCGGTCACATGGCTGGCGCGCGACGTGCCGTCGCTGGGTTGGCGGGCCTACCGGCTAGTCGCGGCCGATACCGCGACTGGCTGGGAACCGGCTTCCGGCAACGAGATTGCCAACGAGCACTACCGGTTGGCTGTCGACCCGGCGCGTGGCGGCGGGGTGTCGTCGCTGGTTCACGACGGCCACCAGCTGATCGCCGCCGGCCGGGTGGGCAACGAGCTTGCCCTCTACGAGGAATATCCGGCGCACCCGAGTTCAGGTGAAGGACCGTGGCACCTGCTGCCCAATGGGCCCGTCGTCTGCTCGTTCGAAACGCCCGCCGAGGTGCGCGTCTACCGTGGGCCGCTCGGGCAGCGGCTGGTGGTCAGCGGCCAGATCGGCACGCTCCTGCGCTACACCCAGACGCTGACCCTGTGGCGCGGCGTGGCGCGGGTGGACTGCCGCACCAGCATCGACGAGTTCACCGGCGCCGATCGCCTGCTGCGGCTGCGCTGGCCGTGCCCGGTGCCGGGCGCCATGCCGGTCAGTGAGGTGGGCGACGCCGTCGTCGGGCGCGGTTTCGCGCTGCTGCATACTCGCACCGGCCGTTCGGTGGACACTGGGCAACACCCCTGGACTCTGGACAACCCCGCCTACAGCTGGTTCGGGCTGTCTTCAGCCGCACGGGTGCGCGTCGGCAGCCCGACCGACCGGTCGGTGCGCGCGGTGTCGGTGGCCGAGGTGGTGTCGCCGACGGAGACGATGTCCGGCGTCCTGGCGCGCGAACTGATGGTCGCGCTGGTGCGTGCCGGGGTCACGGCGACCTGCAGCAGCGCTGACAAGCCCCGCTACGGTCGCCTCGGCGTCGACTCGAACCTCCCGGATGCCCGTATCGCGCTGGGCGGGCCGGGCCAGAACGCCTTCACCAAGGCCGT
>Ga0187778_10003084_pt1 | contig 11247 bp, 10 predicted proteins | sample 1015_Q2_SP5_20_M_FD_132418 | JGI IMG/M metagenome (GOLD analysis project Ga0187778, IMG submission 132418) | Tropical peat soil microbial communities from peatlands in Department of Meta, Colombia - 1015_Q2_SP5_20_MG | ecosystem: Environmental > Terrestrial > Soil > Wetlands > Peat | place...
ACTATCGGTCGACCTCACCCCATCTTGAAGAGTCCATATTTCTCTTTGAAAAGATTGTTGAATCAATGATAGAGATTGCCACCTATCAGAGTAAATTGAAGAGGCTGGGAGAAGAGATTGTGAAGAGCACGAGAAGGATACGGGTACTTGAGGAGAGGCTCCTGCCTGAACTCACGCGCCAGATAAAGGTCATATCCCAGTATATAGGTGAGAGGGAAAGGGAGACATACTATAGACTGAAACGCTTTAAAAATATCCGCACCATTTCTCAGGAACAGGCCTACGAGTCAGCCGCAGTCAAAGAAAACGGGGTCTGACACAACTTCCTTAACTGTCATTGAAGAAACACGATCCAGCTTCTTCAGTCTCCTGAGTGAATAAAGTGCCGAACCTACAAGCGAGATAAAACCTGTGAGCACTTCGAGGGAAGGGATGGCGAGCGCCTCCCCTGAAATATGTCCGAGGATAACACCAGAGATAAAGCAGACAATGGGCATGACATAGGCAAGGAGAAGACCCTTTGTTTGTATGGTTCTGTCCAACGTAATCCTAACCGTGTCTCCAGGGACCGCATTCGCCCGGTTTCTCGCAACAAGGGTAGACACTGCCCCTGATGATTTACAAAGCCCTATTTCTGCTGCTCCGCAACCCTTACAGGATTGTCCTGGGTGAAGCACTACTACCGCCATATCATTGTCCACTCTTATCACTCTGCCGGTTTCCGGAATCGTCGGTTTCATGCTTTCATTTTACGGATAGACTCGGAAGAACACTATGTTTTAGATCATAATGTATCGAAAGGTATATAAGTGATTCCCTCCTTTTACGTTGTTCCAGGGTTTTCATGATATCTTGACAGGAGTCTGCAGTTTAAGCTATTTTAATTACAGACGTAAAAGGGAGTAGCCGCATCGGTGGCAATCGTCAGCACGTCCGAATTTGCGGACCGGTACCACCGGTTAGATAATACTAACAGGCAAGACCTTTACCGTGATGACAAGGATCGTTCGCGGTAAAGGTCTTTTTATTGGGATAACCCCCAGGGAGGTTGTAATGAATGGAATGAAGACAATGGTCCTCATGGTGATGCTGACCGTAATGCTCGTTTTTGTCGGCGGTGCTCTTGGCGGCAAATCAGGGATGACGCTCGCCCTCGTTATGGCTTTTGCAATGAACTTTGTCACCTATTGGTTCAGTGACAAGATCGTGTTCAGGATGTATGGAGTAAGGCAGGTGAGCGAGTCTGAAGCGCCTGAACTTCACAGTATAGTCAGGAGGCTTGCACAAAGGGCCGAACTTCCGATGCCGAAGGTGTATGGAATAGATCAAGACCAGCCAAATGCGTTTGCAACGGGAAGGAATCCAAACCATGGTGCGGTTGCGGTTAGTGCGGGCATCATGAGGATACTTTATCGGGAAGAACTTGAAGGGGTCATCGCGCATGAACTTGCCCACATCAAACACAGGGACATACTGGTGAGTACTGTTGCGGCAACTATCGCCGGCGCCATAAGCTACCTGGCCCAGATGGCCCAATGGGCGATGATATTCGGCGGAAGAAGCGATGATGAAAGGGAAGGAGGCAGGCTTGGCTATCCTCGCAACAGAGTTCATCTGGGCGAGGAGATTGCTGAATAAGGTGAAAGGGATCCTGCAGAAGAAAGGAAAGGGAGGAGAGGCGTCGGATTAATGCACTGGCATCAGAAAAGTATCGAGGACTCACTCACAGAACTGCATTCGTCATCAAAGGGGCTTTCTCCTGAAGAGGCGCTCGGGCGGCTTGGTGAATACGGTCCAAATGAACTAAAGGAGAAGCAGCGGAAAACCCCTTTCATGATGTTCTTCGGCCAGTTCAGGGATTTCATGATCCTTGTGCTGATCGCTGCCGCTCTTATCTCAGGGTTCATAGGCGAGCTTTCGGACACCATCGCCATAGTCGTCATAGTGGTCCTTAATGCGGTTGTCGGATTCGTACAGGAGTACAGGGCCGAAAAGGCGATGGCTGCCCTCAAGAAGATGGCCGCTCCGTCTGCGACGGTGATGAGAAACGGTATCCCCACCACTATTACCGCATCAGCGCTAGTGCCCGGTGATATAGTCGTTCTTGACGCAGGTGGAGTGGTGCCTGCTGATCTGAGATTGATAGAGTCGGCCCGGCTGAGTGTGCAAGAGGCAGCACTCACGGGTGAATCCTTGGCTGTTGAAAAAGACGTCCGTACGTTGCATGAGGAACATGTTGCGCTCGGCGACAGGAAGAATATGGCATACAAGGGGACATTCGTCACCTATGGCCGCGGTACCGGTGTGGTTGCCGGGACGGGAATGAATACCGAACTCGGCAGGATCGCGTGCATGCTTCAGGAAGAGGAGGAGGTGAAGACCCCTCTGCAGAAAAGGCTCGCGCAGTTTGGCCGCAAGCTGGCAGTTGCGGTGCTCGCCATATGCGCCATTGTCTTTGGCATCGGCGTGATAAGGGGAGAGCAGCCGATGCTGATGCTGCTCACCGCGATCTCCCTTGCAGTTGCTGCCATACCTGAGGCCCTTCCGGCGGTGATAACCATTTCCCTTGCCCTCGGGGCGAAGAAGCTGGTGAAACAGAACGCTCTTATACGAAGACTGCCCGCCGTAGAAACCCTCGGCTCGGTCACCTACATCTGTTCAGATAAGACCGGCACCTTGACGTTAAACAAAATGACCGTAAACGAGATTTACCTGAACGGAAAAATAATAAAGGGACCTCACATGCGGCCTGATCATTCACGCCAAGAGACTTACGACTATCTTGGTCCCTCAAAGCCGCTCACTCCCATTTCCCTGCTCTTTACTGCCATGGCATTGAGCAATGATGCACGAATGGATGCATCCGGCAATGTGCTCGGTGATCCAACAGAGGTCGCCTTGTATACCATTGCACATGATAAAGGTTTCCACAAAAATACGCTTGAAGACAGCTTTCCGCGGATTGCAGAAATCCCGTTTGATTCAGAAAGAAAGTGCATGACAACCTTCCACGCGCTGTCTGAAGGAGGGTTCGTCTCCTTCACCAAAGGCGCAATGGAAGCATTACTGGCCAATTCAGTTGATGTGGCGTCATCCCATGGCCTCAAGGCAGTTGACGATGAAGAGATAAATGCTGTTCACGAAAGGATGTCTGCCGAGGGACTAAGGGTCCTCGGAATAGGCGTGAGAAGGTGGGATAGCCTTCCTGCAAGTATGTCCCCACAGAATGTCGAAACTGGGATTACCCTCCTCGGCCTTGTCGGCTTGATGGACCCTCCGAGGACGGAGGCAAAAGAGGCGGTATCTTTGTGCAGAATGGCAGGCATAAGACCCGTGATGATAACCGGTGACCATCCTCTGACTGCAAGGACAATAGCAGAACAACTTGAAATTATCGGAGATGATTCAAAAGCGATCATTACCGGAAGGGAACTCGAAAAATTATCATCGGGGGAATTTGAGGAGAAGGTTGAACATATCGGTGTGTATGCAAGGGTTGCTCCTGAACAAAAGCTGAAAATAGTCAAGGCGCTTCAGGACAAAGGCCAGTTTGTCGCAATGACGGGCGACGGGGTCAACGACGCTCCGGCGTTGAAGAGGGCGGACATCGGCGTTGCGATGGGCATTACAGGCACTGACGTCTCGAAGGAAGCTGCTCACATGATACTGTTGGACGATAATTTTGCGACGATAGTCAGGGCAGTAAGAGAGGGCAGAAAGATATATGACAACATCAGAAAGTTCATAAAATATCTACTGACGACCAATTCGGGTGAGCTATGGACCCTTTTCCTTGCTCCACTGGTCGGCCTGCCGATACCTCTCCTTCCCATCCATCTACTATGGATCAACCTTGTTACGGACGGACTCCCGGCCCTCGCCCTTTCGACGGAACCCGCTGAAAGTGACGTGATGAAACGACCTCCGAGGCATCCGCAGGAGAGCATATTCGCACATGGTCTCGGCCTCCACGCTATGTGGGTGGGACTGTTGATGGCAGGTGTCACCCTTTTTGTGCAGGCATGGTCGATAAAGACGGGCCACGCGCATTGGCAGACGATGGTATTTACCGTGCTCTGCCTGACACAACTCGGCCATGTGCTTGCGATAAGATCCGAAAGAGAGTCACTCTTCAGAATGGGCCTGTTCTCGAATAAATACCTTTTGGGCGCAGTCCTTCTCACCTTTGTTCTTCAGGTAGCAACGATGTATGTTCCCCAGCTCCATCCTGTGTTCAAGACAGAACCCTTGACGTTAAAAGAGCTTCTCCTTACCCTCTCCCTGTCGTCAGTGGTGTTCTTTGCGGTGGAGGGCGAAAAGCTCCTGAGGAGGCGGAAAAAGCACCCATGAACCCGACAGATATAATCAGAAAATATTATCCTCCTGATTCCAAGGCATTACTATTTCCTGGTTCACCACAGCAGACTTGTGACAAAAAAAGCCCGGTCCCTTGCACAAAAAGTGGCGCATCTCAATCCTAACCTGGAATTCATAGAAGAGGCCTCCATGCTTCATGACATTGGAATATTCTTAACCAATGCTCCCAAGTTGGGATGTTTCGGGTACAAAGCATATGTGTGCCATGGATATCTCGGGAGGGAGCTGCTGGACACGGAGGGACTCCCAAGACACGCACTCGTCTGCGAGAGACATGTGGGCATGGGCATTACCTACGAAGAGATACAAATGAATAGTCTCCCCTTGCCCCTGAGGGAAATGGTTCCCATTTCGCTGGAAGAGACGATTATCTGTTTCGCTGACAAATTCTACTCAAAAAGCGAGCATGACCTCCTCCATGAGAAACCAATGGAAAAAGTGAGGGAAATGATAAGGGGATATGGAGAGGACAAACTGGAGCTTTTTGATGAGTGGTCACGGCTTTTCCCGCTCCCGTAATCTGGTCATCCACCGAACAGCTCTTTCTTATACCACTGTTTCGAGAAACATAAAGAGGATATTCTCTATGATGAATAAGATAGCAGCGAAGATCCAGAGCAGGCGCTCAATGGTCTTTGGCTTTGCCTTCGAGATGCGAAGCATGCCGAACACGAGAAGAAACCATAGCATGGACACCCACTTCATATGAAAGGGAGAGACCCACAATATCAGCATGGATACGAAGATGCCTAGGACAAGGTACGGTCCCCACAGATACCAAAACGTTCCATCCCTTTGCGCCATTCTCCTCGCCCTCAGGGCAGCAATCATATGCACCTGCCACCATGACCCCATGAAGAGAAAAAGGACTGCATAACGATCGAGTCTCGCAAGGGTAGGGCCTCGAAAAGGGAATGCCTTTGTCTCCACGGTCCAAATGGTAAAAATAAATATCGCGGGAATCAATGCCATAAACAGAAAACCGAGAAAGTCCAGGACGTATGAACCCAGAGGTGTGTCTTCCCTTTGTTTTTCTTCGTCCTTTGCTGAGATAAAAAACTCAATCCCGAGAAGCACCGGGACAATGAGATAGGCAATCTGCTGATACCTGTATGCTTCCATGTTACCTCCCCCGTCTTCAATGAGACGAGTTTTTCTATTTATATCTTTTCCCCGCGCCTCTCATTTGTGTTTATTTTATGGGCAAGACATCCTGCCCCAAAGCCATTATCGATATTCATCACCGCGATTCCGGGAACACAGGAATTGAGCATGGCAAAGAGAGCAGTCAATCCGCCAAGACTGGTTCCATACCCTGTTGAAGTGGGAACTGCGATAATTGGTCTGTCGGTCAACCCCCCTACCACAGAGGGAAGGGCACCCTCCATTCCAGCCACGACCACTATAACCCTTGCCGGGGAGAAGAGTTCCCTTTTATCAAAGAGTCTGTGAATCCCTGCAACTCCCACATCAAAGACCGTCGCTACATTGCTCCCCAGAAATGATGCAGTGACCGCGGCCTCTTCTGCCGTTGGGATGTCTGAAGTTCCTGCTGATAGGACCAGAATAAGACCTTCCTTATTCTGCACTTCCGCGCCCACCACGATTATTCCCGAGGCAGGATGGAATGTCGCCTTCTTGATTCCCAGTTTCTGGTAGAGTGATCTCGTCGCCTTTGTGATGAGGAATTTCTTACTCCTCTTATACATTGACTTTGCGATCGCCCTGACTTCAGGAACCGTCTTGCCCCGCGCCAGAACTACTTCCGGGATACCCTGCCTGAGATGCCTGTGGTGATCGACCTTTGCAAATGAGAGGTCCTCATAGGGGAGATGCTTCAACTCTTCCAATGCATTTTCTGCAGAAAGAGAGCCATCCCCTACCGATCGGAGAAGTGTAAGAATCTGCGACTTATGCATGGAATTCTGTCTTAAGCGCACGGTTCATTAATTCAGCCACCGCAAGCCCTGGATCCTTCCCCCGGTAAAGAACCATATATATTTGTTCGACAAAGGGCATCTGAATTTCATACTTCCTCGAGAGTTCATATGCGGACTCACAGGTCGCTACCCCTTCAACTACACTTTTTGATTGCGAAAGGATATCATTGAGCATCATTCCCTTGGCCAGCTTTGTTCCAAGGGCATAGTTTCTTGAGAGAAGCGCAGTACATGTGAGGAGAAGGTCACCAAGACCGCTCAGACCAGAGAACGTCTGTTCCCTTGCCCCCATGGCAACCCCCAGCCTTACCATTTCCGCCAGTCCCCTAGTGAGGAGAGCAGCCCTTGCATTATGGCCAAGCGCAAGACCATCAGAGATTCCCGAGGCAATGGCGATTACGTTTTTTAAGGCACCACCCAGCTCAACTCCCAAAATGTCATTATGGGCATACACCCTGAAGTAATTGGTGTTGAAGATTTCCTGCAGAAGAAGGGCCGTAGGCGCATCGTCAGTGGACAGGGTCACCGCTGTAGGAAGTTTTCTCGCCACCTCCTGGGCGAAGCTCGGACCGGAGAGCACCGCAACCCTGTGGTGGGTCAGTTCACTCATTATGCCGGAAAAGGTGAGAAGACTCCTCTGCTCTATTCCCTTCGAGGCGCTGATGATCACAGAATCAGCGGTAATGTGGGAGAGTGCATTCTTCATTATCGTCCTGGCGTATTGTGTGGGCACCACATTGAGAATGTAGCGTGCCCTATCCACCGCCTCTTTAATGTCATTGGTAATCACGACATTGTCTGGGATGGGAAACCCGGGAAGATAAGCGGAATTCATTCTTGTGGTCTTCATCTCCCCGCAGAGGTCGTTCTCATAGACCCAAAGGGAGACGTCATACCCTTTTTCAGCAAGAAGGCGGGAAAGGGTCGTCCCCCAGCTTCCGGCGCCTATGACTGCGATATAGCTCATGTATCAGTTAACGTGTGATGAATATAACAGATTCTTTCTCAGGGATGCAATCGGGAACACCCCCCCCTCTCACTCCTCTGTGTCGTTACTCCCTGTCCCCCTCATTGCCTCCTCTGCCAGGTGTTGGTCCTCTTTTCTCACAAGCACCTTGATCTCGCCCATCTTTCCGATGTTCACAGGGTAAGGGCTCACCTTAGAAGACCTGAGCACCACTGGTATCCCCCCACTTTCCAATAGGTCCTTTATCATCTCCGCCTCAAGAGAATCGTACGTCACCAAAATAGCGACCCACTCCTCACTCATTTTCTCTGCAGACCCCCTCGTCTATTCTGATGGTTACATTGTGGCGGTCAATACTATGTATGGTCCTGAGCTTTTTGCATCTTCAGCCACTCTGGGGTATAATACAACAAAAATGCACTATGCAGGGTGATGCGAAAGGCCTTATGGAGGAATCGGATGGTTAATAGAACACACATGAGAGTTTCTAGAAGAACTTTAGGTATGATGATAACAATCTTTTTTGCACTGTCTTTCTTTCTATGCAGTCCCCTCTCGGCAGATTCCTTCTGGGGTACTCTGGACAAATCAAAGATAGAGAAAGAAATCACCCTCACGAACGAGACAGTTGCGAAACTGGTGGAAAGGCTTAAACCCGCGGTGGTTAACATAAGCGTGACCCAGTTGGTGAAACAGGAGATACCCCAGGCGTTTGGAGGTGAGGATCCTTTCGGGGATTTCTGGAAAAGGTTCTTTGGCAATCAGGAACCGAAGGAATTCAAGAGGAAAGGCCTTGGCTCCGGATTTATCATTAATAAGGACGGCTATATCGTTACCAATGACCACGTGGTACAGAAGGCAAAGGATATCACGGTGATACTCTCCAACAAGGAGCAGTATCCTGCCAAGGTAGTCGGAACAGACCCTAAAACAGATATCGCCTTAATAAAGATAGAACCAAAAGGCACTCTCGCCTCTGTACCTCTGGGAGATTCAGATACCTTGAAGGAAGGGGAATCCGTACTCGCCATCGGCAATCCCTTTGGGCTTGCAGAGACTGTAACCTCGGGAATCGTGAGCGCAAAGGGAAGGGTGATCGGGGCCGGCCCTTATGACGATTTCATTCAGACCGACGCCTCTATTAACCCCGGTAACAGTGGTGGACCCTTAATGAATTATCACGGGGAAGTCGTGGGGATCAATACCGCCATTGTAGCCACTGCACAGGGCATTGGTTTTGCGGTGCCCATAAATATGGCAAAGGATGTTCTCCTCCAGTTGAGGGATAAAGGAAAGGTCACAAGGGGATGGTTAGGGGTATCGATCCAGGAGGTTACTCCTGAGCTTTCCAAGTCCTTTGGCCTGAAGGAAGAAAGAGGTGCGCTTGTCTCTGATGTGCTCCCCGGGGGTCCGGCTGAGAAGGCCGGGTTCAAGAGGGGAGATGTAATTCTGGAGGTTAATGGGAAACTGATCAAGGACTACCATGAACTCCCTCGCATAATCGCATCAATGTCCCCTGGTGAAAAGGTGACATTCAAGGTGTTGAGAGACGGCAAGGAGCAGACATTCTCTGCAGAAATAGGGGAATTGACAGAAGAAGAGACAATGAAACCCATGGACTCAGTTCAAAAACAACTCGGCATATCCTTGCAGCAGGTGACGCCTGAAATAGCGGCAGAGTTGGGAATGAAGAGGGCGGAGGGAGTCGTAGTCACCAATGTTGAACCTAACAGCCTGGCCAGCGAAGCCGGTTTTCAGAGGGGGGATGTCATACTGGAAGTGGACAGGACGCCGGTCAACAGTCTGAAAGACTTTACCGAAGCAATTCGGAAGGCTGATAAAAGCATCCTGTTTCTTCTCTATAGAAATGGTTCCACCTTCTATATCTCGATAAAGGGTTCTCAGAGAGAAGAGTAACGAAAGATAAAACCTTTGAGAATAAGACGTGATACTGATCCTCCGAGACGATCAGTAGGCACGTAGTCAATTTCTCCCTCTTAAAGGTATTCCTTTCCGCATGCAAGGTTATGTCTCGCGTTGCAATCCAGCGCACTTTTCCTGACGAGTGAGTATCCCTATCCTGCAGTCAGCTTTTCCCTCCTGACATATGCAACAGGATACCTTTAGGGATTATCCATGATATCCAGATTTGAACAGAAGCGGTTTTTGTGGTAGAAGTAAGGTAACCTTGGGCAGGGTTGCCCCATGCTGGCATGTTTTCATGCAACTACCAATGATTGGAGGAGCATGTAAAAGAATTCGATGAAGACCAAGAGAATTTTCCGAGCACACACGCCGGTATTCGGGGGTCTCGAAATCCTTAAGTACATAGGACCGGGGTTCCTTGTCACTGTGGGATTCATCGATCCTGGAAACTGGGCATCTAATGTGGCTGCAGGTTCACAGTACGGATACGCCCTCCTTTGGATGGTGACCCTTTCGACCCTTATGCTTATTGTACTCCAGCATAACGCCGCTCACCTAGGAATTGCCACAGGACTCTGTCTTTCTGAAGCCTCAACGCACTTTTTCAAAGGATGGATGAGCAAGCTCTTTCTGTTCACCGCCGTACTTGCCTCAATATCCACCGCATTGGCAGAACTTCTGGGAGCAGCCATCGGTCTCCAGATGCTTTTTGGGATACCTATCACCATTGGAGCAACCCTTTCAATGCTCCTGAGTGTGTATATGGTCTTCTCGAGAAGTTACAAGAAACTGGGAAAATGGATAATTGTGTTCGTGTCTCTGATAGGTCTTTCCTTTCTGTTTGAACTCACTATGGTAAAGGTGGAGTGGGCGCAGGCTTTCAAAGGATGGGTTATCCCTTCTTTCCCACCTTATTCCCTTCCCGTCGTGATGAGCGTGTTGGGTGCAGTCGTGATGCCCCACAATATCTTTCTCCACTCCGAGATTATCCAGAGCCGCCAATGGAATCTCGAGGGTGACAACGTGATAAAGAGACAGCTGAGATTCGAATTTATGGACACACTTTTCGCCATGTTTGTGGGATGGGCAATAAACAGTGCCATGATCCTTGTGGCTGCTGCGGTGTTCTATGGTGGCGGCATTGCGGTGACGGAACTACCACAGGCAGAAGCAACTTTAAGGCCTTTTCTGGGAAATACCGCTGCCGGTGTCTTTGCCGTTTCGCTCCTTCTTTCCGGCTTCTCTTCCTCCATCACCGCGGCAATGGCCGGAGGCAGCATCTTTGCGGGGATATTCCGGGAACCCTTTGACCCCTCTGACAGCCACTCCCGCACAGGTGTGGGGATTACTCTACTGGGGGCCCTTCTCATTATATTTTTCCTGCAGAAGCCTTTTCAGGGGATTCTCTGGAGTCAGGTTGTCCTCAGTATCCAGCTTCCTTGGACTATTGCGGCCCTCATCGGACTCACCTCTTCTTCAAGGGTCATGGGAAAATTTGTGAGTCCCTTATCCCATAAGATCCTGCTCTGGATGACTGCCCTGGTTGTTTCCTTTCTTAATGTTATGCTCCTTGTTGAGCTCATATGAAGGGTTTCTTCCTCGCGTCTTTTTTTGTTGCAGATCCAGTAAAGTTTGCTAAAATTATCATGAGAAAGTTGTTTTTTGAATAGAGTAAGATCGGAAAGGAGGTGAGACTAATGAAATTCCTCAAGATAGCTGTGCTCTGTATGATAGCGCTCGGGCTGGTTTTCTCGAGCGCCTTCGCCATGCAGCATACCCCTGAGGAGAGGGGGAAAACCCTGTTTAACGATCCAAAGGCATTCGGGGGCAAGACATCGTGCAGTTCATGCCATCCTGAAGGCATGGGTCTCGAAATGGCTGGCACAAAAAAGGAATGGACAACGCCTGCGGGAACAACCAAAACCCTGGAAGAGGCGATCAATCTCTGTATCGTAAATGCCAACATGGGGAAGGCCATTGATGTGAAATCAGAACAGATGAAGGACATGATTGCGTATATTAAGACGCTAGGGAAAA
>Ga0187778_10003087_pt1 | contig 11238 bp, 8 predicted proteins | sample 1015_Q2_SP5_20_M_FD_132418 | JGI IMG/M metagenome (GOLD analysis project Ga0187778, IMG submission 132418) | Tropical peat soil microbial communities from peatlands in Department of Meta, Colombia - 1015_Q2_SP5_20_MG | ecosystem: Environmental > Terrestrial > Soil > Wetlands > Peat | place...
CTCCTCACGTCCATCGCGACCGAAGTAGGCGTGGAGCAAATAGACCATCGCCCACAGGTGGCGGCCCTCTTCGACGTTCACCTGGAACAGGTTGCGCAGATCGTAGAGCGAGGGGCAGCTGTGCCCGAGCAGGTGCTGCTGCTCGACCGACGCGGGCTCGGTGTCGCCCTGGGTGACGATGATGCGCCGGAACTGCGAACGCAGATCACCTGGAACCTGCTGCCAAACGGGTTGGCCAAAGTTGTCGCCAAAACCAATCGTGCGCTCGGTGATGGGCTCGGCCAAAAAGATCCCCCAACGATAGTCGGGCATCTTGACTGCCGCGTAGCTCGCCCAACCCTGCGCATCCACGCCTGTGGCGGTGCGTAGGTAGACTTCCGCGGAGGCGAAATCGTTTGGTCCCATCTCGCGCCACCAATCGAGGAACCGGGGCTGCCAGTGCTCAAGCGCACGCTGCAGCGAACGGTCGCTGGCGAGATCGACGTTGTTAGGAATTCGCTCGTTGTAATCGATATTCATTGCTGCTCTAGGGGTCTAGGGGGCTGCTAACGCATCAGGGTGACGAGTTGCACGACGAAGAAAGCGAAAAGTGAAGAAGGCAAAGATCATAGGCAAAGACAGCGTTGCGTTCGATGCGGCTGGGTTTTAGCTTCTCAAGATTAGACTCTGTCCCACTGAAACTTGGCCTTGCTCCCCGTTCCAAATACCTTCAAAGCTCCTTGGTCGCCCACCGCATTGGGGCGGCTGAAGATCCAGTTTTGCCAGCTCGAGAGGCGTCCGAAGATGCGCGTCTCCATAGTCTCTGGCCCAGGAAAACGCAAACTCGCTTCCATTCCCGTGAGTGCGTCGGGCGACAGACTGCTGCGCTCTTCGATCGCCATGCGGATTTCTGCGGTCCAATCGATGTCATCCGGCGCGAAGGTCACAAGCCCCAGCTCTCGGGCGATCGAAGCCGTTAGCTTGTCGCCTGTGACGCCGCCAGCAGTCTTCACCGGTCGCAGGTCGCCACAAAAGCGTGTGGCGAGGCGGGTCTGATGATTTACCATCGGGTAGGCCCCATGGTTCATTTCGGACAGCGCAATGCAAGGTGCTCGCGGCTGCTGCTCCGGCAGCAGAAGCATGTAGCTGCGGTCGGCAGCAAGCGCGAGTTCGAACAGCGTGCCCGCGAAGCATGACCCCTCATCGATGATGGCGAACAGCGTGCGCGATGAGACGTCCAACCGAGCCAACGTGCGGCGGAGCAAGCCGATGGTCTCTGTCACGAGCCAATCCGACTCGTGCGCCTTGAGGATTGCGTCGATGGACAGCACGGCGTCGATATCACCACGCGTCTTGAGGATCCACAGGCCAACCTCAGGAGCGTTGTTGCGCAGCATGAGAATGGCATCGTCCAACTGGCGCGCGACAGCGAGCGGCCACCAGTTGGCCCCTGCGGCGTGGATGCCGACGATGTCGGTCGGTTGATCGGCCGAGGGTGCCGATACAGTGATGGTGCTCGTGCGAGCGCTTTTGTCGAGCGCGACATCGACGTAACCATAGTGGTAGCCAAGCTCGTCAATTGATCGCCCGAGCGGAGTCAGCAACACGCCGCGGCCGGTGCCCGAACGCGTGCTGTGTGCGGCGAGCGCCGCCGCACGTTCTGCGACGGCCTGCCTAAACTGCTGTGGTCTGGCAATTCTATCGACCAAATTCCACTGTTGGGCACGATCGGCGCGCACGCCCTCGACCGTGCTGCAGAACACATCGGCGAGGTCGCGGCGCACCCTGCGCTTGTCGGTCAAGCGGGTGAGGCCCCCGGTACCTGGCAGCACGCCCAGCAACGGCACCTCGGGCAGACTGACGGTAGAGGAGCGATCGTCGATCATCAGAATCTCGTCGCATGCCAGGGCGAGCTCGTAGCCGCCCCCTGCCACGGTGCCGTTTATTGCGGCGAGAAACTTAAGCCCTTCATGGCGGCTCGAGTCCTCGATTCCAATGCGCGTTTCGTTGGTGAACTTGCAGAAATTTACCTTCCAGGCATGGCTGGATAGGCCGAGCATGTATATGTTGGCGCCGGAGCAGAACATGCGCTCCCGCGCGGAGGTCAAAACAACACATTTGACCTCGGGATGTTCGAAGCGGATGCGCTGCAGAGCGTCGTGAAGTTCTATGTCTACGCCAAGATCGTACGAGTTGAGCTTGAGGCGGTAACCGGGCTGCAAGCCTTTCTCCTCGTTCACGTCCATCGATACGGTGGCCACCGGGCCGTCGAAGTCCAGGCGCCAGTGGAGGTAACGGTCAGGATGCGTGTCGTAAGTAATGAGAGCTCGCGGCTCCGAGGAAACCGGTTCCACAACTGCGCTCATGCGAGTTCCTCCAACATTGAGTCTCCCTTCCCAGGTCATTGGGCTGCATCGCCGCCACGCTGCCACCGGGCTGGGTTGCCCTTCCAGGTGCAGGCCATTGATGCAATATAATGCTTGTCTAGCCTTTTAATAGGTACTATAGTACATGTATATCTAAAACGAAAGCCCGGCTAGGCCTTCTCCAAATTCTTGTCACTCGATATCCGCATCTTGGTCGGGACCATGACCGGCACCGCGCAACTCGTGGCGCAGGAGCTCGAGCTTCGCGTTGAGGACCCGCATACCCGCGCGCGGGCCCGACTGATGGACGGTCTCGATGCGCGCGTGTTCCAAGCCGGGGGGCTTTACCTCATTTGCACCTCGACCTATGGACAGGGCGATGTGCCGGACAATGCCAAGCAGCTATACGAGTCGCTGCAGGCTGACCGACCGAACCTTTCACAGGTACGCTACGGGGTCATCGCGTTGGGTGATCGCACTTACGCCGAGACGTTTTGCAACGGCGGCAAACGCTTTGACCGGATCCTCACCGAGCTCGGTGCGAAACGCGTTGGAGATATTCTGCTCCATGACGCCAGCGCGGGAACGATGCCCGAAGAAGTGGCGGCTGAGTGGATCGACGGTTGGCTCCTGTTGTGTCGCGCGCGCGCAGACCAGAGCACCAGCGCCTAGGACAGCATTGGCGCGCAGGGTCCGCGCGCAGACTCACCATCGGTTTTCATCTGTCATTCACCATGGCCACGGCCTCGATTTCGAGCATTAGATCGTCCTCCACGAGCCGATCGACGCCGATCATCGTGGCAGCCGGCGGTCGCGCTTGGTCGATGTAGCGGGCGCGCACCTCCGTCACAGCCTTGCGCGCCTCGGGCGTGAGCTCGCAAATGTAGATGTTGAACTTCAGCACGTCTTGGAACGTAGCGCCCGCGCCTTGCAGCGCCCGCTTGAGGTTCTCGAACACCTGAACCGCTTGCGCTTGCATGTTACCTTTCCCGACGGTGCGACCCTCGGCGTCCACTGCCACTTGCCCACTGATGAACACGAGCGTACCCCCGCGAGCGCAAGCCACATTGGAATACATTCCAAGCGGCTTCAGCCCCGCGGGATTGACGAACCTTTTCTCGTACATGGCTGCTCCTTGCGAACAAAAAGGCGTAGCGCGGGCATCATACTCTGCGGCGAGCGTCAGCGATCTTGTTGTGCGCTGGCGCGCAGAGTGACTCGCGTGAAGCGCCGTCGCCGGCTTCCCCTGGTAAGATCGTAGGCCTGAAGAGGAGCTTCAAGCGTGTCAACTCTGAGCCGCGCTGACCACAGCGTGAGTCCTCCGCTCATCAACATCCCGCGCCAGTACAACGCGGCGCTCGATCTTATCGAGCGCAACTTGGCTGCGGGGCGAGCCGAAAAGATCGCCTATGTTGACGACGCCGGCCGCTACACCTTTGGTGAACTGGCACAGCGAGTCGACCGAACGGCGAACGCCCTGGTTGGCTTGGGCCTGAAGATGGAAGACCGGATCATGCTGGCCCACCTGGACACCATCGATTTTCCCAGCGTGTTCCTGGGAGCAATCAAATCCGGCATCGTGCCCATTGCAGCCAATACGATGCTCACCACCGCCGACTACCGGTTCATGCTCGAAGACAGTCGGGCCCACGCCCTCGTGGTATCGGAGTCCTTGCTCCCAAGCTTCGCGCCAATCTTGAGCCAGCTTCGATCGCTCCAGCACGTGATTGTTTCCGGCAAGGATGCACATGGTCACCTGCTGCTGCAGGAGCTCGCGGCAAATGCATCGCCACGCTTCGAAGTCGCGCCTACCACCAGCGACGATACTTGTTTCTGGCTCTACTCGTCTGGTTCAACCGGTGCGCCGAAGGGTACGGTCCACGTTCACTCAAGCATGATCCAGACCGCGGAACTGTACGCGGTGCCGATTTTGGGGATACGCGAGAGCGATGTGCTGTTCTCCGCCGCCAAACTTTTTTTTGCCTATGGGCTGGGCAACGCGCTGAGCTTTCCGCTGGCAGTGGGTGCAACCGCCGTGCTAATGGCGGAGCGTCCCACACCAGCCGCCGTTTTCAAACGGTTGAAGGAACTGCAACCGACCATTTTCTGCGGCGTTCCTACGCTGTTCGGGGCGCTACTTGCCAGTCCGGATCTTCCGCATCCCGACGAGGTCGGGCTGCGGATTTGCATGTCGGCCGGCGAGCCCCTTCCCGCCGAGATCGGTCGCCGTTGGAACAAACATTTCGGCGTGGAGATCTTGGACGGCATCGGTTCGACCGAGATGCTGCACATCTTCATTTCGAACCTACCCGGCCAAGTGCGCTACGGCACCACCGGCAAGCCGGTGCCGGGGTACGAGATTCGTTTGGTCGACGAACGCGGCAACAAAGTTGCAACCGGCGAGCTGGGCGAACTTCAGATCAAAGGGCCATCTAGTGCGAGTCACTACTGGAACAATCGCGCGAAGAGCCAAGACACTTTCGTTGGTCCTTGGACCCGTGCGGGCGATAAATACAGCGTAGACGCCGAAGGGTACTACACTTATGGCGGGCGCTCAGATGACATGCTCAAGGTGAGCGGCATGTACGTCTCGCCCTTCGAAGTCGAGGCCGCTCTTCTGGGGCACCCCGACGTGCTCGAAGCGGCGGTGGTTGGCGCATTCGATGAGCAACAACTGCTCAAGCCCAAGGCTTTCGTGGTGACGAGACCCGGGGTTGAGCCGAGCGCGGCGTTGGCCGAAGCGCTGAAACAGCACGTCAAAGACCGACTTGCGCTCTACAAGTATCCGCGCTGGGTCGAATTTCTCCCTGAGCTACCCAAGACCGCTACGGGTAAGATCCAACGCTTCAAACTGCGCGCGCGCGGCTGAGACGCGGCGGCTGTGTCGGGGCTTGAGGTGGGGGCGAGCGCACAGATTGATCAGCGGCTGCGACGCTCACGATCACTGCAACCAGTCAGCGATCCCGCGATGCGAAGATCTGCGGCGAGGATGCGCAGCGCGAGATTGTCTTCTAGACAATCGAATCACCGCCGATTTGGCGCGGGTTTGGTTCACAGAGATCGCCGGCCGGAAGCAGAGCGTGAGACGAGAAACGAATCGAACGCAAATGTTGTGCTTGCGCAATCTGATGCGGCCGCTTGACCGCGCGGCTTGTGTTCCTTGTTTCACTTGCCGCGTGCTGCCACGGCCCCGGCGACAATAAACACAACGAAAGCGATGAGCGCCCACTCCGAGCCCGCGATGCCGACTAGAGTCCAGTGGGCCCTCTCGCATTCGGCTGCACCCGCAAAGAATCTTGGTGCGAACTCGGCGAGCGGCAGGGAACGGGCGAGCGAGTCGAGGTTGACGCCTACCGCGGCCGAATTGAGCGGAACCCGGTGCGGCCAGGACTGATGTGCGGCTGCAACCGCACCGATCAAGGAGATCAAGCCGATGCCCGTGCTCATCACGATGCGCACTATCCGCCCGGTGCCCGCGATTAACGCCAGCAGGGCGAACAGACCGGCCAGCATTAGCGCATACCTTACCAGCGCTTGCGGCCCGCAGGACTGAAGGTGCATGGAATGTTGGATGTAGATGCCGAGCCCGAGCAGCAGCACGCTAGCAAGCAGGGCGAACAGGTAGATCAGACGAGCGATCATAGCCGGAGCCTCACGGTGCAGAAGCAAGCTAAAACGAGGCTGGGGCTTGCAAGGTTCGTGCTAGCTCTGCTTTCCTCGCGGCGCGCACTGAACCTGCTGGGTGATCCCAAGCGTGGAGCAGGCGGCTGCGCCTGATCCATCGTCTAGGTGCGAAAGCGCTCGGCTTAGTAAACCCAAAAGGAAAAGGGACTTTTGCGTCGCTAGCCTTGAGGCCTCGAGGTGTTGCTCTGAGCAAGCACGCTGAAATTGACTTTGCCTCGCCTTAAGCGGGCCTGGATGTAGGGTAAGATTGTTGCGCCCCTTCTAGGATTAGCGCGCAAGCAGATGTCGGCCTATTTCCACTCGCTGGGCACAACCACCTTCCGCTTTCCTGACCTGAGAACGCTGCTCGCCCGAGCGACGCCGCCGCGCTCGGGCGATCGTCTTGCCGGCATCGCGGCCTCTAGCGCCGAGGAGCGCGTGGCGGCGCAGATCGCCCTAGCGCAGGTGCCACTGAGCCGTTTCCTCGACGAACAGGTAGTCCCGTATGAGCAGGACGAGGTCACGCGGCTTATCCTAGACCATCACGATGCGCGCGCGTTCGAGCCGCTATCCCGTCTGAGTGTCGGTGAGCTGCGCGACTGGCTGCTCTCTTATGAGACCGATGCACAGGCTTTGGCCGCAGTCGCACCCGGCCTCACCCCGGAGATGGTAGCCGCCGTGTCGAAGATCATGCGCATCCAGGACATGGCAGCGGTCGCCCGAAAGACGCGGGTGGTGACGCGCTTTCGCAACACCTTGGGAGAAGCGGGCCGGCTTTCCACCCGATTGCAGCCCAACCATCCCACTGACGATCCGAAGGGCATCGCCGCCAGCATACTGGACGGGTTGTTGTATGGGTGTGGCGACGCGGTCATTGGCATCAACCCCGCCACCGATAACCTGGAACAGGTCTGCGCGTTGCTGCGCATGCTGGACGAAATCATCCGCAGCTACGCCATCCCTACCCAGTCCTGCGTGCTCGCCCACGTGACCACGACAATGCAGGCGATCGAGCAGGGTGCGCCCGTGGACCTCGTGTTCCAATCTATTGGCGGAACCGAAGACGCAAACCGCAGCTTCGGCGTGAGCGCTACACTGCTTGAGGAGGCGAACGACGCTGCCCGCGCGCTATGCCGTGGCAATGTTGGCGACAACGTCATGTATTTCGAGACTGGGCAGGGCAGCGCGCTCTCGGCAAACGCCCATCATGGTGTGGATCAGCAGACGCTTGAGGCGCGCGCCTACGCTCTGGCACGCGTCTACCAACCGCTGCTAGTCAACAGCGTGGTCGGTTTCATCGGCCCCGAGTATTTGAACGGGCGCGAAATCGTTCGAGCCGGCGTCGAGGACCATTTCTGCGGCAAGCTGCTCGGCGTACCGATGGGTGTCGACGTGTGCTACACAAACCATGCGGACGCCGACCAGGATGACGTGGATACGCTGCTCACGCTGCTGGGTGCAGCGGGGGTCAACTACATCATGGGAGTGCCTGGCGCTGACGACGTCATGCTCAACTACCAGAGCACATCGTTTCATGATGCCCTGTATCTGCGCCAGATGTTCGGCTTGAGGCCAGCGCCTGAATTCGAGGACTGGCTGGTGCGCATGCGCGTGTTCGACACGCCGACGCGGCTCATGCCGGCGGCGGCCGGCCATCCGCTGCTGCGGTTGGTGGAGTAGCGCGCCGGTCGGTCGAGTTGCTGCGATGGCCCCGCCGTTTCGCGAGCGGGGGCGCTAGAATCGATTATGACCCGGATAAAACCCGGCACCGATCTGGGCCGCCCCGATCCCTGGAGCGCGCTCAGTCGTTTCACGCCAGCGCGCATAGGCTTGGGTCGCGCCGGAGGAAGCATTCCCACGAAGCCCCTGTTGGAGTTCCAGCTCGCGCATGCTCGCGCCCGTGACGCTGTGCAGCGCGACTTGGATACACAAGCGGTCCAGGCAGCGCTGATCGGTCGAGGGTTCGAGGTGCTCCTCCTTCATAGCGCCGCACCCGACCGGGCCACCTTCATACAGCGCCCGGATCTGGGACGCCTTCTGAGCCCTCAAGCGCAGACGCTGTTGCGAGCTCAAGCGCATCAAAGCCATCCGTTCGATGCCGTTTTCGTGGTCGCCGACGGCCTTTCAGCATTAGCGGTAGAACGCCATGCCGCAGCGCTGCTCGAGGGGATTGCGCCGAAGCTGCAACAGGCACACTGGCGGGTGGCTCCCGTGTGTCTCGTCCAGCAGGGCCGTGTCGCCGTGGGCGACGAAATCGGCACGCTGTTGGCCGCTGCGATGACTGTGGTGCTGATCGGCGAGCGTCCGGGATTGTCTTCGCCAGACAGCCTTGGGGTCTATCTCACGTGGGACCCGATACCGGGTCGCACCAATGCCGAGCGCAACTGCATCTCCAATGTGCGCCTCGAGGGCTTAAGCTATGCGCTTGCAGCGCGCCGGCTGCTCTATCTGATGACCGAAGCGAGGCGACGCAAGCTCTCCGGCGTCGCTCTCAAGGAGAACGCACTGGCCTCGGCCGTGCCGGAGGGCACGAGATTGGCTGACGGGAGGAGTTTCCATGAAGGTGGCAACAGCAATAGCGGAAATCCTGAAGCGCGAGGGCGTTGAGTTCCTCATCGGCTATCCGGTGAACCCGATCATCGAGGCTGCAGCGGAGGCCGACATCCGCACGATCATCGTGCGGCAAGAACGCACCGGATTGCATATGTGCGACGCGGTCAGCAAGGTGAGCTCGGGTGAGCGGATCGGGGTGTTCGCAATGCAGCACGGCCCGGGCACCGAGAACGCCTTCGGCGGCGTGGCGCAGTCCTGGGGAGACTCGGTTCCGATCCTTGTGTTGCCGGCCGGCTACCCACGCAATATCAACAATGTGCAGCCCAACTTCAACGCTTTCCTGAACTACCAGCACGTTACCAAGTGGGTCGAGCAAGTCATGCTGGCCGACGTCACCCCTGAGGCCATGCGCAGAGGCTTCACGCAGGTGAAGAACGGACGCCCAGGGCCGGTGCTGATTGAGTTTCCCGCTGACGTGCTGCGCGAGGACATGACGCAGCCGCTGTTCTATGAGAGTGCTCCACGCCTGAAATCTGCCCCCGACTCGCGTTCCATTTCGCAGATCGCGGACGCGCTGGTCGGGGCAGAGCGTCCGGTGATCTACGCCGGCCAGGGTGTGCACTATGCCAAGGCTTGGAAACAGCTGCGCGCACTCGCCGAGCTCCTGGAGGCGCCAGTGACGACCAGCCTCGGCGGAAAAAGCGCCTTCCCTGAAACTCATCCGCTGTCGCTTGGCTCAGGCGGTGTCGCGATCTCGCGCCAGCTACATCATTTTTTGCAGAACGCGGATCTGATCTTCGGCATCGGGTGCAGCTTCACGCGGACTAATTTCGCAGTCCCCATGCCCAAGGGCAAACGCATCGCGCACCTCACCCTCGATGCCAGGGACATCAACAAGGACGTACCGGCGGCGCTTGCCGGAGTCGGCGACGCCGGACTAGCGCTTGATGCGCTCTACGAGGAGGTGAAGGAGCGACTGCACGGCCGACCGCGCGACCGACTCGCGGCGGTGACGCGTGAGATCCGCGCGCTCAAGCAAGAGTGGATGGAGCAGTGGATGCCACGCTTGATGGCAAGTTCGACCCCGCTGTCGCCCTACCGTGTCATTTGGGATCTGTTACACACGGTCGACGTCAGCAACACCATCATCACCCACGACGCCGGGAGCCCGCGCGACCAGCTGTCGCCGTTCTGGGTCACGGAGGCGCCTCTCAGTTATCTCGGTTGGGGGAAGACCACCCAGTTGGGCTACGGGCTTGGTCTTGCGATGGGCGCGAAGCTTGCGGCACCAGCGAAGCTGTGCATCAACGTCTGGGGTGATGCCGCGATCGGCTTCACCGGCATGGATTTCGAGACCGCAGTGCGCGAGCGGATCCCGATTCTTTCGGTCCTGCTCAACAACTTCTCGATGGCGATCGAGCTCAAAGTGATGAAGGTCGCCACTGAAAAGTACCGCTCGACTGATATCAGCGGAAACTATGCGGAATTCGCCCGCGCGCTGGGCGGTTACGGTGAACGGGTCACCGAACCAGGCGCGATCGTACCGGCGATCAAACGCGGAATCGACAAGACGCGCGAAGGCACGCCCGTTCTTCTTGAGTTTATCACCGAGAAGGCAGTGGACTTCTCGCGCTTTACCTAACGCTCTTGCGCCGCAGGGCGCGCTGCGCACGGTGCGGTCTCCGCGCCTGGCGCACCCCGCGGCGTGGTGTTCAGCAGCAGGCGTGGCGCGCCGCTTAGCTCGAGTGGATTCGAGTTGGCGAGCGAGGCGCCCAGGGCGATCTTCGCCTCCGAGCACGAGCAACGGGCTTCCGCCTCCAATGCCGGGGCCGCGCCCTCGGAACTTCCCCGAGCGAGCCGCTGACCCCTTTGCCGGTGCTCGTGCAAGACGCGATTTGTAAGTCGGCGGTTGGCGGCGTATAAAGAGGCGACCCAGGGACAATGACAGGTTAATTGAATCGGGGAGGAGATCATGGCGACTGGAATCGCGGCCGAAGCGACCGTTCCGTGGTGGAAAGAGCCAACCAAGGATCAATGGTTGGCCTGGTGGGCAGCCTGGCTGGGCTGGACCCTCGATGCCTTCGATTTCACCGTGTTCCTGCTCATCATGGTGGCGATCGCCAAGGAGTTCGGCGTTCCGCTCACCGAGGTCACGGTGGTGTTCACCATCACCTTGTGGATGCGCCTCTTGGGCGCGGTCGCCTCGGGCTGGCTCGCCGATCGAATCGGGCGCAAGACCCCGTTGATGATCTCGATCTTGTGGTATTCGATCTGCAACTTCATCGCGGGGTTTGCCCCTAGCTTCTGGTTTCTATTCCTGTTCCGCGCGCTGCTCGGCATTGGTATGGGTGCGGAGTGGCCAGCGGGTGCGGCCCTGGCGATGGAAACCTGGCCGGCGCGCTCGCGCGGGCTAATGAGCGGGGTTCTGCAGGGCTCATGGTGTCTTGGTTTCCTGCTGTCGAGCGCGGTGTATGGCCTGTTGTACGACTATTTGGGCTGGCGCGGTATGCTTTGGATCGGCATTTTGCCGGCGTTCTCGGTGATTTTCGTGCGCTACTTCGTCAAAGAGCCCAAGGTATGGGTGGAAAACCGCAAGCTGCAGCGCTTGCAGAAGCGCGAGGTACGCGCCCCGCTTATCCGCATCTTCAAGCGTGGCATGCTCGCTAACACCTTGACC
>Ga0187778_10003088_pt1 | contig 11237 bp, 9 predicted proteins | sample 1015_Q2_SP5_20_M_FD_132418 | JGI IMG/M metagenome (GOLD analysis project Ga0187778, IMG submission 132418) | Tropical peat soil microbial communities from peatlands in Department of Meta, Colombia - 1015_Q2_SP5_20_MG | ecosystem: Environmental > Terrestrial > Soil > Wetlands > Peat | place...
CTGCGCGGCTACACGCGCTTCGCCGAGCACGGCGATCCTGCGATGGTCATGGCGGTGCTGAACGACTACCTGGCCCGCATGACCGACGTGATCATCGCGCACGGCGGCACCGTCAACGAGTTCATCGGCGACGCGGTCTTCGCGATCTTCGGCGCCCCCCTGCCGCACCCGGACCACGCGGAGCGGGCCGCCGCCGCGGCGCTCGCGATGCAGCGGGCGCTGGCCGAGATCAACGCCGAGCAGGCCGCGCGCGGGGCGCCGCGCTTCGAGATGGGCATCGGCATCAACACCGGCGAGGCGGTGGTCGGCAACATCGGCTCCGAGCAGCGGGCCAAGTACGGCGTGGTGGGCAGCGCGGTCAACGCGGCCGCCCGGGTGGAGGGAGTCAGCGTGGGCGGGCAGGTGCTGGTCAGCGCCGCGACGTGGGCGTCCATCCGCGACGTCGCGGACGCGGAGCCGCCGATGGCGGTGCCGGTGAAGGGGCTCACCGAGCCGCTGGTGGTCCACGCCCTGCGCGCCCTGCGGGGCCGGTGGCCGGGCGCGCTGCCGACCGAGGCCGCCGAGGAGGGCGCGGAGGCGGAGGTCGATCTGCCCGGGGAGTGCTGGCTGATCGAGGGCAAGACCATCAGCGCGCGGAGCGTGCCGGTTCGGGTGACGCGGCTCGGCCGCCACCGCTTCGAGCTGCACGCGGAGACCGCGCTGGCGCCGCTCGCCAACGTGCGGATGCGGGTGCGCTTCCCGGGCGCGGCGGCCGACTCGCAGGATATCTACGCCAAGGTCGTCCGCGCGGAGGCGCGCGACGGCTCACACGTGGCGGTGGTTCATCTCACCTCGGTCGACGAGGTCGATCGCGAGCGCATCGAGGCGATCGCGGGAATGTCGTAATGCAAGACCTGACCCCTAGACGGCGGTCGGGCGGTACTGGGGCGGCCGGCGGGCGCGGGTGGCCTGCTCGTAGCCGTAGGCGAGCTTGATTAGGGTCGGCTCGCTCCAGGCGCGGCCCATGAACGTGATCCCGACGGGCAGCCCCTGGGCGAAGCCGGCCGGCACGCTGATCAGCGGATAGCCCGCGAGCGCGGCGCTCTTGGCGCTGGCGCCGCGGATGGCGTCGCCGTTGACCAGGTCGATGGTCCAGGCCGGCGTGGTGGTGGGCGCCACCAGCGCGTCCAGGCGGTTGGCGTCCATCGCGGCGTCGAGCCCGTCCGGGCCCGCGAGCCTCCGACACTTCTCGAGGGCCTCGACGTATTCGGGCTCGGTGAGTCCGCCCTTGGCCTGCGCGCGCTCGAGCCACTCCTGTCCGAAGTAGGGGAGGTTGTCCGCCGCGTTCTGGCGGTTGAACTCGACGATGTCCGCGAGCGTGCGCACCCGTCCACCCGGCGCCAGATCCGCCAGGTAGGCGTTCACGCCGGTCTTGAACTCGTAGAGGAACACCGTGATCTCGGAGGCGGTGAGGGCCGCGCGGTCGAAGTTCGGGATCTTCACCGCGTCCACGATCACCGCGCCGCGCTCGCGCATCGCCGCGATGGCCTGCTCCGCGACCGCGTCGGCCTTCGGGCTGTAGCCGAAGTAGCCCTCGCGGGGCACGCCCACGCGCGCGCCGCGCAGCCCGTCGGGATCGAGGAATCGCGCGTAGTCCTTCTGCGCGTGGTCGGCGCTCGCGCCGGTGGCGGGATCGCGCGGATCCGGGCCGACCAGCGCGCCCAGCGCGGTGGCCGCATCCGCGACGGTGCGCCCGAAGGGGCCCACCGTGTCCTGCGTCGCCGAGATCGGGATCACCCCGGCGCGGCTCGTGAGCCCCACCGTCGGCTTGATCCCAACCACCCCGTTCACGCCGGACGGGCAGACGATGGACCCGTCGGTCTCGGTGCCGATGGCGATCGTGGCGAGGCTCGCGGCCACCGCGATCGCGGAGCCGGAGCTGGAGCCGCACGGCGAGCGGTCGAGCGCGTAGGGATTCCGCGACTGGCCGTTGCGCGCGCTCCATCCGCTCGAGCCGGGGGCGGACTTGAAGTACGCCCACTCGCTCATCGAGGCCTTGCCGAGGATCACCGCGCCGGCATCGCGCAGGCGGCGGGCGATCGTGGAATCCTGCCGCGGCTTCGCGCCGACCAGGGCGAGCGCGCCCGCGGTCGTCTCCATCCGGTCCGCGGTGGCGATGTTGTCCTTGATCAGCACCGGGATGCCGTGGAGCGGTCCGCGGACGCGGCCGGCCTTCCGCTCCTGGTCGAGCGCCGCCGCGATGGCGAGCGCGTCCGGATTGGTCTCCTGCACCGCCCGCAGCATCGGGCCGCTCCGATCCATGGCCTGGATTCGCGCAAGGTACAGCTCGCTCAGCGAGACCGCGCTGATCCGCCCCGCCTGCATCGCGGCCTGCAGCTCGGCGATCGAGGCCTCCTCCACGCTGAACGAGGAGCCGGCGCCGCCGCTCGAGGCGCAGCCGCCCAGCAGAGGCCCCATCGTCATGCTCGCGGCCAGGATGCCGCCCGCGCGAAGCAGCTCGCGCCGGGTGAGACCCCCGTCCCACGCGCCCGCTCGAATCGCCATGGCGGCGCCCACCATAGCACGAACCGCCGGCCTCGCACCGGGGTGGCTCGTCGCACCGCCGCCTAGCGGGCCGCGCGATCGGCCGGGGCGGCCGTGGGCGGGAGGTATCTCGCGAACCAGTCGAGCAGGATGCGGAAGCGCTCGAGGCGGTGGCGCGGCTTGCCGGAACGGGTCAGCTCGTGGTTCTCGTCGGGGAAGCGCACGAACATCGTCTCGCGCCGGAGCGACTTGAGCGCCACGAACAGCTGCTCGGCCTGCTCCATCGGGCAGCGCAGGTCGTCCTCGGAGTGCATGATCAGGAGCGGGGTCGTGATCTCCCGGGCGTAGGAGAGCGGCGAGCGCTCGAGATACCGGGCCATGTTCTCCCACGGGCGGACGCCGCCCAGCTCGACCTGGTTGAACAGGAAGCCGATGTCGCTGGTGCCGAACATGCTCGGCTGGCAGTTCACCGCGCGCTCCGAGCACGCCACGCGGAAGCGCTTGGTGTGCCCCACGATCCAGCTCGTCATGAACCCGCCGTAGCTGCCCCCGAGCACGCCCAGCCGCTCCGGGTCGATCCAGTCGAAGCGGCGCAGCGCCTCGTCGAGCCCGGCCATGACGTCGGCCACGTCTCCGCCGCCCCAGTCGCCGACCACCGCGCGCGCGAACGCCTCGCCGTAGCCCTGGCTGCCCCGCGGGTTGGTGTAGATCACCGCGTAGCCCGCGCCGGCCTGGACCTGGAACTCGTCGAAGAACGGGTAGCCGTACTGGGCGTGCGGCCCGCCGTGGATGTTCAGCAGCGCGGGGTACCGGCGCCCGCTCTCGAAGCCGGCCGGCCTGATCACCCAGCCGTCGACCGTGAAGCCGGCGCGCTCGAAGCGGAACCGCTCGGCCGCGCCCAGCGCGACCTCGCGCTTCCACTCGGCGTTGAGATCGGTGAGCTGGCGCTCGCCGTGGTCGGATGTCGAGTAGAAGAACACCTCGGACGGTGACTGCGGATCGCTCGCCGTGAAGGCGACCGCTCCGTCGCGCGCGACCGAGTAGCCGCCTATGACCCGGGGGCCGGAGACGAGCCGGTGCGGCGCGCCGCCGTCCCGCGGCACCGCGTAGACGCCCACGGTCCCGTGGTCCTCGGCCGCGACGATCAGCTGCCGGCCGTCGTGGCTCCACACCGGAGCCACGCCGAGGGGCGAGCACGACCGATCGAAGCCGTCGGTGAGCGAGGCGGACGGCCCGCCCGCGACCGGCACCGTGAAGAGCCGGACGTTGCGACCGAACTCGTTCACGGTGGACCGTCCGAGGTAGGCGATGTGATCGCCCGCCGGGGAGAAGGTCGGGTGCCCGGCCGGTCCCGCGGTCCCGGTCAGGCGACGAGGGGCGCCGCCGGCGGCCGGCGCGATCCAGATGTCGCCCGCGTCGTCGTGGTCGCGATCGTCGTGCCGGGCCGACGCGAAGGCGATCCAGCGCCCGTCGGGCGACCAGGCCGGATCGGCGTGGTCGTAGTCGCCCTGGGTGAGCTGGCGCGGCTCGCCGCCCTCCGCCGCCACCGTGAAGATCTGCGGCCGGCGATCGTAGGTGAAGCCCTCTCCGTTGAACTTGTACTTGAGGGTCGTGATGATGCGCGGCGGCTTCGACTTGCGCTTGTCCTCCTCGGTCGTGGGCTCGGGCACCCCGCCGACGCGCGCGGCGAAGGCGAGCCCCGTTCCGTCGGGCGACCACTCGGGCGCGCCCACGCCGTGCGGGAGATCGGTCAGCCGCGCGGGCTCGCCGCCCTGCGCGGGCATGACGTAGAGCTGCCCCTTCTTTCCGGACTCGCGCTCGGAGACGAAGGCCAGGCGCGTGCCGTCCGGCGACCAGCGGGGTGCGGTGTCCCGCCGCGGCCCGGTCGTGAAGCGGCGCGGCGCGCCGCCCGCGGCGGGCACGAGCCAGATGTTGGACAGGTACTCGTCGCGTTCCTCGGAGAGCTCGGTGACCACGAAGGCCACCGTCCGGCCGTCCGGAGAGATCTGCGGATCGCTGACGAATCGGATGCGGGTCAGGTCCTGCGGCAGCATTCCACGTGGAGTCGACATGGGGCGCATGATACGGCGGCCCGGGCCCCCGGTCCACGCCCGGGGGCGGCGCGCGGCCCGGTCAGGAGCCGAGCAGCTTCCGCAGCAGGTCGGGGGCGGTCTGCCACACCACGAGCAGCACGCCCATCAGGCTCTCGCCCGCGATCCAGCCCGAGGCGACCGGGAACGTGAGCTCCTCGGCCCAGCGCGGGTGGCGCCGCTCCACCCAGCGGGCGATGGCCCCGCCCACGAAGAAGAGCAGGCCGTAGTGCCAGTGGAAGGTCCAGGCCAGCCCGACCCCGGCCGGCGAGGGAATCAGGTGCTCGTGCCGGGGCAGCAGGCGCGGCAGCAGCGTGAGCAGGACGCCCACGAGCGCGCCGCCGACGATGCTCCACGTCTTCACGGGGCCGAGCGTCGTGATCCCCCCGGACAGCGCCAGGGCCACCGCACGCCAGGTCTGCGCCGCGGGGGCGGGGAACTGGTCCGAGCCGAGCACCGACGCGTCCGGCACCAGCAGGCGGAACGCGAGGACGCTGACCAGCGTCCCCACGAAGATGCCGGAGAACTGGGCGATGAACTGCCGCCGCGGGTGCGCGCCCAGCAGGTACCCGCTCTTGAGATCGGTGAGCAGGTCCGCGCTGCTGCCCGCGGCGGCGGCGGTCACCGCCGCGCTCATCAGGTTGACCGGCACGTTGCCGGGGCTGACCACCCCGAAGGTGAGCTGGGTGATCTTGCCCATCGCGCCGACCGGCGTGGTGTCGGTCTCGCCGGTCACCCGGCAGGCGACGAGGGCCAGCGCGAAGGAGAGCAGCACGGCCAGCGCGGTTTGCCAGTAGGGCATGCCGAGCGCGGCGTGGCCGAGGCAGGCGAGCCCGACGAAGCCCACGAGCTGGCCCGCCACGAACCACGAGGCCGGCGTCTCGATCGCGGCCACCGGATCTTCGGTGGCGCGGCCGCCGCGCCACATGCGCCCGAGATCGGCGAAGGCGCGCCGCGCGGTCCGCCACTGGAGCCCGAAGGCGAGCAGGCTCGAGCTGACCATGCACGCCACGCCGCCCCACAGCGTCCACTGCACGATCGTGGCGTAGCCCGTGCCCTGGATCACGCCGGCGCGCTGCAGGATCGGCGTGAAGATCATCCACGCGGTCACGCTGCCGAGCAGCATGCTCCAGCAGACGCGGAACCCGGTGATGGCTCCGGCCGCGATGAACATCGGTTCCCAGGAGAGCAGCACGGTTCGCCCCATCCAGGCGGGCCCGAAGACCCGCTCGTTGAGCGCGGTGATCCACGTGCCGATCATGAAGGGCTCGAGCTGGGCGCTCAGCAGCCCGAGGCCCTCCGCCCAGAACTTGCCGATCACCGCGAGGAGGCCCGCCCAGCCGAGCGCGCGGGCCGAACGCATGCCGCGGTCGCCGGCGGCGTGCAGCGCGCGCAGGGTCTCGGCCGCCGCGATGCCGCTCGGGAAGCGCAGCTGCTCGATGTTGATCATCTGCCGCTTCATCGGGACCGCCATGGTGACGCCGAGCACGGCGAGGAAGAAGGTCCACGCGAGCAGGTCGGGTAGCGGCATCGTGCGGCCGGTCAGCATCATGTAGGCCGCGAAGGCCGAGATCAGCGTGCCACCGGTGGAGTAGCCGGCCGAGCTCGCGGTGGACTGCATGCAGTTGTTCTCGAGGATGGTCATCGGCGTGGCGACCAGACGCGCGCGGTGGAGCGTGGTCCAGATCGCGTACGACAGGATGCACGCGGTGATCGCGACGCCGAAGCCCCAGCCGGTCTTCAGCCCGATGTAGAGGTTGGTGATCGAGAGCAGCCCGCCCAGGAGCGAGCCCATCAGGACGGCCCGCCAGGTGAGCTGGAGCATGGAGTCGCCCCGGCCCCGGTAGACCTGCTCGAGCCACTGCCGCTCTATATCGTCGGGGCTGCCGCGGAACGGCTCGATGGGAAGCGGGTGATCGTGAGCGGCGTCGGTCGCGTCGGACGGGGAGGTCACGCTCATCCCGGTGCGAGCCCCACACTACTACGGCGACATCCCGACCGGGTAGGTGCTAGCGCGGAGAATCGGCGTCGCCGGCCTCGCAGTCGTTCGAGCGGAACAGGAGGCCGTAGGCGCGCACCCCGCACTCCGGGGTCTCGACCTTCCAGGCCGCCCGCCAGCCGTCGGCCGCGCGCCGGGCGCCCACCGGGACCGCCGGGTGCATGGTGGCCAGCCAGGCCAGCAGGGCCCACGTCGCGCAGCGGATCAGAAAGCTGGTCATGCTCGCCGGTCTCGGGCCTCCGTCCCGCAAGCCCGGTGCCAGCGGAGAGCGCCAGTCGACGCGGGCACTTGCGTGGCGCAGCGATTGCGCTCGTGCCGCGGGTGGTCAGGGCCGCGACGCGCCCGGGCGCCGGCCCGCCCGCTCTAGAGGTACCAGCGCCGTGCGATCTCGAAGACGCCGAGCGGGCCGCCGCGCCAGTAGTGGTTGGCGGGTAGGGAGAAGCGCCGGCCGCCGCGGTCGTAGGCGAGACGCGCCGGGCGCTCCGGATCGTTCGGATCGTAGGCGAGGAACCAGGCGCCGCTCGCGGTCCGCGCGCCGTCGAACAGCACGATGACGTGGTTGATGGTGAGCGATGGGAACCGCAGCACGTGCACGATCGGCGCGTCACCGCCCTGCAGGGCCGCCAGGAGATCCACGGCGGTGCGCTCCTGGTGGGCGGGAGGCATCGGGAAGATCATGCGCCAGTGGCTGCGCTGGAGGTAGGAGCGCCACGCGCCCCCGCACGCGGCCTTGACCAGGACCTCGCGGGCGGCGCTCAGCTCGCGCAGGCCGGCGAAGCCGGGAATGACGATCGCGCGCTCCTCGGGTGACGGCCGCCGGACACTACCGCGGAGCACCGCCTGGATGAGACGGCGATACGTGGCATCGTCACACGGCGGCGCGGCGGGCTCGAAGCGCGCGTGGTACAGAAACTGCCGCGCCGCCTTGGCCAGCACGAAGCAGCGGAGCACGTAACGGGGCCGAGGCGTCCGGCGCGTGAGCCGCATCTCGCCGGACGCGGGATCGACGCGGTACTCGCAGAGCAGCTCGTTGGGGAACGCGAACGCGTCCCGCTCGAAGTCGAAGCGACGGCGCAACGCCAGCATCGACACCGAGCCTACACCCGATTACCTCTCGCGTAATTGCCGCCATGACCGGACCGGTCGACGATGGACCGCGAAAGGAGACCACATCATGGTCAATGCAACCGTCACGGAGCTCCGGAAGCAGAGCGAGGCGGCCTGGGAGAAGCTCGAGGGACAGCTCGAGGGCATGGAGGCTCACATGGAGCGCACGCACGCGGATGGCGAGTGGACGACGCGGCAGGTGCTCAGTCACCTGCTCTTCGAGCCCGGCTTCGATCCGGTGCCGCTGCTGCGGTCCTTCCACGCGATCGAGCTGCCGCTGATCGAGGTGACCCCGGGGGTGGCGACGGTGACGCCCGAGCGCCAGCGGATGACGCTGGCCGAGTTCGTCGCCGCGCTCGACACGCAGCGCCGCGCCGTCTTCGGGTATCTGGAGACGCTCGACCCCGCAGGGCTCGAGCGGAAGGCGCGCATCCCGATCTTCAAGCCGCTGATCGGGACAGACGAGATCACGCTGCCGATCTTCGTGGGCGCTCTGTTCGGGCGGCACTGGAGCGCCCACGCCGACCAGCTCGCGCAGATCCGGCGCGCGGTGGGCCTGCTCGAGCCGGGCTGAGCGGGGGCGGGCCGGCGGCCGTCGCGAACGTGGCGATCGCGGCCGCGACGGCCGCCGGCCCGCTCGCCCCGATTCCGCCCGGATTCTCCCCCGGATTCTCGATGCTATGATCCGGGGCGCAACGCATGGCCGGATCCGGCGCATCTCCTCCCAAGGGATCGGACGACGTCGCGGGACGCATCCTGCTCGTGATCGACGCGAGCCTGCCCGCCGCGACGCGCGAGACCTGCGACGAGGCGGCCGCGCAGCTCGCCCGGAGCGCCGGGGTGCCGGTGACGGTGGCGACGGTGCCGATCGAGACGGTCGACGCGATCCAGCCCGCGGTCCGGCGCGCTCCCGGCCGGCTCCGCGAGCACGCGACGCCGGCCGCCGCATCCGGCGCGATGGGATCGGCGCCGTTTCTCCGGCGGCCCGACGGTCGCCCCGACTGGGGCGCGATGTGGACGACGTTCTGCGAGCTGGCGCTCTACGGCGGGCCGCCGCATCGTGGCGCGGAGCAGGCGCTGCACGGGCCTGCGGGATCCACCGGCGCCGGGTCTTCACCTGCGATGCTCGCCGAGATCCGCCGCGGCATCGTCGAGACGACGGGGCTCGACGCGGAGCCCGTCGAGAGCGGCTGGATCGGGGTCCTCTGCGAGAGCCCGCGCATGGCCGCGTGGCTCTGCGCGGCCATCATCGTGGAGAACGTGGACGCCCGCGTCGACGGGAGCCGGCTGCTGCTGCCCGCCGGTCCCGACTACCAGCTCGAGGACCAGGTCAAGAGCCTGATCACGGTGCTGGCCAAGACGCATCACTACTGGCGAGAGCACCTCGAGCCGGGGCGCCGGCCTTGACGACGGCCGTGATGATCGCCGAGCTGCCGGAGCGCGCGGACCTGGCCCAGCTCGCGGGCCGGGAGGCGGACGCGGTCGAGCTGACCGCGCAGGAGCGCCGGCACGCCCGCCGCCGCGTGGTGACCCGGGCCGGTCGCGTGCTCACGCTGCTGCTGCCTCCGGGCGCCGTTCTCGCGCCGGGGGCGCTCCTGCACGTGGGCGTGGACTTCTACGTGAGCGTGGAGGCCGCCGCGGAGCCGCTGCTCGCGGTCACGCCGCGGAGTCCGCGCGAGGGCATCCGAGTCGCGCTCGAGGTGGGGCAGCTCCACGCCGCCCTGGCGATGAGCGCGGGGCGGCTGCTCGTGCCCGACGAGCCGGCCGTGGAGCGGCTGCTCACCCGCCTCGGCGTCGCCTGGTCGCGCACGCGCGAGCCGTTCCTCCCGGTCTCGACCGGCTCGCCCCACTGACGCGCTCGCCTCGTCTCGCCGACCAGCTCGCCTGGCCGGCCGGCTCACCTCAGATCGGGCGTGACAAGCCGACCGTTCTGGATTATGTTCGGCGTGCCGAATGCGGAACGCTCGGCACCGAGACCATGAGCCGCGCTCGAACCATCCGGGGGCAGGTCGCCCTCGTCGGCATCGGCGAGACGACGTACTACAAGCACGGCCAGGCGAAGGATTCGGAGTTCGCGCTGGCCCTGCAGGCGATCCTGCGCGCTTGCGCGGACGCGGGCCTCGACCCTCGGGCCGTCGACGGCTTCGCCTCCTACAGCAACGACCGCAACGACCCCTCGCGGCTCGCCGCCGCGCTGGGCCTGCCCGAGCTGCGCTTCTCGAACATGCAGTGGGGCGGGGGCGGCGGGGGCGGATCGGCCGCGGTGGGTAACGCGGCCGCCGCGGTGGCGGCGGGCTACGCCGACTGCGTGGTGGTCTTCCGCGCCCTGGCCCAGGGCCAGTTCCAGCGCTTCGGCGCCGCGCCGCCCGGCGGCACCGTGAGCGGCGAGGCGGCGCTGACCTTCCCGTACGGCCTCATCTCGCCGGCCCAGCGGTTCGCCATGCGGGTCATGCGCTTCATGCACGACCACGGGGTGCGGCCGGAGGCGCAGCGGGCCATCGCGCTCGCCTCGTATCACCATGCACAGGCCAATCCACGCGCGATCATGCACGGCCGGCCGCTTTCTGCGGAGGCCTACGATGCCTCGCGGTGGATCGTGGAGCCCTTCCGGCTCTACGACTGCTGCATGGAGAACGACGGTGCGGCCGCGATGGTGCTCGTGTCGGCTGAGCGCGCCCGCGACCTGCGCCGCCCGCCCGCGTACCTGCTGGGCGTGGCCCAGGGCTCGGAGCACCGCAACGCCGCGCGGGGCCACAACGCGCCGACCTACGCGACGTCGAGCTTCACCACGGTCGCGCCGCACCTCTGGGAGATGGCGGGGCTCGGCCCCAAGGACGTGCACGTGGTGCAGAGCTACGAGAACTTCACCGGCGGTGTGCTGATGAGCCTGGTGGAGCACGGCTTCTTCACCCCCGAGGAGGCCAACGACTTTCTCACCGTCGAGAACCTGATCGCGCCGGCGGGGCGCCTGCCGCTCAATACCAGCGGCGGCAACCTCGCGGAGTGCTATATGCACGGGCTCGAGCTGCAGATCGAGGCCGTCCGCCAGCTGCGCGGGGAGTCGTCGAGCCAGGTGCCGGGCGCGCGGGTGGGCCTCGTCATCTCGGGCCCGATGGTCACGCCGGTCTCCAGCATGCTGCTCGGCACCGCGGACACGCTGTGAGCGCCCCGAGCCATCTGCCCACGGGCATGCCGCGGCCGGTCCCCGAGCCGGACGGGCTCGACGCGCCCTACTGGGAGGGCACGCGCGCGGGCGAGCTGCGCGTGCAGCGCTGCCGGCGGTGCCGCGGATTCCAGTGGGGGCCGGAGTGGATCTGCCACCGCTGTCTGGCCTTCGAGCTGGAGTGGGTCGCGGTCCCCCCCCGCGGGCGCATCTACTCCTGGGAGCGCGCGTGGCACCCGGTGCACCCGGCGCTGCGCGGCCACGGGCCCTACGTGGTCGTGCTGGTCGAGCTGCCCGAGGCCGGCCACGTGCGGATGCACGGCAACCTGCTGGGAGATCCGACGCAAGAGATTGC
>Ga0187778_10003089_pt1 | contig 11234 bp, 6 predicted proteins | sample 1015_Q2_SP5_20_M_FD_132418 | JGI IMG/M metagenome (GOLD analysis project Ga0187778, IMG submission 132418) | Tropical peat soil microbial communities from peatlands in Department of Meta, Colombia - 1015_Q2_SP5_20_MG | ecosystem: Environmental > Terrestrial > Soil > Wetlands > Peat | place...
CCCCGCGGGCATCTCCCGCTGAACCGTCAAGGCGAAGTTATTGCTTCGTCCAACTTTCATGTTCGGGTCGTCCTGGAAGGACAGAACTTCGCCGAATGGCGTAGATGGAATGACCGGCGAACTGATGGTCGGGACCGTCGGAAGTGGGATGCTACCGTCCACGCCCACGCGAAAGCCTGATGCGCCTGGATCTTTGGGCAATGCCGGGTTACAGCCCGCTCCTGCAGAGGCAGAGGCGTTGCAGAGAGGCGTTGCGACGTTCAGCACCTGTCCAAAGCCCACCCCCAGCATGGGAATGACGACGGTTTCAATCGTGGACTCGCGGTCGTATACCATCGAATAGCCGCCACGAATTACCGTCTTCTTGTTGCCAAAAATACGGCCCAAAAGCCCGCTGTCAAAAGTGGGATTCCAGGCGGCGGAAATTCGTGGCGCAACGTCTCCCCAATCGGTACTGAAGACGGGATGATGCGCCGCCTTCACCGGCAGATACCCCAGCTGCGGATTGAAGATCGTGCCTTGAAGGGCGCCAGACTCCTTGCTTGCCATATACGAAGGCACGGTCAGGAATTGCCCAGTAGCCGTATTGATTTCAATGGTTTGCCGGCCAAGGATGTCCGTGGGTGGTGTCTGCCAGCCATAGGAGAGGCCATACGTCAGCGTGAACGAGTTCGTGAGGCGCCACACATCCTGTCCGTAAAAGTAATAGGTCTCCTCTGTAGTGGTGTTGCTCAAAGGCGTGCCAAATGGCAATGGCTTTAAGTTGCCGTCTCGGACGGCGAGAACGGAAGTGTTGTCGATTAGCCCCAAGGCACCGGCGTAGAGCTGGTTCCATATAGACAGGTCAGACGGCTGAATGCACAAAGACGACGCTGTCGAGCCGCTGTTGCAGAGGGGAGGAGCGTCGCTGGACGGGATGGAAAGGAAGGTTCCCCGGCCCTCGGCGGTGTCGAGAACGGAAACGAGAGAAGTGATTCCGTTGACGACCTTATCAGCGCGATCATTCTTCAGAGGCAACCTTCGATCATCCGTTCCGAGCTGCAGAGTGTGCTTGCCTTTCACCCAGCTAAGATTGTCAGTGAATTGGATGTTTTTCTGGAAATAGTCCTGGAAGCGGGCGTTCGTCGTATTGTTGTCGATGGGCGCGTCGAGAAGACCCTCGGCCGGGTTGATTGCGATATAGCCATCCGCGGTATTGGTACCTGGGATTGCCAGAGCTGTGGCCGACGCGGTAGGTGTTTCCACAGGGAAGTTCGTCCACTCTCTTACCCAGCCAAAGCTGAAGGTGTTCGTGATCATCGGGGTGATCTGTGTCGTCAGTTGGCCAGTCACCATTGCGGCGCGCACTGGGGCGCTGCTCACAGCCTTTAGGTTGCCATTTTCAATGCTCACCTGAGGGGCACCGCCAACTGTGATCGAACGGTAATACGTGTAACTGCCTGAGAAGCGCCATTTGTCGGAGAAGTTGTGATCTAGGCGGAAGACTCCAAAGTTATCGTCCTCCGGTGCCGACACGGTGCCTCGGAAACCTGTATAGTTCAGACCGTCACCTACTGAACTAAAGTTCCCTTTGGGCATGAGGTTCCAGAACGCTTGCACGGCAGGGCTAATGCCAAGTCCGCGCGGGTCGCAAGCCGAAGTGCCTGCCGTTCCGCAGGCCATTGAGGTTGCCAAATTATATTGCTCAACAGTTCCGTCCGAGTTTCGGAGCTGCAAGATGCCCTGTCGCAACGTATCGGTGGGAACGACTCTGGTGATCGTGTCAGATTGCGGGAAGCGGCGCAGTTCGTAATTGGCAAAGAAGAAAGTCTTGTTCTTCTTGATAGGGCCACCAAAGCGAACGCCGCCACGGTTGTCTTCGAGATGAGGCTCTGTAATCTTGGCGCTGTTATTGTCCCACGTGTTTGCGTTGAATGCGCTATTTTGGGTGTACCAATACACCGAGCCGTGAAAGTCGTTCGTGCCGTGGCGCGCCAGCAGGTTCACCTGCCCGCCGGAACTGCGCCCTACCGTGGCGTTGGGGTTAGTGACGCCAATGTCGAATTCTTGGACACTATCAATGTTGACCGGGACCCAAGTGCCGGCGCCAACGAGGTTGTCACTGATGTCGATGCCGTCCAGCGTATACGTGTTCTGGTCGTCCATCGCTCCGGCCGCTCGTGGTTCCGGCGTCGGAAACGTATTGTCACCCGTGCCCGGCGAGACGGCTGGCTGCAGAGCAATCAGCTCAGTCGCGCTGTGCTGCAGAGTCGGAAGCAGTTCAATCTCTTGTTGATTGATGACGTTTCCAACCTGTGCCGTTGTAGTCTGGAGTTCTACCTTCGCCCCAGCCTGAACCTCTACTACTTGGCTGACTTCACCTAGCTCCAGCGACACGTTCACGAGATAGCTTTTGGCGATGTCGACGACCAAGCTTTGGACGGTCGCCTTGCGGAAACCTTGTTTCTTGACTTCTACCGTGTACGTGCCGGGCGTGACGTTGGGGAACGTGTACTGTCCGACATCATTGGTATTTGTTGTTTGCTTAATTCCTGTCGCTACGTTGATCAACGTCACCGTGGAAGCCGCGACTGCGGCGCCGCTCTGATCCGTGACTGTTCCCACCACCGTCGCTGTGGAAGCCGTCTGCGCCCAGACCGGCGCAGCCGAAAACAATGCCACGAGCAACACCAACGCAGCCAGGTACCCCTTCGAGATTTTCATATTGCCTCCCCACCAAATCAGTTGCCGAGCGGGATGGCGTCGATCAGTGGAAACGCGCACGGCAAAAGCAAGACACGGAGACGCGCGCCCCAATCGCGGCGTCCACTCGTGAGGAAAAATTGGCTTGCTTTGCACACCCGGAGGGAAGACGGCAATGCTAACGCATCCGGGGAGAAACGGTGCTGTTGATCCACTCGCTGACCCACTCGCACAAACTGTGGGTGTGGGGAATACACCGGGAGGCGGCTGGCTGTCAACAACAAATTTATCCAATCGAAAAATTGGAAGCGTTTGTTGGCCGGACGAAAAGCGTGCGAAAGCGGCTACAAGGCAATATCAACCGCAAAAGCACTGCATATGCTGGACTTGCACAATTACTTTCACAACGTAAAAATAAAAGCGGGTGAAACGGTTGTTTCAAACAGAAAGAGGCGGCCAGACTGTCCTGGCCGCGTTTTTCCGCAAGGCTACTTTGCAACGACCAGAATCACGAAGGAATCCGGCTTCATCTTGCCGCGGCGCTCGCCGGGAGCAGGAGGGTCAAAATCCGCAGCGGGCATGAAAATCGTATGCGTTTTCAGGTCCAAACCCATGGTGCGGGCGCTGCGTTTTGTCGGCACGTTTTCCACGACGGTGTATTTGTCCGGTGAATCTTCGTGGATGACCGTCAAAACTCCCTCGCCGCAAGAAGCAAAAAAGTAGTTCGTCGAGGGGTCAAACGCCGCTGCGTCCGGACCATTCCCAATGGCGGGCGTGGCCACGACTTTTCCCGTGTCTGCGTTCACCACGACCGACACTTTGTCATCGCATACGGAGTACACGCGCCTGTTTTTCGTGTCCATCGTCAGGCCGGAAGGGGATTTGCAGGGCGCCAGCGGCCATTTGTCGAGCACCTTCAAGGCCTGCGCATCGAGATGATACAGCTCGGAGGTGTCTTCGTTGTTCACGAAGATCGCGCCTTTCCCATCCACCGCGGCAAATTCCGGCTTGCCGTCCAGCGGGATGGTGCCCGCGACCGTGCCGTCGGCAGCATTGATAGCCGTGGAGTTTTTCCCGCGGCCATTAAACGTAAAGACGCGTTTGGTGACCGGCTCGTAGACGATGGCGTCGGGGTTCTGGTCCGTCTGCACCTTTCCAACCGCTTTCAGTGTTTTGAGATCGAAGATGGTCACGTCGTTGGTGCGGCCGTTGCTGGTGAAACCGCGGCCCAAATCGGAAGCGATGGCGATGCCGTGGACGCCCTGGGTGTCGGGAATATCTCCTTCCACAGCATAGGTATCCGCGTTCATGACCATGGTGTGCGTGCCGCGCGAAATGTACACGCGGCGCGCGTCGCTATCCACATAGATGTAGTCCCAGCCGCCTTCGCCGCCGATGGGAACGGTTTTGACCAGTTTGTAGCCGGAGGCGGCCGGAGCAGGAGCCGGCGTGGCCGCGTGCGAGAAGGCTCCCGCATAAACCAAAATCACAAGAAAACAAAAACCCATAAGCCCGAGGAAACTCATTGTTTTGCGCATAGATTTTTCTCTCTTTGGCGTTTCCATCCTTGTCATAGACGGAAGTGCGGCAATATTTCTACTGGGATGAACCTAAACGGAACATAAACCGCCCGGGCTCCTCTGTAGAAGCGCTAGCGATGACCCGAGCAGTTGATTAGCAAGGTTCACTTCGCTTTGTGCTGCTCGAACCACCCGGCAACGTACAGCTCTTTTGCGATGTGATGGCTGGGCCGGCGGCCGATGCCATGCGGCTCCTCGGGCACGCGCACGAGCACCGATTCGACGTTCATCAGCTTCAAAGCCGCATAGAACTGTTCGGCCTCGGAGATGGGGGTGCGATAGTCCGCTTCGCCGGTCATCACTAAGGTCGGAGTTTTGACCTTGTTCATCAAGTTGGTCAGCGAGCGCTGCATGTACTGGTCGGTGTTGTCCCAGGGATTTCCCGGGAACCAGTATTGCCCAACCCACGGGATGTCGGTTGTCAGCTCGAAGCTGTACCAGTTGATGACGGGATAGAGCGAAGCGGCTGCGCGGAAACGATCGGTGTGCTCGATGGTCCAGCAGGTCAGCACGCCGCCGCCGCTGCCGCCGGTCACAAACAGGTTGTTCGTGTCGATGTAGCCCTTCGCGACGACAGCATCCACGCCGCTATTCAAATCGTCGAAATCATCGCCGGGGTACGCATGGTGGATCAGATTAGCGAACTCTTCGCCGTAGCTCGTACTGCCGCGAGGATTGGTGTAGAGAACCACATAGCCCAAGGAAGCCCACACCTGCTTTTCCAGGTCAAAGCGCGGGCCGTAATCGGCAAACGGGCCGCCGTGAATTTCCAGGATGAGAGGATATTTTTTCGTTGCGTCGAAATCCGGCGGATGAACGATCCAACCCTCAATCTTGCGTTTATCCTTGGAGGATTCGTACCAAATTTCCTCGACGTGCCCGGGCTTTTTCTGGGCGAACAATTCCTGATTCAACGAGGTCAGCACTTTCATCGCGCCCTTATCGAGAATGGCGATGTCGCCCGGCTCGTCCGCGCGTCCGTAGGTCATGGCAATCAAGCCCGTGTGGGCGAGGGAGAAAGAGCCGCCGAAGCCATAGGAGCTGGTGGTCGAAGTCACAAAATCGGCGGTCTTCTTGCAAACGCCTTCCGTCGAGCAAAAGCCGATTTTCGTGTCGCCCTGATCGTCGTACTGAAAATAGACGCCGGTGTTGTCGGGCGCCCATTGCGGCGCCTGAATGTCGCGGTCGAGTTTGTCGGAAATGGAATGAGAACCGGTTCCGTCGCGATTCATCAAATACAGCTTGGTGGTCTGATGGCCTTGAAACCGGTCGTCATATCCCGTGTACGCGATCCACTTTCCGTTTGGAGAAACTGCCGGGGCATTGTCGGGGCCCTTGCGGTTGGTCAGCGCGCGCAGCGCGCCATCGGCCACGCTGAACTCATACACCTCAGTATCAAAATAGGCGTGGTCCGATTCCGGATGGCGGTTCGCGGAGAGAATCAAGTACTTGCCGTCCGGCGCCCATTCCGCTTGTGTCGGGGCCCACTCGTTTCCGCCGTTCGGGAAATTTCCGTTGGTGATTTGTCGAGGCGCTCCGCCGTCCGCGCTCACGACAAACAGTTGCATGTATCCCGGTTTCAGATAACCCGCGCCGTTAAAGCGATACACCTGCCGGTCGTAGGCCGTTGGCGGGTCAGCCCACTTCGCTCCCGGGGGCGGAACCGGCAAATCCGCCAGATGCGGTCCTTTGCCCGGCACGAACGCAGAAAACGAGAGCATTTTCCCATCGGGCGACCAGTTGATTGCATCCGGAGAATTCTCCAGGTTTGTGATTCGCGCAGTCTGCCCCGTGTCCATCCACCGGACATAGATTTGTTGCTTGCCATCCGCATCGGAGAGGTACGCGACCCGCGTGCCGTCCGGCGACCAGCGCGGCATATGGTCGCTGCGGTTGCCAGTCGTCAGCGGGCGTTGGTCGGTGCCGTCGGTGTTGATAATCCAGAGATTGGAATAGCGCTTGTCCGTCGCGGCGTCGGCGAACCGCCGGACGTAGACAATTTTCTTGCCGTCGGGAGAAATCTGCGGATCCGTCGGCAGTTGAATCTGAAATTCGTCCATCGCGGTAATTCTGTTGGAAGCTTCCTGAGCTTTCAGGGTGGGACTTGCACTTACACCCAAAATTGCGGCGAGCAATGCGAAACAACAACGTACGTTTGGCCTCATGAGCGGGGACCTCCTCGCGCGCCGAGTAGACACCGCGAAGCTTGCGCTGTCAAGTTCACTCCGGAGTAGACAGCGAGGCAGTCTCCGGACCGGGACGGTCGGGGCGCTTGCCGTAGAGCTCAGCGGCGCGTTGATACATGGCGCGCTCGGGGTCCATGGGCTCGTCGTCGCGAGTGGGGCCGGGCATATCGATGATGATGCGTTGGGGAGCGCCGGCGAGTTCCTGCTCGATGGCGGGGAGGGTGCGGAGGAGAAGGCTGCAGGTGTAAGCCATGACCGCGGCGCGGCGGGGAGCGATTTCATCGCGGGCGAGGAGTTTATAGAGTTCACCGAGGGAGCGATTGATGTCGGCGGCGGAGCGGAATTCGCCGGTTTCCCCGAGCAGACGGGCGGCCTGAGCGGCTTGGGCGTCAGCCTTGCTTTGCGAGGCGTGGCGGAAGCAGAGGCCGGACTGCGGATCGGAGATGGGCAGGCGGCAAAAGCGACGGCCGGAAGCGGAACGATGCTGACAATGGTCCGGTGAGGAGTTGGAAACAGGTGTTTCGGGATTCATGAGAGTTCCTTTCGAGTAGTGGAGAAGAGAGATCCTTCGCTTCGCTGTGCTTGCTCAGGACTCGCATCCTTATCGGATGCTCCGTTCCATTTTGGGAAGAATTGGGTACACCCCCGGCATTTTTCGTAAGAGTGGCAAACAAAGGACTTAAGTCCTACGCAACTTTGAAGAACATACCGAATATGGAAGGCCGCTGATGGTAGTGAGCAGGAAGATCCTTCGACTCGCTGCGCTCGCTCAGGACTCGCATCCTTTTCGGATGCTCGTTTTTTGTAAGAGTGGCAAACAAAGGAGATAAGTCGAGGAAGTGGACCACGGTTTAAGGTATGACCACTGGAACCAGGGGCTGGTGAAAGCGAAGAATGAGGGTTAACACAGAGAACGCAAAGAGGGCGGGAAGCACAGAGTGCACAGAGAAGAGACAGAAAGTGCCGACGAGGCCCTTCGTAGGACCGACTCAAGACAAGCTGGAGTCGAGAATTCACGACCCACGATAATCCAAATTGGGCGATTTGTCAACTAAAATCTTATCTATTTATATAGTACTAGTATTTATGAATAAGCACAAGAGAGGGCATTGGTTCGAACGGGTTTGGTAAAAGAAAGAAAACAAAGGGGTAGAGGTCACTGGGGGAGAGAGAAGTGCCGAGTGGCGAGTCTGGGGATTGAAGCCGTGACCGTAGAGCGGGAGATAAGAGTGCCCACGAGGCCGTGGGCGGCATGCAGGCAAAACCGGCGCACCGGGCACGCGGCAAGCCGAGCAGCGCGGCGTACGCTTCGACTGCTCTTAGCGAGGGCCCGCGAGGATGGCCGAATTGGCAACCGCCGTTATGGTCTGTTCCTGGGCCTCGTCACTCTGGGTAGAAGAAAGTCGTAGCTGAATTTGGTACAAGATTCCGCCATCTTCCCACCAGAGATTCGCCGGCGCGCAAGATCCTCCGCAACTAACTGGGCTGAAAAAGCCGCGGACGCCTCGGGCTAGCTTCACCTCGAAGACGTTTGGCAATTCTTCCAGGATATGGCCGGGATTTGCTGTACCCGAAAAAGATGCCGCGAAACCAGCGTTCCCAATGCCCAACTTGTAGTAGAGGGATATCACGTACGCGTTTGCTTCAGCCATATCAATGACTGGGTTCCCGGCTCTTGCAATAGGCTCGGGCAGCTTGCTAGGCAACAGAACTGGTACGCGCGATTTGGCCTTAACCTTAGACACAACAGAATTGAAAACCTCTGGAAGAGACGTATCCGACTTGGCTTGGCTGGTTTGATTCTTTGAATCCGGGACCTGTGCCGACGCCAACATTCCGGCCGAGGGGGCAGAGACGGCAGTTATAGCCGCGAGGAATAGCGCGAGGCTTGAAATCCTTCGTACAGACGACATTATTTTTGTCACAGTAATGTAAATCTAGGAACGCGCATTCTCGATGTCAAGGGCGCAGAATTCGCGCGCGCGCAAAAACGGTGCATGGGCACCCGGCATTGAGCCGATGGAAACTATTCGGAACGGAGCGCCTGCATGACATCGACTCGGGCAGCGCGGGCTGCCGGTAGGGCAGACGCGATGACCGCGGCAGCCAAAAGCAGGAAGGCGGAGCCCACGACGGGCAATGCGCTGGGCATCCGCATGTCGGGGAAATAGCTTCCCGCAAAGCGGGCGAACAAGTATCCGCCGCTGGCGCCTGCAACAACTCCAAAAACAGCCATGATGACGCCTTCGTTGATCACTCCAGCGAGCAGGCGCAGCGGGGGCGAACCGAGAGCGAGACGAATCCCAAACTCGCGCGTACGGGCACTCACGGAAAACGCCAGAACGCCTGCAACGCCGACGAGCGCGATGGCGAGCGCGGCGCCGGCAAAGACGCCGAAGACCACGGTATTCAAACGGTCCGGGGTGAGGACTTCCGCGCGCGCATCTTCGAGAGTGGCAGCGCGCTCCACGGGCTGCTCCGCGGACATATCGCGAATCACTCGAGTAACGGGAGTGACGAGCGAATACGGATTCGCGCTGGTGTGGATAAAGAGACGGCCGCCAAAGAGGGGGCCTTCATCCATGGAAGTGTAAATCGTGAGGATGGGGCCAGGAACAATATGTTCGTCATCGATATCAGCAGTCACGCCAATGATGCGGTGCGGCGCGGTGTTAATACCGGGCACGAATTTGATCACAGGATCGGTCCAAAAAACGTGGCGATTGAGCGCGTCCTGATTCGGGAACATCCGCTTGGCCAGCGTTTCGCTGACGATGACAACCGGCTCCTTGGGTTGTCCATCAGGCCCTTTGCTTAGACCATCGAGATCGTTGAAATCGCGGCCGGAGATGATGGGAACGCCGAGCGCGGCGAAAAATCCGGGGGATATGGAACGCAACCGCGCGCGAGGATCTTCTTCGCCGGAGGCGCGCACGTGGCCATCGGCGGAAAATTGAAGGCCGGGACCGAAGTTGCCAGCATCGCGCCAAGGAACGACGAGGCCGAAAGCGGTCTTGCTCACTCCCGGCAGGGAATCAACGCGGCGGATCGATTCCTTGTAGAAATCGACGACCTGTTGCGGCGTGTTCCCTTGGGTCATCGCGGGAACGTTGAGGGCGAGGACGTGGCGCGTGTCGAGGCCGGTCTGGGCGGTTTGCAGCGCGATAAGGGTCTTAAGAAGCATGCTGGCGCCGGCAAGAAGCATGAAGGAAGCGGCGATTTGCGTTACAGCGAAAATACGCAGACGGCGATTGGTGCTTCCCGTGATGCGGACGCCACCGCTGGCGACGCCGAGACTCTGAGAAGCATTGGAAGTCGGCAGATGCGGGACGTAGGCCAGGAGCACTGCGGCGATGACGGCGAGTAAGGCGCCGACCCAGAGCATGCTCGAGTCTACAGTGAGGTCCAGCGCGCGCACGGAAAAGCGAGAAGCGTAGCGCGCCAGTACCGCGAGCAGCGGACGGGCGATCAGAACGCCAAGCGCAGCGCCGGCAACGCAGAGGACGAGGCTTTCCGCCAGGAGCGTCCGGCGCAGGGCGCTGGTGCTGGCTCCGAGAGCGGCGCGGATGGCCAACTCGCCTTCGCGACGAACGGTGCGAGCAAGGATGAGGTTCGCAACGTTTGAGCAAGCAATGATAAAGACCAAGCCCGACGCAGCAAGGAGCACGAGGAGCACGGTTCTGGCTCCTGCCGTGATTTGATCGCGGAGGAGCTTGGCGTCGATGCGGAAGTCTGCCTGAGCGGAATAATCATCCGGGTGGTCTTTCTTCATGGCCGCGTAAACTGTGCGCAACTCCGCGCGCGCCGAATCGAGAGTGGCGCCGGGAGCGAGGCGGCCAAAGAGCTCGGTCATGCGATGAACGCGGCCTTGGACCATAGTGGCGGAGAGGTGATGCGGGCTGGTAACGACGTTGGCGATGATTTCGGTGTCCGCGGGATAGGGAACCGAAGGCTCGAGGACTCCGATGATGGTGGCGGAGCGGTCGCCAAAGCTCCCAAGACGAACGACTCGGCCGAGGACGCTAGGATCTTTTTTGAAAACGGTGCTCCAGAAGCGATACGTAAGAATGACGACGCCGTCCGCTTTGGGCCCGTCGTCCTGCGGCCCGATCAGGCGGCCGAGGACGGGGTGGAGGCCCATGACTTCAAAATAGTTGCCGCCTACCACGCCGGCGCGAACTTCGCGTGGTTCGCCGAGACCAATCATGGTGAAGCCGATAACGGAAAAGTCGCCGAACTCGCTGAGGGTGTGGATGCCGGCTTTGAGGTCCTGAATCTCGGGGACGGAGAAGTTTGCATTCTCCGTGCCCATGCCGAGGGCGCTCTGGCGGATGTAGATGAGGCGGTTTTCATCGGCATTGACGAGCGGGCGAAGGAGCACGCCGCGCACCAGGCTGAAGATGGCAGCGTTAGCGCCGATGCCAAGGGCAAGCGTGGCGACGACGGTGACGACGAGTCCTTTTGCGCGAGCCAGGGAACGGAAGGCCAGTTTCAAGTCCTGCAAGAAGAGGATTAGCACTTCCATCGCTCACTCCTTAGGTAGGGAACCAAGCTTGATACCGCTTTCGACGTACAAGAACTAAGATTGTCGTCAGATGGCGCGAAGAACGCAAGGCTGTCGTTATCTTGTCTTGGGGTCCAAGCCTGTCTCAATGCAGGAAAATCCGCTTGCCTGCAAATAACTGGATGAGCGGTTCGTACATCTATTGGGATGCGAGTTCGTATGAAGCCGATTTCCTACTGCGTATTTGAAACAGCGCTGGGCGAGTGCGGCATTGCCTGGCGC
>Ga0187778_10003090_pt1 | contig 11231 bp, 10 predicted proteins | sample 1015_Q2_SP5_20_M_FD_132418 | JGI IMG/M metagenome (GOLD analysis project Ga0187778, IMG submission 132418) | Tropical peat soil microbial communities from peatlands in Department of Meta, Colombia - 1015_Q2_SP5_20_MG | ecosystem: Environmental > Terrestrial > Soil > Wetlands > Peat | place...
CGCATGCAGTCGGCGTCGGCCATTCCCTGCGTATAAAAAACCTTTCGGATCTTGTGCGGCTGATGGCAGTCTACGCAGGCAGGAAGGACGTTTGCTTCCTTTTCCCAAAGCTCCCCTTTGATCGTTTTACGATGTACCTGCTGGATTTGTGCGTGACATTTGGTGCAGGTAGCTGCAATATTGCGGCGGGCGATTGAGGAATTCGGATCAGTATGTGGCAGAATGTTGTGCGCGGTGTGGCAGGAAGCGCAATTCGGAGCCACCACCAGTCCTTTCTTGAACAGCGCTTCGCCGTGAATGCTTTCGGAATAGTTCTCAAGAATGTTGTGCTCGTCGATTTTACGCGTCGTCTGCACCGGCGTGCCTTCCTGGTGGCACTTTCCGCAGACGAAAGGCACTTTCAGCGGAGCTACGACCGAGCGGGGATCTCGAACCGGCAGAATATCGTGGTTACCATGACAATCCACGCAATGCGGTGCAAGGCTGTCGCCTCGGGCAATGGCTCTGCCGTGCAGGGAGTGGGCGTGCTTTTCCTGCTCGTCACTATGGCAGGCGCCGCATTGCACGCGTGCCAGTGGCGTGGAGTGAGGCAGATCCTTGCCCTCGAGGTCGGCGTGGCATGAGGTACACGAGAGCGCGCTGTGCACCGACAAGGAAAACTTCTTGCTGTCCACGAACAACGACAGGGTGCGTCCGCCACGTTGGGTGGTCAGTGTCTTCTCGCCATGGCATGCCAGACAGTCGTCGTTTTTAGGGTCGGAGGCAGATTTCTGAGGAGCGGCTAGGAGGCCTGCGCCTGCCAAAAGGATGATTGCCGCAGTGCTGGTGAGTGGCTTAGCCAGATGCTTGCATAGCGGAACAATCCGGCGGTTTGCCGCCATGCCTTATGCCCTCCGGTTGCTGAATTTTGCAACAGCCTCATTGTCCGTGGAGGCGGCGAGAATGGGCTATGAGTGACCTCACCCGGTGACGTGATACTGGTCACAATACGAAGTGTGCGGCATAGTCCGGCCAGGTTCCGGAGGAGACGGTCACTGGAAGTGACTTCTAGTGAGTGTTCCCCGAGAGCTCGTGCACGATGCTGTTGACGAAGGATTTGGCATCGCCGAACAACATCAGCGTTTTATCCATGTAATAGAGAGGATTATCGATGCCGGCGAAACCGGGGTTCATGCTGCGCTTGATGACCATCACAGTGCGTGCCTTGTCGACGTCGAGGATGGGCATGCCGTAAATCGGACTGGACTGATCAGTGCGTGCGGCGGGATTGGTAACATCGTTGGCGCCGATCACCAGGGCAACATCCGTCTGTGGGAAGTCACCATTAATTTCGTCCATCTCGACCAGCCGGTCATAAGGAATATCGGCTTCCGCGAGCAGCACGTTCATGTGCCCGGGCATGCGACCGGCAACGGGGTGGATCGCGAAACGAACATCCACTCCGCGCTTGGTCAGAGCGTCATAGAGTTCCCGCACTTTGTGCTGTGCCTGCGCCACGGCCATGCCATAGCCGGGGACCACGACTACCCGATTTGCGGCAGCTAGGATACCGGCCGCTTCTTCGGGCGTTGCGCTGCGTACCGATTTCTCTTCTTTGCCCGCGGCAGCCGCTACCTGCACCTGTCCAAAAGCACCGAACAGCACGTTCGTGAACGAGCGATTCATCGCTTTCGACATGATGACCGAAAGAATGAATCCCGATGATCCGTCCAGCGCGCCGGCAATGATCAGAAGTTTGCTGTTTAGAACAAAACCCATGGCGGCCGCTGACAATCCGGCATACGAATTCAACAAAGAGATCACAGTCGGCATGTCGGCGCCACCGATCGGGACAATCATCAGAATGCCGAATATGAGCGGCACCACTATCATCACAGGAAACAGTTGCTTGGCTCCGGGATTAAGAACCAAGTAAACCGCTACGGCAACAGCGATGCCTAGGATTGAAAGATTGACGAAATTTTGTCCCTTATACGTGATCGGGCGCTGCGGCAAAACCTCCTGCAGCTTACCGGCGGCGATCAGGCTGCCTGTAAAAGTAAGCGAGGCCAAAATGACCTCCATGCAAAGCACCGCCATCGTGAAGCGGGGCACGTCCGGCGTACGTAAATAGAATTCTGAGGTTCCGACCAGGGTCACGCACAATGCCCCGAAGGCATGACTGAGCGCGGTCCGTTGCGGCACGGCGGTCATTTGCACCAGGCCTAGCGGAACCCCAATCCCGGAGCCGATGACCAGCGCGATAACAATCCACTTGTAGTCGACAATGCCGTGGTGGAGCAGAGTTCCGGCAATTGCCAGCACCATCCCGATCTCGCCCGCCCATACGCCATGCCGGGCAGTTTTGGGCGCACTGAGCCACTTCAGCGAGAGAATGAAAAGTGCGCTGGCAACGAGATAAAGCGCTTCAATGATGACTTGATTCCCCGCGAAGTTGGTGCTCATGGCTTTGTCGGGCGGCTGATCTTGAACATCTTGAGCATGCGATCGGTGATCAGGAATCCGCCAACCACGTTGCTGGTGGCGGCGATCACGGCAATCACGCCGAGAATGAAAGAGAGCTGGCTTTTGTGCTCGCCGACCAACACGATGGCTCCGACCACTGCGATGGCATCCAGTGCGTTGGTGAGAGACATCAGAGGTGTGTGCAGTAAGGGCGAGACTCTCTTGATGACTTCAAATCCGATAAAGCCCGCCAGCATGAAAACGAAAAGTCCATCTATTAAACCGGAATTCATCTAGCCTCCAGAAAAAATTCTTTCCTCCGTGCTCCTCTGTGTTCTCCGTGGTTGTTCTTGTCTTTCACTCCAGAGAACACCGAGGAACACAGAGAAAACATCATTTCACTCCTTGCGCAGCCAACTCGGGCAAGGAAAAGAACTCTCGAACCCGTGGGTTTACGATTTCACCATCGCGAGTGAGCAGAGTTTCGCGTACGATCTCATCCTCTGCATTGACCTGCAGCTTGCCATCTTTCGCGAGGTAAGTAAGAAACGCGGCCAGATTGCGCGCGTACATCTGACTGGCATGATAGGGCACTTCGCTGGCCAGGTTGATCTGCCCGATGATTTTGACATCATGCTCGACCACAATTTCGCCGGCTCGGGTCAATTCGCAATTTCCACCCCGCTCCGCGGCCAGGTCGACGATCACCGAGCCGGGAGCCATCTGCCTGACCATATCCGCGGTGATCAGAACGGGCGCTTTTTTCCCTGGTATTACCGCGGTGGTGACAACCACATCGTTCTCCGCCACGGCACGAGCAAGTAGCTCGCGCTGCTTTGCGTAGAAACCTTCGTCTTGCGCGGTGCCATATCCCCGGGCATCTTGTGCATTCTTGGCTTCAATCGGAAGTTCGACGAAGCGCCCGCCCAGGCTTTGAACCTGCTCCTTGGCCGCAGGCCGCATGTCATAGGCGGAAACCACTGCGCCTAATCTTCGCGCCGTGGCGATGGCTTGCAATCCTGCGACACCCGCGCCGATAACAAAAACCCGCGCCGGAGTGATTGTGCCCGCGGCAGTCGTAAGCATGGGAAAAATCTTGGGCAGTGTCACCCCGGCAAGCAGCACCGCTTTGTAACCGCAAATTGTCCCCATCGAAGAGAGGGCATCCATACTCTGCGCGCGCGTCGTGCGCGGCATCAATTCCACAGCAAATGACGCAACTCCGGTATGCGCAATTTGTTGTATGACCTCAATCGAGCCCAGAGGCCGAAGAAATCCAATCAGATACTGCCCCCGGCGCATCAGAGGCAAGTCAGCTTTTCCCGTGAGGTCGTTGGATCCATAACAAAGAACCTGAAGAATGATGTCGGCCTGGCCAAAGACTTCGGCGCGACCCGAGAGGATCTTCGCACCCTTGTCCGAGTAATGAGAATCGGGATAACCGGCCTCGCTCCCCGCACCTTTTTCCACCACCAGCTCGAAGCCGGCTTTCGTGAGAGCCGGAATCACTATGGGAACAAGCGCTACCCGACGCTCTCCCGGATAACTTTCCTTGGGCACTCCAATGATCACAGATTTATATTCCTCGGTAAGATTTCATCGGGACGAAAACCCCATATTGTAGCGCGGAACCCTGCTGCGGCGCGGTGCCGATTCGCGTTGGCGACAGCCATTCATGATTTGTCCAGATATTGCACAATGACCGTAATGCGCCGATTGGATGGATCGAAAGGATCGTCCGGTTTACGAAGCATCTGATCGGCATAGCCTCGCACCTGGGAAACCTGTTTGTCTCGTAAGCCATCGCTTTGCATTAGGCGGCGGGCGGAGTTGGCCCGGTCGGTGGAGAGTTCCCAGTTGCTGTACTCCCTTTTCCCCGAATACGGCTGGGAATCGGTGTGGCCCTCGATCGAGAGCTGGTTCGGGAGTTTGCCCAGTTGTTGCGCCAGCAAAAGCAGCAACTCCTTGCCGTTCTGGTTAAGCGTGGAACTCCCGAGGTCGAAAAACGTGCCGCGCTCGGTCTCGAGCAGCTCGATGCGCAACCCGTCCGCGGTAACGGTCATTTCAACCTGCTTCTTGATTTGATCGAAGTTGCTCATTTCGCGAATGCGCTGTTCGAGTTGTTCCTTCAGCTTCGGCATATCGTCTTTTCTAATGGCGACGCTTTCCCCTGATCCCCTTTTATCGGTGCCGATGTTCTTGGACGTTCCCAGCGGATCTCTGAAGTAACCGCCTACTGCTTCTTGAATTTTCTTGCTGCTGTTTACCAGCCAGAGCACGATAAACAGGGCCATCATGGCAGTGACGAAATCGGCGTACGCAACTTTCCAGGCGCCTCCGTGGTGAGCAGCGTGTCCCGCTTTCTTTTTTATCACGATAAAGGGACGGTCCTGTGCCACGACTTATGCCCCCGCGGCAGTAGACTGGGCCGATGCCGGCGCAGCTTCGGATGCCGCTGCTTCGGTTGGTGCACCTTCTCCCGATGCAGCTTGGGCAGCTCCACGGCCTCGGCAAACAGCTTCCACTTCCTGGAAAGGGGGCCGTACGTGCCCCGGGATGGCTCGCCGCGCGAACTCCACCGCCAGGATCGGGGCCGTGCCCTTCAGAAATGAAATCATCACTACTCGCAGTACATGCAGATAGGCCCGCTCGTCCTCGACCGCCTTCGCCATGTTGGAGGAGATAGGCCCAACAAAGCCGTAGCACAGAAGTACGCCCAGGAAGGTACCCACCAAGGCTGCGGCAACTTTCTGTCCGATCTCTTCCGGTGGACCACCCAGCGCCTGCATCGTGATCACCACCCCGAGCACGGCAGCGACAATCCCCAGCCCGGGAAGAGAATCCGCCATCGTGGTCAACGAAGAAGTTGGCTGGCTGGCGCAAAGATGATGGACTTCGAGGTCGAGGTCCAGAAGCTGATCGAGTTCGAAGGCTTCCACTCCGCTGATGGCCATTCGCATGCTGTCGCAGAAATAATCCCGGATGTGGTGCGCGTTGAGGAACTCCGGGTACTTGGTAAATATGGCGCTTTTTTGTGGTTCCTCGACGTCGCTTTCCAACGCCATCAATCCGTCTCGGCGTGCTTTGTTCAGCAGATCGTAGGTCATTTTGAGAGTGTCCAAATAACGCTGCTTACTGAACTTTGAACTGCCGAATACCCCTCCCACTCCGGCCACGATTGCCTTCAGGATGTGGAGGGGGTTAGCGATGAGGACGGTGCCACTTGCCGCGCCTCCGATGATGAGCAGTTCCGCCGGTTGAACCAATACTCGGATATGCCCATGTTCCATGAGGTAGCCGCCTAGTACCGCGCCAAACACCACTAGAATTCCGATTATGGCGAACATTCCCGCTCAACTCCTTGACTCAGGCAAGCTGCTAGCCGCGGCCGCGGCAGTCCTGGGTTTTTCCAGAAACTGTGCACGTTGCATAAGCGAATCGACGGTGTCGCCCAATTCGACTGAGGTATATCCGATTAAAACCGGAACCGAGAGTCGCTCCCCCCACCAATGGATTTCGGCTTCGCTCATGATCCCGCGGGTGCGCTCATAAACGCTCTCAACCCCGGCGGCGCCGCAGTTTGCCAGAATGGCGAGAAATTCATCTTCCCCCCACCGGCCAACCAGATCACCGGGGCGAAAGTTGTTGGTCAGGGTTTGGGCGATCACCATCAGAATGGCGTCACTGGCCTCGTGTCCATAGGCGGCTCGAAAGTGCTCCAGGCCGTGCGGCTTCACGCGAAGAATCCCAAAAGCCACGTGATAGTCGGCAAACAGCGCGAGACTCCCGCGCAATCGAAACAAGAGGAAACTATGATTGGCTACCCCGGTGCCCGCATCGCGCATCGCTAACGGCGCCAGGCTGCGCCGGATGTGTTCCGTTTCTGGTCTGGAACTCTGCGCATCGAAGCTGGCTGCGACGGCTATGATCGGCCCATGCTCATTGCGGACGGGGTCAAAGTGCATGAGCACCGGCAGGGAGTATCCCCGCTTGTGCCGCAATTGCATTTTGACCAGGATTGGTTTGCCTTGGTGTACGATTCGAGCGATGGGACAGGCCGGATGCGGATCAGCACGGGCCGGCTCCTCGCGTGGGCAGGCCATAATGTCGTGGTAATGGCGCCCGATCATTTCGAGCTGCCTGTAACCCGACGCATGGGCCGCTCCCTGGTTCCAGAAAATAATCCTTCCTTCTCGATCGAGCACGCAAACAGCCGTCTGCAAGCCGTCCAGAATGGTGCGAAATATCTCCGGAGTCTCCAGTTCCGTCATGAGGGCTCCACTGGCTCTTTCATCGGCAATCCCTGGAAGAGCCTTCAGATGGTGCTCAACGCCTCAGGATTGTTACGTTGGGCTGTACTCCTTGGGAACTAAAGCCGCCTGGAGATGTTGTCGAAAGATGTCATGCCAGTTTTATGCGCGAGAGCCACCTCCCTCCGGCGCAAGGCGCAGACCCTTGGCAGCGGCAAGTGAGATTCTCTATGCAGCACCGACATCTAGGTGTGACCGCCGGCATCGCATTCGGGGTGCTGATTCTCATTCTGTTGACGGCGGAATGGCTCGGCCTAAGGCGCATGGCTCAAACCAACCAAGCCATGACCACCCTGGTAAGTAAACACTGGCCCCAGGCACAACTTGCCAGCGAGGCCTTGCGAATTTCCAATCTTAACAACCGGATTACGATGCAGATATTTCTGCTCACAGATTCCGGCGAGATCGCAAAGCTTCTCGAACATCGGGCAGAGAACCGCCGCAAGATCAGCGCGATCGTGGCTCAGCTCGAGAGCAAAGTGGAGTCGCCGGAGGAAAGGCAGTTGCTGGAACGGGTAAAGCAGGCGCGAACCCGTTACGTCGACAGTTATATGAGCAACACCCACATCCTGCTTGAGGAGAAAAGAGCGGAACTGGCCCGCAAAGCCATTATCCAGATCACGTTTCCTCGGTTACTCGAGTACCACGCCGCCTGGAACGACTTCATCAACTTTCACGGGCAACAGATGGATGCCGCGGCAAAGCACAGCACCGCCGAATACGACTCCACCAGGAAGCTGGTGTGGTTTCTGACTGGCCTCTCTGTAATCTTCGCTGTCACGATCGCGGTCTTTACCACACGTCACATTATGGCGGAGAGCGAGAGGCGGGAACGGGCGGAGGACGAGACCCGGCGCCTCAATCAAGACCTGGAGCAAAAAGTGGCCGATCGCACCCTGGCGCTGTCCAGGACAAATGAAGCCCTAATCCAGGCGCGCGACAATTTACGATTCCAAGCAACTCACGACCCTCTCACTCACCTGTGGAACCACGGTGCGATTCTCGATTTCCTCACGAAAGAACTCGACCGCCAAAAACGAAGCTGTGAGCCGCTAGGTGTAATCATGGCGGATCTGGACTACTACAAGAGAATCAACGATAGCTTCGGACATCTTGTGGGAGATATGGTCTTGCAACAAGTGGGACAGCGTTTTCAGAAGGCCGTTCGCAGCTATGACTGCGTTGGACGGTATGGAGGGGAGGAATTTCTGATTCTAGTCCCCGCCTGCAACTCGACCGACTTGATCGCAACTGCAGAACGACTGCGCCGCGCGATCGCCGACCAGCCCATTCCGACCAGCAGCGGCGACGTTCCAGTCACCGTCAGCATGGGGCTTGTGGCCACAACGGAAAGAGCACTCGATCCGCAGAATAGCGAGACCCTGCTGCGTGCCGCGGATTCTGCTCTCTACCTCGCCAAAGCAGGGGGGCGGAACCGGGCAGTCATGTCTCCGACGTCGTCAATGGCAGAGTCTGGTCTTCCGTGATGAATGTGCGCTTCGGCCGAGATCTCTGCGGCTCTCTTCGGACATTCCGCGAAACCCCGCTCCTTTGGGAAGGTCAGCTCTTTTTGCACAAAAAGTCTGAAATCTGCACAGAAGTGGCTAGTTTGTAGGGATTTACGTGCAAAGCCTAATGCGTGAATGCGGGAATGCGTGAATGCGTGAATGCGTGGCACATTCGTGGGTGCTTCTGGCACGGATGGGCCATTCTCAAAATGAGCCAAAGAATCTATTTTCGTATTGAGCAGTTCTGGGGGAGGGCTGCCCGGGCGTCCAGTGACTCGAAAGAGTCGGGGCGCCTGTTTAATTTTCCGCCAAATAATCGTCGGCTGCCTAGCGCTGATACATCCCGAAAACTTCCGCTTGTCCAACCATGTGGCCCTGCATGGCTTGCTCAACTTCCTGCTTGCTGGCTCCCGGCTTTAGATCGAGCTTCTTATCGAGCGCATAAAGCTTGAAAAAATACCGATGTGGCTTGCCCGGCGGTGGGCACGGTCCTCCATATCCAATTTTCCGGAAATCATTACGCCCCTGATGGCCACCGCTTGGCGGATCGTCGACCTTAGCTATGCCTTCCGGTAATGAATTGGTTTGGGCCGGCAGGTCAAAGAGAACCCAATGGGTCCAGGTACCCACGGGGGCATCAGGATCGTCCGCAATCAAAGCAAAGCTTTGCGTGCCCGACGGAGCTGAACCCCATTGCAGCCCGGGAGAAACATCTGCACCGTCGCATGTGAACTTCTTCGGAATTTGCCCACCGTTATGGAAGCTGGGACTTGAGATTGTGAACGCCAAGGCTCCTCCTTTCCCATTTGCACCTCCACCGGCAGTTTCAGCCCAGAGAGTGTTCGTCACCAGAACGCAGAACGAGATTACCGCCAGCGTGATCGATGGATAAGAGTGCATCAGCCTCATTTGAGCTTAGACAGCGAATTCTTTGCAAGGGTTAGTAGGTGGAGATAGTGAAATTGACGGTGATACGAGCTTCCGTCTCAACCGGCTGGCCTTGTTGGTAATACGGCTTAAAATGCCACTGTTTGACAGCTTCCTCGGCCGCGCTCGCCAGAATCGCGGGCCCGCTAACCACGTGCAACTCCTGAATGCCCCCAGCCTTATCAATGAGAGCTTGCAGCACAACCGCTCCCTGAACCCTCATTTGTTTGGCCAGCACTGGATATCCGGGTTTTACCGAACGGGAGACCCTTTCAGCGGTGGACGGCGGAAGTGTGACTTCTGCTGGAGCCTCCGAAACGGCCGCAGTTTCAGCTTTGCCTGCTGCATCCGCGGCAGGAGCGGGCGAAGCCTCAGGTTTATCCGGAGCAGGAACCGGCGTTCCGCCCGGTCCCGAGAAGGGGCTTGGACCCATGTCAACGTTGACCGAATTGTTCTTAGGTGTCAGGGCACGATGGGAGTTGCCCGCGACCACTTCCACCTCAAGGGGCGGCAGCACCGTACGGTTGGTTGCGGTTATCACCGGACCCGGTGGCGCTTGCGACTGGTTCGCCTCCGGCGCCACGCCCGGAGCAGAGCTCTTGGCAATTGTTTTCTTGAATTTAACTGGAGCCGTTGTTTGCGCGCGTTGAGGTGCAGCACTCGCCGGTGCCTGGGAATCCACTGGCGGCCTAGCAGAACCGGAGGCTTCCTCAGCCGTGGTTTCTGGAGTTGGGGTAGATGACAACCAGAATTGACGATCTTTTACCAGCACCACAATCAGAGCCAGCAGCAGAAGCGCCAGCGCGATCAGCATGCGCCGGCGTTGCTTGTCCTCGAGGTTGTCAGGCGCCGGGCCGGCGCTGGACTGTAGGTTACTCCCTTTCAACTCCATAGCTCTCGCAGACCGGAAGCCCCTTGGCGGCAGCCGCCTGGTGGCCCTAGTATGCCTCGAAACTACCCGTGCACGCCAGTATTTACGCGGGCAATCTCCATGTGAGGCACATCACAACTGGCTGTGGTACGAATCACAGCCAAAGGGTTTTGTTCGAGCAGACACTAATCTCGTGACGCAGATCACATGCGTTCGGCCCATTGGGGCGCGCGCTGTAAATAAACAACAAGCGTCGCAAGGGGGTGGGTCATGCTCTCACCATACGGATTGGACATTATCGAAAGTTGCCTGACTTGTAAGACCCGGAGCGAACACCTCTTCTGTGACCTCCCTGCCGCCGCGCTTCAGACTTTTGAAAACATCAAGTACGCGACTGCGTATCCCAAGGGAGCGGTGCTGTTCGTGGAAGGTCAGGCTCCACGCGGCATTTTCGTACTGTGCAAGGGCAGGGTCAAAATGTCGATTTGCGCTACTGATGGCAAAACGCTCATCGTAAAGATCGCCGAGCCGGGGGAGGTTCTTGGCCTCAGTGCCACGGTTTCGGGCAAACCTTATGAGCTCACCGCCGAAACGGTCGACCCTTGCCAGGTCAATTTCGTGAAGCGCGATGATTTCCTGCGCTTCCTCAAAGAGCACTCCGACGCCTGTTTCAAGGTGGCAGAGCAGCTAAGTGAAAAGTACAACACCGCCTGTCATGAGGTCCGCGCCCTCGGCTTATCCCATTCAGCGGGTGAGAAACTGGCTAAGCTGCTGCTGGAATGGAGCTCGAAAAACGGAGAAGCCGCCAAGCAGGAACCGCGCTTGAAACTGGCGTTGACCCATGAGGAAATTGCGCAAATGATCGGTACTTCGCGCGAAACCGTGACTCGCCTGTTTGCCGATCTCAAAAAGCGGCAGATCATCCAGACCAAAGGTTCAACCCTGGTGATCCGCAACAAATCGGCGTTAAAGATGATTGCCAGCAATAATTAACCGGTCTCAGGCTGGCAGCGTCACGAAGTGCAGTGATTGCAGTCACTGTTTTCCCCGCTCTAATGAATTATTCAGGAAAATATGGAAAGCGCAGTTCAAAAGAGCTGCCCGCCCCTTGTGGAAAATCCACCCCGGGTTTTTTGCGATCTTCCGGACGAAAAGTCGCGGGACATTGAC
>Ga0187778_10003092_pt1 | contig 11228 bp, 10 predicted proteins | sample 1015_Q2_SP5_20_M_FD_132418 | JGI IMG/M metagenome (GOLD analysis project Ga0187778, IMG submission 132418) | Tropical peat soil microbial communities from peatlands in Department of Meta, Colombia - 1015_Q2_SP5_20_MG | ecosystem: Environmental > Terrestrial > Soil > Wetlands > Peat | place...
CAGCAGGTGAAAGAGCAGGAGTTGTGGGCCGCGCATCTGCGACCCGAACTCGGTGGTCAGGGCTACGGTCAGGTCAAGCTTGCGCTGCTCAACGAAATTCTCGGGCGATCCCGCTGGGCGCCGTCGGTGTTCGGCTGCCAGGCGCCCGACTCAGGCAATGCCGAAATCCTCGCGCTGTTCGGCACCGACGAACAAAAGGCCCGGTACCTGCAACCGCTGCTGGACGGCGAGATCACGTCCTGCTATTCGATGACCGAACCGCAAGGCGGTTCGGATCCGGGGCTGTTCGTCACCCGCGCGGAGCGTGACGGCGACTCGTGGGTGATCGACGGGGAGAAGTGGTTTTCCACCAACGCCAGGCACGCGTCGTTTTTCATCGTCATGGCCGTCACCAATCCGGACGCGCGCACTCGCGACAACAAGATGTCGCTGTTCATCGTCCCCGCCGAGACGCCGGGCATCGAGATTGTGCGCAATGTTGGCGTGGGCGCTGAGTCGTCGGATCATGCCTCGCACGGCTACGTTCGCTACACGAATGTGCGGGTGCCGGCCGATCACGTGCTGGGCGGTGAAGGTCAAGCGTTCGCGATTGCGCAGACCCGGCTCGGTGGTGGCCGCATCCATCATGCGATGCGCACCATCGCGCTGGCACGCCTGGCGTTCGACATGATGTGCGAGCGCGCGGTGTCGCGGCAGACGCGGTTTGGGCCGCTGTCTGATCTCCAGATGACACAGGAGAAGATCGCCGACAGCTGGATTCAGATCGAGCAGTTCCGGCTGCTTGTGTTGCGGACCGCCTGGCTGATCGACAAGCATCAGGATTACCGGAAGGTGCGCCGCGACATCGCGGCGGTGAAGGTCGCCATGCCCCAGGTGCTGCACGACGTCGTGCAGCGGGCCATGCACCTGCACGGCGCGCTGGGTGTTTCCAACGAGATGCCGTTCGTCAAGATGATGGTCGCCGCCGAGTCGCTGGGTATCGCCGACGGCGCCACCGAGCTACACAAAATGACCGTCGCCCGGCGCACATTGCGTGAATATCAGCCTGTGACAACGCCTTTCCCGTCTCAGCATCTACCGACCCGGCGTGCCGAGGCGCAGGCCCGACTGGCTGAACGCCTCGAACACGCCGTCGCCGAATTCTGACGTGGCGGACTCGACCGCCATCATCGGCGAGAACGCCGACGCAACTCAAGAGCTGCTATGGTGACGGTCACCAGGTCGAGGAATTTGTCGACCTCTTCATCGTAGCCACGCCGGAAGAGCGGCGGCTTCCCGAATACAACATTGCGAACGTCGTCAACCGTCAGAACACTTCTGGCATCGGTCACGCCCACGATCGTAGGAGCGTCACGCCGGTGGGCACGGCACCAATTTTGGTTCCAGCCAGCAATCTGGTCACGAAATGTAGCGGACGATGCTCTCTGCCACGCACGCCGGCTTCGTGGACCCTTCGATCTCGACCGTCGTCGACACCGTCGCCTGCACGACACCGTTTCCGAGGTCTTGGACATCGACCAACGAAGTCTGCGCACGCACCTTTGCGCCGACCGGCACTGGAGCCGGGAACCGGACCTTGTTGAGGCCGTAGTTAATGGCTAGCTTGATTCCGTTGACGGTGTACATCTCGTGCCAGAGTCGCGGCAGCAGCGCCACCGTCATGAAGCCGTGCGCGATTGTCCCTCCGAACGGGCCCTTGGCTGCCCTTTCCGGGTCGACGTGGATCCACTGGTGATCGCCGGTCGCGTCGGCGAACAGGTTGACGTCCTCCTGAGTGATGGTGACCCAGTCGCTCTGCCCGATGTTCTGGCCCTTGGCGGCAGCAAGTTCGGCGACTGACTCGAAGGTGCGCATGCGGTTACTCCTCTGCTTCAGCCCGGCGACGATATGGGCCGGAACGGCCCAAGGAGAAGCCGGGCAATTAAACCTAACCCGGCGACGATACGGGCCGGAACGGCCCGAGAGAAGCTGGGCAATCGAACCGCGCAAGATGAGGGTGTGAAACTACTGCTGCTCGCCGACACGCATATTCCGCACCGCGCACGCGAGCTACCCACGCAGGTATGGGACGAAGTCGCGAAGTCCGATGTCGTCTTCCATGCCGGCGACTGGGTGGCACCGGAGTTGCTCGACGAGCTGGAAACCCGAGCCGCTCGGCTGGTGGCGTGTTGGGGGAACAACGACGGGCCGGTCCTGCGATCGCGGCTGCCGGAACGTGCGGAGGTGACACTAGCGGGGCTGCGGTTCATCGTGGTGCACGACACCGGCGCCGCCACCGGCCGCGAGGCACGGATGTCACGGCTGTACCCCGACAGCGACGTCGTCATCTTCGGTCATAGCCACATCCCGTGGGACACCACAACGAAAACCGGTCTGCGCCTGCTGAATCCGGGGTCGCCAACGGACCGCCGCCGACAACCGTCGTGCACCTATATGACCGCGACGGTTGACAGCAATGCACTGACGGATATGGTGCTGCACAATGTCGAAAGATAGCTCGGCTATAGAGGTATTATTGATTGGGGTGGACGCATACACCGACCTCGCCGCTGAGCTGACCGCCGTCGTCGGGAGATTCCGCCGACAGCTGCGACGATCAGTTGGTCGCGGATTCGAATCTGGGCGGCTTACCGAATCACAAGCGGAGCTGTTGCGGCTGGTTGGACGGCAGCCCGGGATTTCGGTCAGCGTGGCCGCCGCTGAACTGGGCCTGGTACCCAACACCGCCTCCACCCTGGTGTCCAAGCTCGCCTCGGACGGTCTGCTCGTCCGAACTGTCGATGCCGCCGACCGTCGCGTCGGCCGGTTGCGGCTCACCGAATCGGCACAACAGGCCGTGGATGCGTCTCGCACCGCACGCCGGGCGCTGCTGTCCGAAGTGCTCGGCGAACTTGACGAGAGTCAGATCGTGGCCCTAACCGGAGGATTGGAGGTCCTTGACAACATGACCCGAATGCTGCATGAGCGGCCGACATGAGCACTCCGCTGGCTATCGATTGCCGGCATCTGACCTACCGCTATGGTCAGTTCACCGCCGTCGACGATTTGACCCTGCAGGTGCGATCGCGTGAGAAGATGGGTCTGGTCGGGCCCAACGGAGCGGGGAAGACCACGTTGGTACGCATGATCACCACCTTGACCCCGGTGCGGCATGGCGAGTTGTATATCTTCGGCCTGGATGCCCAACACCACAACCTCGACATTCGCTGCAATATCGGCTATGTTCCGCAGCAACTTTCGATCGAGCTGGCGCTGACCGGCAAGCAGAATGTGGAATGGTTCGCGCGGTTGTACGACGTGCCCCGCGCCGAGCGCACTGACCGCGTCGATCACGTGCTCGGCGCGATGAAGTTGCTCGACGTGGCCGATCAGCTGGCCACCACCTACTCCGGCGGCATGATCCGCCGCCTGGAGCTGGCCCAGGCCCTGGTCAACCGCCCGTCATTATTGGTTCTGGATGAACCGACGGTCGGGCTGGATCCGATTGCGCGTGACGGTGTCTGGTCGCAGGTACAGCACATGCAGGCCCAGTTCGGCATGACCGTACTGCTGACCACCCACTACATGGAGGAGGCGAACGCGTTATGCGATCAGGTCGCGCTCATACATCACGGCAAGTTGCAGGCTGTTGGATCGCCCACCGAATTGAAATCAACCGTGTCGCCGAATGCGACGCTCGAAGATGTGTTTCGCCATTACGCGGGATCCGATCTGGATGACGACACCCCGCGTCAGGGTCTCCGTGAGATCCGTTCCAGCAGAAAGGTTGCCAGCCGTGTCGGTTGACCACGTCTAGGCAGGTCTTGTCCGCGCTCCCCAGGGGTGGCGTCGGCTGCATGGAACGTTCCGGCGCATCAGCGCGTTCGTGATCGTCGAACTTCAGAAGTTGCAGCATGACCGCACCGAACTCGTCACCCGGATGGTGCAGCCGGCGTTGTGGCTGTTGATCTTCGGTACGACTTTTACCCAGCTTCACGTCATCGACACCGGGTCGGTAACCTTACTGGCTTTCCTGGCACCGGGCATCATCGCTCAGTCGGCGTTGTTCATCTCGATCTTCTACGGAATCCAGATCATCTGGGATCGAGATGCCGGCATCCTGGCCAAACTCCTAGTGACGCCGGCGCCGGTATCGGCACTGATCACCGGCAAGTCGCCGCGAGTGTGCGGTCGGTGGCCCAGGTCATCGGCGTGCTGGTGTTGGCCTATCTGATGGGCGTGCATCTGACCGTCAATCCGTTCCGGATCCTCGCGGCGATGGGCATCGTGATGCTCGGTGCGGCTTTTTTCGCCTCCTTGTCGATGACACTGGCCGGGCTGGTGCGCAACCGCGATCGCTTGATGGGCATCGGCCAGGCCATCACGATGCCGTTGTTCTTCGCGTCCAACGCGCTCTACCCGGTCCACGTGATGCCCGCATGGCTGTGTGTGCTCAGCACGGTCAACCCTCTCAGCTATGAAGTCGATGCCCTGCGGGCGCTGTTGATCGGCACCCGGTTCGATTCGATGGACATCATCGCCTTGCTAGCGGCGGCGATCCTGGGCATCGCCGTAGCGACAGCGGTGTTGCGGCGGCTGGTCCGGTAACTTCGAGTCTGCGCCGACTCTTAATCGTTAGCCAACCGCGACGTACTACCCCGGCGGCGATAACCCGAAGACAGCACCCCGCTGTGTTTCACTGCCGAAGAACAACATTCGACCGCATCGTGCGGCCGATGAAAGTTGGGATGGGTGGGAGCTATGAAGTTGGTTGAAAAGTTGCGTGGCGCAGCAGCAAGTCTGCCGCGCCGGCTGATTATCGCGGCCATAGGGGCTGCCCTATTGCCCGGCTTGGTCAGTTTTGTGGGCGGCTCGGCGACCGTGGGCGCGTTCTCGAAGCCCGGTCTGCCGGTCGAGTACCTGCAGGTACCGTCACCATCAATGGGCCGCAACATCAAGGTCCAGTTCCAGGGCGGCGGACCGCACGCGGTGTATATGCTCGACGGCCTGCGCGCCCAGGACGACTACAACGGCTGGGACATCGAAACGCCGGCGTTCGAGGAGTACTACAACTCGGGCCTGTCGGTGATCATGCCCGTCGGTGGCCAGTCCAGCTTCTACACCGACTGGTACCAGCCGTCGCAGGGCAACGGCCAGAACTACACGTACAAGTGGGAGACGTTCCTGACCAGGGAGCTGCCGCCTTGGCTGCAGGCCAACCGGGGCGTCTCACCGACCGGCAATGCGGCGGTGGGCCTGTCGATGTCGGGTAATTCCGCGCTGATCCTGGCCTCGTACTACCCGCAGCAGTTCCCGTACGCCGCATCGCTTTCGGGCTTCCTTAACCCGTCTGAGGGCTGGTGGCCGACGCTGATCGGCATGGCGATGAACGACTCGGGCGGTTACAACGCCACCAGCATGTGGGGTCCGACGAGTGATCCGGCATGGAAGCGCAACGACCCGATGATCCAGATCCCCCGACTGGTCCAGAACAACACCCGTATTTGGGTCTATTGCGGTAGTGGCACCCCGAACGACCTCGGTGGCGACAATATGCCGGCCAAGTTCCTGGAAAGCTTCACCCTGCGCACGAACGAAAGTTTCAGGGACAACTACATAGCCGCGGGCGGACACAACGGCGTGTTCAACTTCCCGGCCAACGGGACCCACTCCTGGCCCTACTGGAATGAAGAGCTGGTTGCCATGAAGCCCGACATCCAGCACACGCTCAGCGGTCCGCCCAACGCCGCCTGAGACGTAGCTCAAACATTGGCAGCAGCGCACCCGCGGCGCTGCTGCCAATGTTTTTACCCCGCAACTAACGTCGAGGGAAACTACGTCACTCTCAGCAGTGATCGCCCAAAGTCACGTTTTGTCATTTGCCGTTCTCTTTCAACAGGGCACGACGGTCGATGTGGAAGTACGTGTACCCGGTTGTCAGCGCACACACTACGGTGGCGGCCGCCAACATCTGGGATCCACTGACCACCAGACTGATACATCCGCCGACCGTGGCGCCGACGATGAAGCTGGCATAGAGCAGAAAGTACCCCAGCCAATCGGCAGCAACTCCGTTGCTGATGTGGCGTTCGATGCCTTGGCCTAGCTTCACCAGCGTGCCGGTCACGTAGCTCAGCGGGATCGACACTTCGCTGTCCTTGACGAACGAGGTGTTCAAGGCACCAATACCGAAGGCCACAAACAGGATCGGTACAAATGAGACTTGCCCCGACCATCCGCGCACGATGATGTCCACCACGGTGGCGACTGCCAGAGACAATGTGGTCAGCACGGTCGGACCGTGCGGATGCGCCACCCAGAAATGCCGTCGACACAACGACGCAATCACCACGCCACCGATGAACGCCGCAAGCAGTAGCGCCGCTGTTATCGACAGCCAATGCTCATTCCGGAAGAATCCCAGCACCGCACGCTCGGTGTTGCCGGTCATGAAAGTCACGAAATATCCTGCCGAGTGCGTGAATGCCGCCGCGCCCAACAGCCCGGCCAGCCCGGCCAGGAGCCACGACAACCTAGCCTCACTGTCGAACATCTCACGCATCGCGGAACATACTTCCAGACGCGTGCGGCACTCGCAGCGCCAGCGAACTCTAGCCAGCTGTCAGCCGGGCGATCGACCGCAGCGGAATTGGCAGCCATCCGGGGCGGTGCCGCGACTCATAGCCCGTCTCGTAGACCGCTTTGTCCAGTTCGTAGGCAGCCAGCAACAACGCCGAATCGCGTGGATCTACCCCCGACCCGGCCGCGTACCCATCGCAGAACGCGGTGCGGTTGCGCTCGACCCATTCCCGGGCGCGCGCGGCCAGTTGCCTGTCGTCGGTCTGGTCCACCAGGGGTTCGTAGGCGGCGTACTCGTAGGACCGTAAGACGCCGGCCACGTCGCGTAGAGGGGAATCCGGCGCACGCCGCTCATCCAGCGGCTGGCCCGGCTCACCCTCGAAGTCAATCAGCAGCCAGGTCTCCGGTGTGCGCAACACTTGTCCCAGGTGCAGATCACCATGCACGCGCTGAACGGTGATCGTCTGTTCGGCGAGCTTTTGGAATCGCTGTTCGATCGTGGCAACGTACTGCTCCAGTTCCGGCACGGCCGCTGCCGTCGACGACAGCCGAGCCAGCATAGTTTCCACCGGAAACGTGGCCTCCGACATGCCGAGGCTGTTGGCCAGCGTGGCATGCACCGAGGCGACGGCTTCGCCGAGCCGATAGGACTCACCGGCGAAGTCGCCGCCGACCTCGTAGGCGTACAGGTCGCCCTCGGCGAATAGGTCACGCACGCTCGCGGTGGCCATGGCCCACCCTTCGGCGGCATTCGCCGCGTACGCGGCCACCATGCCCAAGGGGCACAGGATACCCTCGGAGTTGCCCGGCGAGACTGTCTCGTAGGAGCCGAGCAGCCGCGCCACATGCGGGTTGCCGGCGCGGCCAAGCACTCGGTTCAGTTCGATATCGGGATTAATGCCGCTGGTGACACGGCGGTACACCTTGAGGATGGCCTCTTGGTCGAAGATCACGCTGGTGTTCGTCTGCTCGGCTTCCGACACCCACGATGCCGTCTCCAGCGGCAGCGAGACGTCCGGCTCTTTGGCGAATGTCACATCGCCACGCACCGCTGACGAGTCCATCAACGACAGCAGGTATTGAGCCGCAGCAGGCTCGTACAGCGCGTCGTAGGCAGGGAGGTCCTGGTCCGCACCAATCGTGGCGACCGCGCTGTACTCCGAGACGGGCCCGGAGCCCCAGTTGACGATCACCTGATAGCGCTCCGACGAACCGTCGGTGTAGGCGACGTCGACCAGCACCAGGTCGAGATCCTCGCCCAGGGCGACGATAAGACCCGGTTCGGCGGTGGACAGTTCCCGACTGCGCCCGGCATACCAACGTTGTTGTGGAAGCCATTCTGACCATGGCAGATTGGCTGGCGAGTTCATTGTGTCTCCTCCGACGCCCTCAGCTGGAACCAGTAGAACCCGTGTCCCGGCAGTGTCAGCAGATAGGGCAGGTGGCCGATGCGCGGAAAGTCCACGTCTCCGGTCAACTCCACTGGCGTATAACCGTTCCAGTGCTGCAGGTTCAGTTCTATGGGCTGCGGGAAGCGCGACAGATTGTTGACGCATAGCACGGTGTCATCGTCGGCTTCACGCACGTACGCCAGTACCGACGGGTTCGACCCGCCGAGTTCACGGAACGTCCCGATGGCGAACGCGTCGTGTCGGCGTCGTACTGCCAGCATGGTGCGGGTCCAGTTGAGCAGCGATGTCGAGGTGTCACGTTGCGCCTCCACATTGACGGCCTGGTAGCCATACACCGGGTCCTGGCTGGGCGGCACGTAGAGCCGGCCGGGGTTGGCGGTGGAGAAGCCGGCGTTGCGATCCGGCGTCCACTGCATCGGAGTGCGTACCCCGTCGCGGTCCCCCAACCAGATGACATCACCCATGCCGATTTCGTCGCCATAGTAGAGGACCGGTGAACCTGGCAGCGAAAGCAGCAGCGCGGTGAACAACTGGATCTGGTCCCGGTCGTTCTCCAGCAGCGGGGCCAGCCGCCGACGGATGCCGACATTGGCCTTCATCTGCGGGTCCTTGGCGTACTCGGAGTACATATAGTCGCGTTCTTCGTCGGTGACCATCTCCAACGTCAGCTCGTCGTGGTTGCGTAGGAAGATTCCCCACTGGGCCATATCGGGGATCGGCGGCGTCTGCGCCATGATTTCTGAGATCGGGAAACGCGACTCGCGACGGACCGCCATGAAGATGCGCGGCATCAGCGGGAAATGAAACGCCATGTGGCATTCGTCACCACCGGTGTTGGGGTCGCCGAAATACTCGACGACATCGCTCGGCCACTGGTTGGCCTCGGCGAGCAGTACCCGGCCCGGAAATTCGTCGTCGACGACCTTGCGGACCTGCTTGAGAAACGCGTGGGTCTCGGGCAGGTTCTCGCAGTTGGTGCCCTCACGTTCGAAGAGATAGGGCACGGCGTCCAGCCGGAACCCGTCGATACCGAGGTCAAGCCAAAAGCGGATAACGTCGAGCATGGCCTCTTGCACGGCCGGATTGTCGTAGTTCAGGTCTGGCTGGTGAGAGAAGAACCGGTGCCAGTAGAACTGGCGACGGACCGGATCGAACGTCCAGTTCGACTCTTCGGTGTCGACGAAGATGACGCGCGCGTCGGCGTACATATCGCTCGTGTCGCTCCAAACGTAGTAGTCACCGTATGGCCCGTCGGGGTCGCGGCGGGACTCCTGGAACCACGGGTGCGACTCGGAGGTGTGGTTCATCACCAGGTCGGTGATGACCCGGATGCCCCGCCGGTGGGCGGCGTCGACCAGCGCGACGAAATCGTCGACGGTGCCGAATTCGGGCAACACCTTGTAGAAGTCCCGGATGTCGTAACCGCCGTCCCGCAGCGGTGAGTCGTAGAACGGCGGCAACCAGATGCAGTCGATGCCGAGCCATCGCAGGTAGTCAAGGCGGTCGATCAGTCCCCGCAGATCTCCGCAACCGTCGGCGTCGGCGTCGTAGAACGCCCGGACCAGTACCTCGTAGAACACTGCGCGTTTGAACCAGGTTGGGTCGGCGGGCAGGATGGCGGCGTCGGCGAAATCGTCGGCGGTGGGGTGCTCGACCACACCATCCTCGACACGACTTCCCTCCGCGGGATCGTGTTCGACGCTGTCGTCTACGTGGTTCATCACGTCCACGATGCCACGGTTACCCGAGACCGCACACACGGAATCGTGGGCGACGCCAAACGAATTGGACGCAGCTGACGGTTGCTATCCGCGCGGGTGTCAGCCCGGGGGACCTTCTGCCAACGTCACGTTCGCTGTGTGCTCGCCGGCTAGCGGACCGCGCCAGCCCAGCACGATGGTGTCACCCGGGTGGTGCTGGTCAAGGATATTCGTCAGCGCGGTGGCCGAGTTGACGGGTAGGCCGTCGATCGAGGTGATCACATCCCCGTTGCCGATCCCGGTCTGCACGGCCGGTGCGTTCGGCAGCACCCGCACGACCCTCGCGCCGTTGCCGTTGTCGGTAACGCCGACGCCGAGGAATGGCGTGGGGCCGATGTGCACGGTGGACGACGCGCCGCCGCCCCGGATTTGCCCGGCGATGGCGTTTGCCTGATTGATCGGGATCGCAAAGCCCGTCCCGCCCTGTGACAACTTGTAGTTCTCGGAGGCGGCGGTGTTCATGCCGATCACCTGGTTAGCGGCGTTGACCGTGGGCCCACCCGAGTCCCCGGGACGGAGGCCCGCGCTCATCTGGATCAACCCGTTCAGCGTCTCCGAGCTACCGGTCAGGGCATCGGACGCCGTGACGGTCTGGTTGAGCGCGGTAACATTGCCCGCCAGCGCGCTCGGGGTCCCTCCAACCCCACCGGCATTTCCCAGCGCGACGATCGGATCACCGACCGCAACCTGCGAGGAGTTACCCAGGTTGGCCACCGGGAGACCGCCCGCGCCGCGCAACTGCAACACGGCGATGTCGTGGCTGCGGTCATAGCCGACCACATCGGCGTCGTAGGTTTGACCGTTCCCGATGTTTCTGGCCTTGATGCCGGTGGCGCCCGCGATCACGTGGTTATTAGTCAGCACCGTACCGTTGGGGTCGACCACGATGCCGGTGCCGGCTCCTACCGCGCTCTGGTAACCCAGCTGGGTGTCGATGTCGACGACGGCCGGGCCTACCTGCCCGACGGTTGTCAAGGGGTCGAGCGGCGCGGCAGGTGCCTGCCTGAACGGGCCGAATGTCGTCGGCGACGCGTTGGCCGGCGCCGCGGCCAGCCCCAGCCCCAACACAACCGTCAGAGTGAATAACCACCACGACCACCACGGTGTGCGGCGGTGCGATCTGCTCATCCCGTCACCTCCTGCATCGGTCACGCCCGATTTTGCTCGCGTCCGCGTCCGGACGACGCAGTTTTCGTAGACATCACCGTAGTCCAGCTAGTCGGTTACGTCGCCCCGGCGCACCTCACTCGCGGCCGCTTCTGCGCTGATCTGCCAGCTCGGCCCGGAGTCTGGAATAGCCACCACATCCTCGCGGCAAACGAATCAGACGCTCGTCGGTGCAAACGGCTGGGTGAGATGGTGGCTGACATCACCCACCATGTCGATGAGCGTGAAGTCGCGATAGGAGTACCTCCACTGACCGTCGACGCGTTCGAACCGGTCATGGTAGCGGCCGGTGACAATCGTCTGCAGTGGAAAGTCGTCGGTCTGCTGCAGC
>Ga0187778_10003093_pt1 | contig 11226 bp, 14 predicted proteins | sample 1015_Q2_SP5_20_M_FD_132418 | JGI IMG/M metagenome (GOLD analysis project Ga0187778, IMG submission 132418) | Tropical peat soil microbial communities from peatlands in Department of Meta, Colombia - 1015_Q2_SP5_20_MG | ecosystem: Environmental > Terrestrial > Soil > Wetlands > Peat | place...
ATCGCGGCCCCTACCCTGTTCGTGGGGACCTACGAGGTGAGCCTCTTCTGGTGGTACTTCCTGAGCTCTTTCACGTTCTCGACCATGCTATCCAAGCTGCTGCACACGACCACCTAGGGGACTGGCTTGAAGGCTATAATCATCTCAGGGATGCCCGCGGTCGGGAAGACTACGGTCTCGAGGCAGGTTGCGGAGGAGCTGAAGATTCCCATTGTCGGAGGGGGGGACGTCCTCAAAGAAATGGCGGTGGAAGAAGGCTACACCCCCGGCGGGGAAGACTGGTGGGACAGGGGAGAAGGGATGAAGTTCCTCCATCAGAGGAAGAAGTCCCCGAACTTCGACAAGGAGGTTGATGCACGGCTGATTCAGAAGACCAAGAAGGGTGACGTCGTTATAACAAGCTATCCGGTCCCGTGGCTGACCAAGGACGGGCTCAAGGTCTGGCTCTCCGGGAGCGTGAAGAGCAGGGCTGCTCGCATGGCGAGGAGAGACGGCCTGCCTGTCTCGAAATGCAAGGATGTGCTGTTCATCAGGGACGAGGAGAATTACAAACTCTACAAGAAAATCTACGGAATCGAGTTCGGCAGAGACCTCAAGCCCTTCGACCTGGTGGTCGAGACGGACGCCATGGACGAAGAGAAGGTCGCCCAGATAGTCATCCAGTACGTAAAGAGCCGAAGGGACTGACGTGCACACTCGCAACATGGTCATTCTGGATGAAGAGCCTACAGATCCCAAGCACGGATGGGCGCCGTCCGGGCGTCCCGTCGAGGCAATGCTGGATTACGGCCTCATCCCTCTAGACAAGCCACGCGGCCCTACGAGCCACGAAGTTGTGGCATGGACAAAGAAACTCCTCGGCGTCGACAAGGCCGGTCACAGCGGAACCCTGGACCCCCCCGTGTCCGGGCTGCTTCCAATAGGGCTCGGTCAGTCGACGAGGGCTCTCAGCCTGCTCCTTCTGTTTCCGAAAGAGTACTGGGGAGTCATGAGGCTTCACTCTTCAGTTCCCAGAAGGCAGCTGGATGGCGTAGTAAAGGAGTTCACGGCAGAAATCTTCCAGAGGCCCCCTCAGCGCTCCTCCGTAAGCAGACAGACGAGAAGCAGGACCATCTACGAACTTGAGCTGGCCGAGTCCCAGGGGAACCTCTATCTGTTCAGAGTCCTCTGCCAGTCGGGGACCTACATCCGCAAGTTGGTCTACGACATCGGGGAGGTTCTCAGCGTAGGCGCTACCATGGTTGAGCTGCGGAGGACGAAGGTTGGTCCCCTGAACGAAGGGATGGGGCTGGTTACACTGCACCAATTGAACGATGCCATGTTCCGCCTGAAGGAAGGGGATGAGGTGCCACTTCGGAAGCTGGTACTCCCGATCGAGTCGTCCTTGGGTGACATTGGGAGGATTGTAATCAGAGACTCAGCCGTGGACGCCATCTGCCACGGAGCGCGCCTCGGCATCCCGGGGGTCCTCGCTGCTTCCGAGGGGATCAAGAAGGATGATACGGTCGCCCTAATGAGCGCGAAAGGGGAGCTCGTCGCCATTGGAAAGGCCCTTCTCCCCACAGGAGAAATGCGAGGTCTCCAGAGGGGCCTTGCGTCCACGACGGAGAGGGTGGTCATGATGGCCGGCACTTACCCACGCCTTTGGAAGAGCCACTCAAAGCGCAAGCAGATTTCCGAAACCAGGCATGAGGCTGGCGTTCAGGCAGCGAGCGCCGCACGCTCGGATGATTGATAGAATCCTGCCCTGCATTCTTCTTGAAGGCATAGGCCGCAACGGGTGTTTGCTCAGTACCATGTCCAAGGGTGTGAGGATTGGTACTACAGCATGCCTGAATGCGCATGAACCAAACCGACTTGGTACTCCTGCAGCAGCGTAAGGGGTCGATTTCATAGGTCCCGTGTAGAGGTTTTAAACCGCCGGGGAAGGCCCAGCGAACGCCGGGATCGCCTAATCTGGTAGGGCGCAGAATATAACTTGCGCAGGCCTGGAAAACTCTCGAGCAAGCCTGTTTCCTGAAAAGGAATTCAGGGTTCAAATCCCTGTCCCGGCGCACCATCGAATAATCTCCACGCCCCCTTCTCTTGCTGAGCGCACTGTGAATGGACTTGAATGACTCAACGGGCGTCCGATGGCGAAGCCGAAAGTAAGACACCTCCTCATCTGGTGAGAGCCAAGACGATTCGCCTTGACGCTGTTTCGGGAGTCATCCTGGAGCTGTCTACCCTCACGGCGAATCTGGGGGCTTCGAACGCGTCAAACATTGCCTTCACTTTGACGGCTGGCACTACCGCATTCCTGGCGGAATTCCTTTCGAGGGCGGTCTCTAACCCGCACCAGACCCAGACCGTGTCTGCCCTTCCATAGTATTTCCTCAGCACCCTCCGCGCTTCCATTCTGTATTCCTCGCGCAAGAAGGTACCATCGAGGAGCACGAAATAGCCTGCCTTCAGTGCCTCCTTCGCTATCGCAAAGCAGGCACTGTATACAAACTCCGACTCATCGGTAGAAAAGCTGGGGTGGGCAAGCATCTTCCTTACACTGTCGGTTTCTACGAGTATCGAGTCGTCGAAGGATTCCGCTACAAGCTTCGCAATCGTCGTCTTTCCGCTCCCGGGGATGCCGCAGAAGACTAGGAGTCTCCCCTTCATCCGATTGGGACTGCCGTGGTGCACTTCTTATAAAGCCAGGCAGAGAGTAAGGTGAGGGATTTCTTCTTAACCGGAAGGTCAACCTCGCTTTTGACGGGGTGCATCCAGTTCCTAAGCTCTCACCTGTGCAGCCGTCCCTTGCAAATGGTGCCACCGCTGTAGATTGGAAAAACCGGGCCTAGCGCACGCGCATGACCGGAAGAGGTATTCCTGTCTAGTTCCTGAACACCCAAGACAGGTCCGGGGGGTCGGCCCTTCGGCTCACCTTCTCGTTCAGGGCGTGGGCGACCAGCGGCAGGGCTAGAGTGATGTCCGAGTAGAGCGTCGCCTTCTTGGCATGTGACGAAATCTTCCCCCAGCTGATTGCCTCCTCGAGGGTGCACCCAGACAGCCCTCCCCACTGCGGGCTGTCTGCAGTGATTTGGATAGCGAACTCATGGGGGGTCTCCTCGTCCCCGCCCTTCGATAGGGACTTGATTATCGTCGACAGCTGTATGGTGTCTTTGGGTACCCCTCCACCGAGATAGACCACCCCTGTCCTCTTCGTCTTCTCAGCTATCTGGGCAAGCTCCTCCATGTCCTTGGTCTGGTCCAGCCTAATCATCTTCCCTTTCTCGCGACTCAGGAGACTTAGGGCAACGCCGTATCCGCTGTCTATCAACCCAGGTGAGTAGATGGGGACCTTTGCCCTGTGGGCAGCGGCGACGATACTGTCTATCCCCTTGTTGGATAGGAACTCGCCGAACCGGTAGAGGAACTCCCTGGTGGAATAGATCTTCTTGGCGTCCAGGGTGCTTGCGAAGTTGTAGATGGTCCGTTCCAGCTTCCTGTATTGCAACTCGTCCGCATAGACGTCGTAGAACCTGTCGATTTTCAGCTTCAGCAGTTTTTCGTCGTCGGCCAGCCAGGTCCCTTGGTAGTAGTGGTATCCAAGCGCCTCAAGTATGTCCTCTGAGATGTTTGCGCCCGTGCTGACGATGACGTCCACGAACCTTTTCTCGACCAGCCAGCGGATAATCTTCCACTGGCCCGTCGTGCTGAGCGACCCAGTCAGGCCCACGAAGACGGTAAGGCCCCTTGCCTTCGCCATGTCCGCCCATATCTTAGCGACCTCACCGAGCTTTTTGCCCTGAAAGCCGGTCTGAGACATCTCGTCCAACAAGACAGAAACGCTCTTCTTTCCCACCTCTATGGTGGAAACTGGGTTTGACAGAACTTCCTTCCTTGACACCACGCTATGGCGTCGGCGGATTCGCTTAATTGTCTTGTGAGTCCATGGCCCGAGTCCCTCTGGGCCTACTTGACCGTCACCGACTTGGCCAGGTTCCTCGGGTAGTCGGGGTTATTGCGCCTCGCCACCGACATGTGATAAGCCAGGAGTTGCAGGGGTATCACCTCGACGATAGGGACGAACTTGGGCTGCACCTTCGGCACTCGGATGTAATGCCTATACACCTCGTCCTTCTCGTCTGATATGCCGATCACATCCGCGCCCCTTGCCCTCAGTTCCTCGGCGTTCGAAAGGGAATCGGCATGGGCGTCTCCGCTAGGGTTCAGCACGACTACGGGCGTCCCCTTCTCTATCAAGGCGAGGGTCCCGTGTTTGAGCTCGCTAGCGGGCATACCTTCGGCATGGATGTAGGAGAGCTCCTTCAGTTTCAGGGCTCCCTCCATGGCCACGGGGCTCTCGTACCCCCTGGCCACGAAGTAGAAGTCGGGCCTGTCCCTGTACTCGAAGACAAGGTCGCGGACCAGCTCGTCGCACTTGAGCGTCTCCGCCACCGCGTCCGAAAGCTCCCTGAACCCGTTGGGTTTCCTCTTCCCGATTACTGCGTCCACAACCATGTTCGCCACGACGACCTGGGCGGTGAAACTCTTGGTCGCCGCCACGCCCACCTCAGGCCCACAGTTGAGCAGCAGCACCCCGTCGCTCTCCCTGGCGAGAGTCGAGCCCGCCGCGTTGACGATAGAGTAGATCTTTGCGCCATGCTTCTTCGCTTCCTTCACGGCCTCCATCACGTCCGCCGTTTCCCCACTCTGAGAGAAGGCGATGACAACCGATCCCTTCCCGAGGAACCCAGAGTGCTCCTTCAGTTCCCCAGCGACGACCGTGTCGACCCTGATCCTCGCCTCCTTGTTGAGCCTGAATCTCATCAGCAGGCCCGCATGATACGAGGTGCCAGACGCGGTGATGTAGAGGGACTTCGCTTTTCGTATGGCTCTGGCGAACTCCTCAACGTTCCCTGGCTCCTGGACCGACGCGCTGAGAACCGTCCTGGGTTGTTCATTGATTTCCTTGAGCGTATAGTGTTCGAAATCGCTCTTGGAAAGGTCCGAGAGTTCCCAGGCAACTTGGGTCGGCTTACGCCTGACTTCCCTCCCGTTCGGCCCGAGGATTCTCGCCCTGTCCTTTGTGAGTTCCACGACCTCGAAGTTGTCTAGGAAGATAGTCCTGTCCGTGTGCCCGATAAATGCCAAGACATCGCTAGCGAGGAACATCTTGCCCTCCCCAACACCGACTATGAGTGGAGCGTCCTTGCGCGCACCGACCATGATGTCTGGCCTGTCCTGGAACATGACTGCGATTGCATACTGTCCTTTCAGCTTCCTTGTGACGGCCATGGTCGCCTTCAAAGGATTGCGGAGTCGCTTGTACTGCTCTTCAATCATGTGCGCAATCACTTCTGTGTCCGTCTCGCTCCTGAACCTATGCCCCTTTGCCGCAAGTGCCTTCTTGAGGGGGAGATAGTTCTCGATTATTCCATTGTGGATGACCGCAACCAGTTCTTTGCAGGAAGCGTGGGGGTGCGCGTTCTGGTCCGTGACTCCGCCGTGCGTTGCCCATCTCGTGTGCGCCATCCCAATGCTCCCCTTCAGACCGGAAAGGTGTCTGGTCTGTTCAATCTCGCTCACTCGTCCGACGCCCTTCCTTACCGACAGCGTGCCTTGCCAAATGGTAGCTATACCTGCGGAGTCGTAACCTCTGTACTCGACCCGTTTCAGCCCTTCGAGAAGAATGTCCGCCACAGGCTCTTCAGCCACGCACCCGACGATTCCACACATCTTGTTTGGCAAGCCTTCTCGTGGCTCTTTAAACCCCGCAAAATGTCCTGCTTTACCCTGCACACGAGGTTTTGCATGGTGCGGCTTGGAGGTCTGCATGAGTTGGACCACCATGCAAAACCGTTTATGTAGGGTCCGAGGTACCCGCTACTGATGGCAAAAGAGAAGATCCTCTTCGACCCAAACTCGGAGTCCGGGCCCGTCAAGCGTGTCCTCGTATCAGACAAGCCTGACGGCTTCAAGCCCGCGTCCGGGAAGGTCGGCCAGAAATTGCTCGCGTTGTTGTCGTCCGGGCCGAAGTACCCGGCAGAGATGGCCCGGTTGCTCGATGTCCACCACCAGACGGTTTACTATCACATAGGCCGCCTCGAAAGGGCGGGCCTAATCACCCGGATCAGGAGCGAGCAAATACGCGGCGGGGAGGCCAAACTCTACGCGTTGGCGTCCGACGGGTACGCTGTGGAGTTCCCCGTGAAAGGGGAGCAGATGCCAACACTGAAATCTTCGAGCAGGTCGAAGGCACTCGGGCGCTTTTTCAAGGAGTTCATCAGCTCGGGAAAGTTCGAGGGCTGGGTGGTGGTCGGGTCGCCCCTGCAGCACGGCGAAGCGGGGACCCAAGCCAGGGACGGGCACTACGCGGTCCAGCTCGGATTCGCACTGGGCCAATTCGTCACCCTCCCTTCCAAGTTCCCCGTGAAGCTCGACGTTGATCTCAGGGCAGAGAAACTGCAGGCGTCGAACCTGATTGTGGTTGGAGGCCCACGCACCAACGTGGTGGCGGAAGAGCTCAACCAGCACCTCCCTGTCCGGTTCAGCCAGGCGGGCTTCTGGAGCGCCATAGTGGACCAAGACGGGAGGACCTACGGGTCGGAACTCGACTGCATTGTGGAGAAAGTGAGGAATCCCTGGGATCCTACGAAGACATGCGTCATAGCCGCCGGTCTGACGGGCGCCGGTACAAAGGCGGCAATAATCGGGGTTTGCAACTTCGCAGAAACCGTCTTTGAGAAGTACAGGTCAGGGGACTTTGCAGCCCTCCTGAGGGGCGAAGACAGGGACGGGGACGGGAAAGTAGATTCCGTAGAAGTGCTGAAGCAGCAGTAGTGTCTACGCCCTTCTTCCCCTACGGCCGCCTTTCTTCCTAGTCGTGTCGTGAGGAATTGGAGTGGCGTCCTCAATGCGGCCTATCTTGAAACCCGCTCTGGCTATAGCCCGAATTGCAGCCTGGGCGCCGGGACCAGGTGTCCTGGGGCCGGTGCCTCCCACTGCCCTGACCTTGATGTGAACAGCGGTGATCCCCTTCGACTTGGCCAGGTCGGACGCCGCCGATGCACTTCTCATGGCGGCATAGGGGGAAGACTCGAATCTGTCCGCCTTGACGTGCCGTCCTCCAGAAGAGAAGGCAATGGTCTCGGCTCCTGTCAGGTCCGTGATATGCACTATGGTGTTGTTGTAGCTAGAATAGATGTGGCAAACTCCCCACTTGTCTGCTAGGACTTCTTCTTCTGACATTGATTTCACTTGACCTCGGCCGGGTGCTCGGCCTTTGCCTCCTCCGAATCGTGCATGACTGCCTCCACCTGAGCCTCTGTGGTGGACCCAGCTTCCTTGGGCTGAGCGCCGCCGATGAGCGCGATCGTGCCCTCATCAGTCCCCCCGACCTCGTATCCAGGGACCGTGATTATCCTGTTGCCGACGGCCACATGGCCATGCACGATGAGCTGTCTTGCGTGCAACGAAGAAAGGGCCATTCCCTTCTTGAAGACCATCGACTGGAGTCTTCTCGCCAGCATGTCCTCCACGGTCAGGCTTAGTATGTCATCGAGGGTCGCCTCCTCCCTGATTAGACCCTTCTTCCTCAGGCTGTCCAGCAGCTTCTTCTCCTCCCTTTCTCTTACGACCCGGGTAGCAGCCAAAAGTGTCCTTGCCTGTTTCCTAACCGAACTCAGCTGAGTCTCTGCCTTCCAGAGCTCCCTCTTGTTCCTGAGCCCATATGTCCCAAGAAGGTAGAGTTCCTGTGCCAGCTGGTCTGCACGCCACGGACTTCGTGGCCTGCTGTACTGCTTCCTAGCCTTCTTCGGATCTCCCAAGTCTTACTTCTCTTCCTTCTTAGCTGCGGCTTCCTTTGCCGCTGCCACCAGGGTCGCCTTCCTGACCCCCACGGTCCTTCCCTTTCTCCCCGTGGTCCTGGTGCGCTGGCCTCTAACCTTGAGTCCTAGGCCGTGTCTTACGCCCTTCCAACTCTGTATGTTCTTCTCATCGTCAATGTCGTTCTTTTGCACAAAGTCTAGGTCAGATCCCAGGAGCTGTTTCGCCTCGCCTGTCTCGGGATCGTTCCGCCTGTTGTAGTACCACCTAGGAAGTGCTGCCTTCGACGTGCTCGTTATCGCCTCTTCGATCCGCTTGACCTGCTCCTCAGAAAGCGTTCCCAACCTGACCCTGGGGTCGAGGCTGAGCTTGGTGGTTATGACGTTGGCGAAGTTGTAGCCCACCCCCTTCAGATCTGAGAGGGCTACTATGAGCTTCTTACCACCGTCAAGGTCCCTGCCTGAGATTCTGACCAGGTGCCTGAATTCCGAGGCTTCCGACATGATTCGAGCCTGCCCTTCTCCCTTTGGTTATAAATCTTGAAGCCTTTCATCGTGAAAAATCGCGTCGGGTTCAACCCACCGCTGGAAACCCCCGAAAGAGTTCAGAAACTCTTTTAACGGGAACCAATCCCGCACCTCGAAACGCGTCGTCTCATGAGAGCTCACACAAAGTCAGGCGGTATGGTCAATGGTTGAGGTGAAAGTTCTGGATGACACCGGGAGTTCGGTCACACTGCAGCTAGAAGGCATAGACAGGTCCTATGCCAACGCTGTGCGTAGGTTCTGCATTGCGGAAGTGCCCGCCATGGCAATTGACGACGTCGTGATACTCGAGAACTCCTCGGTCCTCTACGACGAGATTCTCGCCCACAGGCTTGGGATGATTCCGATCAAGACCGACCTAACGAGGTACAACCTCCCGGAGGAGTGCGACTGTGGTAACCCTCTCGGGTGTCACAAGTGCCGAGTGCTATTCGTCCTAGATGCCAAGGGAAAGGACAAGGTCTCGATCGTCATGTCAGGAGACCTGGTCTCCGAAGACAGGGACGTCAGGCCTGTCAGCGAGACCATTCCCCTAGTCAAGCTTGCCATGGGGCAGTCAGTCAAGCTGGAAGCTTACGCTCGGCTCGGTCGCGGTAAGGAGCACGCGAAGTGGCAGCCGTGCAGCGTAGCTGTCCTCACAGACGGGAAGAAAGAAGGCGTGTTCAATCTGACGGTCGAGTCGGCCGGAGGCCTCCCCGCGAGGGAGATCGTCGTCAAGGCAATCGAGCTCCTCGAAAAGAAACTCAAGGACATCGAGGTAGCGGTGAGTGGTACCCAATGACAGCGACCAACCCGGTACTGAGGCATGCATCAATCATGTTGGAAAGGGCGAGCAAGAAGCAGAAGTCGCCCATCTGGATGGAAGCTTCAAGCCTGCTCTCCAACCCTGCCTCGCTCAGGGTGGAAGTGAATCTCGGTCGGATTTCAAGGATAGCAGGGGACGGCGAGGCGGTCTTCGTTCCTGGCAAGGTTCTAGGAACGGGGGTGATGGGGAGGAAGTTGACAGTGGGGGCTTTCGCGTTCTCGGCAGGCGCGAAGTCGAAGATTGAAGCGTCGGGAGGGTCCGCCCTCACGATAGGGGAGTTTCTCAAGAAGTATCCGAAGGGGAGTGGTGTAAGGCTTGTCAAGTGAAGAGACCGTCTACATAGACGCGACCAATCAGATAGCAGGGAGGCTCTCGTCCAAGATAGCGAAGCTGGTCCTGTCGGGGAAAAGGGTCGTGGTGGTGAATGCCGAGAAAGCACTCATCTCTGGGAGCAGGACGTCCGTGATTAACCAGTGGAAGGAGCGGCTGGAGCTCGCGAGCAAGGTCAATCCCATCTATGGGCCGATCCATCCACGCCGGCCCGACAACATACTCAGAAGGATGGTCAGGGGGATGGTCCCGAGGAAGAAACCGAAGGGAGCCACTGCCATGAAGAGGCTCAGGGTCTACATCGGCATGCCTTCCGGGGTCGACGGGTCGAAGATGACAAAGTTCGAGGAGACCACGGCGACGCGGCCGATTCCCGTCTACGTCACCATGGGCGACCTCTCGCGGAGTCTGGGGTGGAACGAGTAATGCCAACCACGGGCACCACCAAGGCGGTTGTCAAGAAACCGCCTAAGCTCTACTCGGGGGCCAGGAAGACCGCAAGGGCTACTGCCGCCATATTCCCCGGAGCAGGGCGAATAAGGGTCAACGGAACTCCTGTGGAGCTCTGGGAGCCAGAGCCGGCCAGGCTGCACCTGCTGGGGCCAGTCCACGTCGTTGGTGAGCTCAGGGAAAAGTACGATCTTGACGTAAGTGTCGCCGGTGGCGGCTTCATGGGGCAGGCGGATGCTGCAGCCATGGCAATCGCAAGAGCCTACGTCGACCAGGTGCGCGGGAGCGAAACCAGAGACAAACTGAATGCATACAATAAATACCTGCTATCGGGCGACCCGAGGCAAACGGAGCCTAAGAAATTTGGAGGACCAGGTGCGCGAAGGAAGCGCCAGAAATCATACAGGTAAATCGACATGATGATACCAGTACGTTGTTTCACTTGTGGAAACCTGATTGGGGACAGGTTCGCCCCCTTCCAGGCAAGGGTCAAGGCTGGGGAGGAGCCGGGGAAGGTACTCGACGACCTCGGACTGAAGAGATACTGCTGCAGACGCATGCTGATATCGTCGGTGGACGTCATCGACCAGGTGCTTCCGTTCTACGGCCGAAAATCCGAGCTGTAGCGGAAACCAAGGCTGAATGACCATGTCTGAGTTCGACGACGATGAAGCCGGCTCGGCAGATACCATGGTCGTCCATGGCCTCTCCGAAAAGGCCCTGCTCGCCACGGGCATACGCATCGGCACCCCGGTGCGCACCAAGACAATGGAACAGTTCACGGCAAGGCCACGCCCCGACGGCCTCCACATGATAGACTACTCGAAGACCCTTCAGAGAATCGATATCGCGGGAAAGTTCATCGCCGCGACCGGTGCCAAGAACACTGTTGTTTACACGAGCCGAGAGCATGGCGCCATGGCTGTAGAGAAGTTTTGCGAGCTCACAGGATCCATGCCACGTATCGGTAGGTTCATGCCCGGGACCTTCACCAACCCGCTCTATCCTGGGCATCTCGACGCTGAACTCGTCGTTGTTGCCGACCCCATGTCTGACGTGCAGGCCATTGTCGAGGCCGGGAAGCTTGGAGTCCCCGTCATAGCGGTGTGCGATACGGACAACGTTACTGACGACATCGACCTCGTAATCCCGGGGAACAACAGGGGACGGAAGGCGATAGCAGCCATCTTCTGGCTCCTGGCAAGGGCGACTCTCGTCCATGCTGGGCTATTGGCCGAGAATCAACCAATGAAATACAGCATAGAAGACTTCGAAACGAAGCTTGAGGAAGAG
>Ga0187778_10003095_pt1 | contig 11221 bp, 10 predicted proteins | sample 1015_Q2_SP5_20_M_FD_132418 | JGI IMG/M metagenome (GOLD analysis project Ga0187778, IMG submission 132418) | Tropical peat soil microbial communities from peatlands in Department of Meta, Colombia - 1015_Q2_SP5_20_MG | ecosystem: Environmental > Terrestrial > Soil > Wetlands > Peat | place...
CGATGCGCGGGCCGTCACAAAGGAAATGGTTTTGCTCGCGCCGCAATGGCTGCAGGGTTGTCGCCTGCGCGATTGCTGGTTCGAGCCAACGTTCCACAAACACGTCGGCAAACTATGCAATGGCGTACAGATCCACACTGAAGGTCCTGGTTACAACCCTGTGGCGTTCAAGCCATGGCGCGTCCAGGCACTCGCCTTCAAGGCGATTCGCCGCCTGCGTCCAGACTATCCACTATGGCGCGATTTCGCCTACGAATACGAACGCGGCAAACTCGCTATCGACGTCATCAATGGCAGCCCCTTACTGCGCGAATGGGTGGACGATGAGTTGGCGACACCACAAGACCTAGATGCGTTGGCTATACCGGACGAGCAGGCTTGGTTGAAGGAGAAGCACGAATTGCTGCGCTACTAAAGCGGTGAGCAATACGCGCTCCTTGTTTCTCTCGCGTAATCCCTGTTCAGCCGAAAGACATTCCCTGTTCGAATGTGTAGGGAATTTCGCGATAAGCCGCCTGCTAAATCACTGCGTAAATGCGTCCGCATGAGACGCGACTTAAGCTCGAAACGGCCACTTTCCCTGTTAATTGGTATGCAGAGACAGGTTCGACCATGACTGCGTCCGCCACCATACTTCAGTTAGCCCTTTTGCTCCCGCCTGGATGTATTTTCAGGCTCGACCAACGAAAAAACCAATAAAACGTTTTGTGGTTGTTTCGCGGCGGTCGCTTCTGCCGCGCCACGTATGTACTCCGGTTGCTCTTGGCCGCCGGAAAATGTTTTTAGCTCATATATCTCGCGGCCAGAAGTATGCCGGCTAGAACGAGACCCGAGACAAATAACTTACTGCAGCGCACCATCAGGGTATGCCGCCTCATTCTCTGAATCGCCAGGTTAACTGGGCTCAATGCCGGTCCTCGCTTCGGGCCCGCCACATCATGCTTGTATAAATTATTTGATACTACGCGCGTGCCCGGGGAATGGTTCCATTCTTTCGGGGTTGCCCACCGCCTCAAGCACGGCTTCACGCCACTCGCGTTTGACCGGCATGATAGGCGGCACTGGGGAGGTATCGGGCGCTGGTGTCGGTGCCGCGACCGAATCGATGTGCTCGGTAGCCGAACCCTTTCGCATAAACATGTTGTAAATCAACCATTGGCCTCGATGACGGCGGCCTCGTACTGGAAAGCGGCTAGCGATGGAGGATAGTGCGTAGAACGTCTCATATGCCTCCGCTTGACCGCGGCGCAACTCATCGCCGGACATCTGCGCCGGACGATAGACCACTTGGCTCTGGTCATATTTATCCCAGTCGAATGAAACAATACGATTTGCCTTCTTCATTTCATACCAAGTGAGTGTCCCCGGATAGGGTGTGAGGACGGAATAGGCACAGGCGTCATAGCTGCTTTCACGATTGAACCGTACAGTTTCTTCGAATACGGAGCGGTCGTCGCCGTCGAAGCCAAACATGAAAAGTCCGAACACCATAATTCCGTAGGAATGGACCTTTTCCACTAATGCGGCGAAAGTTTCCGGCCTGTTGACGTACTTATGCACGCTCTTAAGGGTGGAGCGCGATATCGATTCGAATCCGATGCTCAGCATCGTGCACCCGCTGTCGGCCGCCAACTGGAGCATCTCGTCATCTTGCGCGAGTTTTGAGGTGACGCCGGCCTGCCATCGGAACCCGCGGCCCCTTAGCGCGCACATCACTTGCTTGGGACGGTCCGGCGTGCCGAAGAAATCCGCGTCGTTGATAGAGACGAAACGCGAGCCGCAATTCTCCATTTCGCTCACGACCTCCTCGACCGGCCGATAGCGGAATTTCAGGCCGTTCATCAGCGGTTCGGCGCAGAAAGTGCAACCTTGGTGGCAACCGCGCGAGGTCTGGACGAAGGTGCAATTCACGTATCGGTTCTTCTTCAAAAGGTCGTAGCGGGGCATCGGCATGCCGACCATTGGATGCAGGGTGTCCGATTTGTATAACCCGCGCATCGACCCGTGCCTGAGATCAGTCGAGCAGCCGGTCGATGACAAGCTCAACCTCACCGATGACAACCGCATCGCAGTGCTTGAGCGCTTCCTGCGGCATAAAACTCGGATGTACGCCGCCCATGACGACCGGAACGCCTTTACCGCGAAACTGGTCGGCAATTTCGTAACCGCGATTGACGTAACTTGTCATCGCAGAAATCCCAACGAGGTCCGCCTTTAAATCGAAATCGATCGCTTCGATGTTCTCGTCCGTAAGAACAACCTCATACCGATCACGCGGGATAGATGCGGCGACCGCCAGCAAGCCCGCAAGCGGAGAATAGAGCGCCCGGTTCATATAAAGCGGCCGGGTCGTGACAGAGTCTGTCCTCGGATTGACGAGATGGATAATGCGGGTGGCCACGAGCTTCCTCTGCGAAGTCCTTTCTTGCTAACGACTTCGAAAGGCCGAGGTTTCCCTATAGTTCTGAATAAGTGCCGTTCCGGGATAACGCCTTATGGAACTTCGGTTCCCGACGGAGCGAACCGTCATTAGGTCCCCACGAAAGTTTGCGCGCGCCTCTTACTCAAACCGTGCCCGGATAAGGCACTGCAAATTTGGCCGCGACAAGATGGCTGGCAATATAAGAAACAACAGAAGAAACAATGGGCCTAACTCATTTTGCCAGTTCTCGAATAATGAGGTCCCCCACAAAACGGGATCAGCGATGAGCTTAATAAACGACCGGAACGCACGGCTCAGATGGACGTTTACGGTTTCGGATGGGTGTAGGCGCAAGCGTTTTTAGAGGATGACGATGACCACCTTGAAACGTCTCGCGATTGCAGTCGCGCTGCTCGTGACCGGGACTTCGCTAGCAATAGCGCAGAATGGTCTCCCGACGGGCGGCGAACGGCCGGTGGCTGGCGGAGCCAATGGCGGCGGTCCCGCCTACGGTCACGTCTATCGCTACGGATACGGCTACGGGTACCGGCCTCACCGGCACTTATATGCCTACTATCGGCCTTACCACCGGTATTGGCATTACTGAAAAATCGCGGCCCGCTGACATCTGTAGGGCTTCGCGTCGCTTTCCGCTGCCCTGATCAGCGGCTCAAATCAGAGCATCGAAGATGGAGAGAACTGTGAAAAAGCTTTTGCTCGTAGCCGGGTTCCTATCGGCTGCTACATCGGCGGCGTGGGCGCAGGTCTACGTCTATCCGAGCGCATCCTACGGCTATGTCTACAACTACAGCCTCTCTGCACCGGAGCCTTATGCTGCGCCTCCCGGCTTCTATGGCTATGATCCCTATGGAACGGCCTACAATTGGGACTACTACCGCGTTGACAGGCCGGGTCGAGGCAACGACGTCGAGTCAACCCGATAAGACAACGCCCGGCTGTACGCGCCGTACGCAGACGAATTGGCTGTGAGACGCCACCAGCTATAGGCAACGTGCGAGCGCTCGATTGTTATCGGCTTATCCAGTGTGTTTCGACATTTTCTCGGCTCGGCGAATCTGCCACGGCGCTATCTGGGGCGCATCGGTACGAGGGTCCTCAGAGCAAGTCTAAATGCCACGCGCTGAACGTGCCGGTGACTCAAGGGCATCGTCTGTGAGCGCAACCGTTTCCCTATTTCTTTGACCTAGATCAACCCGGTTTGCCGCCGAGTGTTTCAAGCTTTGCTGTGCGAAGACAAAATGCTTCGCGGCATTGTGTCCGAGCGGCAAGGACCCGCAAAATCACTGATCTCCCACCCGCCCGCGATCGCAATGAGGCCGAATGAACGCCGGTAAGATATTGGGCCGCAAGGGTCGGAGAGTATTTACTGTCAGTTCGAGTGCTACTCTGGCCGCCGCGGTTAGCCGTTTGACCAAGTCTCGCGTCGGCGCGCTCGTCGTCACGGACGCAGACGGCGGCGTCATTGGGATCATCTCGGAACGCGATGTTGTGCAGGCGCTTGGACACAGGGGGACCGCCGCGCTGGCCTTACCGATCGCCAAAGTCATGACCAGCGCGGTCATCACCTGCACCGAAAATAGTTCGCTAATCTGGATAATGAACAAAATGACGCGAGGTAGATTCCGTCACATGCCGGTGGTCCGGCGTGGGGATCTCGCAGGCCTCGTGTCAATGGGCGATGCGGTCAAGTTCCGTCTTGCCGACCTCGAGGACACGCTCACGAATGTTCAAAGCATCGTCGCGTCAATTGCTCACGAGGTAAGACAGCCATTGGCAGCCATCGCTGCCAACGGCGGTGCGGCGCTGCGGTTTTTGGCAGGATCGCCCGTCAACGGCGATGAAGTCCGCGCGGCGCTTACCAGAATGATAAGGGATTGCCATCGCACCAATGCCGTGTTTGACAGCATACGCGCATTGTTTGATTCGAGTAGCCAGCAAACGCAATCGATCAATTTGAACGACATCATCGTCGAAGTATTACAATCGGTGCGTGGGGAGTTGGAGGAGCATGGCGTGGCAGTTCGTTCACAATTGATGGCCGAGGCGCCGCTTGTGGCTGCCAATTCCACCCAACTTCAAGAGGTCGTCACCAATTTAATTCGGAATGCAGTGGAAGCAATGGCTGCCACGGCCGATCGCGCACGTGTGTTGACGGTGAGAACCGAGATTCACCGTAAAGACGCGATTAGGGTCGCAATAGACGATTCAGGGCCCGGCATCCCTCAAAAACAATTGAACCGTATGTTCGGCGCATTTGTTTCGACGAAGGCTTCCGGAATGGGACTGGGGCTAGCCATTTGCAAAATGATTATCGAGCGTCACGGCGGTGAAATCTCCGCGCTTTCGGACGGCAGAAGTGGAACCACGATGCAATTTATTCTTCCGATTTCGGATCGCAAATATTGGGAAAGCGCGCACAGACCGCCGCCCCTGCGGCGTGCTGCGCCAGAGCGATCGGCCAAGATATAAAAATCGAAAACAGATAATCACGTCTGTGGCTTCGTCGCGGCCGCAACACTGTGGCGACGGCTAGTTCTTAGCTTGGCCGCTCGGGGGCGTCCGCTGCGGCAGGCACCTTGCTTCCAGGTTCCAAATTGCTATTGGGTGCATCGTTCTAATGCCAAGTTTGCGTCACGGTTAGGCCATCCGCGGGCGCGACATTTTGCGTCACCGCGGAACTTGAAGAAACCTTCGGCGCGCGCTAGCCGCGACAGACGAAACGTTGAGGGCGGTGATGACGATGGGTCGAGGCGTCGCGTTGGCGATTGGTTGTCTGGCGCTGTGTGTCGCAAGCACGGCTAGGGCGCAGGGAGACTTGGACCAGGGTAAGACAGGCGCCCAACTTTACGCGTCAGCCTGCGCGGCCTGCCACAAATCGCCGCAAAGCGTGAGCCACACCACATGGTTTTTCGGGCTCGAGAGCTTCCTCCGCCAACATTATACCTCCAGCAGCGAATCGGCCGCCGTCCTCGCCGCCTATCTAAAGGCGCAAGATAAACCGTCGACTGAATCCCAGCGCGCCGCCGTCGCCAAACGCATGAGCCAAGCGCGCCCCGCCGAACCGACGCCGAGCGAATTTGGCGAAGACATCCCGAGGCCCCCAGCGGACATACCGGACGCGAAACGGTAAAGGCGCCGCTGTTCTGCGATGTCCGGATGGGCAAGTAAGGCCGCCGCCAACAGCAGCCACGAACTCGCGGCGCTCATGGATCACCGCTTCAAGCCGAGGAACGCCCCGGCTAATCCGGCGTGCCCAGCATGCGGAAGATTTCCTCAAGTTGCGGGCTCATCGGCAGATTGAGCGTCTCGCCGGTCGGCAGCCGGCGCAGGAACCACTTGTTGTAGAGCTCTGTGAGACGCCGCTCGGTCGCCATTCTGGCGAAGGCGCCATTGACGACGGCGGTAAAACCCGGGTCGTCGCGGCGGTAAACCAGACCATAGGGATCGTATGTCAAATAGTCTCCCACGACCTTCATGCCGCGAGCGCTCGGCTCGGTAGCGATGATGCCGTAGAGAAGGACGTCGTCGGTGGCGAACGCGTCCGCCTTGCCGGCTGCAAGCATTGCGAATGACTGCGCGTGATCGCGCGCCGTGACGATGTCGATGCCAAGCTTTTGTTTATTGGAAAGGGTCCGTAACGCCGCTTCGTTGGTGGTGCCGGCGGTCACCACTAACGTCTTGCCGGCAAGATCGCGATAGGACTGCACGGTCGAAGCTTTCGAGACCATCAACTTGGTGCCGGCGACGAAAAAAATCGGCGAGAAGGCGACTTCCTTCTGGCGCTGCACGTTGCTGGTGGTCGAGCCGCATTCCAGATCGATCGCGCCGGCTTCCACCTTCTGCAATCGGTCGGCGGCGGTTACGGGGCTGAGCGCAATCTTGATGTCCATTCCATCAAGCTCCGTCGAGGCCTCCTCGACGATTTCGCGGCAGAGATCGATTGAATAGCCGATCGGCTGCTCGCGCCTGTTCAGGTAGGAGAAGGGCAACGAACTTTCGCGATAGCCGAGCGTAATCGTTCCGCTGTCCTTGATCTTTTTCAGCGTTCCCGCGAGCACCCTGACGGACGTGTCTTGTGCCGCATCCTGCGCCTCGGCGAACGACGCAGTCGCCACGGCCACCATCACACCGGCAAGGAGCCTTCCGAACGCCATGACACGTCTATGCAACGCCCGGTTCGAGCATCATCTCCGGTTCGACCGGAATAATGATCTTCTCGCCTTCCCATTTTGCCACCACAGCAGTCGCCAGCGAGTTGCCGATAACATTGGTGGCGGATCGGCCCATATCGAGGAACTGATCGATGCCGATAATCAAGAGCAGTCCGGCTTCGGGCAGGTTGAAACTCGCAAGTGTGGCGGCGATGACCACAAGCGACGCGCGCGGTACGCCGGCCATGCCCTTGCTCGTGAGCATGAGCAAGAGCAGCATCGTGGTCTGCTGACCAAAGCCGAGCTGGATGTTGTAGGCCTGCGCGATGAACATGGTCGCGAAGGTGCAATACATCATCGAGCCGTCGAGATTGAAGGAGTAACCCATCGGCAGCACGAAGCTGATGATTTTCTTGCTGATGGGGAATTTCTCGAGCTGCTCCATCATCTTCGGATATGCAGCCTCGCTGCTCGCGGTCGAGAAAGCGAGCAAGAACGGCTCACGCACCAGGTTGACCAGACGGATCGCGTGGGTACCGAAAAACAGCCAGCCGACGCACACGAGCAAAATCCACAGCGCGACCAGCCCGAGGTAGAATTCGAGCACGAACTTGCCGTAGGTCACAAGGATGCCCAGTCCCTGCGTGGTGACGATAGCGGCCATCGAGGCGAACACCGCAAGCGGCGCGAGCTTCATGATATAGCCGGTAATGGCGAGGATGGCGTGAGAGAGTTCTTCGATGCCGCGCACCAGCGTATGCGCGCGCTCGCCAAGCGCTGCGCAGGCGACGCCGAAGAACAACGAGAAAACCACGATCTGCAGGATCTCGTTATTTGCCATCGCCTCGACGATCGATCGCGGCACCAAATGCGTCACGAAGTCCTTCATCGACAGCGAGGCCACTTTCAGATTGGTCGACGCCAGCGCATCGGGTAATGGCAGGTTAAGATTGTCGCCGGGGCGCAGGATGTTGACCAGCACGAGTCCCAGTAACAGCGATACGAGCGACGCCGAAATGAACCACGCCATGGCCTTGGCGCCGATGCGGCCGACGATTTTGGGGTCGCCCATATGCGCTACGCCAACAACCAAGGTCGAAAACACGAGCGGCGCGATGATCATCTTGATGAGGCGGAGAAAGATGTCGGTTATCAGCGAAATATATTCGGAAATGCTTTTTGCGGTGGCGGGATCGGGCCACAATGTGTGGCATGCGTAGCCGACGGCGATACCGAGCAGCATTCCAATGATGATGATCGTGGTCAATGTCGAGCGCATTGGGCCCCTCCAAAACGATCCGTCGCGCAACAGTTTAGGCTGAACGGGGATGGGTCGAAAGGATGGGGCGACCGTCTTTCGGAAAAAGAAGAGACCCCGATCGGGGACCGGGGTCTCCCCCCTGTACCGCCTCCCGGCCATCTGGTGCCACCGCGCGATCGGGGCGGCGGGGTCGATGAGCTTCTTCGCCAGCGGAAATTAAAGTATAGCATCATTCCACGGCGATAGGGACGTGAAACGCACGATGGGCCTGCTGAAGCCTCATCAACACCGGCGCCGGGGCAGTCATGGCGCAGCGACTGCTAATTGTTTTTGCAATTGCATAACATTTCATGGAGCGGCGCAGGCACAGGCGGCACGCAACCAATCGACCTGTCGTGCGTTTAGCTGCCGATATTCAAAGCACGGAATCCCGCTGACGGAGTCCGGGGGTGAGGCTGGGTGAGTCCCCGGCCCGGCGAGGACGGAGAGTTCGCTTGGCTTATTTCGACACCGGACATCGAACTCTTTTGCCGAAAGCGCGGATCAAAGGCGCACGATAGAGAGGTTTCGTTCGCCGCCAAAGGGCGGCGTCGATACGCGCGGTGCGCCGCACCAACGGATCTAACGGACGGAGGAGCTCCATGCGTGCACCAACCCACCAACCTGGCCAGGCCGATTTCAAGTCGATCCTCCCCGAAGACATCGACTGGAAGCCGTTTCCGGCTTTCCCGCCCGCGGCCCGTCTCGCTGTCGTTGTCGGCCAACCCGCAGAGCCCGGTCCCTACGTGATCAGAGTCAAGGTGCCGTCTGGCGTGAAACTCATGCCGCACAGACACCCCGAGGATCGGGTCTACACGGTCATATCGGGTGTCTTTTACATTGGCCTCGGCGATCAATTCGACGACGATAATCTGAAGGCTTATCCGCCAGGCAGCGCTATCGTTCTGCCCGGCAATACAACCCACTTTCACTGGGCAAAGTCCGGGGAATACGTCACGCAAGTATACGGTATTGGTCCGTTAGGAATGGAATACCTGGATCCCGGCGACGATCCGCGAAGGCAAAAACGCTAATAACGAATCTTGTCGAGCCCAGCGCTGCGCGCGAACCGATATCGGGAGTCATTCAATGAGACGCGTCACCAACGAGAGCGCCGAGATCGCCGGCGCCGCGAGCGAGCGGAGACCGGAGAAGGTGGAGAAGATTTCAGTGTCCCTGATCGTCAACGACGTTCGGAGACAGCTTACCATCGCGCCATGGACGACTTTGCTCGATGCACTGCGTGATCATTTGGATCTAACCGGTACCAAAAAGGGATGTGACCACGGCCAGTGCGGCGCCTGTACCGTGCTGGTTGACGGCCGGCGCGTCAATTCCTGCCTCACATTGGCCGTCATGAAGGACGGCTCACGCATCACGACGATCGAAGGCCTGGCGGCGACTGGCGCTCTTCATCCCCTGCAGCAAGCCTTCATCGATCACGACGCATTCCAGTGCGGATATTGCACGCCTGGTCAGATCTGCTCCGCCGTCGGACTGGTGGCCGAAGGCAAGGCCAAGACCGCCGACGAGATTCGCGAGCTCATGAGCGGAAACCTCTGCCGCTGCGGCGCCTATCCCAACATCGTTGCCGCCATTCAACAGGTCATGGGTGCGTCATGATCAATTTTCAATATTCGAGGGCGAGCGACGTTGCCGACGCGGTGCGTCAAATCTCCGCGGAGCGCGCCGCAAAATTTATCGCCGGCGGCACCAATCTGATCGACCTGATGAAGGAGGATGTCGAGCGGCCGTCGCGGCTGATCGACATATCTCGCCTGCCGCTCAAGACGATCGAGGAGACCGAGGATAGGCTTGTCGATCGGTGCCCTGATGTCCAATTCCGACCTCGCCTACCATCCGCTGATCGCGCAACGCTATCCGCTGCTCGCAAGCGCGATTTTGGCCGGCGCTTCGGCACAACTGCGCAACATGGCATCGGCCGGCGGCAACTTGCTGCAGCGGACGCGCTGCGCCTATTTCTATGACCTGGCTACGCCCTGCAACAAACGCGAGCCCGGCAGCGGCTGCTCGGCTATCAACGGCGTCAACCGCATGCACGCAATACTGGGAACGAGCCATGCCTGTATCGCGACGCATCCCTCCGACATGTGTGTCGCATTGGCGGCGCTGGAGGCGAGGGTTCGCGTAACGGGCACGGCGGGCGACCGTGTCATAGAGTTTGCGGACTTCCACCGATTGCCCGGTAAAACGCCGCAACGCGACACCAATCTTCGTTCCGACGAAATCGTCACGGCGATCGAGCTTCCGGCGCAGGGCTTTGCCGCCAACTACACTTATCTAAAGATTCGCGATCGCCTGTCTTACGCGTTTTCGCTCGTGTCCGTTGCTGCGGCACTTGAGTTGGAGAGCGGGACCATTAAGGAAGCCAGACTCGCGCTCGGCGGCGTGGCGCACAGGCCCTGGCGAGACGCGGCGGTGGAGGCAGCGTTGCGCGGGCAGCCCGCCGGACGAATCGCTTTCGCGCATGGAGCGGACATGCTGCTGCGGGACGCCAGGGGCTTCGCGCATAACGGCTTCAAAATCGAGCTTGCCCACCGTTGCATTGTCCGCGCGCTGACGCAGGCAGCGCAAAGTACTCCGCAATCGCAGTCCGACAAGAGAATCAGGTGACCGTCATGGCTCCGTATATCGGCAAGCCGACTTCCCGCGTCGACGGCCACGCGAAAGTCACTGGCGGTGCGAAATATGCGGCGGAGTTTAATGTTCGCGATTTGGCGCATGCCAGCGTCGTCACCTCGGCGATCGCCAGGGGACGCATCGCACGCATCGATCCGAGTGAGGCGATGCGCGTCGAGGGCGTGATCGATGTCTTGACCCATCGGAATCGTCCACCCATGGCTGCCAGCGCCAGCGCCTACAGGGACGACGTCGGGCCCGAGAACGGTTCGCCATTTCGGCCGCTTTACAACGACAAGGTCGCCTTCAATAGACAGCCGATCGCGCTCGTGGTCGCGGAGCAGCCAGAAATCGCGCGGTTTGCGGCGTCGCTGGTGCGTGTCGATTACGAAGAAAACAAGCACGTCACGGATCTATTTCGCCGCGGCAACAAGATCGTCGTTTTAGACGATCCGGCAGCGCCGCGCGGAAATGCGGGGAAGGCCTACGCGGAATCGAATGTGCGCGTTGAGGCGCAATATTTCGTCCCGATGGAGCACCATAACCCGATGGAGCTATACGCCGCGACCGCTGTCTGGGAGGACGGCAAGATTACGGTCTATGACAAGACGCAAGGCGTGCAGAATGTCCATCGCTATCTGTGCAGCGTCTTCGGCATGAAGCCGGACGACCTGCGCGTTCTTTCTC
>Ga0187778_10003097_pt1 | contig 11220 bp, 7 predicted proteins | sample 1015_Q2_SP5_20_M_FD_132418 | JGI IMG/M metagenome (GOLD analysis project Ga0187778, IMG submission 132418) | Tropical peat soil microbial communities from peatlands in Department of Meta, Colombia - 1015_Q2_SP5_20_MG | ecosystem: Environmental > Terrestrial > Soil > Wetlands > Peat | place...
GCCGGCGAGGCCGTTCGGCCCGGCGTCGATCAACCGGCGTTCGAGAAGCGAATCGGTGAGCTCCTGTACGGTCGGCTCCCTCAAGTTCTTCACGTCCTCCGGCAGTTGCAGCACGACCGGCAGACGCATCCCGGCAAGCACCGGCGTGCGCCACAGCACGCTGAATTGGCCGGGTGCCGTTTCCTTGAGTTCGAGGTAGGCGGGTCGCGCCTCGTGTGCGTGTCCGGCAAGAGGCGCGAGCAACAGCGCGAGCAGCAGGCTCGCGACCAGCCGGCCCAGCCCGCGGCAACGAATCACGAACCGCCCTCGCCAGACGAGGTGGGAATTTGCTTCCGGGGTCGCGCAGGCGCCGCGTTCGCCGACGCGCTGTCAGGCGGCGCAGGCAGCAGGACGACGTACTTCGCACGCATGTCCTTGTAGGCCTTGTCCCAGGCTAAAGCCTTCTGCTCGGCGAGCCAGGCGGTCTTCACGTCCGGCTCGATCTCCTCGAAGGCAGGGACGCGGCCGGGAATCAGCGTGTCGACGAATACGAGGTGCCAGCCGAAGCCGGATTGGATCGGCCCCTGCCACGATCCGGGCGAAAGCTTGGCGACCGCCAGCGCGAATTGCGGCCCGAATTCCTTGCCGAGAAACTCCGGCGCGCGGTCGCGGTAGTAGTCCTGGAACATGAACGGATCGGCGAGCGATGAAGCGAGCTTCGTATCCTCGGGTTGGCCGGCCAGTTTCGCCAGAGCACTGGCCGCGTCGTCGCCCGCGCGTTGCCCGCGGCGGTCGGGCGAGAAATACAGGTGGCGGAAGCTGACCCGTGGAGGCTGCGCGAACTTGTCGCGGTTCTTCTCGTACCACGTCTTGAGCTCGTCGGTGGTAGGCTCGCGCGCGGCGGCGACGTCTTCGGCGAGGAACTGCATCTTCTGCGCCATCCGCCGCTTGACGATGGTGTCGTCCTTGTCGAGGCCCAGCGCCAGACCCTCCCGGTAGAGGATTTCCTCCTGAACCTTGTTTTCCACCATCCGGTTGAACTCCTCCGCGGAGGGCTCGCGCCGCCACTGCGACTGGAACAGGAGCGCCATTTGCGCCAGGTCGTCGAGCGTCAGCCGGATCTGCTTGGACTGCTCCACGCCGCCGCGGCCGCGCTCGGCGTAGGAATACAAGCCGAACAGCACGGCGCCGATAACCAGGAAGTGGAGCAGCGGTTCGCGGAGCAAACGCTTCATGAAATGGAGGACATGCGGCGCTCAACGCGACCATGAATCGCAGATTGCGCCTTGGAGTCTATGGAGCGCGTCCGACGTGAATCAGGCTGCCGGGTTGGACCGGGATTATATGCTGAAGTGCCCGATTCGAATGATCTTCAGGACGGGTGACAGTCCGGGTCGGTCACTTCGGAAACATGAACTGCACCTGCGCGCGTATCTGCCAGTTCGGCCCGAAGTCGGGCTTGACCACGTTGTAGTACGCGCTGATCTGCGCGTTCACGGGCAGCTTGCCGAAGTGGAAGATGTGTCCGATGCCGCCGCCGATCGGCACCGTCCACTGGTTGCTGCTGTCGGCCTTCCAGTTGGCCGTCAGGACCGGCGAGCTAGTCAGATACGTGCCCTCGGGGAAGTTGTAGTTGAGGAACGGCTGCAGCAGGAAGCTGTTGTACGAGCCGCCGGCGCCAGTACCCACCGACCACACGTTATTGACCAGGAAACCGTAGACCCAGGGATTGCCTTTCTCGAGCTTCAGGATCACGAATGTCGGCCCCAGTCCCCAGCGATAGGAACCCAACGCGGAGTCGGAAGTCGTCGGAATCTGCGCAATCGCGCCCGCTCCCCAGATCGTGCCCTCGGCATTGGATGGCGACAGGAATGCGGAGAACTGCGTCGCGCCGATGCCGTTGGTGCGCTGATCCCCGGGGAAGAGCGCGGGCTGCGAGATCACCGGAACGATGGTGCGGGTGATCAGGTTCCAGTCCTTGCTCAACTCGAACGGAATGACCGGCTGGATGTTGAGGATGTTCTGGTTCTGCTTGAGCGGTCCGTAGTTGAGGTTGGTGTTGTTCTGGAATGGAACGCTGATGAGGTTGGCAACCGGGTTCTGAGCGAGCTTGGCCAGTTCCTCCGAGCTCAGTTCGGCTCGCGCGCCGTTTGCGCAAGACATGCCGATGGCCAGCAGCGTGATGCCGATGGCAAGCAGACGTTGCGAAATATAAGCCATATGAATCGGCGCGGTCGTGTCGGACGTAGTGGTCCTCTTCCGGCGATGACAGAGCGCACGCTCGGCGCTGATAAGTATCAGGGGATCATCCCGCACTCGAACATCTTGTTGACGATCGGCGCCGCGACCTTGTCGAAGAACGCCTGTCGCATCTGCGGGTCGTTGCGCAGCGCCTGAATGGCGCGCTGCTCCATTTCCGGTTTCGGCTTGCCCTGCTTCTGCGCCCTTTCCTGCCAGAGCTGCTCGCAGCTCGAAGTCTGGTACTTCTGGATCACTTTGTTCGCGACCATTTCCATGACCGGATATTGCGCGAAGGCGTAGCCGGCGACGAGCGTGGCTAGCACGGAAGCGGCGACTGCGAAGCGTCTCATCATTTTGACTCTCCTCGGTCAGAAGTAATGCGATGTAGGTAAGGCTCGCTTCCTTAAGCTGAGGACTCGGCCTTGCTGCACCTTGGTCACCGGCGGCAGCACGTACGTGCCGCCTAACGCCTCCGGCGCCGGCTAATAGATGCGCGTGGACAGGTTGAACATGCCACTCGGCGGGGCCGGAAGCCAATTCGATTCCTTGTCGGCCCCCGGCGATTCCGCCTGGATGTAGATGTCGAGCGAGCCGTCGGCGTTGTACTTGAGCCGCATCGTCCCCACGATTCCGTAGCGGTTGAGCTTGTTGCGCACGTAGAAATTATCCCGGTACTGGGAGATCGACCACACTCCGACCTTCGACAACGGCAGCCCCACCTTCGGGAAATGCATGACGTACCTGTACGCGGCGTCGAGCGCGTGGCCGTCTCCATCGACATAGGTCGTCGGATAGATCGCGTCATCGGCGGAGAGCGCCCCCAGGCCCATGTAGGCAACGAAGGCGCGCGTTTCGAAATCCTTCCCGTACCTGCCGAGATTGAGCATGGTGACCCAGCCGTTCGGCGCCGACATCGAGTACGGGCCCGCCGCCAACAACTTCCAGACGTTCCACGGGGCCGCATTGACGCCCTTGCGGACCTGCTGGTCGATCTTGTTCGGATCGAACTCCTTCCCCGGCTCGACGCCCAGCAGCTTCAGCTTGTCGATCATCCAGCTGTCCTCGGGATATGGCGGGTCGTCCTTCAGCAGCTTCGCCAGTCGCTTAAAGAACATCTCGCCGGTCATGAGGCGAACCTGGTCGAAAGGCGTGGCGGTCAGATCGACGTTGGGATCGACCGGCACGCTGGCGGGAGGCGAGTACGGCTTGCCGTAAGCGGACAGCGGCGTCACCTTGAGCTTGTTTTGCAGCGCATGGATCGCTGGAAAGTCCTTGGGGCTGCCCGCCGACATCTGGATCAACACCCACGCATAGCGCGTCGTGGAGCGCCATGTCGCCTTGATGCCAGAAGGTGCCGTGCCATTCCACTTCGGTCCGGCAATTAGGAAATCACCATATTTGGTCGCAGGTGTACGCGTCCCGCCGGAGCCAAAGTCGTCGGTCCACATGTTGAGCGCCTGGATCACGATGTAGCGGTCGCCGGTGTCGGGAGCGGTGACGACCATCGGCTCCTGGTCGAGGTCGAGGAAAGCGAACGACCAGAGCGAGTTCACGCTGATGCGCACGACATCCTTGAAATCCGGATTGACGAAGGTGCGGATTCGGCCGAACTGGTTGATCGGCGCCTTGTACTCCCCCGACTTCGGCGTCGCCGTGATGACCTCCCGAGTGACATCCATCATCACCAGCGGAAAGCCGTAGACATACTCTTCTTCACCGAGAAGGTATCCGACTCCTTCCCTAAGCGTTCCTATCGCCGAGCTGCCAGCCGAGCTCGAAAATGCAACCAGCATTACGAGCACTCTGAGAAAGCTTCTGGTCATGGGGTTCACCTGCAAGTTGTCGGATCTCATGATTTCGCTTCGCTGGTCCTGCGCGTGACGAAGACTGCGGCGGCGAAGCCAACACCTGCGAGTATATGGACGATCGCCACAACCCACGGCCATGCAGGCGCCTCGGCCGAAAGCGCTCGGAACAGAAACAGGAGGCCCACGCCTAAGTTGTAAACGAGGTAGCCCGCAATGAAGCGCGACGACAGCTGTCGCACAGGCTCGTTTCTCGCGATCCACCAGGTAATGCCCAAAGCGAGCGCTGCGCTGCCCAGCATGCGCGCGAGCAGGAGTCCGCCCGGATCGAGCGGCGCGGCGAGCAGGAAAGCGATGATTTGTGGAAACACGAGCGCGCCCGCTCCCACGCCGATTTCGCCGAGGGCACTCGCGCAAAACAGGAGCCTTGCCGCGCGCTCGACACTCGGGGGAGTCGATCTATGCTCGACGTTTGTCATGATCAGTCGCGCTTTGCGATCGACATGAGCCCGAGTCAGCCTATTGGCCTCGGCCTCAGCCTGTCGAGGATCACGCGAGTACCGCAGGGCGGCACGCGTCCCTACTTCTTGCCGCTCTCCGAAGTGAACCAGGCCTTGACTTCGCCTTCCGCTTTCTCCGCCGCCGCGCTCGCCATCGTCTCGATCATCTTCCGTCGCGCCTGTTCGCGCAGCGTTTGGAACTTCTGCTGCTGGTCGGGATTGAGGAGAGGCGACATCTTCTCATCGAAGGACTTGCCGATTTCCCTCAGCCGCTCGACTTTCTTCACCGCACTGAGCGATGTGTCCTTCTTCAACGCCCCCAGTTGCGTGAGCTCGTCTTTCAGGATCGGAGCGAACTGCTGCTTTTGCTGCTCGGTCAAGCCCAGCTCGATCGACAGCTGGTTCGTCAGCGCCGTCAGCGGGTTGGCAGCGGCCACCGGCGCCGGAATGATCTCGTAGTTGGCATAGCCGAACTCGTTGCTGCGCGCACCGTAGTAGGTCTTCCCGAGCTTGTACACCGCGACCGCGTACGGCTCCTGCGCGACGTAGGTGACGAGCTTGCCGCCTTCGATCTTGTAGGCGCTTGTCGCCGCTTCGTAGCCCCCGCGTACCATGTTGCCGTAGGCGCTCGGGACGCTGGCATTCGCGCCGACATAGAACAAGACCGCCTGCCCTTCCGTCGTGAACTTCGCGGTGAATTGCTCGCCCGTGACGTTGTTGCGCACCCAGAACGCCTTGCCGACCATCAGCGCTTTCAGTTCCGCATCGCCGAGCGGCGTTGCGCCCTTCTTCTTCAAGTCGGTAACCGTCGTGCCCGCCGGCGCCGCCTTGCGCGCCTCCGCCGACGGCGTGTACCAGATTGGCGACGACCACGCCCGCTCCTGGCCCGTAAGCGGCACGGTGTCGGGCGGCTCGAACCCCGACTTGACCGCCTGGATCAGCGTCCACCGCGGCGTCGGGATCTCCAGCACCCTCGCGTAGTAGAACGCGTGCAGGCTCGCGTCGAACTCGGGATCGGTCCACACCGTCTTCAACTCCGCAGACCCGACGTCGTTGGTGTAGGTGGCTTTCTCGAGGTCCACCGTGCTTCGGATAGCCGGAACCTTGCCCGACCACTTGTCCGCCTTGCGGTCGCCCGACCAGACCACGTCGAAGACTTTCTCGAAGCTCTGGCCGTTCTGCGTCCAGCCTTTGACGACCTGGATGCGGTCGAGATTGCCGGACGTCGGGTCCTTGACCGCCCAGATGACGAACGTCGGCGCCGTCCCCTTTCCTCCCGACGGCATGGGCGTAAGGTCGGCGCCCATGGGGACACCGCCTGCGTACGACTGCTTCACCCAGTCGCCGGCGTTCACGATGTCCTTGTTGTATCCCCAGCCGCCGAAGAAGCGCACCTTGATGTGCGGACCGCTCACGCCGAAAGTTTCCTTGCGGTACATCGCATCGAAGAGCGAGGCACGGGTGTTCTCCTCGGCCCACACGCCGGTCAGCCCGCCGGGGTTTTCCAGGCGCACGTCCATAGTGCCGCCGATGAGCACGCCGGCAAAGCGCCGCTCGACCGACCCATCCGCATCGGCGTGAAGGCCGTAGAAGTTGTCCTGGCGGTACGGGCTGCCGGTGTTGTGCGAGTCGGAGCCGCCCGCCATCCCAAACTTGTACGGGTTGTAGCCGCGGACGTCCTGCATCGTGATGCCGTCCTTCAACGCCTGGCGCCCGAAGCTCCCCGTGATGCGGTCGATGCGGCCCACCGAGGCCGGAAGGCCAAGGATCGCCTCATACATCTCGTAGCTGGCAAACTCATCATTAGGCGAGAGCAAGGGATGAGTTTCCGACGCTCCCTTGCCCTGCTTGATCTCGACCAACCGCTCGTTGCGGTCGCGCGCGGCCGCCCAGGCGGCATCGATCGGTCGCCCGGTGGTGTTGTCGACGTCGATGGGGTACATCCAGCCGTCGCTGACGTTGGCGTTGTGCGAGATGGCGAGCAGTTCGTTACCCGCTTTGCGCTGCGCGTCCATCCACTCCCACAGGTCCGTGGGGCGCTTGGAGTCGATTGCGCTGAACGGATAGTCCGGCACCTTGCCGCAGTCCCGGAAGAAGACGTTGCGGTGCAGGTTGCGCTGGTCCGGCATCGAGGTCCACTCATACGAGCAGAACGCGGTGAACTGGCCGGGATGATTGTTCTCGTCGGCGATTTTGACGTTTTCCTTCCATATGGTGGACGTCACCTTCGGGTCCGTGAACGCCTTCACCGGCGGGCTGGCGGCCAGATGGAGCAGGTACGAGAAGACCCTGTTCTGCTCCTCCTGGCTGTTCGGATCCTTCATGATCATCGGTTGCGCCTCGGGCAGCTTGCTCACGTAGGACCCCGCGATGTTGGCCTCCCGGGTGACGCCGACGTACTCCGAGTGATCGGTCACGCCCATGAAGTCGAGCGGCGTGTCGATCTTGATGTCGTAGCCCATCGGATGCTTGATGGTCTCGCCCTGGGCGTATTTCAGCGCGTCCGCCGGGCCGGTGATGCGGTTGCCCATCACCCACGCGTCGACCGACCAGCTCGTGTGGATGTGCGTCTCGCCGAAGTAGGCATTGCGGTCGGCGTTGCGCTCGACTCTCTGCGCGGGCTCGAAGGACGTGGCAGGCTGCGCCGGCGCAGCGGCGGCCTTCGTTGCGGTCGCGTCCGCCTCCGCCTTCTTTGGCTCGGGGGGCGCAGCAGGCTTTTGCTCGCAGGCGCCGAGCGTTGCAAGCGCAACGGCCGCGAAGACGACCAGAAAATTGCGTGATGCAGTCATGTCGCTCTCCCAATCCACCCGGCAATCATCCAGGACATTGAAAAGAAGACGCCCGGTCCGCCTGCGGCGCCCGGCGCTCGTTCTTGAAGCCGCCGGCTGTACAGTTTCTTCCTCTACCGTTGCTCACTGCTTTGCCGGGTATGCACCATAGAAGGCTGATTCCGCCTCCGCCTTCAGCTTGGTCTCCAGTTCGCTCGCCATCTCCTCGATCATGTGTCGCCGCATCTCCTCGCGCATCGCCTCGAACTTCTTCTGCTGCTCCGCATTGAGCAGCGGCGTCATCTTCGCGTCGAAACCCTTGCCAATCTCGCGCAGCCGCTCGACCTTCTTCAACCCGCTGAGCGAGGTGTCCTTCTTCAACGCTTCCAACTGCGTGAGCTCGTCCTTCAGGATCGGCGCGAACTGCTGCCTCTGCTGCTCGGTAAGCCCCATCTCGATCGACATCTGGTTGGTCAGCGCCGTCAGCGGATTGGCCGCGATCTTCGGCGCCGCAATGATCTCGTAGTTGGCGTAGCCGAACTCGTTGCTGCGTGCGCCGTAGTAGGTCTTTCCCAGCTTGTACAACGCGACCGCGTACGGGGTCTGCGACAGGTCGGCGATGAGCTTTCCACCCTCGATCCTGTAGGCGCTCGTCGTACCCTCGTAGCCATTGCGCACGACGTTGCCGTAGGCGCTGGGCACGTTGGCGTACGCGCCGAAATGGAAAACGGTCATCTGCCCTTCTTTTGTGAAGTGCGCGGTGAACTGGTCTCCGGTCACGTTGTTGCGCACCCAGAACGCGTTGCCGACCAGCATCGTCTTGAGCTCCGCGTCGCCCAGCGCCGTCGCCCCCTTCTTCTTCAAGTCCGTGACAGTCATGCCCGCCGGCGCCGCCTTGCGTGCCTCCGCGCTCGGCGCATACCAGATCGGCGAGCTCCAGGCGCGCTCCTGCCCGGTGAGCGGCACCACGTCGGGCGGGGCGAGCCCGGCCTTGACCGCCTGGATCAGCGTCCACCGCGGCGTCGGGATCTCCAGCACCCGCGCGTAGTAGAACGCGTGCTGGCCAGCGTCGAACTCCGGATCGGTCCACACGGTCTTGAGCTCCGTCGAGCCGACGTCATTGGTGTAGGTGGCTTTCTTGAGGTCCACCGTGCTGCGGATGGCGGGAACCCGGCCCGTCCACGGATCCGGCACGCGGTCACCGGCCCACACGACGTCGAAGACCTTTTCGAAGCTCTGGCCGTTCTGCGTCCAGCCCTTGATGACCTCGATGCGATCGAGATTGGCCGAGGTCGGGTCCTTCACCGCCCAGACGACGAACGACGGCGCAGTCCCCTTTCCTCCCGACGGCATGGGCTTAAGGTCGGCGCCCATGGGGACACCCCCTGCATAGGATTGCTTCACCCAGTCGCCGGCGTTCACGATGTCCTTGCCGTAGCCCCAGCCGCCGAAGAAGCGCACCTTGATGTGCGGGCCGCTCACCCCGAAGGTCTCCTTGCGGTACATCGCGTCCCACAGCGAGGCGCGCGTGTTCTCCTCCGCCCACACCCCGGTCAGCCCGGCGGGGTTTTCGAGGCGAACGTCGATGGTCCCAAAAGCCAGAACCCCGGCCAAGCGCCGGTCGACCGTCCCGTCGATCTGGGCGTGACCGCCGTAGAAGTTGTCCTGGCGATAGGGAGCGCCTGTGTTGTGCGAGTCGGAGGCCGCTCCGATGCCGAACTTGTACGGGTTGTAGCCGCGCACATCCTGCATCGCGAGGCCGTCCTTGAGGGCCTGGCGGGCGAAGCTGCCCGTGATGTGGTCGACGCGGCCATTGTCCGGTTTCTGGCCGAGGAGCGCCGAAGCTAGCTCGTACCCGGCGAACTCGTCGTTGGGGGACAGCAGGGGATGGGTCTCCGACGAGCCCTTGATCTGCTTGATCTCGACCAGCCGCTCGTTGCGGTCGCGCGAGGCCGCCCAGGCGGCGTCGATGGGACGTCCGTAGCTGTCGACGTCGATGGGGTACATCCAGCCGTCGCTCACGTTGGCGTTGTGCGAGATGGCTAAGAGCTCATTGCCCGCCTTGCGCTGCGTGTCCATCCACTTCCAGAGGTCCTCGGGGTGCCACGAGTCGAGCGCGCTGTACGGATATTCCGGCACCTTCGCGCAGTCCCTGAAGAAGACGTTGCGGTGCAGGTTGCGATAGTCGTTGTTCGAGGTCCACTCGTAGGAGCAGAACGCGGTGAACTTGCCCGGCTGGTTGTTTTCGTCGGCGATCTTGACGTTCTCCTTCCACACCGTGCTCATCACCTCCGGGTTCATGAGCGCCTTGACCGGAGGCCCGCTGAGCAGGTTGACGAGGTACGTGAAGACCTTCTGAACATCCGCCTGGTTGTTCGGGTCCTTGATGATGAGAGGCTGTGCAGCGGGCAGCTTGCTCAGTGGCGATCCCGGCGTGTTCGCTTCCTTGGTGACGCCCACGTATTCCGAGTGATCGGTCACGCCCATGAAGTCCATCGGCGTTTCGATCTTGATGTCGTAGCCGAGCGGGTGCTTGATGGTCTGGCCCTGGGCGTACTTGTAGGCGTCATTGGGGCCGGTGATGCGGTTGCCGAAGACCCATGCATCAACCGACCAGCTGGTGTGGATGTGGGTCTCGCCGAAGTAGGCGTTGCGGTCGGGGTTGCGCTCGACCCGCTGCGCGGCCTCGAAAGAGGTGGCAGGCTGAGCCGACGCAGCGGGCGCGGCGGTCGTGGCCACCGTTTGTTTGGCCGCTTCTTCCCCTCCGGACTTGGTCGCAGCCGCAGGCGGGGCCTCCTTTTGCTGACAAGCGCTAAGCGTGAGGAAAGCGATGACGGCCAGGTTTGCTGCAAGACGGCTGAAACTCATGACTCCCTCCCTGCGTTACGGATCAATACAAACGTTTCGGTGACACGTTCGGGCACTCGTCCCGCGCTCATTGCGGCAATGCCGGTATCGCGTTCGGCTTGCCAAACGCGTTTGTCCACTGCTCGGAGGAAAGGCCTACCGACCGAGGAAGGTCGATGTTGCCCGTCTTCCCGGCCGGGCTTTGCCGCAGGTACGCCACGATCGCGATGTACGACGGATACTGCTGCTTGACGCCCGATTTGAGCAGCGCCACGTAATCCGGCACGGCGTCCCAGTACTGCCACGTCGCGAAATCTTGCGCGACGTAGCCGGCGAGGTCCTTGCGGGCCGTCATGAACAAACGGTACGACTGAATCACGCGCTCGCGGGGAATTACGCTGTTCGCGTTGCCTTGCACGGAGAGCGCGAGCAGCGCGGCTTCGATCTCGCGTGTGGAACGCTTGGGGTCGCTGAGGTATCTCCCATCGACCCACGCCATGCGCGACGGACCTCGAAGTTGCAGATCGGCGGCGATCAGCGAACCGAGGTTCGACGCGTCACCGGATTTCCACACGGCATCGAGTTGGCGTTCTAGCGAGGCGGCATCCTGGGCGTTACCAGCAATTCCTAGCAGCAAGACGTAGAGCGGCTGCCGAGCCGCAAGCTTCGGATCCGCAAGCCACTGGCGAATCTTCGGCGCAGCGAGACGCGGTTTCACTGTCAGCAGCGAGGCATAAGGGGCGGCGGCGAACTCACCGTACGCGATCTCGGCGACCAGGGGCTCCCGATTCTCGAGGTAGGGAAGCATGAGGCCGACGCGCGCTTGCCACTCGCTTGCGTTCATTTCGCCCGAGTGCTTCCCGGCGGCGATTTGGCGCAGCCAGCTCGCGTGCTCAGCGCCGATCGTCCCGAACCTCATCCACATCGGCCACGACTCGTCGCGCGCAAGCAGCAGTAGCGTCTTGCTGCTTTTCGCCGTGACGTCGACTTGGACCGCGGCCGCGTCGATGACACCGCCTGGCGGCCGCCCGCCCTTGATCACTTCGACGACTAGGTAGTTGCTTGCGTCGGCGGACGGGA
>Ga0187778_10003098_pt1 | contig 11220 bp, 9 predicted proteins | sample 1015_Q2_SP5_20_M_FD_132418 | JGI IMG/M metagenome (GOLD analysis project Ga0187778, IMG submission 132418) | Tropical peat soil microbial communities from peatlands in Department of Meta, Colombia - 1015_Q2_SP5_20_MG | ecosystem: Environmental > Terrestrial > Soil > Wetlands > Peat | place...
CCGGGATCTCGTCGATCGTGAGCAGGTTGACGTTGTAGCCGAGGTTCTTCTGGATCACGTACTGGGCGACGACGTTGTTGGCGGTCGAGCCCTCCCAGGAGTTGTTGGCGAGGACGATGGTCGGCTTGCCGGACTCTCTGGCGAACGCGGCCGTCGACGTGACGACGACCGCGACCGCGATCAGGCCGGCCGCCGCAAGGAGGACTCCGAGCCGGCCCGGCGTCCGCCACATGCGCCTGCGTTGGTGCATTGGTCACGCTCCCTCTGGTCGATTCCGACGTTGACGTGTGTCGTTGTTGCCCGCCCTTCTTGCTTGCCTCTCAGGTTGAGACGCTGCGGCCGCGATTCGGATTGGACTGGCTGAGCCGGTCGAGCACGATCCCCATCAGCACCATCGACAGTCCCGCTGCCGCGCCCAGACCGACCTCCGAGCGCGAGAAGCCGGTGACGACGTCCAGGCCGAGCCCGCCCGCGCCGACGAGCCCCGCCACGACGACCTCGGCCATGACGAGCAGGATCGTCTGGTTCACCGCGAGCATCAGGTACGGACGGGCGATCGGCAGCTCCACCTTGAACAGGATCTGCCAGCGCGTCGAGCCGAACGCCTGCCCCGCCTCGATCACGTCCCGCTGCACCGCGCGCAGGCCGAGCGTGGTCGCTCTGACAGCGGCGGGCAGGGCGTAGACGAGCGAGGCGCAGACCCCTGCGACGTTGCCGACGCCGAACAGTGCGACGACCGGGATCAGGTACACGAACGCCGGAAGCGTCTGGAGGAAGTCGAGGACCGGGCGCAGCACCTGGTCGACCGTGCGCCAGCGATACGCGGCGATCCCCAGCGGGATCCCGACCACGAGGTCGAGCACCAGCGCGACGATGACGAGGCTGAGCGTCTGCATCGCGTCGTCCCAGGCGACGAAGTTGTAGGAGGTCGTCCCCTGGAACGTGTAGCCGTCCGGCGCCTGCATGAAGCCGAGCAGGATCACGCACCCGGCGAGCAGGATCCCACGCCGCCAGCCGCCTCGCACCCAGCCGACGGTCCCGACGAGGGCCGCCATCAACCACCAGGGGACGTCGCTGAGGTAGCGCTGGAGCGGGTTGAGGATGTCGAGCGTGAGGAAGCTGCTGATCGGCCCGCTGATTCCCGTGAACTCGTTGGTGATCCAGTTCAGCGCACGGGTGGCGTTGTCAACGATCGAGAACCCCCACGTGGAGGGCCAGTCGCCCAGGTCGAGGCCGTAGCGGGAGACGAGGACGACCGTCAGAGCGGCGGCCCAGATGCCGAGGAGCCGGTTCCGCGTGAGCCATCCCCGGGTCGAGTGCGCGCGGGAGCGGTCGGTTCGCTTGCCGAACGCCTCGGACGTGCGGTCGAGCCACATCGCCATGAACACGATCAGCACGCCCGCGACGAAGCCTTCGCCGATCTGCTGGGTCTGCAGGGCGTTGAGCACCGGGTCGCCGAGGCCGCCGGCGCCGATCAGGGAGGCGATCACGACGATCGAGAGCGCCATCATGATCACCTGGTTCAGCCCGAGCATGATCGCCTGGGCCGCGAGTGGCAGCTGCACGTTCCGCAGGATCTGACGGCGGGTCGAGCCGAACGCCTCGGCGGCTTCGATCACGTCCTTCCGCACCGAGCGGATGCCGATCTCGGTGAAGCGAACGAGCGGCGGAACCGCATAGATGAACGTGGCGACGATGCCGGCAGGGTTGCCGATCGAGAACAGCACGACGATCGGCACGAGGTACGCGAAGGCGGGCAGGATCTGCATCAGGTCGAGCACGGGACTGATGACCTTGCGGAAGGTCGGCCACACCGCCGACGCGATGCCGAGCGGGATCCCGACGACCGTTGCGAGCACGATCGACACCGCCATCAGCGCCAGCGTCGTCATCGCGCTCCCCCACATCTCCGACGTGCCGTTGGGACCGCCGTTCGGGATCTGGAAGACGCCGAAGGACGCCACCATCAGGGCCGAGAACAGGGCTGTCCGCCAGGTGCCCACGAGCCAGGCGATCAGCGTGGCCGCGAGGAGCACGCCGACCCATGTCAGCCAGTGGAGGACGTTGACGACGTCGTTCGTCGCCGACCCGAGGAAGCTGCCGAAGCCGCCGACGATCGTGTTGAGGAAGAAGTTCGACGTCTCGTGGTTCGTGACCCAGGCGTCCGCCCTGTCGAACCAGTTCGGGATACCTGCACCGAGCACCCAGTTCGACGGGAAGCCGGCGTGGACTCCCTGGGTGATCGCCGCGACGATGCAGAGAGGGATCGCGATGGCGAAGGGCAGGCCCCAGCGACCGAACCCGCCGAGACGCCGCTCGACACCGCGCACGGTGCCCGCGAGCGCGCCGCCGACGGCCCCGGACCGCTGCGCGGGCTCGTGCGGCGCGGTCGTCGGCGCGGACATCGCGACGCGCCCTACGGCTGGCCGGCCGGAGCCGTGTCGACGATGAGCTCTTCGGGCGCCCCGGGCTCCTCCCGACCGGCGAGGATGTGGATCACCATCCTGCCGTCGAGGATCCCGACGAGCTCACCGCTCGCGTCGACGACGCCGATCGGCCCCCTGGCGCCGTAGACGACCGGGAGCAGCTCGCCGAGGCGTTGATCGTGGCGAACGACGTCCGCCGGCGCCTCGCCGCCCGACCGCGGCCGGGTGACGAAGGCAGCGGTCAGGACCTTCCCCCGCGGCACGTCGCGCACGAACTCCCGAACGTAGTCGTCGGCCGGCGCGCCGACGATCTCCGCCGGCGATCCGACCTGGACGAACCGCCCGTCCTTCATGATCGCGATCCGGTCGCCGATCTTGAGCGCCTCGTCCAGGTCGTGCGTGACGAAGAGCACCGTCTTGTGGAGCCGTCCCTGCAGGCGCAGCACCTCGTCCTGCATCTCGCGGCGGATCAGCGGATCGAGGGCGGAGAAGGCCTCGTCGAAGATCAGGACGTCCGGGTCGACCGCGAGCGCGCGCGCAAGACCCACGCGCTGCTGCATCCCGCCGCTCAGCTGGTCCGGGAAGGAGGCTTCCACCGGCGACAGGCCGACGACGCCGAGCAGCTCACGCGCGCGCTCGTACCGCTTCTCCCGGTCGACGCCCTGCACCTCCAGGCCGTAGGCGACGTTGTCGATCACCTTCCGGTGCGGGAAGAGACCGAAGTGCTGGAAGACCATCGACACCCTCGTCCGGCGCAGCGCACGGAGCGTCTTCGGGTCGGCGCCGAGAACGTCCTGACCGCAGATGCTGATCGACCCCGAGGTCGGCTCGACGAGCCGGGTCACGCAACGGACGAGCGTCGACTTGCCGCTGCCCGAAAGCCCCATGATCACGAACACCTCGCCGCGCGCCACGTCGAAGCTGATGTCGCGCGAGGCGACCGTGCAGCCCGTCTTCGCCATCAGCTCCGCCCTCGGCAGGTCGGCGTCCCCGCTCGCGATCACCCGGTCGGGATTCGGGCCGAAGACCTTCCAGACGTTCCGGCAGGAAACCTGCACGTCGCCGTCTCTTTCGGGCGGGGCAGCGACCTGGGCGGCCGAACTCGCCGCGGTCACGTCAGAGCACCCGGTGGCTGCACCTGCTGCACGCCAGGCGATGATATTCCGCTCGCCCCGGAAGTCCATGCAGGAAGGCTCGCCGCTGCCACCAACACCGCGTTGACGCCTGCCCTCGACCGTCGTAGACTCATATCGCGGGACGACCGTTCCACATAATGACTCGGATGTCAACCACCCCGATCGCGACCAGACGCAGGGAAGGCACCCAGTCGATCGACCGCGCCGCCCAGCTGCTGGTGCAGGTGGTCGAGAGCGCCGAGCCGCCGAGCGTCGGCGAGCTCGCCCTCGCCGCCGGGCTGCCGAAGAGCACGACGTCTCGGCTCGTGCGCGCGCTCGAGCGCCAGGGACTCGTCCAGCGCGACGGCGCGCGAGGCACGCTTCGGCCAGGCCCGGTGCTCGTCCGCTTCGCGCGCCGGGGCGCAGGCGGCGTCGACCTCGTCGCGCTCGCCTCCGACACGCTCGCGAGCCTGGCCGAGCGAAGCGGCGAGACGGTCAACCTCGCGGTCGCCTCCCCACTCGGCGTCGAGCACGTCGCCCAGCTCGACAGCCGCCACTTCATCGGCGGCACGAACTGGATGGGCCGGATCGTCCCCTTCCACTGCACGGCGAACGGCAAGGTGCTGCTCGCGTTCGGCGTCGCGAGCGTCGACGACGCGCCGCTCGAGGCGCTCGCGCCGCGCACCGTGGTCGACCCGGCACGGCTCGCGCGCGAGCTGGCGGTCGTGCGGAAGCGCGGCTACGCGACGACGGTCGAGGAGCTCGAGCCCGGCCTGGCCGCGGTCGCCGCCCCGGTCTGGGAGCCCGGGGGCTCGGTCGTGGCGGCGCTCAGCGTCTCCGGGCCTACGATTCGGCTCACGGCTGCCCGTCTCGAGGAGCTCGCACGGCTCGTGATCGACGCCGCTGCGGCGATCTCGGCCCGACTCGACCACAACGACGCGAAGCGAGGAGCGGCATGACGAACGAGGAGATCCTGCAGGGACTGTTCGACGACACCCTCGTCGGCAACGCGCCGTCGGTGAAGGCGCTGACCGAGGAGGGCCTGGCCGCGGGGCTGGACCCGGAGACGCTCCTCTACGACGCGCTGATCCCGTCGCTCGAGGAGGTCGGGGCGCGGTTCGAGCGGGGCGACTTCTTCGTCCCCGAGATGCTGATCGCGGCGCGCGCGATGCAGGGCGCGCTCGACATCCTGCGCCCGCTGCTCGCGGAGACGGGCGCGAAGCCGATCGGCACGTTCGTGATGGGCACAGTCAAGGGCGACGTGCACGACATCGGCAAGAACCTCGTCAACATCATGCTCGAGGGCGCCGGCTTCACCGTCTACGACCTCGGCGTCAACGTCGCGCCCGAGAGGTTCGTGGAGCAGGTCGAGGAGCACCGGCCCGACATCGTGGGCTTCTCGGCGTTCCTGACGACGACCATGCCGATGTTCAAGGCGAACATCAACGCGCTCGAGAAGGCAGGGCTGCGCGACAAGGTGATCGTGATGGTCGGCGGCGCCCCGGTGACCCAGGAGTACGCCGATGTCGTCGGCGCCGACGGGTACGCCGCGGACGCGTCCACGGCCGTCAGGCTCGCGAAGGACCTGATCGAGCGCGCCCGGAGCGCGGCGGTCGCCTGAGATGGGGCTGCTCACCCTCGCCGAGCGCGCGACCAAAGGGCCGGTCTTCGGCTGCCACATGTGCGGGCAGTGCGTCCTCCACTCCACCGGTCTGACCTGCCCGATGAACTGCCCGAAGCAGCTGCGCAACGGCCCCTGCGGCGGCGTGCGCGAGAACGGGAACTGCGAGGTGAAGCCCGAGATGCGGTGCGTCTGGCTGAAGGGCTGGGAGCGCTCGCAGAAGCTGCCCTGGCGCGAGGAGTTCAACCACCTCCGCCCGCCCGTCGACAACCGGCTCTGGGACACCTCGTCCTGGAAGAACTACGTCACGAAGCGCGACCGGCAGACGCCGCCGGGCTGGCAGGCGTAGGAGACAATGTCCAGGCTCGAGGAGCGCCTGCGCGCCGGCCACTTCGTCGTCACGGCCGAGATGCCGACGATCGACGGAGGCGGCCTCGGCGCGGTGCAGTTCCAGCTCGAGCCGATGGCCCCGTACCTGGACGCCGCGAACGCGACCGACAACACCGCCGCGCACGCGCACGCCTCGCCGCTCTCGGTCGCGATCGCGCTTCAGAAGCTCGGGATGGAGCCGATCATGCAGCTCGTCTGCCGCGACCGGAACCGGCTCGCGCTCGAGGCGGAGATCGTCGGCGCCGCGCTGCACGGGATCGAGAACATCTGCTGCCTGACGGGGGACGACGTCACCGCCGGCGACGAGCCCGAGTCGCGCCGCGTCTTCGACCTCGACAGCCCGCAGCTGCTCACGACCGCGAGGGCGATCCGCGAGGGCCGCTATCTCTCCGGCCGCGCGATCGATCCGGCGCCGCATCTGTTCCTCGGCGCGGTCGAGAACCCCGGAGCACCCCCTTTCGAGTACCGGGTCGAGCGCGCGCTGAAGAAGGCCGATGCAGGCGCGCAGTTCCTGCAGCTCCAGCTCTGCTTCGTGCGCGACCACCTCGAGCGCTTCATGGTCGGCGCGGAGGCGGCAGGGCTCTCGAAGCGACTCGCGCTGATCCCGTCGATCTGCATCCTGCGCACGGCGTCCGCGCTCCGCTTCATCGACGAGAAGGTGCCCGGGATCTCGGTGCCCCGCGAGCTGATCGAGCGCGTCGAGCGCTCGGACGACCAGCTGGATGCCTGCTTCGAGATCGCCTACGACCTGGCCCGGCACGCACTCGAGTTGCCCGGCGTCGCCGGCCTGCACTTCATCAGCTTCCGCAAGGACGCCGGCATCGCCAAGCTCTGCACCCGCCTGGGCATTCCCCCGAGGAGCGAAAGGGAGACGAGTGGATACCGTTCTGCGATCGCAGTCTAGGACCGTCACCATCGGCCCGGAGCAGCCGTTCTGCGTCATCGGCGAGCGGATCAACCCGACCGGGCGCAAGGCGTTCCAGGCGCAGCTGCAGGCCGGCGACCTCTCGCAGATCGAGACGGACGTGGCCGACCAGGTCGCGGGCGGCGCGGACATGCTCGACGTGAACGTCGGCGACCCGCTCGCGGACGAGGTCGGGCTGATGGGGCAGGCGATCCCGCTCGTTCAAGGGCTCACCGACCTGCCGCTCGTGATCGACTCCTCCGTGATCGAGGCTCTCGAGGCCGGGCTCGCCGCGTACGACGGGAAGGCGCTCGTCAACTCCGTCACCGGCGAGGACGAGAGGCTGGAGACGATCCTGCCGCTCGTCGCCCACCACGGCGCGGCGGTGATCGGGCTCGCGAACGACGACGAGATCCGGCTCGACCCGCAGGACCGGCTCGCGATCGCGAAGAAGATCGTCTCCGCTGCGGGCGACCACGGGATCCCGCCCGAGGACGTCGTGATCGATCCGCTCGCGATGCCGATCGGGGCGCAGCCCGGCGCGGCGACGGCATTCGTGAAGACGGTGCAGCTGCTGCGCGAGGAGCTCGGCGTGAACACGACCTGCGGCGCTTCGAACACCTCGTTCGCGATGCCCGGCCGGCACGCGCTGAACGCGACGTTCCTCGCGATCGCGGCGAGCCACGGGTTGACGAGCGCGATCATGGACGCCCGCACACCCCACGTCGTCGACGCCGTGCGGGCCGCCGACCTGCTCCTGGACCACGACGAGTGGGGTGCGGCCTGGATCAAGCGGTATCGCGACCAGCAGGCGGCTGCCGCGTCGTGAGCTCCGCCGAGGCGCTACCCGAGCCGGAGGAGCCGGGCGCGCAGCCGCACGCGAGCCGGGTGCTGCTCCGCTTCGTCGAAGGGCTCGGCGAGACGAAGGTCGCCGCCGAGACCCGCGTGCCCGCGGGGACGACGCTGTTCGATGCGGCGAGCTGGAACGGCGTCGCGATCGACTCGACCTGCGGCGGCCACGGCACCTGCAAGAAGTGCAAGGTGCGGGTCGTCTCCGGCTCGGTGCCGGTGAGCGCGGTCGACCTGCGGGCGTTCGGCGTCGAGGAGCTGCGGGACGGGTGGCGGCTCGCCTGCCGTGCCGAGGCGCACGACGACGTCGTCGTTCACGTGCCGCCGCTCCAGACGCGGCCGAAGGCGGCGCTCGCCGGCGTCGGCCGGCACGTGATCCTGCGGCCGGCGGTCCAGAAGCGCTACCTCGAGCTCGAGGAGCCGACGCTCGAGGACCAGGCCTCCGACGTCGAGCGCGTGCTGGCTGCGATGGACGACCTCGAGCTCCGCGTGCCGCTCGCGGTCGCCCGCGGTCTCGGCCGCACGCTCCGCGCGGCCGACTTCCGGGTCACCGCCGTGATCTGCGACGAGGAGCTGATCGACGTCCAGCCCGGCGACACGAGCGACCGGCTCTACGCACTCGCCTTCGACCTGGGGACGACGACCGTCGTCGCGAACCTGCTCGACCTCTCCACCGGGGTGCCGCTCGCGGTGCGCTCGATGCTGAACAAGCAGCAGCCGTTCGGCGCCGACGTGATCTCGCGCATCTCGGCCACGATGGTCGACCCGGAGGCTCTCGCGACGCTGCGCGCCCGTGCGCAGGAGACGCTCGACGAGCTCGCCGGCGAGGTGTGCGAGCACGCCGGAGTGGCGCGGGAGGAGGTGTACGAGATCGTCGTCACCGGCAACGTGACGATGCTCCAGCTCGCGCTCGGGATCGACCCCGAGCCGCTCTCGATGGCGCCGTTCATCATCGCGGCCCGCCAGCTGCCATCCGCGCGCGCCACCGATTTCGGCGTGGCGGTGCACCCGCGCGCGCCCGCGGTCACGTTCCCTGCGCTCGGCGCCTACGTCGGCGGCGACATCGTCGCCGGACTGCTCGCGACCGGCGTCACGCTCGACCGCCGGATCCGCCTCTTCATCGACGTCGGCACGAACAGCGAGATCGTGCTCGGCTCGCGCGACCGGGTCGTCGCGACGGCCGCCCCCGCCGGCCCGGCCTTCGAGGCGGCCCAGATCCGCTGCGGGATGCGGGCGGCGGAGGGAGCGATCGAGGGCGTCACCATCGCCGACGGCGAGCTGAGCCTGCAGGTGATCGGCGACGCCGAGCCGCTCGGGATGTGCGGCTCCGGCCTCGTCGACGCGGTCGCCGAGCTCGTCGGCGCCGGCCTGCTCGACTCGAGCGGCCGCTTCGTCGACGCGGAGACGGCCGGCGAGCTGAGCCCGGCGCTGGCCGACCGCTTCGCGACGATCGACAAGGAGCGCGTCTTCGTCCTCGCCTGGCGCGGCGACGATCCCGCCGCGTCGGTCTTCCTCTCCCAGCGCGACGTGCGCGAGCTCCAGTTCGCGAAGGCGTCGATCGCGACGGGCTGGCAGATCCTCACCCGCGAGCTCGGCATCGAGGCAGCCGACATCGCGCAGGTCCTCCTCGCCGGCAGCTTCGGCTCGTACCTCTCCGCGGCGAGCGCCGTGAAGATCGGCCTCGTGCCGAAGCTGGCGCTGACGCGGATCGTCTCCGCCGGCAACGTCGCCGGTGAGGGCGCGAAGATCGCCGCGCTCTCGATCGCCGAGCGCCATGCCGCTCGCGCGATCCTCGAGGAGGTCGAGTACGTCGAGCTCTCCGGCCGCACCGACTTCAACGACCTGTTCGTCGACCAGCTCGCCTTCCCGTCGTGAGCCGGGTCGGGGTCATCGCCTGCGGCGCGCTCGCGCTGCACGTCTCGGAGATCGCGAGCCGTCGCGGCTTCGAGGTCGCCGTCCACCCGCTGCCGCCGGTGCTGCACAACCGGCCGGAGCGGATCGCCGGCGCGGTCGAGCAGGAGCTCGACCGGCTCGCCGGACGCTACGACCGGCTCGTCGTCGCCTACGCCGACTGCGGCACGTACGGCGCGCTCGACGAGGTGCTGGCCCGGCGCGACATCGGACGCCTGCGCGGCGACCACTGCTACGACGTGCTCGCGCGCGACGAGGTGGCCGAGGCGCTCGCTGAGGAGCCCGGCACGTACTTCCTCACCGACTTCCTCGCGCGCACCTTCGAACGGTCGGTGGTCCGCCCGCTCGGCCTCGACCGGCATCCGGAGCTCCGCGACGCGTACTTCGCGAACTACCGGCGCGTCGTCTGGCTCGCGCAGCGACCGACGCCCGCCCTCCATGCCGCCGCCGAGCGCGCCGCCGCGACGCTCGGCCTGCCGCTCGAGATCCGCGAGGTCGGCGACTCCGGTCTCGAACGCCAGCTCGAATCGCTCGTCCAACACACGCCGCCCCGACAGGAGGTCGCATGATCGTCAACTCGATGCCGCGCTACGAGATCCTCTCCGAGGACGCGATCGCGGCGCTCGACCGGGGCTGGCGGCGCATCCACACCGAGCTCGGGATCGAGTTCATCCTCCCGGAGGCGGTGGAGATCTTCCGCGCCGCCGGCCAGAAGGTCGAGGGGAGCGTGGTCAAGCTCGACCCCGACTTCGTGCTCGAGCAGGTCGCGAAGGCGCCGCGCGAGTTCGAGCTGCGGGCGCGCAATCCCGCCCGCAACGTCCACATCGGAGGCGACCACATGGCGTTCGCCTCCGTCTACGGCTGCCCGTTCGTCCGCGAGGGCGACGTCCGTCGCGAGGCGACGATGGCGGACTTCGAGAACCTCGTCAGGCTCTCGCAGTCCTTCGACCAGCTCGACTCGCCCGGCGGCACGATCTGCGAGCCGAACGACCGGCCGCTCGACTCACGCCACCTGGACATGGTCTTCGCGCTCCAGACGCTCTCGGACAAGCCCTACATGGGCTCCGTCACGTCGGGCCCGAACGCGGCGGACACGATCCGGATGAACGAGATCCTCTTCGGCGGCCGCGAGGCGATCGAGCAGACGCCCGTCTCGATCTCGCTGATCAACGTCAACTCGCCGCTCCGCTACGACGACCGGATGCTCGCGGCGCTGCTCGAGTACGTCCGCGCGAACCAGGCGGTCGTGATCACGCCGTTCATCCTGATGGGCGCGATGTCGCCGGTGACGGTGCCGGCCGCGCTGACGCAGCAGATCGCGGAGGCGCTCGCCGGGATCGCGCTCACGCAGCTCGTCCGGCCCCGCTGCCCCGTCGTCTTCGGCTCGTTCCTCTCGAACACGGACATGCAGTCAGGCTCGCCGAGCTTCGGCACGCCGGAGTCGGCGATCGGGCTCTTCTGCACGGGCCAGATCGCGCGGCACTTCGGGCTCCCGTGGCGCAGCGGCGGCGGCTTCACGTCGAGCCAGACCGTGGACGCGCAGGCCGCCTACGAGGCCGTGATGACGATGGTGCCGACGTTCCTCGCCGGCGTGAACTTCGTCATGCACTCGGCCGGCTGGCTCGAGTCGGGACTCGTCTCCTGCTACGAGAAGTTCATCGTCGACATCGAGATCCTCCGGCTGCTGCAGGCGGAGTTCGAGCCGCTCGAGGTGACCGACGAGACGATCGCCTTCTCCGCCCACGAGGAGGTCGGCCACGGCGGCCACTTCCTCGGCGCGACGCACACGCTCGAGCGCTTCCGCGACTGCTTCTACCGGCCGCTCCTCTCCTCGACGGAGAACTTCGAGCGCTGGCAGCGGCTGGGTGGGCGAGACGCGACCGAGCGGGCGGGCGAGATCTGGCGCGAGACGCTGGCCGCCTACGAGGAGCCGCCGCTGGACCCGGCGACCCGCGAGGAGCTCGCCGAGTTCGTGACGCGCCGCCGAACCGAGCTCGGCGACTA